>ENA-UERW01002053-UERW01002053.1-human-gut-metagenome-genome-assembly--contig:-NODE-2053-length-11485-cov-4.273492_pt1 | contig 11485 bp, 10 predicted proteins | sample MGYA00242994_ERZ507995 | MGnify/ENA primary metagenome ERZ507995 (study PRJEB26167, sample SAMN06115492) | human gut metagenome | host: Homo sapiens | place: China:Chongqing | collected 2015-04-26...
GTGGTGGAACGTTGCGCAACGTCCCACCACTATTATCCCATAGGAGTCTATACGCCGTTAGCTTTGACGGTTACCTTGCAGTCATGCGTTCTATCGACCTAAAAAACCACGCGGTCAGCCTCTCGGCTGACCGCGTGGTTCCACAAGTATTCTGTTTTTACTGTACGGAATTTTTCATTCTCCACACGATGGCAGAGACCTGACCGCGGGTCAGGGTGTTGTTGGGCTTATAGGTGCTGGTGCCGTTGGAGAAGTACCCCTCAATGATACCGGCGGCATTCAGCGCCTGCACATAGACGTCATTGGTGTCGGTAAAGGGCTTCTTGCTGGGCAGACCGGCGGTAGAAAGCTTCAACGCCTTGGCGGCGATCTGCGCGATCTGCAAACGGGTGATAGGCCCGTTCAGCTTGGGATTGCCGGACACCAGTCCGGCAGCCTTGGCCTTCGCCAGATAGCCGCTGAAGGGGCTGCCCTTCACCGTGGGGGCCTGCTCGCCGTAGCCCGCCGCCAGCATGATGAGCTTCAGGGCCGCGCCGTAAGTAATGGTATTCTTCTCCTGAAACGTTCCGTTGCTGTAGCCGGAGATAACATTGGCGCTGGCAAGTTCCGTAACATACTTATAGCACCAGGTGGAGGTGGAGATATCCGTAAACTTCTTCACGCTGTCCACCACGCCGATGGAGACCACACCGGCCCCCAAAGCGGTGCCGCTGCTGCTCAATGCCACATAGGGAATAGAGACAGAACCGGTGAACCCACTGTTGGGAATGAAGCGCAGCTGGCTCATGGAATCAGTGTCGCTGCCGTAGCTGTAAGCGCTGGTGGTATCCGCCGCATAGGAGCCAACGTACAGAACACCGGCAGTGGAGGCAGGCAGCTCCAGCAGCTGGATGCTGCTAAGGCCGAAGCCAGTGGCGGATGCCACCGCGGAATACACAGAGTTGGCCGGGAAGTTCACGGAGGTGCCCTTGGTGGTCACGCTGTAAACCTCAGACACCGGAGAAGCCGTCACGCTGATCAGAATGGTTGCAGAAACAGCCGTTCCGCTGCTGCTGTATCCGGTAAAGGTGAGGGCTGTGCAGTAATTGCTGCCGCTGGGGATGTAGGTCAGCTCGGAGAGGTCATATTCCGATGCAGAGGCGGGACTGTAGGAGAAAATCATACTGCCCGCCATAGAAGCGGTGAGCTGCGTCCGCGTCGCGCCGTACTTGCTGGCATTGTAATAGTTGTAGTATAGACTGCCGGTAGCGGGTACACTGGTCAGCGTCAGATACTGCAAGGACCCGCCAGAGGTGTACTTACGGAAAAGGCGGGCAATGTCATTGGCGTTGATCTGCAGGGCGGTGTTGGGCGTGGTATTGTAGCGGATGTTGCCCACATATCGGGATGTTACCGCAGATGTACCGGTGGTGATGACCAGTGTACCGGCAGCGTTCTGGTTGGTTCGGGTGCCGGTGCCGCCATAGACAGTGAAGTTCAGCTCCACGCTGCCGGAGAAGGACTTGTCCGCCACAAAGCTCAGCTCGTCCAGATCGTAGTCACCATAGTCGCTGTCACCGTAGTAGAACTTATTGCTGCTGAGGCTGGAGCGGGCAAAGGCAGTCTCATTCCGCTTACCGTACCGGGAATAGAGGGTACCGGCATTGTTGAACGCGCTGTCGGGCCGGCTGAACTCCACATACTTGAGAGTGCCGGAGCAGCTGCTGTTGTTGTAGAACTTCTCGAAATCGTCATCGTCAAAGGCGACCTCGTCTCCGGCCTTCACCGTGTAGGTGATGTCACCCTTGGTCGTGGACGAACCAGTCTTACCGGTGGCAATGACCAGAGTACCGGTGACATTCTGGTTGGTCCGGGTACCGGTGCCGCCATAGGCGGTAAAGCTCAGCTCCACGCTGCCGGAGAAGGACTTGTCTGCCACAAAGCTCAGTTCGTCCAAATCGTAGTCGCCGTAGTCGCTGTCACCGTAGTAGAACTTGTAATCGTCCAGTTCAGAGCGGGTAAAAGAGGTTGCATTCCGCTTACCATACCGGGAGTAAATGGTACCGGCATCACTGTAATCAGAGGAAGGCTTTTCAAATGCCACATACTTCATCGTGCCGGAGCCGCCAGCCTTGTCATAGGCATTACTGAAATCTTCATCGCTAAATCCAACTTCCTCGCCGGGCTTCACTGTGTAGGTGATGTCACCCTTGGAGGAACCGGAAGTCTTTCCGATTACAATTCTCAGTATACCAGTAAGCTTACCGCCATTGTCACCGCGCATTTGGAAGGTCAAGTCAACCATTTCCCCATTTGAACGTTTCCCCGCAAGGAAATTCATGCCGTTTAAGCGGTAGTCACCACGGCTCATGTCGCTTCTGGATACATAAAAATATGCCGATCCCAAGTCATCCTCATCTAAGGTGACCTCATCACGACTATAATCATAAGCGTACAATTGGCCGCAGCTGTCTAAGCCAGACGCGCTTGTAAATCTCAAATAGGAAAGGTTATCATCTCTGTTCTCGTCATAATAATCTGTAAACTTTGAAATATCAAAGTTCACTACCTCACCAGCATCCACTTTGTACTCAATATCTGCCGAAGATTTTGCGGACACAGCCGGGACCAGCGTCATGACCATGACCAGCGTCAGTAGAAAGGCCGGAAGCCGTTTTCTGAAAAACCGTCTCATAAAAAACCTCCTAAATTCAGTTTAACATCCATGTATACTTCTATAAACCTACCATAGCGGAAAGTCACTTTGCAATCATGAACAAATTGTGAACAAGATGCTACAATCCGGTTAAAATTTATCGCTGCGAACAGCCGGAATTTTTTACACCACAGCGGGCATTTTCTTCTCGTGAAACAGTCCTCCAAGCCGGACCCGCTTTTCATGCCGCGCCGCCCTTCTCCAGCCGCGGAAAAGGGGTTTGTATTTTGAGGAAATATCTGCTATAATAAAGGTCAACCTTAGAAAACTTGGCGGCCGGACGCTGCTGCGGGCCGTGTGCCCCCGGCGAACACGCCCGGAGAAATTCCGGGCCGCAGCTTGGGACGATAGGAAGTAATGCGATGATCGATCAATATGGCCGGACAATTGATTATCTGCGGCTGTCGGTAACGGACCTTTGCAATTACCGATGCCAATACTGTATGCCGGCGGACGGCGTGGAAAAGGGTCCCCATGGGGCCGTCCTCTCCGTAGAGGAATGCGGCGAGATCGCCCGGGCGGCGGTGAAGCTGGGAGTCCAGAAGATCCGTTTGACCGGCGGAGAACCGCTGGTGCGGCGAGGGATTCTGGACATCTGCCAAACGCTGCGGGCCATCCCGGAACTGAAGGAGCTTTGCCTCACCACCAACGGCAGCCTGCTGCCGGAATTGGCAAAGCCCCTGCGGGAGGCTGGAGTGGACCGGCTGAACATCAGTCTGGATACCCTGCGGACGGAGCGATTCCGGGAAATCACCCGTCGTGGAAATCTGGAGGACGCCTTTGCGGGCATCCGGGTAGCGGAGGACGCCGGATTTCAGAATTTGAAACTGGACACTGTGCTGATGGGCGGCGTGAACGATGACGAGATCGAGGATTTTCTGAGCCTGACGAAAGAGCACCCCTGGGAGGTGCGGTTCATCGAACTGATGCCTATGGGGCCCTGTGCGGCATGGCCAAAGGAACGCTTTCTGCCGGTAACGGAGATTCTGAACCGATTCCCGGCGCTGGAAGAAATCGAACCCAACGGCGTGGCCCGACGGTACCGTCTGCCGGGAGCCATGGGGACTGTGGGGCTGATCACCCCCATGAGCCACGAGTTCTGTGGAGCGTGCCGCCGCATTCGGGTGACGGCGGACGGCAAGCTGAAGGGCTGTCTCCACAGCCGGGAGGAAATCTCCCTCCGGGGACTTCACGGCAGGGAATTGGAGGACGCCATCCTACGGGGCATCCTGCAAAAGCCCAAGGGGCACCACCTGACAGAGCATGCCAGCGACACGCCCCGGACCATGAATGAGATCGGAGGCTGAACCATGGGAGAACTGACCCATTTCAACGAGCAGGGCCGCGCACGGATGGTGGACGTGACGGAGAAAGCCGTGACCCACCGGCGGGCGGTGGCGGCCGGAGAGATCCACGTTTCCCCGGAAACCATGGCCCACATCCAAAACGGCACCCTGAAAAAGGGGGACGTGCTGGCGGTGGCCCAGGTGGCGGGCATCCAGGCCGCCAAGCACAACTGGGAGCTGATCCCTATGTGCCACCCCCTGCCCTTGACGGGCATCGACATCACGTTCCACCTGTCTGATGAACCGTGCATGGTGGAAATTCAGGCCGCCGTCACCTGCACCGGCGTCACCGGCGTAGAGATGGAGGCACTGACCGCCGTTTCCGTGGCGGCCCTCACCATTTACGATATGTGCAAGGCGGTGCAGAAGGATATGGAGATCACCAACATCCGCCTGCTGGAAAAATCCGGCGGCAAGAGCGGAGACTATAAGCGAGAGGACTGATAGAACCATGGCAAAGGTCGTATCCGTCAATATCAGCGAGAAAAAGGGAACACTGAAAAAGCCCGTCCCGGAAATTGAATTGAAGCTGCGCCACGGCATCGTGGGGGACGCCCACGCGGGCGACTGGCACCGTCAGATCTCTCTGTTGGCGGAGGAAAGCATCGACACCATGCGCCCCCGCTCCCCCATCGCTCTGGACCCCGGCGTATTCGCGGAGAACATCAACACGGAGGGCATCGACCTCAAGGGCCTGCCCGTGGGGACCCACCTGCGGATCGGCGGGACGGAGGTTGAGGTGACGCAGATCGGCAAAGAGTGCCACAATGACTGCGCCATCAAAAAGGCGGTAGGCAAGTGCGTCATGCCCACGGAGGGCATCTTCGCCGTGGTGGTAAAAGAGGGCGTTGTCAGGCCCGGAGACGAAATTGAGGTGCTGAAGTGAAGCTGATCCGAACAGAGGAGGCCGTGGGCCACGTGCTGTGCCACGATATGACTCAGATCATCAAGGATCAATATAAGGACGCCCGGTTCCGCAAGGGCCACATCGTCACAGAGGACGATATTCCCGTGCTGCTGAGCATGGGCAAGGAGAACCTGTATGTCTGGGAGATGACTCCGGGCATGGTCCACGAAAACGATGCGGCGGAGCGGCTGCTGGCCCTGTGCGGTCAGGAGAACATGCTCCGCAGTGAGACGAAAGAGGGCAAGATCGAGCTGCGAGCCGCCTGTGACGGCCTGTTCCGGGTGGACAGCCAGCGGCTCATCGCCGTCAACTCCCGGGAGGATGTGATGATCGCCACCCGGAAGGGCAATACCGCCGTGAAAAAGGGCGACAAGCTGGCTGGAATGCGGGTCATCCCTCTCATCATCAAGGAGGAAACACTGCAAGCCGCCGAGCAGGCAGCAGGCGCCGGCCCTCTGTTGGAGCTGCTGCCCTATGTGAAGAAAACCGCCGCCATCGTGGCCACTGGCAGCGAGGTGAAGAAGGGGCTCATTCAGGACACCTTCACCCCTGTGGTAAAGGAGAAGCTGGCGGCCTATGGTATCGAGACCATCTCCACCGCCTATTCCGGCGACGGCGTGGAAAACGTAGCTAATGCCATCGGCGAAGCCAGGAAAACCGGCGCGGACCTGATCCTGTGCACCGGCGGCATGAGCGTGGACCCGGATGATAACACCCCCGGCGGCATCAAGCAGAGTGGTGCACGGATCGTTACCTATGGCGCCCCGGTGCTGCCCGGTGCCATGTTCCTGCTGGGGTATTTTGAAGATGGAACGCCTGTGATGGGGTTGCCTGGCTGCGTCATGTATGCCGGAGCCACCATTTTCGACCTGGCCCTGCCCCGCATTGCTGCGGGCGTGGAGATGACCAAGGCGGATTTCGCCGTGATGGGTGAGGGAGGTTTGTGCCTGGGCTGCAAGCCCTGCCACTGGCCTGATTGTCCCTTTGGACGGTAAAAAGTGAGAGCGCCCCGGCGCTCTTCCTTTTCAAAAAGCGTTTATCTCAAATGAGTATCACGTGATTTGCTCCTTGCGGAGTAAACATGTTAATCGCAATGAAAGGAAGTATTCAGATGAAAAAGTTTTTGTCCCTGCTGCTGGCCCTGTGCCTGACCCTGTCCCTTGCCGCCTGCGGCTCCAAGACGGAACCTGCCGCCGACGCTGCCAACGATTCCCAGACCACGGATAATACCCCCGCGGAAGCCCCTGCCGGTAAGCCGGTGGAGCTGATCGTGTTCGCCGCCGCCTCCATGACGGAGACCATGAACCAGCTCAAGGAAATGTACGAGCAGAATAATCCCAACGTGACCGTTACATATAACTTCGATTCCTCCGGCAAGCTGCTCACCCAGATCAAGGAGGGCGCGGACTGCGATCTGTTCATCTCCGCCGCACCCAAGCAGATGAACGCCATGGACGGCAGCCTCATCGGTGATGCCGAGAAGAACCCCGACGGGCTTGACCTCATCGTCACCGACAGCCGTGTGGACCTGCTGGAAAACAAGGTGACGCTCACCGTTCCCGCCGGCAATCCCAAGGGCATTGAGAGCTTTGATCAGCTTGCCGAGTTGCTGAAGAACGGCGATGTGATGCTGGCCATCGGCAACAGCGATGTGCCCGTGGGTCAGTACACCCTGAAGATCTTCAACTACTACGGCATCGACGAGACCTCCGTCGCAAATAAGCTGACCTACGGCAACAACGTGAAGGAGGTTGCCTCTCAGGTCAGTGAGGGCGCTGTGGACTGCGGCATCATCTACGCCACCGACGCCCACTCCGCCGGTCTGACGGTGGTGGACAGCGCCACTGCCGAAATGTGCGGTCAGGTCATCTACCCCGCCGCCGTGCTCAAGGGGGACAAGGAGGACGCCGCCCAGGACTTCCTGGCCTATCTCCAGACCGATGCGGCCATGACCGTGTTTGAGTCCGTGGGCTTCTCCGCCGCTTGACCGAGAATTTTTTCTGAAAAGGCCGACGATAATCGCTTGCCCGCTGCTGATACGGCGGCGGACCGCCGGTCTCCCCATCCCTTCCCCCTCAGGAGGTAACTTATGGACCTGTTTCCCCTATGGAACTCGCTGCGTGTGGCGGCTATTTCCACGGTGATCGTCTTTTTCGCCGGGATCTTCGCGGCGTACTATATCGCCCGCCTGCCCCGGCTGGTGAAGGGCGTTCTGGACGTGGTGCTGACGCTGCCGCTGGTGCTGCCCCCCACCGTCATCGGCTATCTGCTGCTGCGGCTGCTGGGGCCAAAGCGGATCCTCGGCGCGTGGCTGCTGCGTCATTTCGGCGTAAAGGTGGTGATGACCTGGTGGTCTGCCATCTTTGCCACCGCCGTGGTGATCTTCCCGTTGATGTACCGCACCGCCCGCGGAGCTTTCGAATCCTTTGACGAGACGCTGGCCTACTCCGGACAGACACTGGGCCTTTCCAACGCCTATATTTTCTGGCACATCCGGATGCCCTGCTGCCGGCAGGGCATCTTAGCGGGAACGGTGCTGGCCTTCGCCCGGGCCCTGGGTGAATACGGCGCTACCAGCATGATCGCCGGGTACACCCCCGGCAAGACCGCCACCATCTCCACCACGGTCTACCAGCTTTGGCAGACCAGCAATGACGCGTTGGCTATGAAATGGGTAATGGTCAACCTAAGCATCTCCGCCGTGGTGCTGCTGACGGTGAATATGCTGGAACGCCGGGACTTTCTGGTATCCGGCGGGAAAAGGAGGGGGACGGCTTGAGCCTGCTTGTGGAGATTGAAAAGCAGCTGGGGAATTTCCATCTGAACGTCCGCTTTCAGGCGGAGACGGAAACGCTGGCCCTGCTGGGGGCCTCCGGCTGCGGCAAGAGCATGACCCTCAAATGCATCGCGGGGATCATGACCCCGGATCGGGGGCGGATCGTGCTGAACGGCCGGGTGCTGTTTGACAGCGAGGCCAGGATCGCCCTGCCGCCCCAGCAGCGCCGGGTGGGGTATTTATTCCAGAATTACGCCCTGTTCCCCACCATGACGGTGGAGAAAAACATCCTCTGCGGCATCCGCTCCGGCTCCAAGGCGGAAAAAGCCGCCGCACTGTCGGCGACCCTCCACCGCTTTCGGCTGGAGGGTCTGGAAAAGCGGCAGCCCGCCCAGCTTTCCGGCGGCCAGCAGCAGCGGGTGGCGCTGGCAAGGATTCTCTGCTCCCAGCCGGAGGTCATTTTGCTGGACGAGCCGTTTTCCGCGCTGGACAGCTATCTGAAATGGGACTTGGAGCTGAAGCTGTCCGATTTTCTGGAGAATTTCTCCGGACCGATTTTATGGGTGTCCCATGACCGGGGCGAGGTGTTCCGCAACTGCAAGCGGGTGTGCGTACTGGATCAGGGGGCCTCGCAAGGAACCTTCACTCTGCGGCAGCTGTTTCACGAGCCAGAAACGGAGGCCGCCGCCCGGCTCTCCGGATGCAAGAACATCGTGGAGGCCGTACCGGCAGGCAGCGCCGTAACGCTGCCTGCGTGGGGCCTGACACTGAGTTGCGGCAAGCCGGTCCCGGCGGACATCTGTCAGGCAGGCATCCGGGCAAGACACGTGATGACGGTGCCGGAGGGCACCCCGGACGCCTTCTACTGCACGGTGGAGCGGGTCATTCAGGATGTATTCACCACCATCGTCCTGCTGCGGCCGGAGGGAGCCGCGTCCGGTGCCCCCCTCCTGCGGATGGAACTGGAACGGGATGATTGGCGGCGGCTGAACCGCCCGGAGGGGCTTTGGATCGCCATCCAGCCAAGGGATATTCTACTGTTGAAATGAGGAGATGATCGTATGTATCGTGCTGCTGTATTGACGGTCAGCGACCGTGTTTCCCGGGGCGAGCGCTACGACGAGGGCGGCCCGCTGGTGGCAGAGCTGCTGAAAAACGCAGGCTATGAGGTGGTTCGGACCGATGTGGTGCCGGACGAACAGGCGCAGATCGAAGCGGCGCTGCGGCAGATGGCCGACGGCGGTAACATTCAACTGCTTGTAACCACCGGCGGCACCGGCTTCGCCCCACGGGACGTGACCCCGGAGGCTACCCTTGCCGTGTGCGACCGGCTGACTCCCGGCATCCCGGAGGCCATGCGCTATGCCTCCATGCAGATCACCAGCCGGGCCATGCTGTCCCGGGCGCAGGCGGGCATCCGGAAGGGGACCTTGATCCTGAACCTCCCCGGCTCCCCCAAGGCGGCTAAGGAGAATCTGGAGGCGGTGCTGCCCGCCATCGGTCACGGTCTGGAAATGCTCTCCGGCCGCCCTGCCGACTGCGTCAAGCTGACGGACTGAGGGGAATATCTCTGCCAAAACCGGATGCTTCCCCTGCAAGCAAAAAATCGGCTAATCTTTTGTATAGAGAAATTGCAAAAAAAGCTACCGCCTGCAAAATGCAGGCGGTAGCTTCATACATATCTCGGCGCTTTTTCGTTGGCAATTGTTGTAAATTTGTGGTAAATTCATCAGATTGCCACGGAAAAGCCCTTTATTTTCAAGGCTTTGCGGTGTCTCTTAGTACATGCCGCCCTTCAAAACCGCAACTTTTTGAAGCAAAACGAATATAACGGAAAACGCAGATTTTCGTAGAGTTATCAAGGCTTTGAACTAATTTTTGCCGCTTCCTTGATTTTGATGAAATTCACACATTTCTACGCAAATCTACGCCACTTGACAGGGAATTGGCGTAAGTTGTGGCGTAAGCCAACCAACTTCGTACAATGAAAATTACAGGTTGCTGGCGATCTGTTCAAAGGCTCTCTCGACGGAATCAAAGCTGCTGTGGGTGTAGACATCCAGCGTCACACTGGCGTTGGAATGTCCCATCAGATATTGCAGGCTTTTCACGTCAAGTCCCGCCTGTTGGACGTTGGTGCAGAAGGTATGGCGCAGCACATGAGGCGTGATCCGAGGGACAGACTTTCCGTATGCCTTTTCAAATCGTGCTTGCAAACCTCGCATATAGTTCTCCAAGTGCATCGCGACCTTCGGCATCCCGGACTTGTCCAGAAAGAGAAAACCGCTGTAACCGTCCACCAGCAATTCCACCTTCGGGGCGGTTCTGGCTTTCACCACCCGCATCAGTGCCATGTAAACCGCGTCCGTCATGGGGACGTTTCGGATGCCGCTTTTGGTTTTGGGCGGCGTGACGAAATAGGGCTTCTCCGCCGTCCGGCATAGCTGCCGCCGAACGTGAATACAGCGTCGGTCGAAGTCAATATCTGCCCGTGTCAGACCGTACAGCTCGCTCACACGCAAGCCGGTTCCCAGCAGAATCACAATGTCATCATAGTAATTCCCGCCGCAGTCCTGCACGAATTGCAGATACTTCTCCTGCTGCTCCTTGGTCAGCGCATCGCGTACATAGGCATCCTTCGGCACCACATCAGACAGCTTGAACTTGAACGGGTTCTTGCGGATGATGTCATCATCCACCGCCATTTCAAATGCCGGTCTGACAACGCTTTGCAGCACACCGATGGTGTTTTGCTTGATGCCGCTGTCGTGCAGGAACACGAACCAGCCCTTTGCGTCGGAGAGCTTTACGGTTTTGATCGGCTTCTGTCCGAATGGGTCGGCGTGAATCCGTTTGACCGCAGAGCCATAAGACCGCAGCGAATTTTGCTTCAAGCCCCGTTTTAGATTCATGTAGCGATCAACCAGCTCCGCCACGGTCATTTCTCCCGCAGCATAGTCGATGCCGTCCGCCATGTCGCGCCGCAGCTCGTCCTCTTTCTTCCGCAACTCTGTCAGGGATTTGGCGGGTGCCGTCAAGATTTATGCGCAAATTTATTTGCAGGCTCCGGCTGAATGAAGTCAGCCGGCAATGAAGGCGTTGTCCAGAGCCGCCTCCAGGTGCTTCATGTTCATGTATTTCTTGCAGCCCCACTGGGTACCTGCCACATGGCGCAGCCTCGCACAGACCAGCATCAGGGCGGAATTTCCGTCAGGGAATGTCCCCACCACGCGGGTCCGGCGGCGGATCTCCCGGTTCAGCCGCTCGATCACGTTGTTGGTGCGGATGCGCGTCCAGTGTTCGCTGGGAAAATCGCAGTAGGTCAGCGTCTCCTCAATGCCGTCCTCGACCTTCTTGGCAGCCTCCTTCAGTTTCATGGCGCGCAGCTCGGCGACCACGGCTTTCGCCTTCTCACGGGACGCCTTTTTGCTCTCCTGGGTGTGGATCGCCTTGAGCATTTTTGCCACAATTTTGACCTTGGATTTAGGCACAACAGAGAAAACGTTGCGGTAGAAATGCACCGTGCAGCGCTGATATTTGGCGTCCGGAAACACCTCGCCCACGGCCTCCAGCATCCCCATGCACTTGTCGCCGACGATGAGCTTTACGCCGTCCAGCCCGCGTCCGCGCAGCCACTGGAAGAAACTGACCCAGCTGGCCTTGTCCTCCTTCATGCCCTCGGCGGCGCCCAAAACCTCACGAAAACCGTCCTCATTCACGGCAATCGCCACCAAAACAGAAACATTTTCGTACTCTCCGCC
>ENA-UERW01002056-UERW01002056.1-human-gut-metagenome-genome-assembly--contig:-NODE-2056-length-11477-cov-2.474123_pt1 | contig 11477 bp, 9 predicted proteins | sample MGYA00242994_ERZ507995 | MGnify/ENA primary metagenome ERZ507995 (study PRJEB26167, sample SAMN06115492) | human gut metagenome | host: Homo sapiens | place: China:Chongqing | collected 2015-04-26...
GCTGAGGGGGCTGGGGCATCTGCTGGGGATGAACGATATTGCGGCGGCGGGATTGGTGGCTACCCTGGCCAACAATATTCCCATGTTCCAGATGATGGGGGAGATGGACCGGAGAGGCAAGGTGGTCAACGTGGCCTTTGCCGTGTCGGCCGCCTTCGTATTCGGCGACCACCTGGGGTTTACGGCGGGATTTGACTCCACCATGATCTTTCCTATGATCGTGGGAAAGCTGGTGGGCGGTGTTACCGCTGTGGCAGTGGCCATGCTCATCACTGGAAAGGAGAAGACATATGGCTGAGCTGGATAAGGTCGCGCTGGAGGCGCTGGTGCGGCAGGTACTGTTGGAAAAGCTGGGCGCTGCCGCGGGATGCGGCCGCGGACACGGCGTACGAAGTGTGGCGGTCCCCGCCATACAGGTGACCGAACGGGACCGGCTGGACACCGGGCGCAGCGGGGACCGGGTGTGGACAAAGGACCTCTTTTCTCTGGAAGAGGCGCCCCGTCTGGGCTGCGGTCTCATGGTGATGGAGGAGACCACCTTTCCCTGGAAGCTCACATATGACGAGATGGATTATGTGATCGAGGGGCGGCTGGATATCCTGGCAGGAGGGGAGACCATCTCCGCCGGGCCCGGCGAGGTGATCCATATTCCCAAGGGAAGCGAGATCCAGTTCTCCGTCCGGGATCGGGCGCGATTTCTCTACTTTGTCTATCCTGCGGATTGGCAGAAGTAAAAAAGGGGCGCTGCCGAGCATGCTCGGCAGCGCCCCTTTTTCTATTGGTCACGATAGCGATCCAGAAAAGCCTCGTCCTTGATCTCAAGCCCGCGCTCCCCGGCCAGCCCCTCGATATGATGGGTGAACTCATGGGCCAGGGTCTCGTAGAGCTCCTCCTCCCAATTCCGCCGCGTCCAATCCTCCTCTTCGGCCAGCGCTGCAAAGGAGCCGTAATAGAGATTGATATACCGGCCCATCTGATCGTTGCAGTATTCCCCCATGATGTACATTTCACCGGGAGGAAAGTCCGGGTCGGGATGGGCTTCCGGGAGAAGCAGGATCCCGCCGTTCAAGTCGCTGAAAAAGGCTGGCGGAAAGGACTCCGCCATGGCGTCCAGCAGTTCGCCCGCCTCGTCGAAGGACAGCACCATATGGGATACGCCCCCTTTACAGATCGCCTTTGGGCTTTTTCATGGTCAGGGAGATGCGCTTTTTTTTCTCGTCCACCTCCAGCACCCATACCATGACGATATCGCCGACGGCGCAGACCTCGCTGGGGTGACGGACGCGGCGCTCGCAGAGCTGGGAGATGTGCACCAGCCCGTCCTGGTGGACGCCGATGTCCACAAAGACGCCGAAGTCGATGACGTTGCGCACGGTGCCGGTGAGCTCCATGCCGGGTTTGAGGTCCTTGATCTCCATTACATCGGTGCGCAGGATGGGCTTGGGCAGTTCGTCTCTGGGGTCCCGGCCCGGCTTCATAAGTTCCCCTATCAGGTCCCGCAGGGTGGGAAGCCCCACGCCGCAGGCCTGGGCGGCCCGCGCCTCGCCAAAGTCGGTCACCCGATCCCGGAGGTCTCCGATGCCGCCCGCCTCCACCGCGTTCAGGTCGTAGCCGCACAGGGCCAGGAGCTGTTCCGCCGCAGCGTAGCTCTCGGGATGGACGGCGGTATGGTCCAATACATTTTTGGACTCCGGGACGCGGAGGAATCCCGCGCACTGTTCAAAGGCTTTGGGGCCCAGCTTGGGGACCTTCAGCACCTGCTTCCGGGAGGTAAAGGCGCCGTTCTCCTCCCGGTACCTGACGATATTTTTGGCCGTGGCGGCGCTGAGGCCGGAGACCCGGGAGAGAAGGGGCGCGGAGGCGGTGTTCAGGTCCACCCCCACGGCGTTGACACAGTCCTCCACCACACCGGAGAGGGTCTCGTCCAGCCTGGCTTGGGGCATATCGTGCTGATACTGGCCCACCCCGATGGCCTTGGGGTCAATCTTCACCAGCTCCGCCAGGGGGTCCTGGAGCCGCCGGGCGATGGAAACGGCCGAGCGGAGGTTTACGTCATAGTCGGGAAACTCTTCGGCGGCCAGCTTGGAGGCGGAGTACACGCTGGCCCCCGCCTCGCTGACGATCATATAGCTCACGCCGCCGCCCACGGCCTGGATGAGCGCTACCGCCATCTGCTCGGTCTCGCGGCTGGCGGTGCCATTGCCGATGGCGATGTGCGCCACGCCGTGCTTTTTGATGAGGCGGGCGAGAACGTCGATGGCCTCCTGCTTTTTGCGTTCGCTGAAGGTGGGGTAGACCACCGCCGTGTCCAGAACCTTTCCTGTGCCGTCCACCACAGCCACCTTGCAGCCGTTGCGGTAGCCGGGGTCCAGCCCCATGGTGACAAAGCCCTTTACCGGCGGCTGCATGAGAAGGGGCTTGAGGTTGAGCCCGAACATCCGGATAGCCCCTTCGTCGGCCTGCTCAGTGAGCATATTTCGGATCTCGCGCTCCACCGAGGAGGCGATGAGGCGGTCATAGGCGTCCTCCGCTGCACTGCGGACAAAGGGCATGGCGGGAGAGCCGGGGATCAGGACGCTCCGGCGGACCGTGATGAGAGCGGTCTCCCGGTCCAGCTCCACCGAAACTTTCAGGAGGTCCTCCCGTTCACCCCGGTTGATGGCCAGCACCTGGTGCCCCTGGGCCCGATTGACGGGAGTCTTAAAGTCGTAATAGAGCCGATAGACCGAGTCCCCCTGGTCCTTTTTTGCGGCGGTGGAGATCAGGACCCCCTTGGACCACCACAGCGCCCGCAGCCGCTTACGCAGGGCGGCGTCGTCAGAGATCTGCTCGGCCACGATGTCGGAGGCGCCCTGGAGCGCCTGCTCCGGAGTCTCCACCCCTTTTTCGGGGTCCACATAGCCGGCGGCCACAAGAAGCGGCTCGGAGCAGTCCCGGCCCTGGGCGAACAGGAGCGCGGCCAAGGGCTCCAGACCCTTTTCACGGGCGACGGTGGCGCGGGTGCGGCGCTTTTGCTTGTAGGGACGGTACAGGTCCTCCACCTCAGCCAGGGTGGCCGCGGCGTCAATGGCGGTGGAGAGAGCCTCAGTGAGCTTTCCCTGCCCGTCGACAGCGGCCTTGACCTCGCCTCGGCGTTTTTCCAGATTGCGCAGGTACTGGAGGCGGTCGGCCAGGGTGCGCAGGGCGGTGTCGTCCATGGCTCCGTGGAGTTCCTTGCGGTAGCGGGCGATAAAGGGGATGGTATTCCCCTCGTCAATGAGCTTGACCACGTTTTCCACGTGGATGGGGTCCTGGCTTAATTCCTTTGCCAGGATTTGGATCATAGCGTCCATGGGGTATGCTCCTTTATCAAAGTACGCGGCGCGGCCGCGGGCGCCGGATCCGGTCCGGCAGGCACTATTTTACCACGGAGCGGGCGGCTCCCGCAAGGGTGGGTACGGCTTGACTATCCCGCGCCGGGCAGGTAGAATAAATTGGATGAAACAGAAGAGGACACGAAGGGGTGCAGGCAGATGAAACAGCTCGGCTTTGACAACCGCAAATACTTGGAGACCCAATCCGCCCATATCAAGGAGCGCATCGCCCAGTTTGGAGACAAGCTCTACCTGGAGTTCGGGGGCAAGCTTTTCGACGACCATCACGCTTCCCGGGTGCTGCCGGGCTTTGCGCCGGACAGCAAGATTCGTATGCTGTGCGAGCTCAAGGAGGACGCCGAGATCGTCATCTCCATCTGCGCCAGCGACATCGAAAAGAACAAAATCCGGGGGGACCTGGGCATCACCTATGATGTGGATGTGCTCCGGCTCATCGACGCTTTCCGGAGCAAGGGGCTCTATGTGGGCAGTGTGGTGGTGACTCAGTACGCCGGGCAGAGCGCCGCCGACGCCTTCAAAAAACGGCTGGAGGATCTGGGGATGCGGGTATTTCTCCACTACCCCATTGCGGGCTACCCCAACAATATCCCCCTGATCGTCAGCGACGATGGGTACGGGAAAAATGAGTATATCGAGACCTCACGCCCCCTGGTGGTGGTCACCGCTCCGGGGCCGGGCAGCGGTAAGATGGCCACCTGCCTCTCCCAGCTCTACCACGAATATAAGCGCGGAGTGAAGGCTGGATACGCCAAGTTCGAGACCTTCCCCATCTGGAATCTGCCGCTCCAACATCCGGTGAACCTGGCCTATGAGGCGGCCACTGCCGACCTCAACGACGTCAATATGATCGACCCCTTCCACCTCCAGGCCTACGGCGTCACCACCGTCAACTACAACCGGGATGTGGAGATCTTCCCGGTCCTCTCCGCCATTTTTGAGAAGATCACCGGCGAGTGCCCCTATAAGTCCCCCACGGATATGGGGGTTAACCTGGCGGGCAGCTGCATTGTGGACGACGCGGCCGTCTGCGCCGCCGCCCGCCAGGAGATCGTCCGGCGGTATTACGCGGCTCTGTGCGACCGGCGCCAGGGCCGCTGTGGGGACGAGACGGTGTACAAACTGGAGCTGCTGATGCAGCAGGCCAAGGTGGACGCCTCCATCCGGCCTGTGGTGGCCGCTGCCGGCGCCGTGGCCGAGGAGACCGGCAACCCCGCTGCTGCCATCGAGCTGCCCGACGGCGAAGTGGTGACAGGAAAGACCACGGATCTCATGGGGGCCTCCTCCTCCACGCTCCTCAACGCCCTCAAGCGCCTGGCCGGGATCGGCCATGAGCACCACCTCATCTCCCGGGAGGCCATCGAGCCCATCCAGACCGTGAAGGTCAAGCATTTGGGAAGCGCGAATCCCAGGCTCCACTCCGATGAGACCCTCATCGCTCTGGCCATCAGCGCCACCACCAATCCCCTGGCCCGGCGGGCGCTGGACAAGCTCTCCGAGCTTCGGGAGTGCGAGGCCCATTCCTCCGTCATCCTCTCCCCGGCGGACTCCGGCACCTATGCAAAGCTCGGCATGCGCCTTACCTGTGAACCTACCTACGAGACCAACAAGCTGTACCACAAATAGAGCGGCGGCAAGAAAAGCGGGCCCATGGAAATTTTCCATGGGCCCGCTTTGTCTGGACGGCTCACAAGAGGCTATCCTCCGTGTCTCTGGGGGCAATTGCCGGGACTGTGGTCAGCAGAAGCAGCGTCTGGATCAGGGCGGCAAACGGAAAAACAGGAGGTCCGCCCTGGCAGATGAGCTGTGCAGCGGCATAAAGAACCAGGACAGTCAAAAAATCCCCCTTCGATGGATATTCCCGATAGGCAAGCAGGTCTTAAGACGGCTCTATTTTAAGGGAAAACCCCTTAAAATCCAACAAGGAATTTTCTATTATGGAATACTATCTGTGAGGTGACAGAGATGTATGATCGTATCCGGGCGCTCCGTGAGGATGCAGACCTGAAGCAAAAAAATCTGGCCGAGGTCTTGAACATCCGCCAGCCGACCTATTCCGATTATGTACGCGGAAATTTGAACGTGCCTGCGCCGGCTCTGATCGCGCTGGCCCGTTTTTATCACACCAGTGTGGACTACATTCTGGGATTGGCGGATATCCGGGAGCCCTATCCCAGGCACGAGGAGAAGGGAGAGCGGCAGTGGATGGAAATCACGCCATAAAACGTTGACTTTTGGCTTGACGCGGCCCCGGATTCGGGCGTAGAATAAATAGGATTTTTTTGTAAGGAAAAGGCAGGGGACAACGGGGTCCCGGGACAAAGGCGTCCCATGCGAAATGGGAGGAATGAACGATGGCGGTCAAGTACATTTTTGTCACCGGCGGCGTGGTATCCGGGCTGGGTAAGGGGATCACGGCGGCGTCGCTGGGGAGGCTCCTCAAACAGAGAGGGCTCAAAGTGGCCCTTCAGAAGTTTGACCCCTATCTCAACGTGGACCCTGGCACGATGAACCCCTACCAACACGGCGAAGTATTCGTCACCGACGACGGGGCCGAGACCGATCTCGACCTGGGACACTATGAGCGATTTACCGATGAAAATCTGACGGTGGACTCCTCCGTCACCTCCGGCAAGGTATACTGGACCGTCCTCAACCGGGAGCGGGAGGGGGGCTATCTGGGCGGTACGGTCCAGGTTATCCCTCATATCACGGATGAGATCAAGGAGCGCATCTACCGGGTGGGCCGCCGGGGCGATGTGGATGTGGTCATCACTGAGATCGGGGGCACCGTGGGCGATATCGAGTCCCAGCCCTTTTTGGAGGCCATCCGACAGGTGAGCGCGGAGGTGGGACGGCAGGACGTGATGTACATCCACGTCTCCCTCATCGTGGCCATCCCCGGTTCCAATGAGCTCAAATCCAAACCCACGCAGCACTCTGCCAAAGAGCTGCTGGCCCTGGGTATCCAGCCGGACGTCATTGTGTGCCGCTCGGAGCATGAGGTGCCTGAGGACATCCGAAATAAGATATCCCTCTTTTGCAACATCCCGCCCGAAAACGTCATCCCCAACCTCACCGCCCCCTCTCTCTACGAGGTGCCGTTGATGCTGGAGAAGGAGGGGCTGGCCGCCGTGGTGTGCCGGCGTCTGGGGCTTACCGCCGCGCCGCCGGATCTGGCGGAGTGGACCGCCATGGTGGAGCGGGAGAAGGCGGCCGTCCGCCGTGTGGAGATCGCCCTGGTGGGCAAGTACGTGGGACTCCACGACGCCTACCTCTCCGTGGTGGAGGCCCTGGCCCACGGCGGCATTGAAAACGACGTGAAGGTGGATATCCGGTGGGTGGATTCCGAGGAGGTCACCGATGAGAACGTCGGGCGGCGGCTGGACGGCTGTGACGGCGTGCTGGTGCCCGGAGGCTTCGGGAGCAGGGGCATTGACGGTATGCTCTCCGCCGTACGGTACGCCCGGGAAACCGGCGTGCCCTATTTTGGCATCTGCCTGGGGATGCAGATGGCGGTGGTGGAGTTCGCCCGAAATGTGGCGGGGTTGACAGGAGCCCACTCCAGTGAGCTCGCGCCGGAGACGCCCTATCCCGTCATCGATCTGATGCCCGACCAGGTGGGGGTCACCGCAAAGGGCGGTACCATGCGTCTGGGCGCCTACCCCTGCCGTTTGACCGGACACGGAGGCCCCTGCTACGCCGCCTATGGCGCCGATGCCATCTCCGAACGGCACCGCCACCGCTATGAGTTCAACAACCCCTACCGGGAGGTGCTGACGGCGAAAGGGCTCCGCCTGGCAGGACTTTCCCCGGACGGGCGGCTGGTGGAGATGGTGGAGCTGCCCGACCATCCCTGGTTCGTGGGGGTCCAGTTCCACCCGGAGCTCAAGTCCAGACCCAACAAGGCCCACCCGCTCTTCCGGGCCTTTGTGGGGGCGGCGAAAGCGCATCAGAGCTGAAAACGCAATGGAAGCGGCAATGGGGCCGGGATGGGAAAAGCCGTCCCGGCCCCTCCATATGTTGCATCCCGGCGAAATTTCTGATATGCTGTTTACCGGTACGAAATGATTTTGGAGGTGTTACATTTGAAGCGAATTTTCAGCGTGTTCTTAAGCCTGGCGCTGGCGGTCTCGCTGTTCCCGGCGGCCTTGGCGGAGGAGTCTGCGGGTATGGACCGCGGAGCACTGGCCCAGCGCTTGGCAGAGCTGTGCGGCTATGCCGACGAGCTGGAAGGCTATGCAGCCCAGCCAAGCGCCTTTTCGGATGTGGCGGAGGAGGACGAGTGCAGGGCAGCCGTTAACCTGCTCCGGGACAAGGGCCTGATGCAGGGCGACGGTTCCGGCGCTTTCCGCCCTTCCGTTCCTGCCACCCGGGCGGATGCCGTCACAGTGCTGCTGCGCTGGGCGGGGCTCACCGAGGCGCAGATCGGCGCGTACGGCTCCTATGACAGCGCCTGTCTGATGGCCAGCCTGGGCCTGTCCGGCGATCTTGCCGGCGGGATCAAGGATGAGGGCGAGCTGACAGATCTGTACGAGACCGTAAAGCCTCTCTACGATGCCCTGCACGCCGAGGTCCCCGCCCCCGATTTTGTGGACGGCGCGGCACTGCCCATCTTCCCCTATGATACCGTGATCCGCGAAGTGGTCTACGTGGAGACCGATGTGGATACCGATGGGGACGGCAAGGCGGACAAGGTGCAGGTGCTCGTCCAGCGTCCCGCCGCCACAGACAGGGGCATGAAGGCCGCCTCCATCTTTGAGGCCCGGCCCTATTCCGCCGGGTGTACCGACGCCTATGATCTGGATACCTGGAATGCGCACATCGTGGACGCCCGGCTCACCGAAGCCACGGCATCCACCTCCACCGGCAAGGAGGACTGGGACTGGCACGCCTCCAGCGAGCCGGGACCCGCCACGCTGGAGGTGCAGACCGCTGGCGGCGCCGGCGCGGCCGGAGACGGCGGAGATGTGTGGAGCAATACAGAGAATGTGGACGCTTACGACTACTGGCTGGTCCGCGGCTATGCCTACGTCTCCTGTTCCGGTCTGGGTACCTTGGGCTCCGACGGCTTTGAGACCTGCGCCAGCGCCGACGAGACGGCCGCCTTTGCCTCCGTGGTCCGGTGGCTTGCCGGGGATGAGGGTGTCAAGGCGTACAGCGATAAAAACTCCGGCGTGGAGGTGAAGGCCGATTGGTCCAACGGGAATGTGGCAATGTCCGGCCAGTCCTATGCCGGGTCCACCGCCTTCGCCGTGGCCTCTACCGGTGTGGAGGGGCTCAAGACCATTGTGCCCCGGGCCGGCATCGCAAGCTGGTATGACTATTACCGCTCCCAAGGTATCGCTGCCGGCGGGCTCTACTATCCAGGCGACGACTGCAACATCCTGGCCGACTACTGCATGTCCCGGCAGCTGGACGAGACGGACTATGCCTCCATCCAGGCAGACTATGAGGCCTATCTGGAAGAAATGATCGCCGAGCAGGACGCACTCTCCGGCGACTACAATCGGTTTTGGGACGAGCGCAACTATACAAACGGCGCGGAGAATCTGAAGTGCAGCGCGCTGATCATCCACGGGCTCAACGACTTCAACGTCCGTCCCAAGCAGTTCGACCTGATGTACGACGCCTTCCGGACCGCCAAACAGGAGGTAAAGCTTCTCCTCCACCAGGGTGCCCACTATACCCCGGAGCAGATAGAGGGGCTGGACCTCAACGGCATTTTGGGACGCTGGTACGCCCACTATCTCTATGGTGTGGACAACGGCGCCGAGCGGGAAGCCGAGGTGCGTGTGCAGAGCAATACGGATCTCTCCTGGAACATCTACGATGCCTGGGGAGACGCCGTGGAGAGCATTGTCCTCTCCGCAGGAGAAGGGGAGAGCCGCTTTACCAGTGATCTGGGAGTCACCAGCTTCGATACCTCTCTGGCCGATGTGGAGGAGGGGTGGATCGAGTACTGCTCCGACATGGATTATACCTGGGAGCAGGAGATGATCGCCGGCGCTACCGGTGCCAGCGCGGTCTACACTTTTGACATAGAGAAGGATATGCACATCAGCGGCACGCCCACCGTCACTGTGCGGGCCAGCGCGGACCGTCCCACCGGCATCCTCAGCGCAATGTTGGTGGACCTGGCGCCCGAGGGAGGCATGGAGGCGGTCATGCTCGAGTTTTTTAGTGATACGGCGACCACCGAGACAGTGGAGGCAAACGGACTGTGGTACGGCGGCGGTCTCGCCGCGAAAGATTTGACCCAGTTCTCCATGACATCCACTGACAATAAGATCGTCACCCGGGGGTGGATGGATATCCAGAACCGCACCTCGATCTACAGGGTAGACATGGTGGAGCCCGGCATGTTCTATGCGTTCACGCTGGAGCTCCAGCCCATGGATTACACCGTGAAGGCCGGACACAAACTGGCTTTGGTGCTCTACTCCGTCGATCCTGAGGTCACTTACTGGCCGGAGGCGGTGACCAACTTCACCGTGGACAACACCGGGACCTATGTGACCATCCCCGTGCGGTAAAGAGGGTAAAAAGCCCCCCGGCGGCGCGTATGCGCCGCCGGGGGGCTTTTTCAGTAGGGAAGAATCAGTGCGGAGAGATTGGAAAAGTCGTTGTCGCCCATGGAATAGAGGCCGTCGTCATCGGGGGCCACCAACACCAGGATGGGGACGACATCCAGTTGGTTCAAAAGTCCCAGGGTGTCCCGGCAGAGGGATACAATGCCCATGGCCCAGTCGTTTTCATAGTCCGTGCGGAATTGTTCCTGTTCGTCCTGCGGGAGCGCGTCGAGGTCAGTATCGGCGTATTTCCGGGCGAACGCCTCCTGATAATCCGCCAAACTGTCCTCACGGACCTGAAGGAAGAGGTCCAGGGGACGGACGGAGACTTCCACGGCGTATCGGGTGTCGTCCAGGGGCACGGCCTCCTGGACGCTGTACTGTGCCTTGGCGCAGACCTCCGCGAGAAGATCCAACACCGCCTGTCGGGTCTCCTCCGTAAGGGCGCTCTCGTCCAGGTCAAACTGGTAGGCAAACCGCCGGTACTCCTGCTCCAGGGACGCCTCGTAGGCGTCCTGGGCCTCCCCGTCGGTGAGCTCCACCAGATCCAGAAAGGCATTGTTCCAGGTCCCCTTGTAGGTCTCGTCCAGCACGCCCTTCACGTAAGCGGTGGCGTCGAAGACGGTCATCTTTGTCTCCCCGCAGGCCGTGAGGCTCAGACAGAGAAGGGCCGCGGCGGCCAGGGCGGCGGCGCGCCCGCGCAGCCTTCCCATCACCGGCACAGCTCCGCGATAGCCTGGGTGAAGATCTTGCAGGAGAGAAGGAGGTTCGGGATGCTGGCCTGCTCGTCGGCAGCGTGCATCTTGGGGTCAAAGCCGGGGAAGTCACAGCCGAAGGCCACGCCGCCGGGGATGTCGTGGACATAGGTGCCGCCGCCGATGGCGATAGGCTGGGGGTTTTCCACGCCGGTATAATCGGCATAGCACCGCAGCAGAGTCTGGACCAGCTCGGAATCACGGGGGACGCAGTGAACGGTGGTCATATCCGGGTCGCCGGTGACCGAGATGCCATAGCCCGCGAAAGCGGCCTCACAGGCCTTTTTGCAGGTTTCCTCCGTGGCACAGATGGGGAAACGCACGTCAAATTTGGCGGTAAAGCCGGTCTCGGTGAGGGTGAGAAGAGCAAAATTCAGAGTAAGGGGGCCGGATTCGGCGTCCTCCTGGGCGATGCCGAGGGCCTTGCCGCGATTGTCCCCAAAGGGGAAGAGGGTGTGCAGGGCCCGGACAGCCTTTGTGCTGCCGCAGTCGGCCAAGGGGAGGCGTTCCAATACCTCCAGGAGGGCGGCGATGGCATTGATACCGTCGTCGGGGGAGGCGGCATGGGCATTTTTGCCCTCACAGTGGATGTGGCAGCCGCTGGCGGAGCCGTTTACCAGGAAGGCTGCGCCGGTGGTCTGGGCCACTTCGTCACAGACGGACCGGACATCCCGGTCAAAGAGGCCCAGGATCATGCACTCGGCTTCGGGGGGGACCACATTCTGACGGAAACCGCCGGTCATGGCGGCCACCCGTGGGAGCGCGCCGGAGCGCTCGCA
>ENA-UERW01002057-UERW01002057.1-human-gut-metagenome-genome-assembly--contig:-NODE-2057-length-11476-cov-2.990876_pt1 | contig 11476 bp, 8 predicted proteins | sample MGYA00242994_ERZ507995 | MGnify/ENA primary metagenome ERZ507995 (study PRJEB26167, sample SAMN06115492) | human gut metagenome | host: Homo sapiens | place: China:Chongqing | collected 2015-04-26...
CATGGACTTATCCCCCAGAATCTTCCACACCGGCAGGACTTTCATCATAACAAAGATGGAAAGTACCGACACCGCGAACACAACCACCAGCGGGAGGATCAGGTCGATGAGGTCGGATATGGAGATGTTGGCCAGGGCGGGAATGATGGCAGCGAACACCACCATGTTGATAAAACCGCTGGCTTGGGCTTTCTGGAGGAGGTTCTTGGGCACCACACCCAGCTGGGTGAAGATCACGCCCAACACCAGCCCCAGGATGGCGTAGTTGATGTGGGTCAGCTCACCCAGCCATACAGAGAGCAGGCCGCCGACTACTGCCAGCAAAATGCACACATTGCTGGAATAAAAGCCGTCAAATTTCTCGGCCAATGTTATCCTCTTGGACGCTGTCTTTGCCTCGCTGTTCCGATTCTCGGATTTGCCCGCGGCGGCCATAAACTCGTCCAGGGTGCCGCTGGATTTGGCCTTCCGGTATTCGCCGATCAGGCCCTGGGCATAGCGGAGACTGGCGCTGGAGGCAAAGGGCGTACCCACGAACTTCTGCACGGCGAAGGTAATGGCAGCCAGCGCGGCGGCCAGAGGATAGCCAGCCTTGGTGGCAGCCTCCGTCATGATCTGCGTTGCGGGCAGAGCGCCGTTGACTACCGGGATGGCGCTGAGGGCCATCTCCTTGCCGATGATAGGGATGGTCAGTGAGACGCCGATGATTACCGCCAGCATACCGAACCAGCAAGTGACCACAGTCCGCCACTCATCCATGAACTGGCGCAGGTTAATCATGGACCCCATGGCGAAGAGCAGCATTGGCACGCTCCAGCTGGAAGCGGCGCTGAGACCGGCCTTTTCGATGATGTCGGCGGGCAATACGCCGGTGACGAACAGGACCAGGAACAGCATCAGCGTGGCGAACACCGAGGAGATCCGGGCTTTGGTCAGCTTGGCCACTACGTCGCCGACAGCGAAGAGAACCATCACCACTGCGAACCACAGCAACATATCAAACACTTGTCATTCATCCTTTCTCTATCTGTTTATTGAAAGGGCCGCCCGGCGCAGCCTTTTAGAGATACTGGTCGAACCAGTCACACAGAGCGTTGAGCCGGATCAGACGGTTGACCGGCCGGCCGGACCGGTTGAGTTCGTGGCCCTCCTGATGAATCAGGACCACCTTGGAAGGAACGCCCTGCTGACGCAGACTGGTGAACATCTGCAGGGGCTCGTCCATCCAGCAGCGGTAGTCGGTGTTGGAGTGGATAAACAGGGTGGGAGTGGTGACATTGCGGACGTACTTCAGGGGAGACTTGTCCCAGAGGATCTGGCTCTCGTCCCAGATGACGCCTTTCCGTTCCAGGGCATTGAGACCCATGTGCTCCAGCAGGAACAGATACCCCTTGTCACAGGTGGAGATGGAGGTGACAAAGTTGGAAATGCTCCGCATGGCACAGGCAGCCTTGAACCGCTGGGTGTGGCCGATGACCCAGTTGGTCATAAAGCCGCCGTAGGATCCGCCGGCTACTCCCATCCGTCCGGCGTCCAGGTCGGGATACCGTCGCAGGACCTCGTCCGTGAACTCCATCAGGTCCCGGAAGTCCACATCCCCGTATCTGCCCTGAAGGTCGGCAAAGGCATTACCTTTGCCGCAGCTTCCCCTGGGGTTGCAGTAGTACACAAAATAGCCGGAGGCCGCCCAGAGCTGCATCTCGTGGTGGAAGCCGGGACCGAACACCATCTTAGGCCCGCCGTGGATGTGGAGGATGCCCGGATACCGCTTGCCCGGCTCATAGCCCACCGGCTTCATCACGAAACCGTCGATATCCACCCCGTCGGAGTCGGTAAAGGTAAGTCGCTCCGGTGCGGAGAGGGTCACCCCCTCCAGAACATCCCCATTGAAACTGGTGAGCTGCTCCAGCTCTCCGCCGCTCCAGCGGTACACCTCAGGGAGCTTCAGCCCCACAGCGGCGGAGAAGAGGAATGTCTTCCCGTCCTTGGTATCGAAATCGATGAGATAGTCATCACCGCCGAAGAGTGGCTGCACACCGGTCTCCCTCTCCCATGCGCACAGGCAGGAGCCCACACCGTCGGTATTGAGGAAATAAAGGGTCTCCCCCACCATCCTCTGTCCGGTGGTGGAGCCGGAGAAGCAGTCGGTGACCACCTCGGAGTTGACCCGGCGGTCATAGCGGCCCAGGTCCTCCTCCCCTTCCTTATCCACCACAAAGAAAGTAGGATGCTCATATACGCCGTAGTCCCGCATGACGAGTCCCAGGCAGAGGGCCTTCCGGCCCAGATATCCCACATAGTCGATGCTGTATTTGTCAGGTGGAATAAGAGTGACCGTCTCATCCCGGTCCGCATCCCAGCGGTACATCCCCTCGGTGACCGGCTTCACATCCCGGAAGGGGAATGCGGTGAAGAGCACCTGGCCGGGTCGGACATTCACATGGTTCACATCATAGTCGTCCGGAGTGAGCCTGCGGTACTCTCCGGTGGCCTCCAGGTAGAGGAACAGCGTGTTTCTGGTTTGATTATACATCCCCACCCCGTTCTCGCACAAGGGGAGTTCGGTCAAAACTTTATATCCCTTTGTCCGCAGGCGGCGGGCGATCTCCCCTTCCCGGGCCTCTCCCGCCAGCTCCAGGAGATTGGGCCGGTCCAAATGGGTCTCGGCCGTAAAGATGTAGCGCCCTGCGTCCATCCTCCAGATCCCGGTCACGGACATGGGGAGGCGGAACGCCTCGCTTTCTTCACCGGTGCGCACGTCCAGGCGGCGGTATACCGTCCACTCCTCCTCAAGTCCCCGCGTCCGCAGGGCCTCATCCAGCTCTGTGGTCTTGTAGAGAACATGGGTGTCGTCCTCCCAAACGGCCTGTTTCTGGGCGTCTCCCCGGGTGATCTGCCGGCTCTCCCCGCTCTCCAGATCGCACAGCCACAGATTCCAGCGGTAGCCGTCCCCCTCTCTGTCGGTCTCCTTGAGGGCAAAGGCCAGATATCTTCCGTCAGGGGAGAGCTCCAGAGCGGAGGGATACCGGTATTTGAGGAAATCGGTCAGCGCCAGCTTCTTCATGTCCGCTGCCCCTCCTTTTCCATCTCTTTGAGCGTCTCATAGAGCATCCGGGTGCCGAAGCCGATGCCGCCCTTGGTATAGATCCCCTCACACTCGGTGGTCCAGGCGGTACCGCCGATGTCCAGATGGACCCAAGGCGTATCCTCGGCGAACTCCTTGATGAACATGGCCCCCACAGTGGCGTACCCACCTACGTTGGAGCCCATGGCGCTGTTTTTCAGGTGGGCCACCCGGGAGTCCAACACCCGGCGGAGATTCTCGTCGCAGGGCAGCTCCCACACCCGCTCGCAGGCAGCGGCAGCTCCTGCCTCCACCTGTGCGGCCAAGGCTCGGCTGTTGGTGAAGAGCCCGCAGCGGCGGTTCCCCAGAGCGGTCTGGATGCCGTCGGTGAGGGTGGCGATATCCACGATGCGGTCCACCCCGCAGCACTGCTTGGCATAGGTCACGGCGTCGGCCAGCGTGATGCGGCCCTCCGCATCGGTGTTGTTCACCTCAATGTACCGCCCGGACATAGAGCGGATCACATCGCCGGGCACATAGGCGGTGGCCGAGAGTTTATTCTCGCATGCGGCCACCACGCCGGTGACATTGAGCCGGACGCCCCGCTTCTGAGCCGCCCACAGGGCGCCCATCACGGCGGCCGCTCCGCTCATATCGTGCTGCATGGTCTCCATGAACTCGGACGACTGGAGCGAATAGCCGCCGCTGTCGTAGGTAAGTCCCTTGCCAATCAGTCCCAGGCGGCTCTTTTCCCCCTGCGCGCCGGTATACTCCATGACAATGAGCTTGGGCTCTTGGATTGAGCCCTTCCCCACTTCCAGAAAGGCGGTGAGACCGATGCGCTCCACCTCATCTCTGCCGTAGACGGCCACCTTCACAGGCGTACCCTCAAAGAGGCTCTGTGCCGCCTGGGCCAGTTTAGCGGGGGTGAGCACCGTCGGGGGCTCGTTGATGAGGTCCCGCGCAATACAGGTGGCCCGGGCAGACACCTCCGCCTCCGCCAAAGCGGCCTCATAGCGCTCCGACTCCTCGCAGAGAAAGGCGGCGGTCCTAATCCCCGCCGGCGTAGGGACCGTCTTATACTTGTCGAAACGGTAGCCGGTGAGGGCCGCGGCCTCCGCCGCCTTTTGAAAGAGCGCCGGGGTAAACTGCGGCTCCAGCCCCCGCAGATCGGTACATACCGCGCCCAGCCTCAGCTCCTGGCACTGGCGGTAGACCTTGGCGCAGTCGTCCAGCACCCGCTCCAGGTCCCAGTTCTTCCCCAGTCCAAGCAGGAAGATCTGGGTCAGCCCTCCCTCTGTAAGGGCGGAAAACCGGTAGATCTCACCCGCTTTTCCAGCAAACCGCCCTGAGGCGCGGACCGCGGCGAGTTCCTTTTCCCAAGGTCCCTGATAGCCCTCCAGGTCCCCCTCTCCCAGCGGGACCACCACGCCGTCCCAAGGTCTGGCGCCATACTCCCTCACAAGTTGCAGTTCCATACTTTTCTTCCTCCTTATGGTCCATTCCGCGATGGACAATCAAAAAGCGGGGGCGGCATGGCCGCCCCCGCAAGGGTGCGCGGGTTGGTCCGCCCGCACCGGATCCCCTTGTTTTTACAGCAGGTGACAGGCGGCGAAGTGGCCGGGCTCCACCTCTTTGAGCTCCGGGACCTTCCGAGCGCAGTCCGGGCAGGCCATGGGGCAGCGATCGTGGAAGAGACAGCCGGAGGGCAGGTGGATGGGACTGGGGATCTCCCCACGCAGCTCCTGAGATTCGGCGATGTTGTTCTCGTCAATGGTAGGAGCTGCGGAAAAGAGCGCCTTGGTATAGGGGTGGACCGGGTTGCGGAAGAGGGCCTTCTTGGGCGCCCGCTCCACGATGGAGCCCAGATACATGACGCCCAGACTGTCGCTGATATGCTTGACCACGCTCAGGTCGTGGGCGATGAACAGATAGGAGAAGTGGAATTCGTCCTTCAGATCCATGAGAATGTTCAAAATCTGGGCCTGGATGGACACGTCCAGGGCGGATACCGGCTCGTCGGCGATGATGAACTTGGGCTCCACCGCCAAAGCCCGGGCGATGCCGATGCGTTGGCGCTGGCCGCCGGAGAACTGATGGGGGTAGCGATTGGCCTGCTCGGAACTGAGGCCTACCCTCTCCAGCAGGTTGACCGCCTTCTCCTCCGCCTCCGCTTTGCTGGTACACAGCTTGTGGAAGAGCATCGGCTCGGTGAGGATCTCCATGACCTTCTGGCGTGGGTTGAGGGAGGCATAGGGGTCCTGGAAGATCATCTGCATCTCCCGGCGGACGGGGCGCATCTCCTGGGGCTTGAGGCGGGTGATGTCACGCCCGTCAAACGTGATCTTGCCCGCCTTTGGCTCGATGAGCTTGATGACCGTACGTGCCGTGGTGGATTTGCCGCATCCGGACTCGCCCACCAGGCTGAACACCTCGCCCTGCTCCACGTCGAAACTGACGTCGTTGACCGCGTGGACCACCTGATTCTCTAGAGAGAATCGTCCCTTTTTGAATTTTACCTTATCCAGAAAGTCCTTGGTGAGATTGAACTCCTGCATCAAGTGTTCCACCTGAAGGATCTTACTCATGGCTCCCACCTCCTGTCAGCGGAAAGTGGCAGGCCGCACAGTGGCCCGGACCCACTTCATGATTTTCAGGGGCCTTGGTGCGGCAGATATCCTGGCAGTATTTGCACCTGGGGGCAAAGTAGCACCCCTGGGGCAGGTCCAGCATGCTGGGGACCATGCCGGGGATGGACTCCAGCCGGTCCTGGTCCTCTCCCATCCGGGGGATGGAGTTGAGGAGTCCCACGGTATAGGGGTGGCTGGGGCGATGGATCACGTCGTCCCGGGAGCCGCTCTCCACGATCTTGCCGCAGTACATAACGATGATACGGTCCGCCATCTGAGAGACCACCGCCAGGTCGTGGGTAATGAGAATGAGGGCGGCGTCCTGCTCCTTCACCAGCTTGTCCATGAGCTTGAGGATCTGGGCCTGGATGGTCACGTCCAGGGCAGTGGTGGGCTCGTCGGCGATGATGAGTTTGGGGTTGGCCGCCAGGGCGATGGCGATGATGACCCGCTGACGCATACCGCCGGAAAACTGGTGGGGATAGGACTTGAGCCGGTCCTCCGGGTTGGGGATGCCCACCATATGCAGCAGCTCCACACAGCGCGCGTGTTTTTCCTGCCTGGACGTCTGCTTCTGGTGGAGATCCAGCATCTCGGTGATCTGTTTTTCAATCGTATAGAGCGGATTCAGGGAGGTCATGGGGTCCTGGAATACCATGGAGATCTCCTTGCCCCTGATCTTCATCATTTCCTTTTCGCTCTTTTTGCTGATGTCCTCGCCCCGGAAGAGGATCTTGTCCGACTCCACCACGCCGGGCGGCTCGATCAGTTTGAGGATGGAAAAGCTGCTGACGGATTTGCCGCTGCCCGACTCGCCCACGATACCCAGCACCTGCCCCTCATCCAGGGAAAAGCTGACGCCGTCCACCGCCTTGACCACGCCCCGGAAGGTGTGGAAATAGGTCCGCAGATTTTCCACCTGCAGCAGTGTTTCGCTCATCTCTCTCCTCCCCCCTACTTCAGCTTCGGGTTGAACTCATCGCGCAGGAAATCCCCCAAAAGATTGATCCCAAACACGATCAGCATGATGTAGATGCCCGGCAGCACCGCGATCCACCAGTATCCGCTGAACAGCACGTCGAAGCCGTTCTTGACCAGCATGCCCAAGGAGGGCTCCGTGACCGGGACACCCACGCCCAGAAAGCTCAGGGTGGCCTCAGCCAGAATGAGCCCGCCCACCTTCATGGTGGAGAGGACGATGATGGTGGTCATGACATTGGGCAGCACGTGCTTGGCGATAATAAGAAGATTGGGGATGCCGATGACCCTGGCCGCATCCACATATTCCATCTGTTTCACCGTTAGCACTTCGGCCCGGACGGTGCGGATATATGTGACGCATCCAATAATAGTAAAAACCACTAGTAATTTGCTCACGCCCCGCCCGAACATGGTCATGATGAAAAGGGCCACCAGGATATCCGGGAAAGAGAGCAGGATATCTGCCATGCGCATGATGAGGGCGTCCACCTTCCCGCCGAAGTAGCCCGAGATGAGCCCCAGGGTGATGCCCACCGCACAGGCCAGCAGAGTCCCCACCACGCCGATGAAGAGGGAGATGCGGCTTCCATAGATGAGGGAGCTGAAGATATCACGCCCCTGACTGTCGGTGCCAAAAATGAAATGGGGCTCGCCCCCCTCCTGCCACATAGGAGGCTTGTAGGAGTCGGTAAGGGAGAGGGAGCCCACATCGTAAGGGTTCTGGGGGGCAAACAGCGGCCCGCAAAGGGCGATGAACAGTACCAGCACCACGATTACCGTGCCGATGATGGCGGAGGGACTGCGCTTGTAGTTGTGGAAGAACTCGGACTCAGCAGCGCGCTGGAGCCAGCTCTTGTCGGGGGCTGTGCTCTTTTTTTCCATTTCACTCATAGCGCATCACCTGAATTCGATTCTCGGGTCGATGACCGTATAGAGGAGGTCGACCACAAAGTTGATGAACACAAACAGCACGGTGGTGAGGATCAGATAGGCCACGATGACTGGCCGGTCCACCGAGTTGATGGAGTCGATGAGGAGCTTGCCGAGGCCCGGCCAGGAGTAGATGGTCTCAGTCACCGTTGTAAAGGCGATGAGCGAGCCGATCTCCATGCCGAACACCGTGATGACCGGGATCAGGGCATTTTTCAGGGCGTGACCGAAAAGGACCTTTCGGGTGGACACGCCCTTGGCACGGGCGAATTTGATGTAGTCCTGCCGCATGTTCTCCATCACACCGGCCCGGGTGAGCCGTACCAGGGAGGCTATGTTGGTCACAGACAGCGTAAGGGCGGGCAGGATGATGTATTTGAGCCCGCCGGGCACAAACAGGCTGAACTTCATTCCCAGGAAGGTCGCCGTTGCCCCCCGTCCGGAGGAGGGGAACCAGTGCAGGTGCAGGGAGAAGATGTAGATCAGCATGATGCCGATGAAGAAGGAGGGCAGGGAAATGCCCAGAATGGACCCGCCCATCACCAGCGTACTGGATTTCCGTTTTGGAAAGGCCCCCGCATATACGCCCAGCGGGATGGAGATCACGAGGGCCAGCACCACCGATACGAAAACCAGCTCCAGCGTAGCGGGTGCCCGCTGGGCAATCAGGGAGAGTACATCCTCCTTGTAGATGTAGGACTTGCCGAAATCTCCCTTGAGCGCATTGGTAACAAAGATCGCATACTGCTCCAGAATGGGCTTGTTGAGCCCCAGTTCTTCCCGGACCTGATCCCGGACCTCGGGCGGAGCCTTGGGGGAGACCAGCATATTGACGGGATCGCCGATGAAGTTGGCCAGAACGAACACCAGGATGGACACGATGAAAAGGGTGACCACCATCTGCGCCAGCCGTTTCAGGAAATACTTGAACACGGTAACACCTCATTTATGGGCTCTGCACCCCTGTTGGCGGGAGGTAGAAAGGGGGAGGAGAACGGCACCCGTCCTCCTCCTCCCAGCGATGGTTCTTACGTTGTCTTAAAAGGTGAAATCCCAAGCCAGGATATGGTCGTCGGAGCGGGGGGTGTACTGCAGCCCGGCGCGCACGCCGAAGATATTATCCTTGAAGAACAAGGGCACATAGGCGGCCTCGTCCCGGGCGATCTGATCCACCTGCTCCACCAGGGCCGCGCGCTTGTCCTGGTCGGCCTCAACAGATGCTTCGTCCAGCAGCGCATCCACCTCGGGATTGCTGTAGTGGCCCTTGTTGCCTTCGCCCATGCCGGGCTTGCCGTTATAAGTATAGAGCATGTCGTTAAAGATGACCATGCCCTCGCCGGAGCCGTCGCCCCAGCCGGCCATAAAGAAGGAGGACTGAAGATTCTCCGCATCCACCTTCTCATAGAAGGAGGCGCGGGGCAGAAGGTTCACCTCAGTGGTGATGCCCACCTTCTCCAGATAGCTGGCAATGGCCTGAGACACCTGGTCGGCGTTCATGTCGCTGTCGCTGCGGGCGTCGATGCGGAGATAGAAGCCGTCGGGATAGCCGGCCTCAGCAAGGAGCTGCTTGGCGAGCTCGGGATCATAGGCAGGACGCTCTGCATCCGGATTGTATCCCACGCAGATGCTGGGCATATAGGAGTTGGCCACAGTGGCATAGCCGTTCATTACGGTGTCGATGATGGTCTGGATGTCGATGGCATGATAGATGGCCTGGCGGACCTTTACGTTGAGGAGCGGATTGGGGTCGTCGGTGCCGGCGGAACCGTGCTCATTGAGGAGGTCAAAGCCCATATAGCTGCAGGAAAGGCTGGGGTTGGTGACCACCTGAATGTTGGCGTCGCTCTTCAGGCGATCCACGTCCATCACGGGGATGTTGGAGATGAAATCCACCTCGCCGTTAATCAGGGCGGTGGTGCGGGTGGCCGCGTTGGCTATGACGCGGAACTCTACGGTCTCCGCCTCGGGGAGTTCACCCCAGTAATCGTCGTTGCGGACCAGCTTGATGTAGGATTCCTTCACGTGCTCCTCCAGGCAATAGCGCCCGGTGCCCACGGGATTGGCGGCAATCTCTTCACTGGTGAGGCCCTCACAGGTCTCCTTGTCCAGCATCATGATATGGACCAGGCTGCCGGCAAACACAGGATAGGGAATCTTGGTCACCAACTGTACGGTGTAATCATCCACCTTCTTGACCTCCTGGAGGCGCATAAGGTACACCCCCATCTCCAGGGTGGGGTCGTTGAGGATCCGCTCAAAGCTGAATACCACATCATCGGCGTTAAAATCGTTTCCGTTGGAGAATTTCACGCCCTGGCGGAGCTTGAACTCCCAAGTCACGCCGTCCTCCAGGATGGTCCAGCTCTCAGCCAGACCGGGCTTTTTGGTAAGGTCGGCGTCGTAGTCCACCAGGGGATCGTACAGGTGAGACGCCATCTGCATCTCGGAGCTGCTGTCCTTTGCCGCAGGGTCCAGAGAAATGACATCGTTCAGTACCGCAATGGTCAGACTTTTTCCGCCCTCCTCGGCGGGGGCGCTGGTCTCTCCTCCGGGCGCGGGAGTGGAGGCGCTCTGGCTGGGTTCGTCCGCCGTACAGCCGGACAAGGCTACAGACAGACACATGGCTGCGGACAGGATCAGGGCAAGTGTTCTCTTTTTCATATCTGTTTCCTCCTTCTAAAACCTTCTTATTAGAACCTGCGCCTTTGCAAGCAAAATAAGAGCGATGCCGGACATAACCGCATAAACATAAAATTTAATTTCCATATTTACTTTTTCATTTCAATGTAATAAAATCATAGCAGTTGGAAAATAAATTGTCAACATGATATTTATTTAATGCCCTTATTTTTTGTCGAATCCCTACACTTACTATCATCACAGGAGGGAGCATGCATGAAATTTTACGTGCTGTGTGACATCGAGGGCGTGGCTTCTCTGTCCTGCTGGGACGAGGCCCGCTCAGCCAACAGTTGTTATGCGCCTATGGCCCGGGAAATGACTTTGGAGGCCGCCGCCGCGGCCCGCGGCCTCTTCTCCGCCGGGGCTGACGAGGTCATAATAGAGGATGGGCACGGGGACGGCTGCAACATCGACTGCGCTCTGCTCCCCAAGGGTGCCCGGCTCCTTCGGGGCGTGACCCACGATATCGTGGGCCTTACCGGTATCTTCGACGAGAGTTACGACGGTATGCTGATGGTGGGCTTTCACGATGCCGCCTCGGCCTCCGGCAACCCCACTTCCCATACCATGGTGAGCTCCCGCATTTTCCGGCTCATGGTCAACGGGGCCCTGTGGGGAGAATTCGAGGTCTCCGCCCATGCTGCCGCTTATCGGGGCGTCCCCACCCTGTTTGCCAGCGGCGACGAAGGCCTGTGCGCAGCGGCGGCGCGCGCCGTGCCCGGCATCCTCACCGTGCCCACCAAGTCCGGCCATGGCTATGGTGTCCTTACAAAGACCCCGGAACTCGTTCAGGAGGAGATCGAAGGCATGGCGGCCCGGGCTGTGGCGGCCGCAAAGCCCGCCAAGCCCCCGGTCCTTCCCGATCACTTCCATGTGGAGGTCACCTATCTGCACCATTATGACGCCTATGGGAGCTCCCACTACCCCGGCGCCAGCCTCCTCTCTCCCACCACTGTGGCCTTCGATGCCGACGATTACGGCGACGTACTTCGCTTTTTCTACTTTGTAATTTGAGAAACGGGGGCACGCGCTATGGCTGATATCGCCTATCAATACCGCGGGGAACTGGTGGACCAGGTCCATGGGGGCCACATTGCGGTAACAGACCACACGGGCCGGCTTCTCTGGAAGCTGGGTGACCCGGAGCGCCTCACCTTTGCCCGTTCCTCCGCCAAGCCTATCCAGGCCG
>ENA-UERW01002068-UERW01002068.1-human-gut-metagenome-genome-assembly--contig:-NODE-2068-length-11426-cov-3.447176_pt1 | contig 11426 bp, 7 predicted proteins | sample MGYA00242994_ERZ507995 | MGnify/ENA primary metagenome ERZ507995 (study PRJEB26167, sample SAMN06115492) | human gut metagenome | host: Homo sapiens | place: China:Chongqing | collected 2015-04-26...
TCAGCAGGTCACTGATTTCCTGGATAACGGCAAGATGGAGACCACCATCACCCGTGCCAAGGAAATCAAGCCCATGGCTGAAAAGATGATCACCCTGGGTAAGAAGGCCGACCTGGCCGCTTACCGTCAGGCGATGTCTTTCATCACCCGCGAAGATGTCTGCAAGAAGATCTTCAAGGAGATCGCTCCCAAGTATGCGGAGCGCAACGGCGGCTATACCCGCATCATCCGCACCGGCATCCGCCGCGGCGATGCTGCTGAGACCGCTATCATCGAGCTCGTCTGATTCAGACCCGCTCACGGCGTAAGCACTGATAAAAGCCCCATTGTCATGGAACTCGAGACCATGACAATGGGGCTTTTTATGGGTTAATTAAATAGCTGTAACGCCATTTTATGTAGAACAAGCCCCCGGAAAAGCTTTCGGGGGCTTGTTCAGAAAAAAGAAGAAAAAGAAGAAAAAAGAGAAAAGCAAAAATAAGAACTGGACTTACCGCACGCCAAAGAGGAGATCTCCGTAGGTGGGGAAGGGCCAATATTTGTCGGCAGTGATGGACTCTGTCTCGTCGCAGACCACTCGCAGCTCTGCCATTTTTTGCAGGACCACATCCCGGATCACATAGGCTGCGTCCGTTACATCGGGGATTGCTTTCAACCGGATCAGGGTGGTATCCAGAGAGGAAGCGGCGTCACTGATCTCGTCCGCCAGCTTGGAGAGTTTGGAGATCAGATCCTTTTCATATTTACAGGCCAGCCCGGGAACCGCCGCAGTTTTGGCGGCCACAGTGCCAGACAGATTGCCCAGATAGGCCTCCACAGCAGGCAGAATTTCCTTTCGGGCCATATCTACCATGGTAAGCCCCTCGATATTGACGGTCTTGCAGTAGTTTTCCAGACAGATCTCATACCGGGAACGGATCTCCGCTTCGGAAAAGATCTTCAGAGATGTGAGCATTTCCACGTTTTTCTTTTCCAGCACGGTGGCCAGAGCATCCGGTGTGGTGCGGAGATTCAGCAGTCCCCGTTTTTCTGTGGCCTCCTTGATCCAGGCGTCATCATAGCCGTTGCCGTTGAAAATGATCCGCTTGTGGGCCTTGATGGTCTCCTTGATCAGGTCATGGAGCGCGGACTCAAAATCAGACACACCCTCCAGCCGGTCGGAAAATTCCTTCAGCGTTTCTGCCATGGCTGCGTTGAGCATGATGTTGGCACAGGCGATAGAATGGGAGGAGCCCACCATACGGAACTCGAATTTGTTGCCAGTGAAGGCAAAGGGGGAGGTCCGGTTGCGGTCCGTAGTGTCACGGGTGAATTTAGGCAGCACATGAACGCCCAGTTTCAGAACAGTTTTCTCGGTGCCGCTGTAAGGGGTGTCCGTCTCAATGGCATCCAGAACAGCGGTAAGCTCGTCGCCCAAAAAGATAGAGATTACAGCAGGAGGTGCTTCGTTGGCGCCCAGACGGTGATCGTTGCCGGCAGTGGCCACAGACAGCCGCAACAGGTCCTGGTAATTGTCCACGGCCTGAACGGCGGCGCAGAGGAACAGCAAAAACTGGGCATTTTCATAGGGCGTTTCACCGGGTTTGAACAGATTCACGCCGGTGTCCGTAGCCAGAGACCAGTTGTTGTGCTTGCCGCTGCCGTTGACGCCGGCAAAGGGCTTTTCCGCTAGCAGGCACACCAGACCGTGACGGGAGGCAACCTTCTGCATGATCTCCATGGTCAACTGGTTGTGATCCGTGGCGATGTTTGCCACGGAGAAAATGGGAGCCAGCTCGTGCTGAGAGGGCGCTACCTCATTGTGCTCCGTTTTGGCCAGAATACCCAGCTTCCACAGCTCCGTGTTCAGATCCTCCATGTAGGCTTCTACCCGGGGCTTGATAGCACCGAAATAGTGGTCATCCAATTCCTGTCCCTTGGGGGGCTTGGCACCGAACAAAGTCCGGCCGCAGAAGACCAGATCCTTCCGCTTTTCGTACATGGCCTTGTCGATCAGAAAATACTCCTGTTCAGGTCCTACGCAGGGACGGACGCACTTGACGTCCTCATTGCCGAAGAGCTTCAGGACCCGAAGAGCCTGCTTGTTCAGCGCCTGCATGGATCGCAGCAGCGGTGTTTTCTTATCCAGAGCTTCCCCGCTGTAAGAGCAGAAAGCTGTGGGGATACACAGAGTATGGCCTTTGATGAAAGCATAGGAGGTGGGGTCCCAGGCGGTATAGCCGCGAGCCTCAAAGGTGGCCCGCAGGCCGCCGGAGGGGAAGGAGGAGGCGTCCGGCTCTCCCTGAATCAGCTCTTTACCGGAAAATTCCATGATGACGCCGCCGTCGGGAGACGGAGCAATGAAGCTGTCATGCTTTTCCGCGGTGACGCCGGTCAGGGGCTGAAACCAGTGGGTAAAATGAGTGGCGCCGTGTTCCACAGCCCAGTCCCGCATGGCGGTAGCTACCGCGTCTGCCACATGGGTGTCCAGAGAAGCACCCTCATCAATGGTCTTCTTCAGAGAAGCATAAACATCGGAGGGCAGCTTGGCCCGCATGACCCGGTCATCAAATACCAGACTGCCGAAATAGTCAGAAACTGTACGCATGTATAAACTCCTTTCCTTCATAAAAAAGGGGGCACCGATCCCCCGGAATCACATTCCGGGACACCGTTGCCCCTCCGCATAACAATCAAAAATAGCGTCTTGAAGATCACTCTCCAAGACGCCATTGCCTTTGATGTTGGGGATTATACACGATGTGATTTTGCTTGTCAAGATGTTTCCTACAAAAAAACGGAGGAATTTTCGGGAAATTTGCCGAAGTCTCTTGACATCCCGGAAATACCTGTTAAGATAGAAGTACAATTTCAAAGTCCCTTATCAAGAGTGGCGGAGGGAACGGCCCGATGAAGCCACGGCAACCTGTTTTCACAAGGTGCCAATTCCGACGGAAACGACAGATGAGGAGCGGAAAACGATCTTTTCACGCGCTTCCATGTCGGAAGCGCGCGTTTTTTGTCATCCGGCGAGGGACAGCAAAGGAGAAAGAACATGGCAAGAACCTACTTATTTACCTCTGAATCCGTGACCGAGGGCCACCCCGACAAGATCTGCGACCAGATCTCTGACGCGGTGCTGGACGCCATTCTGGCCAAGGACCCCAACGGACGCGTGGCCTGCGAGACCACCGCTTCCACCGGCCTGGTACACATCATGGGCGAGATCACCACCAGCTGCTACGTGGATATTCCCAAGATCGCCCGGGAAGTTATCCGGGATATCGGTTATGACCGCGCCAAGTACGGCTTTGACTGCGATACCTGCGGTATTATTTCCAACATCGACGAGCAGTCCAGCGATATCGCTCTGGGCGTGGACAAGTCTCTGGAGGCCAAGGAATCCGGCGAGGCCGAACTGGATAACGGCGCCGGTGATCAGGGCATGATGTTCGGCTACGCCTGCGACGAGACCCCGGAGCTGATGCCCCTGCCTATTTCTCTGTCTCATAAAATGGCCCGGAAGCTCACTGAGGTCCGCAAGACCGGACTTGTGAACTATCTGCGGCCTGACGGCAAGACTCAGGTCACTGTGGAGTATAACGGCGAGAAGCCCATCCGTGTGGATACTGTGGTGCTCTCCACCCAGCACAGCCCCGAGGTGACGCTGGAGCAGATCCGCAAGGATATGATCGATATGGTCATCAAGCCCACTATTCCCGCAGAACTGCTGGACGAGAATACGAAGATCTATGTGAACCCCACCGGCCGGTTCGTCATCGGCGGCCCTCAGGGTGACAGCGGCCTCACCGGTCGGAAGATTATCGTGGATACCTACGGCGGCAGCGCCCCTCACGGCGGCGGCTGCTTCTCCGGCAAGGACCCCACCAAGGTGGACCGCTCCGCTGCTTACGCCGCCCGCTGGGTGGCCAAGAACATCGTGGCGGCAGGACTGGCCCGGAAGTGCCAGGTGCAGCTGGCCTACGCCATCGGCGTGGCCCAGCCCGTCAGCGTGCTGGTGGATACCTTCGGTACCGGTACGGTGGGGGATGAGAAGCTGGAAGAGGCTGTGAAGAAGGTCTTTGACCTGCGGCCCACCGCCATCATCCGGGATCTGGACCTGAGAAAGCCCATCTATCGCCAGCTGGCGGCCTACGGCCACATGGGCCGCGAGGATCTGGGCGTATCCTGGGAAAAGACCGACCGGGTGGACGCCCTGAAGGCTGCCCTTCAGTAACGGAATCAACTGTCAGATAGAACCCACCCCGGAGTACACAGTACTCCGGGGTGGGTTTTTCAAATCTTTTCCAGCATGGACCGGACGGTGTCCAGATCCGCGGAAGTGAGGCCATAAAGCGCGGCTACAGCCCGGTCAAGCTGCTGCCGGACGACGTCCTGACAGCGGGGGTCCGAGGCTCGATGGCCCTCCTCGCAGAGAGCGGCGATGGACAGATGACGGCTGTCCGCGGGGTCAAAGGCCGGAATATGCAGCTTGTCCAGCACATGAGCGGAAATACTGGTGGGGTTCATGTAGCAGGTGACGCAGCAGCGCACCGGCGCGGAGCTGAGAATCCCGCAGAGATAATAGGCCTCCTCCCGGCAGTCAGTGCCCACATAGATCACCTTTTCGTTGGGCAGGGGCAGCGTTTCTCCCAGATAGGGGTCCTGCATCGGGGTGATGACCGCCGTGATGAAGGAGCGGGCGATGTAGCGCCACGCTACCTTGTAGCGGGAAAACGTATAGGGTCCCACCCGCAGCAGCGCGTAGAAGTAACGCTCTTGAATGGCCCGCTCCCACCCGGCGAAGCCTTTCCGGGTTTCCAGAAGATCCCGGAACCGGGTCAAGTAGGCGTAGGTCAGCGGCAGATCCTGCCGAAAATCCGCTTCCGCAAGGGGATAGATTTTGGTTTCAGCCGTGTGGGGGCACAGCAGCCAAGCACGGCTGCGGACGTTCCACTGGGAGAGGTCGCTGCCCTGAATAAGAGGATAGACGCAGGTTGGTTCCAGCTCCGCCGTAACGGCGGGGGCCTTGCGGCGGGCCTTTTCCGCCAGATTAGTGACCCGCAGGGCATTGCCTGTCCGTTCCAGAATCTGGAGCTGATAGACGGCGTTGGCCCCGCCGGTGAATACGCCGGTCCGGGCCTGATAGGGATTGCTGCCTAAAAGAGCGTCCAGTACTGGAGCAAGTCCATTGGGAGCGCTGACCCACACGGAGCCGGGATCATCCCGGTGAGCGGGAGCGGCGGTCATGTTCTCCATCCGCACAAAGGGAAGAACGGAGGCAATCGTCGCGTCCGGTGACCGGACCGCCCGCCGGAAGCCGGGCTTTGCCTGCCAGTGCCGGTAGGGGACAGGGAAAACGTGGCGGGCATCCCGCTGGATGAGTACCAGCGCAACAGGGGTGCAGATCCCGTCAAAGGGCCGGATGCGGCCAAGGTCCTCCACCTCAAGCACCCGAAAATCCAGACCGGGGCCGTCCAGACGAAACCGCCGGAACCCGGCACCGTTCTGGGCGGAGCGGAAGGTGGCCTGCCGCAAGATAAAACTGAGGTGTCCGCCGGGGACGAGAAAGCGGTCCAACGCGGCGCAGGTGAACAGGGTAGACACATCCTCCTTGGAAAAACCGAGCCGGGGGCCTTTCACCTGCAACAGGCCGTATTCCCCCCACAAATGCTGGGACCCGGCCCGATACCGGGGAGACAGGTACTCCCAGTTTACCCACGGGGGATTTCCCATGACTATATCTGCTTTTTGATGGAAGAACGCCCAGATACGGTTCAGCAAAATACCGGCCAAAAGAAGCCGCCCATTCGGGGGCAGAGAGGTGAGCAGACCGCGTGCTTCCGGCATGGAAAGAAATTCCTCCGGATCGGGGCGCATTTCCACTGCCTGACGGCAGAGGGACAGGGGAACATCACATGCCAGACCACAGCCGGTGTCGATCACCAGTGTATCCCCCCGGAGGATGGGGATATTCAGAGCGTCATAGCGGTAAATGGGAAGAAACAGACCCGCTTCCGGCAGTGGCTGGCGGGCCATGACGGCCAGATAATTGACCTTCGCCGTCAGGACTGCCAATGGGTGGAGGTCGAAGCCTGCCACCTGATCGGATAAGGGAGGACCTTGGGGCGTATCCGCCCGGATCATGCGGAGAGCCTGGATCAAGAAAACACCGGAGCCGCAGGCGGGGTCCAGAAAGCGCAGCTCGCCGGCCTGCTGTCCGCTGGCGCTGACGGCATTTTGCAGGGTCCGTTCCGCCAGCCAGCCGGGGGTGTAGTATTCCCCCAAGGCATGGCGAAGGGCCGGGGGGACCACGGTTTCGTAGATGCGGCTGAGACTGTCCAGGGAAAGGGTGCTGCCTTCCGGACAGGTGTCAAAGGACTCCAGACAGGCCCGCAATTCCTCACACTGGGTTTCCAGCGCCGGGTCCCAAACGTCCAGCGGCCAGATATACCAGTCATCCCCGCAGAAATTGCGGATACCCCGGTTAACAAAGGCTCTGCCGGAGAGAAGTTCCGTCAGAGGCGGTTCGGGGGTCGCACCCCGGAGGGTGTTCCAGGCGATGAGCTTGATGAGCACACTGTAAAAGGTCTGGATGCTTTGCAGGAGCCGGGGCAATTCCGGCGGTGTGTCAAAACCAAACCGATCACCCAAGGACCCGGCGTCGGTTTTTGCATTGGGAGAGAGCCGCTGGCGCAGATCACCGTAGATCAGCTCCAATTCCTGCGCCCACAGCTCAAACAGCGCTGAACCTTCCCACAGGGTGGGGTCCAGCCACTGATAAAAACAACGGACACACCGCACCATGACGCCATGGAGCGGTGTGTCCTCTTTTTTCAGTTGGATCAAGATGGAATGCAGATCGTACATGGTCCCTCCGGCGGGCTGACTGCCGCCTGACAGTTTATTTGGTTTCCGCAGCGGCCCGGACGGGCAGTTCACTGATGAGGGTGGAGCCCAGCACCAGAACGGCGCCAAGGATGCCGCTCCAACCCAGAGGCTCCTTCAGCAGCAGAGCGGAGAGGAAGATGGCTACGATGGGGTCGATGTAGCTGAACAGCACCACCGTCTGGGCGGGGAGATAGGTCATGGAGCCGAAGAACAGGGAATAGCACCAGCCGGTGTGGAAAACACCTACGATCAGCAGCAGTACGGCGCCCAGAGATGTCAGAGCCATAGCGGCTACATCCTCCGTCAGCAGGATGTAGGGGATCATCACCAGTGCTGCCACCGCCAGCTGTACCAGAGTCCGCTCACAGGCGGGGACCTGATCCAGAAACTTGTTGATGGACACATCGCTGGCATAAAGCACGGCGGAAAGAAGGGCCAGCAGGATACCGGTGGCTTCCCCGGCTTCCGGCAGGCCGGACTGGGGGACTCCGGAGACAAACACCATGCCGCACAGGGCGGCCAGCACACAGAGGAGTTTTCGGGGCGTCAGTTTTTCATGGAAGAGAAAGGGGGAGGCCAGCGTCACGAACACCGGCGCCATGTAGTAGCACAGGGTAGCGGTGGCCACGGTGGTGTAGCGGTAGGCTTCAAACAGTGTGATCCAGTTGAAGCTGATGATCGCGCCGGAAAGAGCCAGCAGCTTCCAATGCGGCTGGACGCTTGCCCACCGAAAGGGTGTCCGGCGGAGATACAACAAGAGCAGCAGGAACACTGCGCCCACCGCACCGCGGACAAAGGCAATGACGGAGGAGGGCAGGTTGATATAGCGGACAAAGATGCCGATGGTGCCGAAGGCGGTGACGGCAATGATGAGATCCAGCTTGGCACGGTTGACGGACTTCATAGGAACAAACCTCTCTTGGACAAAAATAGAGAAATCCTGGGGATGGACTTACGCCAGCAGCGGCAGCAGGACATCCGTCAGCAGCTGGAGGGCCTCCTCCAGATCGGACTGGGACAGACCGGCGTAGTTGATGACCAGCGTGTGGGCGAAGCGGGGGTCCGGTACGGCGGCATACTCTGAGAGAAAGCTCAATCGGATGCCGGCCTCCGCCGTCAGGCGGCGCAATTCTTCATCGGAGCGGTTGGTATCCAGCCGCAGCAGAAAGTGCAGACCGGCCCCCTCCTCGGAAAAGGTGACATGGCTGGCCAGCGGCGAGGCCCGGAAGGCGCTGATGGTGGCGGAGCGGCGGTCCCGGTATTCCTTCCGCATCCGGGAGAGGTGACGCTCGTAGTGGCCCCCGGCGATGAAACGGGCCAGAACGTGCTGCTCCAGCGCAGGGACCGTACAGGCATAGAAGCCCAGCTCCTGCCGGTAGCGTTCCAGCAGCCGGGGCGGCAGCACCAGAAAGCCAAGACGCATAGAGGGGGAAATGGTCTGGGAAAAGGTGTTCAGGTAAATGACCCGGCCCCGGTCATCGATGCTTTGCAGGGTGGGGATGGGACGGCCAGTGTAGCGGAACTCGCTGTCATAGTCATCCTCGATGATGGTGGAGCCGGTATCCTCTGCCCATCGCAGAAGGGCTTGCCGCCGGGCGATGGGGGTCACCAATCCGGTGGGGTACTGGTGGTTGGGGGAGATGTGCAGCGCCCGCGCCTTGGATCTCATCAGCGCCACCAGTTCTACGCCCTGATTATCCAGCGGGATGGGGACGCAGGCGGCTCCGCAGGCGTCATAGACCTGACGGATCTTGGGATAGCCGGGGTCCTCCACGGCGAACACCGTGTCCCGGCCCAGCAGTTGGGCCAGCAATAAGTAAAGGTATTCCGCACCGGCGCCGATGACGATCTGTTCCGGGGAGACTGCCATACCTTTGAAGTCCCGGAGATCGTCGGCAATGGCCTGCCGCAGGGCAGCCAAGCCCTGATGGGGGACCGGGGACAACAGAGCCTCCGGTGCTTCCGAGAGGACCTGCCGGGTGAGGCGGGCCCAGGTGGAAACGGGGAACCGGGCAGTGTCCACCTGATTGCGGGCCAGATCCAGCCGCCAGGAAACAGCGGGGGTTTCCGGCATCAAAACCGAGCGGACAGCAGGCGGTGGGGCCTGCTCCACGGCGGAGACAAAAAAGCCCCGCTTAGGTTGAGCCTGTAAATAGCCCTCCGCTTCCAACTGGCTGTACGCGCCCTCCACGGTAACAACGGAGACCCGCAGATGCTCCGCCAGCGCCCGCTTGGAGGGAAGCCGCGTCCCGGCGGGCAGAGCACCGCTGAGAATGTCCGCCCGGATGCGGCGGCACAGGTATTCATAGAGGGGGAGAGAACCCCGCTCCTCCATGGGGTAAGTCAGCATAGCGGCACCTCCAGAATGGGATGGGAAAAACGCCCCGGCAAGGGTGACCCAGCCGGGGCGGAATGATTAGAAAGAAAACTCAGAAGCTGCCCGGGCCGTCGGAGAAATCTGTCCGCCGGGAGTGAAACTCCGGCATATCTTCCTTGGCGGCGTCGAAATAGGCAAGCTGGACGCACTGGTAGTTGGGCAGATAGAAGATGGACAGCGCGTAGACAAAGGCGGAGGCCGTCAGAATCTGCCACAGAGGCATGGGAGCGGCGAGGGCCGCATAGGGGTCCATACCGCTGAACCCAAGGGTCAAAATCGCCTGACTCGTGAAAAAGAGACTGGGAAGCATACTCAGCAGGATCCATCCCATATAGCTGAGATCCAGCTTGAACAGCTCCATTTTATACCCCTGCGTCTGCCGCTTGCTTAAATTCAGTGCCTCCATAATATCCATATCCGGATTTTCATAGAGATTATAGAGGGCGAAGCTGTAACGGTAATGGGCGATGAAGCCGGGGAACACAAACAGCATAGACCACAGGAACACAAACAGGTTGATGACGATGTTCAGAGCGATGATCTTGCCGGTGAAGGAAAAGCCGTCGAACAGCACCGCGTATTCCGAACGCTCCCGGCGGCGGATATCCATACAGTAGAAGGCAAAGCCGGCGGCTAAGATCCACTCAGCCAGCGTTGTGAGGATGGAGAGGAAGGTGGATACCAGCTCCGGCCCGGGAATCAGGGCCTCCAGCAGGCTGAGCAGAAACAGACAGGCACAGTACAGGGCCGTCATACCCTTGGGGGATACCTGAGCTGTCTGCAAGAGTTTCCGGGTCTGGGCTTTCATTTCGGCGCGGTCAATGGGCTTCGTCATAAAAAGGGACCTCCATTCGCCGCTCCGGCAGACAGGCCGGACTGCGGCGATACTTTCTGAAAGATATGCTTCATCATAGCATACCTCCGAAAAAAAGACAAGAGAGGCAGAGGGGGTACAGCGACTGCGGGAGTTGTCGGCAGGAAAATATGCAGATTGACCAAAAAGAGAGGGTGAGCCTGTGCAAAAACGGGGAAAAAGTGGAGGAATACAAAGAAATTGATAAATTTTCTGCAAAAAAACGAATTCATAGTCTGGACATTTTTCAACAGGTGGTGTAGAATAAAGCGCAGTATGTGATAGTGTGCCGAAGCATGGCCTGCCATGCCATTGCCCGATGGCGGGGCGGGGTATGCTTTGACACCTATCAATGGAGTAAGAATGAGGTGAAGACAATGGCACAAGCTTTCTTTGGCGGCGTTCATCCCCATGATATGAAGGCCGCAACCAATGAAAAGGCCATCGAGCAGCTGGCACCCCCGGCTACCGTGGTCATCCCCATGTCGATGCACTTTGGCGCACCCTGCACCCCGATCGTAAAAGTAGGCGACCAGGTAAAGGTGGGTCAGAAAATCGGCGAATTCAAGGGGCTGGGCGCCCCGATTCATGCCAGCGTTTCCGGTACGGTGAAGGCCATCGAGCCCCGGCCCTTCTCTATGGGCGGCGACATGGTGTCCGTTGTGATCGAAAACGATTTCCAGAACACGGTCAGCGAAGAGGTGAAGGCTCCTGCCGATCCCGACGCTCTGACGGTGGAGGAAATGGTCGAGATCGTGAAGAATGCCGGTATCGTGGGTATGGGCGGCGCGACCTTCCCCACGCATGTTAAGATCTCCGGCGGCATCGGCAAGGTGAAGGACGTGCTCATCAACGGCGCTGAGTGCGAGCCTTACATCACCGGCGACCATCGGGCCATGCTGGAGCGTCCCGAGGAGATCATCGGCGGCGCTACCTATCTGGCCAAGATGTTCGGCGTGGACAAGGTCATCATCGGCGTTGAGGACAACAAGCAGAACGGCATCGACGCCATGAACAAGGTCATCGCTGAGAAGAAGGCCCCCGTTGTGGTGGAGCCTCTGCGCTGCCGTTACCCCCAGGGCGGTGAGAAGCAGCTGATCCAGGCCATCACCGGCCGTCAGGTGCCTCCCGGCGGCCTGCCCGCTGATGTGGGCTGCGCGGTGTTCAACATCAACACCACCATCTGCATCTTCAAGGCCATCACCACCGGTATGCCCGTGGTGAACAAGGTGGTCACCGTGTCCGGCTCCGGCATCGTGGACCCCAAGAACATCGAGTGCCCCATCGGTACCCCCGTGTCTCTGCTGCTGGACGCTTGCGGTGGCG
>ENA-UERW01002072-UERW01002072.1-human-gut-metagenome-genome-assembly--contig:-NODE-2072-length-11400-cov-4.227413_pt1 | contig 11400 bp, 3 predicted proteins | sample MGYA00242994_ERZ507995 | MGnify/ENA primary metagenome ERZ507995 (study PRJEB26167, sample SAMN06115492) | human gut metagenome | host: Homo sapiens | place: China:Chongqing | collected 2015-04-26...
CGGCGGGGGCGATTTTACTAAGAAAGAACTGCTTTTCGCCGGGGTTCGTAAAATTTCTTCCGAAATTCAAAAAAGCTCTTGCATCGTACACCGGTGTACGGTGTATGATCTTATCGCGAAAAAAGAGGCCGGATACAGAAGGAATGTTGGCCGGAGCCGTTCCGGTGACATTTCGTGTCGAAAAAAGGACGTTTCGTGCAGACGGCCACGCAAGGCACGGAAAATATGCTACACTGAACACCGAAAACTGAAAAACTGTCCGGGGGCGCCCCCGGACCCGTAGGGAGTTCTCCCTACGGGAAGATCTCTGTCCGTGGGAGACTGATTCGGACAGAGAAGGAAACGAACAGGAGGAGATCTATGAAGAAGCGTATCTTGAGCTGTCTCATGGCGCTGGCCCTGTGCCTGACGCTGCTGCCCACGGCGGCGCTGGCAGAGGAGACGGAGGGGACGGCGCAGACGCCCCCGGCCGTGGAGGAATCGACAGACCCGGCGAACGGGGAAGCGAAGCAGGAAAACCAGCCTGTGGAAGCGAAGCAGGAAAATCAGCCTGCGGAAGCGAAGCAGGAGAACCAGCCTGCGGAACAGGAAGAACAGCAGGAGGATTCTGCCGCAAAGCAGGACGAGGCCGTGGCCAATGTGCAGGCGATGATCGACGCTCTGCCGGACGCATCCGAACTGGACGGCATGGACGATGCGGATGCCATGGCGGTCTACGAGGCGTTTCAGGCCGCCTGCAACGCGTATTATGAAACCCTGACCGAGGGACAGCAGGCACAGCTGAAAAACACGGAGAAGCTGGAGGCACTGTCCGCCTGGTTCAGCCAGTCTGCGGCACTGGCGGCGGGCGGACACCAGCACCCCATCTGCGGCGCAAGCTGTACGGATGACGAGAATCACGATAATGTGACTTGGACAGGTGCCATGGGTGTAACCGGTCTGCGGGCGGGCGGCCACTACTACCTCATGAAAGATGTCAAAGTGAGTGAAACCTGGCATCCGGAGGACGGCGTGGTGCTCTGCCTCAACGGCCACAGCATCACGGCGACTACAACAAGTATTAATGTTATTGAGGTGGACAAGGGCAAAACCTTCACCCTCACCGACTGCGGCACGGCCGGTACGGTCACGCACGAAGCCGAGAAGAGAGGCCGCGGCGTGATGGTGTTCGGCACCTTCAATCTGTACGGCGGCAACATCACCGGCAACCAAACCGATGGTAATTATAACGACAGAGGTACGTTCGGCGCGGGTGTCTATGTCGCGACGTACTCCGTTTTCAATATGTACGGTGGCAAGATCACTGGTAACATGGGCTATTCCGGCGGAGGCAGTGTGTACGTTGCCCCTACCTATGCCGACTCATCCCGCGCCGTATTTAATATGTCCGGCGGCGAGATCTCGGGCAACAGCAGCCTTTACGGTAACAGCAGCGGTGTGTATGTGAACGGCGGCGAGTTCATCATGTCCGGCGGCTCCATTACCGGCAACGCTGGCTACGGTGTGGATCTGTGCGATTACAAAAACAATGTCGGCGCCACCTACCCCGGCGCCTTCACCGTCAGCGGTAAGGTAAGCGTCACCGGCAACTATAAAAACGTCTATAACAACGGCGCACTTGTTGGCACCCTCGATTACAATGTATTCCTGTCCACGGGCAAGACCATCACCGTCGAAGGAACCCTGGACGCCGCGTCCAAAATCGGCATCACCACCCAGGGTGAAGCCAGCGCGGACATCGCCACCGGCGGGGTGGGGGAGGATTATGAGAGCATCTTCTCCTCCGACGTGAAGGACAAGGGGTACTCGTTCACAAAAAAGGACGACGGAACGCTCCATTTCAACGGCCACGACCACAACTGGCAGTTCGCCGCAACGACCGATATGATCTGGGCCAAATGCGTCACTCCCGGCTGCCCGGTGACCACCATAGATTCCATAGGTACTGAACACTGTAACGGCGGTTTTGTGTGGCTTAAAGTCCAAGACACAACGTACGGCTCTAATAGTAAGAACGCATGGGTAGATCCCAGCAAACAGACCAACTGGCGCGGCCCGGCGGTCTCGACAATCGAAATCTATTATCGGAACAGCGAGACCGGCGAAGACCTCGGCACGACTGCGCCCACCCTGCCGGGCTCCTACACGGCCAGCATCACGGTAGAGGGCCAGACCGTGACCCGCGGCTTTAAGATCACCAAGGCGACGCCGACGATCCGAAGCTGGCAAGGTTATCCGTATGGCAAAACATTCGACGGCACCCAGCTTGCCAACCCGGCTTCTGACCGTTTGACGATTTCCGGCGGTACATACAGTGATATTGCAGAGTTTAACTGGTATACTGCCACAAAAAACGAGGGTAATACCTATATCAAGGGTGAAAAGCTGAACGAAAACCCAACTGATGCGGGCGACTACATCATCGAAGCGGTATTTAATGATACGGATACCACCAATGCGGCTACCAGCGAATTGGGCTTGACTATCCAGCAGGCAACTCAATACAACGGAACGGTTCCTGTAGCGGTAAACAACATGCATCCTTCTTCTGTTTCCCAAACCTTTACAGTGGATTTGAGTCAGGAACTGACGAAGAATAAAGTTCGCCACGGTGACTCTCTGGCACTCGCTGCTTTTGGCATTACTTCTCAATCCGACTATGTGGATTTGACTAATACTGCGTTAAACGGTGAAATTTTAACGATTACCATGAAGCCGATGGCCAGCAATCTCGTAGGTATGCGAGCATATGTAACCGTTAATGTGACCAGTCGAAACTACAAGGTTATTCCGGTAGGGATCACGCTGACTCTGCAAGAAAAGCCCACAGCCAATGATATTACCGTTACCATGGACGACTGGACCTTCGGAGAAGCCGCGAAGGAATTGCAGGTAAACGGTCTGCCGACCGGCGTGGAGCTTACCGATCCCGCCGTGACCGTCACCTACACGAACACGAAGGACGGCACCACGTCAAGCAAGCGGCCTACCGACGCGGGCGATTACACCGTGAAGGTGCAATATGAGACAGACACCGAGATCCACACCGGCACGGCGGAGTTTACCATCAGCCCGAAATCCATTGAGGGCGCCGCAGTCACGAGGGACCAAAGCGAACAAGTTTATGATGGCGGCGAGAAGAAGCCGGCGGTAACATCTGTTGTGCTGGATGGCAATACGCTGACGGCGGGGACGGATTACGCCGTTGCTTATGCGAATAACATCAACGCCACCAAGTTGGGGCCGGATTCTCAGGCGAAAATCATCATTACCGGCACCGGCAACTATACGGGCGAGATTACAGTACGCTTCCCCATCAATCCCGTAACGCTGAGAATTATCGGAGAAGATCGGATGACGGCCACGGCGTCTTACGGCACCAAGGTAAAAGATATTCCTGTCTCTTCCACTACGGTCTACTATAATAGCAGCAAGGTAACAATCGTACCCGGCACATGGAAATTTGACGGCGACGGCATGGATGAAATCCCGGAAGTCGGTAATACAAAGGTGTATAGGGCGGTCTTTACGCCGACGTCTGGCGGCGAAAATTACCGTGAGTGCTTCACCTACATCAGGCCCTCGATCTCTCAGGCCGCCGGGTCTGTGACCGCTCCGGCTGTCAAGACCGGTCTGGTCTACAACGGCGAGGAGCAGGCGCTGCTTGAGACTCTGCCTGCCAGCAGCACCGGCACGGTGTGGTACAGTCAGGACGGTACGAATTACACCGAGACCCCGCCCATGGGCAAGAAAGCTGAGACTTATACCGTTTTCTACAAGGTCGTGGGTGACAAGAATCATCTGAATGTAGAGACTCAGAGAATCAGTGTCAAGATCGAAAAGCTGGCCATCACCGTAACGGCGGAGGACAAGACCTCCCGTGTGGGTCTGGCTCTGGCGGGACTGACCTACACCTATACCCCGGAACTGGCCGCCGGTGACGTGTTCACCGGCACGCTGGAGACCAACGCGCTTCCGGATGCCGCGGGCAGCTATTCCATCACGCAGGGTAATTTGGCGTTGAACGAAAACTACACCATCGACTTCCACGCCGGTACCTATACGGTGGCGGATAAGCTGGCTCAGAGCGACTTCCGCTTTGAAAGCATTCCGTCTGCCGTAAGCAAGACCTACGGCGACCCGGATTTCTCCGCTGCCGCGGTCGGCGCTGTCGAGGGCAGCACCGTGACCTACGAGAGCAGCGCGCCTGCGGTTGCCACCGTGGACGGCACCGGCAAGGTCACCATTCTCAAGGCGGGCAGTACCGTTATCACGGCAACGGCAGCGGAGACCGCGGACTACGAGCAAGCAACAGCGACCTGCACCCTGACGGTGGAGAAGAAGCCGATCGCCATTCCTGCGGCGGATGCCACGGTCTTCACCTACAACGGCACGGAGCAGACCTACGCTCTGGCGGAGAATGGCGCTTACACCATCACCGGCAACAAGCAGACCAACGCCAACGAGACGGGCTATTCCGTCACAGTGGCCTTGAAGGACACCGCCAATACCCAGTGGGCGGACGGAACGACCGCAAATAAGACCTATACGTTTGTCATCGGCAAGGCGGTCATCACCGTCAAGGCCAAGGATCAGACCGCCTATGTGGGCGACAAGGCCCCCACGCTGGGGGCGGACAGCTGCACCGTTTCCGGTCTGGTGGGCGAGGAGAAACTGACGACCCAGCCGACGGTGAAGTACGTCGGCGCGGACGGCAGCGAAATTGCCCCCGACATGACCAAGACCGGCGAGGTTAAGATCCTTGCCGGCGGCGCGGCGGCCTCCGGCAACTACACCATCCGCTATGAGGACGGCAAGCTGACCGTCAGCACCCGCCCCTCCGGTGGCGGCGGCAGCTCCAGACCCTCCACCCACCCCGTTCAGGCGGAGGTGAGCAAGGACCCTGACGGCTCCGTTTCCCTCTCCAAGGCCAACGCGGCCAAGGGCGACAAGGTGACCATCACCGTGAAGCCGGAGCGTCATTACGAGGTGGACGAGGTGATCGTCCGGGATTCCAAGGGCAAGCAGCTGGCCGTCAAGGACAACGGCGACGGCACGTTTACCTTTGAGATGCCCGCCGACAAGGTGACGGTGGAGCCTACCTTCTCCTGGGTGAATCCCTTTGCGGATGTGGCAAACAGCGCCTACTACGTGGACGCGGTGGAGTGGATGCTCAAGCGTGAGGTCACTCAGGGCACTACGGAGACTACCTTCAGTCCCAACCTGAACTGCACCCGGGCCCAGATCGTCACCTTCCTGTGGCGGGCGGCCGGTTCTCCCGAGCCGAAGGGCACGGTCAGCTTTGCGGATGTTTCCGCAGGCAGCTACTACGCCAAGGCGGTGGCGTGGGCCATTGAAAACGGCATCACCGGCGGTACGGGCGATGGCCTGTTCAGTCCTGACGCCGCCTGCACCCGCGCTCAGAGTGCGGCGTTCCTGTACCGCGCGGCGGGCAGCCCCGCTGTGAACGGCAGCGCCGGGTTCAGCGACGTAGCGGCGGACGCTTACTATGCGCAGGCTGTGGCGTGGGCCAAGGAGCACGGCATCACCGACGGCATCGGCGGTGGGCTGTTCGGCTCTGCCAACGACTGTACGAGAGCGCAGATCGCCGCGTTCCTGTGGCGGCTGTACGCGGAAAAGTGAGATCAAGACCTCTTATAAGGATCTTCCCCGGCCGAAAGGCCGGGGAAGATAAGTGTAACGGAACGTTGTGAAACGTTCCGTTACTGTCATGTTGGGGCAGTGCGCGTCAAACCGGGCCGCGTATGAAACAGGGGGCTGGCGGGTTATAACCGGCCCGCCGCAGGGGGCAATGGGCATCCGCATTTCCAAGGTCAAGTAAGTATGAGGACATAACACGCGGACAACAAAAACTGCGTGTAAGGTTTTGAATGCGGCGTCAAACACAGCGGCGGATGGAAGATTTTCTGTGAAAATGGGAGAATACCCCGTATAGAGCGTAGAGTCCACGCACTATGCGTGGACTCTACGCGAAAAACGGAGGTGAGTCTGCAACACTATATCCCCCATGTGGTCGGCACCTGGCTTACAATTTATCCACCGATAAATTGGGAGGTCAGCACATGGAATACGGTTATGCAAGGGTTTCGAGCAAGGAACAGAATGAGCTGCGTCAGCTCATCGCCCTGCGGGAATTCGGGTTAACGGACCGGGCGATTTTTGTGGACAAGCAGTCCGGCAAGGATTTTGACCGCCGCAGCTACCAGCGGCTGCTGCGCAAACTGAAAGACGGCGACACACTTGTGATCAAGAGCATCGACCGTCTCGGCAGAAACTATGAGGAAATTTTGGAGCAATGGCGCATCATCACAAAGGAAAAGGGTGCGGCAATCGTTGTGCTGGATATGCCTCTGCTTGACACACGGCGGAACCGGGATCTCACCGGAACGCTGATCGCGGACATCGTGCTGCAGCTGCTATCCTATGTGGCGCAGACAGAGCGCGAATTCATTCATCAGCGACAGGCGGAAGGGATCGCCGCAGCGAAGGCGCGCGGCGTGAAATTCGGCAGGCCCCGCAAGGTGCTGCCGGAAGGGTTCGGCGAAGTCAAAGCACGTTGGGAGCGCGGCGAGCTGTCCGCACGGGCAGCAGGAAAACTGCTGGGCGTCACCCACCGGAGCTTTTTGCTCTGGGCTCAGGATGACGGGTGTAAAGAAATCGTTAAGAAAACGCAGAAAGTAAAAAGGGCTGGATAAAAAAGTACGCTTTTTTAGTCGGTTTTAAGCTGTTATCCTATTGATATTCTATTAGAGGAGTGCTATGGTTAAGGTGCAAATTTTGTGTATATCGCTGTGGTCGGCAACCTGTACATTTTTATCCACTGTGCCAGATACACAATGCGCAATAAAAGACCCTTCCGCCTGTATTGCAGGCGGACAAGTATTCTGCGGGAGGTGAGCAGCGATTCATCCGTCTCTGTACGATTTCTGCGCCAGACATGAACAAGCTCACCTGCTGGCACAATGGGACGATGAACGCAATGCGCCGCTCACGCCGAAGGATGTGACCTACGGAAGCCATCAAAAGGTATGGTGGCGATGCCCCCAAGGCCATTCCTACCGTTCCGAAGTCAGAATCCGCGCGCGGGGAACGGGCTGTCCCGTCTGCGCTGGCCGCATCGTTCTGCCGGAGGAAAACTCTCTGGCGGCAAAATTTCCTGATCTGCTTTCGGAGTGGGACACGGAAAAGAATTCTCCGCTGCTGCCGACGCAGGTCATGCCGGGAGCACATCGGAAGGTCTGGTGGAGGTGTCCGAAAGGACATAGCTGGCAGGCGAGCGTTGCCAGCCGCGTTACATCAAACGCAGGCTGTCCGTTCTGCGCGGGACAAAAGGTCCTGCCTGGATTCAATGATCTCACTTCGCTGCATCCGCAGCTTGCTGAACAGTGGGATCGGAAAAAGAACGGTGCGCTGACGCCGGAGGCGGTGAGCGCATATTCCAATCGCCGCGTGTGGTGGCTCTGTGACAGAGGACATTCCTTCTGTGCGGTCATTGCCCACCGTGTGAACAGGGGGAGCGATTGTCCATATTGCACCAACCGCAAGGTCCTGCCGGGATTTAATGATCTGGAGACCAAGGAGCCGGTGATCGCATCGCAGTGGCATCCGACCCTTAACGGCAGTTTCACGCCACAGCAGGTGACGCCCGGCAGCAGCCGGAGGGCCTGGTGGCTGTGTGAAAACGGCCACGCGTGGAAATCGGTCATCAGCAGCCGTACAGGAAAGCAGCGCTGCGGCTGCCCCGTCTGCGCAGGCAGGCCGCTGAGCCAATGTACGGCGATTCTAACTGAACAATCGGCCAGACCGCCGAATCTCGGCGCGGCCATGGACGTTGTGCGCCGCAGGCTGGGGGACAGTAAAGCTAATTCCCTTGCCATGCGGAGCGACGTATATTCCCCGTGCCAACCGGAAACGTTTTCGAATGATTCCGGTTCACATAATTACCCCAAAAATCTTATAGGAGGAAAGCTATGAAACACATAACAAGCAAGCTCTTGTCTCTGCTGCTGACGCTGGCCATGCTCCTGAGCATAATCCCCGCGGCGTATGCAGAGGGGACAGAGGGCACGACCGAGGGTAGTACCTCGACCGAAAAAGTCGTCGCCAAGGACGGCGAGACGACCGCCACGACCGAAACGCTCGACGGCAGCACGACCGTGACGGGTTCGAATGCGGCAACGGCGGATGACAAAGGCACCTCGACCAACCCCTACACCCTCGAACAGCTGGGCGTGATGACCCGTAATGAGTACATCAAGGCGCAGGAGCGTCTCGAGGGCACCATGTACGTCACCGTCGGCGACTACCGCTATGACAAGAACGGCGTACTCGGCAACGGTAAGAGAGACGACACGACGGGGCAGATCGAGGATCGCAGCGTCCTGAACGGCTACAACTCCAACGGCTATCTGGGCGAGAAGAACGACGGCGCGAACGGCAAGAACATCGTCTTTGTCGGCGGCAAGATCACCAGCGATGTGACCGGCTACAACAACATCGACAACATCGGTACGTCCCTGCTGCTGGCTGTCCCCGCCTACACCAACGTGACCTTTAAGGGCACCACGTTCAATAACGTCATGAGCTTCGACTACCAGCTCTACACCTCCCCGTGGAGCCAGCTGGGCGAGCTGAAGTTCGACGGCTGCACTTTCAACGGCATCATCGTCGGCGCGATCGCCGCGCAGACGCTGACCTTCAACGGCTGCACGTTCAATAATTACGAAAACACGGATTCTGCGAACAACTCCAACCCGACGTGGATCCGTCCCGCCTACGGCAACTGGAAGAAGGACGACAACGAGGGGCAGGGTGACAACTTCAAGTCTCTGACCACCATCAACTTCACCGGCAACACCGTCACCAGCACCCGCCCGGTGAAGTTTGAGTACATTTCGCAGTGGGACATCACGAGCACTGTTACTGCGACCAGCAACACATTTGATATCACAGCACAGCCTGGCGATACCAGCATCAAGAATGTTGGTCTGTATCTCGGCGCTCACACGGATAAAAACGAGTTCCATCTTGTGGCGGATAACAACACCAAGTCGAAAGGCACCGCCGCGCTCTACACGATTCCCAAAGGAACAACATCCCTGCCCGCCGGCTCGACAGTGAAGGACAGCAGCGGCAATGAGATCGAACTCACCGATGCGCTTGCGTGGAAGGGCACAAAGGACGATGTTCTTACGCTGAAAACCGAATGCGAAGCAAAGATTGGCGATGCGTATTACGCCACCCTCGCCGACGCCTTTGCGGCCGCAAACAAAACCGGCGACACCGTGATCGAGCTGCTGGACGACATCAATATGACCGGTAAGAACTGGACGCCGGTGGGTGTGGATGGATACCATGGTCAGGGCGTCATCACCCTGAACGGCAACGGCAAGACCATCACCGGCCTGAGCGCCCCCTTGTTTGCGGGCGGCTTTGCGGGCAAATCCGGCATTGTGATCAAGGATCTGACCATTGCTGGTGCGGATATCAACGACACAACGAATAATCAGGGAATCGGCGCATTTATCAACTGCGTGGATTCCATGACTCGAATCGAACTGGATAACTGCCATCTGAAGAACAGCAAAATTGTCAGCACCGGCGGCGCGCGCGTCGGCGGTCTGATTGGCTGGACATCCGGCTATAACAACCAGAACGACGGCCCGGTCGATACCAAGGTCACGCTTACAAACTGCTCCGTCGAGAATGTGACGATTGAGGCGAAGGGCTCTGTCGGCGGCCTGATCGGTCACGCCGGTGCGAATCCCGCCACCTACCACACCATCACGGGCTGCACTGTAAAGGACAGCACTCTGAAGTGCACTGAGACGGGAAAGAGCTGGCGCGTCGGCGATCTAGTCGGCACGGCGAATGTCGGTCAGGTCACCGTTGACGCTGCTACTTCCGCAAGCCAGAATATCTTGATGCAGGAAAATGCAGGCACCCAAAAGCCCGAAGACAGCATCTTCGGCCGTAAAGAGGTCGGCACAGACGGTCTTGTGATCATTGACAACAAGGTCGTTGCCGCCGGTACTGCTTACGACGATATTGTTAACAAGAACGCCAACGAAGTGCTTGTGGAGGTTTCGAAGGGTCATTGGGTGAAGCCGAACGAGGAGACGGTCGCTATGATCGGGGCAAAGCAGTACACCACCCTCCCCGACGCTATCACCGCCGCTGACGAAAACGCGACCGTCACGCTGCTGAAGGATGTGACCGTTACAAAGCCGATTGAAGTCACGAAGAGCATGACGCTTGATCTGAACGGTCATGTACTGACTGCTGCGACGGTATCGGATAGAAGTGAATCTAAGGATGAGAAAAACAGTGCGATTTGGGTCACTGCTAAAAATGTAAACTTGACCATCAACGGCATGACCGCAGGAAGCGGCATGAAGATGGGAGACACGCATAATACCGAATGGGAGGTGAAAGTCTGGGGATTTGTTGACCTTCGCGAAGGTTCTGCCGGCTCTACAGTGACGATTAACGGCGGATCTTACACCGGAAGCACCTGCGCAAGCGACAACTACCACTACACTGCATTGTTTACGGTGGGCAGTGAGAGCAAGTTGGTCCTGAACAATGTCAGCGCCGAGACGGACGAGCGCGTTGTGAAGGCTTCCGGCTGTGGTGAGGTCATTGTCTCCGGCGGCACCTATAACATCACTGGTATCAATGCATTCTTGGGCGCTGCTTTTGAAACCAAGACCGCATCGTTCACCGACATGAAGCTGACCGCAAAATACGGCGGCTGCGTGCAGGTTGGAAGCAATGCAACATTGGAAAATTGCGAGATCAAAGTTACGGATATCAGAACTGGAGATGGCACGTACTTGAATTGTGCGGTGGCTGTTCAGTATGGCGGCACCGCCACTGTAAAGAGCGGCACCTATACCGCTCCGTATGCTGCCTATGTTTACAACTCCGGCGGTACGATCAACATTGAGAACGGTACATTTACCGGTGTTGTTCGCGCTGATGCTACAACTGACACAACAGCTGTTATCAATATCAAAAATGGCTCTTTCAATGGCGAAATTCAGAAGGGCGGCGGCCCGGGCAGCGAGACCATCTCCATCACCGGCGGCACGTTCAGCAGCGACCCGAGCGTTCACGTTGTGGGCAACGGCAACACCAACATCGTCAAGCGCGCTGGCAGCGAGGGCGCTTATACCTATACGGTTCTTGCAAAATCCGGTTTGACCTCCGGCGTGTATCTGACAAACCCCTCCGGCGCTCTGGCAAGCAATTACTATGTGAGCAGCACCGCGAACGGTGTCTGGACGGTCAGCTACTCTGCGCCCAGCTCCGGCGGCGGTTCCAGCTCTTCCTCCAGACGCTATGACGTCTCCGCGCCCTCTGTCAAGCACGGCGATG
>ENA-UERW01002073-UERW01002073.1-human-gut-metagenome-genome-assembly--contig:-NODE-2073-length-11397-cov-3.914046_pt1 | contig 11397 bp, 11 predicted proteins | sample MGYA00242994_ERZ507995 | MGnify/ENA primary metagenome ERZ507995 (study PRJEB26167, sample SAMN06115492) | human gut metagenome | host: Homo sapiens | place: China:Chongqing | collected 2015-04-26...
GTCTGTCAGCGCCAATAATTCTAATTTTGAACCGATGGACTGGAGGATAAACTGTCCTTCGCGTAACGTTGTGCCGGTGTGGATTTTCGAGTGATTTTTGTTTTTTTGAGATGCAGGTGGGCTGGCGCCCACCAAGGTGAAAAGAGCAAAAAGCGCCAAAAAGACGCGCTGTCAGGCGTGTTTGCCTTTGTCGAGCGATGGTATGGTTCTGATTGCCGTACAACACAGCAGTCCCAAGTGGTCCGCTCTGTTCTAAAGCAATAAGGATGCCCGCACATCCGTCTTGTGACGGATGTGCAGGTCTCCTGCGGCTTGTGCCTCGTGATTTACTTTGCGGGAACGGTCAGCGTCTGCCCCACATAGATCATAGATGCATTCTTGATCTGGGGATTGGCAGAGAAGATCTTGCTCCACAGCTTGCCGCTGCCGTAGACCTTAGATGCGATCTTCCAGAGGGAGTCGCCGGACACAACGGTGTAGGTTCCATTCTCTGTCATGGTCGCGGACTGGCCGGTCTTCGCAGACTCAGTCGGCGCTGCGGTGGCCGTTACCGTAATGCGGCCCTGAGGGGCGGCATAGGCGTCGCCTACCATATTTCCCAGCTCTTCGCTGATGTACATCCACACCACATCCCGCACAACGGCCTTGGTGATAGCAGACTTCTCGTTAGCCTCCGCAGCCGCCTTAAACACATAAGAGGAGTCCATGCCGTTAAAGTTTGCGTTGTGGGTGATGACCGCATAGGTAGCGTTCGGATCGAACGCCTTGCCGTTTACATCGGTGATCGTCACACGGCTGACGGAATTTGCCTTGAACCAGTGCTTGCCGTAGGCTTCTCCCTTATCATAGGCCTGATCCGCGTTGACGCTGTAAGTCAGGCCCGCAGCCTGCATAAAGGAAGCGCAGGCATCGGCGGATGCATCGCCGTAGGGCAGCGCCTGAGAGGCCGCCTCCAGAGCTTCCAGCAGCTGAGCGCCGCTCATATAAATCACAGCCACCTTGTTGGGATAGGGCAGGACGGCTGCCAGCTCCGCCGCGCCGAACTTGCCGACAGCAATGTCGGCGCGCAGATTGCCACCGTTCCAGAGGGCAACAATGTGATCGGCGTCCACATCTACCTTGGTGTTGCCGGCGGTCACATCGTCCTCGTCAAAATACGCATTGATCTTGCCGGACACGGCGAACCACCGCAGCGCGTCGGTCCACAGATCGCCCAAATTGGTCTCCGCCTTACGGGCCGCGTTGTCTGCGCCGGACAGCACCACGCTGCTGTAAGCCTCCAGCGTGTCATCCAGTTCCACCTCATTCCCGTGGGCATCCACGAACTTGGATGCGGACACGGACGTGGCCATCACGCTGAGTGCAAGCCCCAGCGTCAGCACAAGGCTGATAAATCTGTTTCGTTTTTTCATAGTTTCCTCCCAAAATAAGTTATGCAAGCATTTCCCGCAGCATCAAACAAAAAAGGCACCAATACCCTCCTTGGGAGGACACTGATACCTTCGTAATATCTGTATTGCCTGAGCGTATAAAAACATATGCGGAAAATGTCAGCTTGTGCCAACTTTGCCAGCTTGTGCTGACGGAGGAATTTTATCAAAAAAGTTTTATGTTGTCAATACGCCATTTGCCATGCTGCAATTTCCGAAAGATTCCGGTTGCGCGGGGTGGCAAAATCCGGTATGATAGAAAAAAAGTGAAAAGGAGAACTGCCATGATCGAAGAAATGCTGGCATATAACCGCGAATTTGTCCGGTCCAAGGGCTATGAAAAGTTCCAGACCAGTAAGTTCCCAGACAAGAAAATCGCCATCCTCACCTGCATGGATACCCGTCTGGTGGAGTTGCTCCCCGCAGCGCTGGGCATCCGCAACGGTGATGTGAAGCTGATTAAAAACGCCGGCGGCATGATCACCGGCCCCTTTGACAGTGCCGTGCGCAGCCTGCTGGTGGGTATCATCGAGTTGGGCGTGGAGGAGGTCATGGTCATCGGCCACACGGACTGCGGCGTGGCCCACATCAACGCCGACATGATGATCCGCCACCTCATTCAGCGAGGCATCTCTCAGGACCATATCGACATGATGCGCTACTGCGGCATTGACTTTGAGGCGTGGCTCCGAGGCTTCGACTGCGTGGAGAACTCCGTGGCGGAGACCGTGGACCTGCTGCGCAACCATCCCCTTATGCCCGCCGATGTCACCATCCGAGGCTACGTCATCAACACCGAAACCGGCGAGTTGACCCCGCAGGAGTAAAATCCGCAGCAGGCTCCGATCCCAACTGGGCCGACGGTGTATATTTTCGGCCTGAAACTGTCGATAAAGTGGTAAATCCTCCGTACCGGTAAGGAAGGGTGTGCGCGGGAAACCCAAGAAGGGGAAACGGGCGATGCGCCGCCAGCGGCGGAGAAAGCGAGCCCGTTTCGAGGAAGGCCCCCGATTTCCGGGCGCAAAGCGCACGGAAACCGGCTGGGCCGACGGTGTATTCCTGCCCCATGCGGAGCGAAAAGACTTTTTCGACACGCTGAAGCCCGGAGCTGTGCTCCAGGCTTTCAGTTTGTCTTGGGTCTTATCTCCGGAGAATATCCCCCACGGCCTCCGCCAGCCGGTCCGCCTCCTGAGGCGTGTTGAAGGCGGAAAAGCTGACCCGGACCGTGCCGGTGTCCAGCGTCCCGGCGGTGCGGTGAGCCAGCGGCGCGCAATGCAGCCCCGCCCGCACCGCGATCCCCCGCCGCGCCAGCGCTTCGCCCACGGTCTCCGCGTCCCGCCCCGTCACCCGGAAGGACACCACTCCCGCCTGGGCCGGACAGCCGGGATGGGCGAACACCTCTACCCCGGGCAGCCGGCGCAGACTCTCCGCCGTCCGGCAGGTCAGGGCATGTTCATGGCGCAAAATGGTCTGTGTCCCCTGTCGGCGGACAAAGCGAACGCCCGCCAGCAGGCCTGCGATCCCCGGCATATTGTGGGTCCCGGCCTCTATGCGGTCCGGCAGGAAGTCCGGCATCTCCTGACTGAGAGAAATACTCCCCGTGCCGCCCTCCAGCAGCGGTCTCGGGATCTGACCGTCCCCGCACAAGAGCACGCCGGTGCCCTGTGGGCCGTACAGCCCCTTGTGTCCCGGCATGGCAATATACGCCGCCCCAAGGCTTTTCATATTGATCGGCAGGATACCGGCAGACTGGGAGGCGTCCACGATCAGCGGCACACCACGGCTGCGGCAAAGCGCCGCCACCTTTTCAACGGGCTGGACAAAGCCGAACACATTGGACACATGATTGCAGATCACAACGTCCACGCCGGGCGCGATCAACTCGTCAAAGGCCCGAATCGCTGCCTCCTGATTGAACAGCGGTCCGCCTGCTACGGACACCTTGGCTTTTAGGGCCGTCAGCGGTCGGGTGACGGCGTTGTGCTCATATCCGGAGATCACCACCCGTCCGCCGGGGGGCACCAGACTTTTGATGGCAATGTTCAGGGCATGAGTGGCGTTCAGTGTAAAGGCCACGCCCTCCGGGCCGTCAAGGCCAAACAGCTCCGCCAGCTCCGTGCGGCACCGGAAGGCGGTGTCCGCAGCCCGCATAGCCAGCGGATGCCCGCCCCGCCCCGGCGAACTCATAGAGGCCAGCGCCTCCGTCATGGCCCGCCCCACCGCAGGCGGCTTTTGGAAGGTGGTGGCCGCGCTGTCCAGATAGATCATAGGCCCACCTCCTGAATATCCCCGCCCCGCTGCACATAGATCCGCAGGGGGCCAAGCCCCTCCCGCCGCAGGAGCGACAGGGCCGCTCCCAGATCGTAGGGCGAGATCCGCACCACATAGGCGCAGCCCAGATCCGTCAGGTCACGGGGCGCCCGAAAGAGCTGGCTACGGATCCCTGCACGGTTCAACGCTCTTTGCATCCGCTGCGCATACGTCACGGAGCGGGCAAGGATCAGATCATATTCCACGCTTGTTCCTCCTTCTCTTCGCTCTTTCTGCGACGCGAGCATACCGGCCTTACGTCCGGTATGGCAGCGTAGAAAAAAGGAGACGTACCGAATGTACGTCTCCTTGTAATATATGCACTGTAACGGTCATTTGACCGTCTCGATCAAAGCCACGGCATGGGCCGCCATCCCGGAGCCGTCCCCGGTGAAGCCAAGGCCCTCCTCCGTGGTGGCCTTCACATTCACCCGCTCCGGGTCGATGTGCAGCGCCATTGCTATGTTTTCCGCCATCTGCTGTCGGTAGGGGCCTACCTTCGGAGCCTGCGCCAGCAGCGTGGCGTCGATGTTCACCACGGCGCGGCCCTTTTCCGCCAGCAGCCGTCCTACCTCCGCCAGCAGCTTCAGACTGGAAATACCGGCGTAGGCCGGGTCCGTATCCGGGAACAGCTTGCCGATGTCCCCCAGCCGGGCAGCCCCCGTCAGAGCGTCCATCACGGCGTGGACCAGTACATCCGCGTCAGAATGGCCTAAAAGTCCCTTTTCGTAGGGGATCTCCACGCCGCCTAAGATGAGTTTGCGGCCCTCTGTCAGCCGGTGGACATCATATCCGTGTCCAATTCGCAGGTCCGTCATCAGCGTCCCTCCCGTTCCGCTAAAATAGCCTCCGCGATCACCAGATCCACTGGGGTGGTGATCTTCAGATTTTCCTCGTCGCCGTCGATGAGATAGACCACCTTCCCAAGCCGCTCCACAGCAGAGCAGTCATCGGTGACGGGCACCTCGTTTTCCAGCGCCGACTGCAAGGCCGCCTTCAGCAGATCCGCCTCAAACACCTGAGGCGTCTGCACCGCCCGGAGGGTACTGCGGTCTGGGGTGCCGGTCACGGCGCCGTCCTCGGCCACGGTCTTGATGGTGTCCTTCACCGGCACCGCCGGGGCCGCCGCGCCGCACTTAGCCGCCGCCTCCACCGTGCGGTCGATGAGCGCCGGCGTTACCAGCGGGCGGGCGCCGTCCTGCACCGCCAGCAGCTTCGCCTCCGGGGAGGCTTCCAATGCCGCCAGCAGCACGGAATGACACCGGCTCTCACCGCCCCGCACCACCTTGCTGCATTTCGTAATGCCGTAGGTCTTGCACAGGGTCGAGATGTCCACCAGTGCGTCCTCCCGGGCAGCAATGATGATCTCGTCGATAGCGGCTGCCCGCTGTAACGCTGTCAGCGTCCGCATCAGGACAGGAACATTGTCCAGAAATTCCATCAGCTTGTCTGTGCCGCCCATACGGCTGGAACTGCCCGCCGCCGCCACCAGCGCCGTGCAGAATGGCCGGTTGGCCTCCCTTATTTTCCGAAACAGGGAACGCATGATCCCCTCACCCCTTTTTGTCTATGTTTTTCCTGATCAGCCACATAACCGCCAGCAGCACGGCAGCCAGAACCGCCGTAACGATCCCCTGAAACTTCAGGTCCACATACCAGGGTGCCGACTGCATAGCGTACAGATCCGGACGGGCCTTGAAATCAAAGTACAGGTAGATACATCTTCCTAAAAATATACCGATGCTGCATCCAAGAAAGAGCTTCAGTGTCGCGTACAGCCGCTTCATTTCAGCAGCTCCGCGAACTCGTCCTCCGTCAGTACGGGGACGCCTAACTGCTGGGCCTTTGTCAGCTTGCTGCCCGCAGCCTCGCCCGCCACCACATAGGTGGTCTTTTTCGACACGGAGCCGCTGGCCTTGCCCCCCCGGAGGACGATCTCGTTCTCCGCCGTTTTCCGGTCAAATCGGGTCAGGGTGCCGGTGAGCACAAAGGTCATGCCGGCAAAGCGGTCATCCACCTTCTGAACGGTGCTGTCCATATTGACCCCGGCGGCCTTCAGTCGGGCAATCAGGTCCTTGGCCTGAGGCTGGTTCAAATAATCCACAATGCACTTGGCCGTGATCTCACCCACATCCGGGATCTCCGTCAGTTCCTCTGTCGGAGCGGCGGTCAGGGCATTCAGGGTCCCAAAGTGCCGGGCCAGCACAGCGGCGGCCTTCTCCCCCACCTGACGGATGCCCAAGCCGTAGATCAGCTTGCTGAGGTCATTGGCTTTGGATTTTTCAATGGCCCGGATCAGATTTTCGGCAGATTTCGCCCCCATGCGGTCCAGCTGGGCCACATCCTGCGCATGAAGGTCATAGAGATCCGCCACGTTGGCGATCAGCCCGTTTTCCACCAGCTGGGCCACCACCGCCGGGCCGAGGCCCTCAATGTCCATGGCGTCCCGGCTGGCAAAGTGGGTGATGTTCCGCTGAAGCTGGGCGGGACACTCCGCGCCAGTGCAGCGGAGAGCCGCGCCATCCTCGTCCCGGACCACCGGCGCGCCGCAGACCGGGCACACCTCCGGCAGGGTGTAGGGCTTCGTCCCCTCCGGGCGCTTTGTCAGATCCACGGACAAAATCTCCGGGATGATCTCTCCCGCCTTCTGCACCAGCACCGTATCTCCGATGCGGATGTCCTTTTCCGTGATGAAATCCTGATTGTGGAGGGTGGCGTTGGTGACGGTGGTGCCCGCCAGACGCACCGGGGTCAGTACCGCCTTGGGCGTCAGGACGCCGGTGCGCCCCACCTGCACCACGATGTCCGTCACCGTGGCGTATTTCTTCTCCGGGGGATACTTATAGGCCACGGCCCACTTGGGGAATTTGGCCGTGGAGCCGAGGATCGTGCGGTCCGACAGGCTGTTCACCTTCACCACCGCGCCGTCAATATCAAAGGGATAGTCCATCCGCTCGTCATTGATCCGGAAGATCTCCGTCTGGATCTCCGATGTGCCGCGGAGGGTCTTGTGGGGGATGACCTTGAACCGCTGGGAGGCCAGATAATCAAGGGTCTCCGCGTGGGAGGTGAATTCCCGGCCCTCCGCCAACTGCAAATTGAACACGGCGATGTCCAGCTGCCGCTGGGCGCAGATCTTGGAATCCAGCTGCCGCAAAGACCCGGCGGCGGCGTTCCGGGGGTTGGCCATCAAGGGTTTGCCCTCCAGCTCCCGCTTGGCGTTGATGCTCTCGAACACGGACCGGGCCATGTAGACCTCGCCCCGAACGATGAGCCGGGGCAGCTTTTCCGGCAATGTCATGGGAATGGAACGGACGGTGCGGAGGTTCTCCGTCACGTCCTCGCCCACCCGGCCGTCTCCCCGTGTAGCGCCCCGGACAAACACGCCGTCCCGGTATTCCAGCGCCACGGACAAACCGTCCACCTTGGGCTCCACGGAGTATTCCGCCATGGGTCCCAGGGCCTCCTCCATCTTCTCGCAGAAGGCGGCTACCTCGCCCTCGTTGAACACATCCTGAAGGCTTTCCAAAGGTACCTCGTGGGTATAGGGCTGGAAGGCATCCAGAATTTTGCCGCCTACCCGCTGGGTGGGGGAATCCGGTGTGATCTCCTCCGGGTGCTCCGCTTCCAGTTCCTCCAGGCGGCGGTTCAGACGGTCATATTCATAGTCCGGGATCACCGGGGCGTCTAAAACATAATAAAGATACCCCTGTTCCGTAAGATAGGCCCGCAGAAAGGCCAGTTCGTCCTTGTAATCGGCAAACTCCGTGCGAAATTCCATGGAGCGTCCTCCTTAGTCTTTGTTGAGTATGTAATCCTTGGCGTCGCCGGCATAGGCGTCCGGGTCCGTCGCAAAATAGGTATAGGTCCCCGGCACCTCCCCCACGATCACCGTTTCCGCCACGGTGATCTCGTTGGTCACCTGCGTCACGGTGGAATATCCCGGCAGGAGGATGCTGACGTACACGTCGATCCGCAGAACGATCCGGTGCTTGGTCTGGTTGATCCCGGCAGACTCGAACTGGTTTTCAAACCGGGCCGACGAGGACCCCACCGACTCCATCCGCACGGAGATCCGAGGTCCCCGGCCCGCCAGCAGGGGTGAGCCGGTCAGACTGCCCACCGGGATGGACAATTCTCTTGCGGAAACCTGATCAATGCGGCCCAGAATCAGATTCAAGATCTGGGATTGCAGCCGGTTAAAGGCCGCCATATTGCTGCGGACCATGGTGATGCGGCCCTCGTTGTCCTTTTCGTAGCTGACCAGCTGCTCGTAGGCGATCTGGCCGCTGTCGATGGCCTCGTTCACCGCCTGATAGACGATGCGGTTCACGGCGTTGGATACCCGCGTGGTGGCAAGGCTCCCCAGCAGAGGCCGCATCTGTGCCCCCGCATACAGGGCAAATGCCAACAGCCCGGATATGGCCAACAGCAGCAGCGCCCGCCGGATCTGGGGGCCATCCGGCCCCCGGTGATAGTAGAAAAATCCGGGACCCACAGCCCCACCTCCTCCGCTTTCGGCTCTTATCAGCTTATGCGGAAGGGCTTATTCATTATTTCAGTTCGTTGACGATAGCCTTGAACACCTGGCCCCGCTCCATGAAGTTGGCAAAGCGGTCAAAGGAGGTGCTGGCCGGGGACAGGATCACCACGTCCCCCGGCTGGGAGCGGGCGTCGGCAATGGCCACCGCCTCGTGGTAGTCCGCCACGTCGAGGATCTCCAAGCCGTGATAATTTTCCGCCTGCTCCACAGCCTCCCGGATCACCCCCGCCGTTTTGCCGCACAGCAGCAGCAGCTTGACGTGATCGTTCACCACAGGGCCGAGGGGGGCGTAGCTGATGCCCTTATCCTTGCCGCCGGCGATGAGGATCACCTGCTCCGGGAAGGAATTCAGCCCCGCGATGGTGCGGCTGGGGCTGGACGCGATGGAATCGTTATACCACCGGACGCCCTTCCGGGTGCGGATCAGCTCGATTCGGTGCTCCACGCCGCCGAAGGTCTTTGCGATCTCCCGCATGGTCTCATAGCTGACCATACCCCGCACGGCGGCAAAGGCCGCCATGTAGTTTTCAATGTTGTGGACGCCGGGCAGAAGAATGTCCTTCGCTTCCATAATGGGCGTCACCGTGCCGTTGGCGGCCTCGTAGATCACACCGTTTTCGCAGAATACGCCGTTGTCCACCCGCTGCTTCCGGGAGAACCAACGGACCTCGCCCACCGCTTTCGCGGCCTGCTCCACCGTATCGGCGTTGTCGGCGTTGAACACAGCAATATCGCCGGCATTCTGGTGTGTAAAGATGTTTGCCTTTGCATTCACATACTCCTGATAGTCCTTGTGGACATCCAGATGGTTAGGCGCCAGATTGGTGGTCACTGCGATATGGGGGCTTGTTTGCATGGTCATCAGCTGGAAGGAACTGAGCTCCAGCACCGCCATATCCTCCGGTGCGATCTCCGGGGTGTCGCACAGCAGCGGATGGCCGATATTGCCGCCCACATGGACGATCTTCCCCTCCGCCGCCAGCAGCTTGGAGATAATGGTGGTGGTCGTCGTCTTGCCGTCGGAACCGGTCACCGCCAGAATGGGACAGGGGCAGACTGCAAAGAATGCCTCCATCTCCGAGGTGATGACACTGCCGCCGGCCACAGCCGCCGCCAGTTCCGGCACATCCGGCCGCAGACCGGGGGTGCGGAAGATCACATTCTCATGGAGGTCCGCCAGGTATTTGCTCCCTAGCCGCAGCTTGCAGCCCTGAGCCGTCAAAGCCTGCCCCAGTTCTCCCAGATCCTCTTTTTTATCCCGGGCGGTGACGTCGATCCCCCGCTCCAAGAGTTTTTCGATCAGGGGACGGTTGGATACGCCCACGCCGATCACACCTACCGTCTTTCCCTTCAGGGAGGACAGATATTCTTCAAAGGTCATAAAAACGCTCCTTTATAAAAGCCGTCTATCATCGCGGCTTTCGCCCGGTTATCATACCACACGCCGCAAAAAAATTCAATGTAAGGGTTCTGTTTTTCTGTTTCTCACCGGGCCGCTCCCTCCCTTTGACCTTTTTCGATGTTCTTTCACTTGACAAGCGTCCGTTTTGCAGATAAAATGAAATGTAGTATTGAAAACTATTTTCGCCGATCCACTGTCAACATCCTGTGGGTCGAGGTAGGAGTGTGTCATCATGTTGAATCTTGTCAGCGACAGCAGCTGTGATCTGATCTCCGGGGAACTCAATTCCCCTTACGCCCGTCTGACAGTAGCGCCCATGTGCCTGCACGTCGGCGGTCAGGACTATCTGGATACGCCGGAGCTGGATATTCCAGCATTGCTGAGCAAGCTGGCCCATCACCGTTCCTCTTCCGCCTGTCCCTCCCCCGCCGCCTATGCCGAGGCCTTCGAGCAGGGCGAGGAAACCGTCTGCGTGACCATCTCTTCTCAGCTTTCCGGCTCCTATAACGCCGCTATGGCCGCGAGAGATCTGGTTCTGGCGGAGCACCCGGAAAAAAAGATTTTTGTGCTGGATTCCCGTGCCACCTCCGGCGCTATGATCCTGCTGCTGCGCAAGGCCGCCGAGCTGGCGGAACAGGGCCTGCCCTTTGAGGAACTGTGCGCAGAGCTTCAATCCTGCCAGAAGAATACCCGTCTCTGCTTCACGCTGGAGCATTTTGACAATCTGGTGAATAACGGACGGATGCCGCCTCTGGCCGGCACCCTGCTCCAGACGCTGGGCATCCGCATTGTCGCGGAAGCCACGGCTGAGGGTACGATCCGCGTGGCCAAAAAGGCCCGTGGCGAGGCCCACACCGCTAGAGCCATCACCCAGCTCATGAGCGATGCCAAGGACTGCACCGGCAGCCATGTGATCATCACCCACTGCCAGAATCCCGAAGGTGCCGAGCGGCTGCGGAACGCGATTCTGGACCGTCTGCCGGTAAAGGCTGTGGAGATCCTGCCCTGCCGGGGTCTCACCAGCTTCTACGCCATGGACAAGGGACTGATCCTCTCTTATTGATCGACTTCCCATTGACTTTTCCCGCTGTTTTGCGTACAATAGACCCGCGAGGAAAACAGACAGTCGCGCGGAAGGGGCGAAAGACCCTTCCGTGAGGAAAGTCCGGGCTCCACAGGGCAAGGATAACGGGTAACGCCCGCCGAAGGCGACTTCAGGAAAAGTGCAACAGAGATATACCGCCGCCAAGGCTGCGCCTTGGCGGTAAGGGTGGAAAGGCGAGGTAAGAGCTCACCCATCGGCTGGAGACTGTCCGATGCTGTAAACTCTATCCGGAGCAACACCGGTATGGGAGCAGGGGCTTCGGGTCCCAAGGCTGGCCCGGCCGCTCCCGGGGTGGCTTGAGCGTACCGGCAACGGTACGTCGAGATAGATGACTGTCAAATACAGAACCCGGCTTATAGTTTTGCTCGCGTATATACAAAAGGAACAGCGGAAATCCGCTGTTCCTTTTTCAGCGTGTCGAAAATTTTTTCGCCCCGCTGAACAAGTTTTCAGAACTTTACAAAAGTTCTGAAAACTTAGGATTTCAATGGCGCAGGGAAACAGGCGAAGCGCCGCCGGTGGCGGATCAAGCAAGCCTGTTTCGAGGAAGGCTCCCAATCAGCGGATATGAAGTATCCGCTGATTGGCTTGAGCCGACGGTGTATCC
>ENA-UERW01002074-UERW01002074.1-human-gut-metagenome-genome-assembly--contig:-NODE-2074-length-11395-cov-3.833539_pt1 | contig 11395 bp, 11 predicted proteins | sample MGYA00242994_ERZ507995 | MGnify/ENA primary metagenome ERZ507995 (study PRJEB26167, sample SAMN06115492) | human gut metagenome | host: Homo sapiens | place: China:Chongqing | collected 2015-04-26...
CAAACCGAACCAACCATCGGAACGCATAGCCCCGATATTGTCCATCACGCAATTAAAAAGCACACTCCCCACCATCCCTGGAGTCGTGGTACGAGCTTTTATAGCAAAGTCTTCAATCTTTCCCTGAAAATTCCCATCGAAAGTAAAGATGTCATATTTATGCAAGATTTCCGGAATCTTCACGTAATGGCTTTCAAGCCAAGGCATATAAATAGCTTCTAATTCCGGTGGCGACACCTTCGTGTCCGTAAAATCAATATTGAAATCCGTCTCGAAAAAAGCAGGTAACCCGTGCGATACGAATGAACCATGAAGCACGCTCTTATCGCCCAGGTAAACCTCTAAATCACGTCCTTCCAGATTGTTTATCGTATTAAAAACCACCCCGCTACCGAAAACAGTATTATGCATCCCCAATAACTTCCCGTTAAAATACGCCAAATCATCAAAATTTACCCTAGAATCGGTAAACACGTAACGCTGTTGCATCCTCGTGGTAAAATTACGCCAGTAATCGTGTTCCGGGACCCAGTTATACTCCAACGTATCCAAGTAAACCTTACTTTGTTTCGTCTGTATAAACGTGTTTGTTATCAATAAATTATCATCACTCGCCACGACTTCCCCTCCCATATTGGTCACCTCGAAACCTGACTTTTCCCTGAAACGAAGTCCATCAATTTTGGCCCTGTATTGCTTGTTCGAAAAATCAATACCAAAAATACGCACGTTCAAATTCCGGCACTCCACGTCCGTCCAGTTAATCCCGTAATCTGTCGGTTCATAATCGCTCTCGATATACCGGAAACGACAGTCTTTCAATATTACCTGGGTCAGATTCACGTTCCATCCCGAGGAGGTTTGAGGCACGGTATCGGCCTTAGAAGACGAAAAAGAATTAATGAGCTGTTCCACGTTTGTAAGACTCTCTCCCCCATCTTGCCTACGTTCAATCCATAAATTAAACTTGGCTTTTTCGAAAGCAGCCTCCGTAATCGTGAAACGTCTTTTCACGAAACTCACGGAATCCACCTTCATCACTAGCCGCTCGCAAAACACAAGCGTATCCTGTCGACAATCCCGAACAAACACATCATTCAGGATCAGTGACTCAATCGGGCGGAATTCCACTCGTCCGATAGAAATCGTGGTTCCCGTCCGCTCCTCTAAAATACGGGTAAAATAATCTACTAACCTCGTCTGTACAAACGGGGTCATTAAAGCCATGTATGCGGCAAAGGCCAAAAAGACCAATCCTATCACACACCGGGATAATATGGAGATTATTTTTTTTATGCTGTCATTATTTTAGTTTGCACGCAAATTTATTAATATTGCAGGACATTTCATCTTAATAATTGAAAATTAAAAATGGAAAGTTGAATATGAAAAAACTGTCATTCATAATCTAAAATCAAGAAATTAAAATGGGATTTGTGCGATTGGAATCTAAAATTTAAAATCTAAAATCTAAAATTAAAATGGGCGTTGTAATTCTCGGTATTGAATCTTCTTGCGACGACACCTCGGCCGCTATACTAAAAGACGGGGTTGTGCTATCGAATGTTATTGCCAGTCAAAAGGTTCACGAGGCCTATGGAGGAGTCGTACCAGAATTAGCATCCCGGGCACACCAGCAAAACATTATCCCGGTGGTAGCGCAAGCCTTAAAACAGGCCGGCATCTCGGAAAATGAAGTAAATGCAGTGGCCTTTACCAGAGGTCCCGGATTACTAGGTTCTCTCCTTGTGGGAACGTCCTTTGCCAAAGGATTCGCTATCGCCAAACAAATACCCATGATCGAGGTAAACCATTTGCAGGCACATATTCTCGCGAACTTCATTAAAGAACCGGGCGTGGAATCCCGTCACCCGAAATTCCCGTTCCTAACCCTACTCGTGTCCGGAGGGAACTCGCAGATTATTATCGTACGGGACTACCTAGACATGGAAGTTATCGGGCAAACCATTGATGACGCGGCGGGAGAAGCCTATGACAAATGCGCCAAGGTAATGGGACTCTCCTATCCCGGAGGGCCGGTAATCGACCGTCTGGCAAAAGAAGGCAACCCGGAAAGATTCACGTTCAACAAACCGAATATTCCCGGATTGGATTATAGTTTTAGCGGGCTGAAAACCTCGTTCCTGTACTTTATCCGGGATGAAATCAAAAATGATCCGGATTTCATACAACATAACCTCAATGATCTATGTGCCTCGTTGCAAAAAACGATCGTTGATATCCTCATGGCCAAATTGAAAAAAGCCGCTAAACAAACCGGAATCAAACAAATAGCCATTGGAGGTGGTGTATCAGCCAACTCCGGGTTACAAAAAGCCGTGTATGCTGAAGGAGCCCGCCTTGGTTGGGAGGTTTTCATACCCGGGTTGGGATTCTCGCTGGATAACGCAGGGATGGTTGCCGTTACGGGATATTACAAATACCTGGCATCACAGTTTATCGGCTTAGAAGCCCCGGCAGATGCCCGTATGAGCTTGAGAAAAATTTAGAATGAAATGTCTAGCGAAAACGTGATTAACAAGATTTAAAATTAAAAATATGAAAGTTCTAGTTACTTACAACATTCCCCGCGAATCATTCGCCAGACTGGGAAAAGAACACACGATTACCATGCCGGAAGGCGAGTATTTCACCACGGAAGAATTAATTAAACTTGTTCCGGATTACGACGTTATTCTAGGCATCTTCACCCGCACGATCGATAACGCCGTTATCGAAGCCGGAAAAAAGTTAAAAGTAATTAGCAATTTCGGTGTCGGTTACAACAACATCGACATCAAATTTGCCCGTTCCAAAGGCATCGCTGTTTGTAACACCCCGAAAGCACAGTGCTTTCCAACGGCAGAAATGGCCATGGGCCTCATGCTGAGTGCCGCACGCCGAATCACCGAATGTGACCGTCGCATCCGGGTTGAAAAAGAAAGTATGTGGGGTGTTATGAAAAATCTTGGATTCACGCTGGAAGGACGCACGCTGGGAATTATCGGCATGGGGAATATTGGCAAAACAGTGGCTAAACTGGCAGAAGCATTCCGAATGAATGTTATTTACTACAATCGCCGGAGTACAGTGGAAGGATACGAGAAAGTTGATCTTGACACGTTGTTGAAAAGATCGGATTTCGTCTCCATTCATACACCACTGACAGATGAAACCCGTCACATGATCGGAAAACGGGAAATCGAATTGATGAAACCGACCGCTATTCTGGTAAATACGGCTCGCGGTGCTGTCATCAATGAAAAAGAATTAGCTATCTGTTTACAAAATAAAACAATCGCCGGGGCTGCCTTGGATGTGTTCGAGGATGAACCCCATGTTACAGAAATGCTCTATGGCTTGGATAACGTGATCCTTGCACCGCACAACGCTACAGGCACTATCGACACGCGCATTGCCACCGGGCAGGAAGCAGTTGATAACATCCTGAACTTTTTTAATGGTACACCCACTAATGTTGTAAATTAATGAAAACAATTATCACAATGCTGGTTCTAACAGTATTATGCGGCGCAATCAGCGCACAAAACATTAAATTACCCGCCCCGAAAAAGAGCGGGGGGAAAGCTCTCATGGACTGTTTGAACGAACGGCAAACAGACCGGAATTTCGACACGAAACAACTATCCTTACAGGACCTTTCCGACCTCGTGTGGGCGGCAAACGGTATTAACCGCCCGGAAAGCGGCAAACGAACAGTTCCCACTGCCACCAACTGGCAAGAAATGGTACTTTACGTGGCCACGGCAGATGGAATCTATCGCTATAACGCGGAGAAACATGAACTGGAACTCGTGAAGAAAGGAGATTTCCGTAAAGAGTGTGGTCCACAACCTTTCATGGGCGTCGCTCCCATGTGTTTTATCTATACAGCCGACCATAACAAGGAAGGGCGAATCACGAACCCGGAACACCAGAAAGAATACTCTTACCACCATGCCGGCTATATGGCCCAATCTGTTTATCTGGTATGTGCAGCAAAAGACATGGCAACTGTAGTCATCGGTTCCGTGGATAAGGGAGAATTAGCCAAAGTCATCGGTCTCCCGGCAAAACACATCGTTATCTACACGCAACCCGTGGGATACAAAAAGAAATGATAAAAACCGCCTTCGGGCGGTTTTCTTTTTCCCCTTTTCTAAGATTATACTATTTTGTCTCTCCGACAAATGCACTCTGCCAGATGATCGTTAATAAATCCCGCAGCCTGTAAATGGGCATAACAAATCGTAGTTCCGAAGAATTTAAATCCACGCTTTTTCATATCTTTACTCATGGCATCAGATTCGGGAGAAAATGCAGGAATCTCACTTAAAACCCGCACAGTATTGACAATCGGTTTCCTTCCGGGAAAGAACGACAATGTATAGTCATAAAAACTACCGAATTCTTTTTGTATATCAAGAAATAGCCTTGCATTGGTGATTGTCGATTTGATTTTTAAACGATTTCTCACGATACCCTCAAACTGCATTAACTGTTCAACATCTTCATCCGTCATTCGCGCCACCTGCTCGGCATCAAAATCACAAAAGGCCTTGCGGTATCCCTCTCGTTTTCTAAGGATCGTTATCCAACTCAATCCGGCTTGAGCACTCTCCAACACTAGAAATTCAAATAATTTCTTATCATCGGTCACCAACTTCCCCCACTCTTGATCATGGTATTTCACATACAGTTCGTCTGTTCCGCACCAACCGCAACGTCCGTTTATTAAATCTTGCATAATGATAATATTTATAATCCATTACAAATGTAGTTATTATTTCATCCATACCTACAATTATCAAATGTAAGAATCCTGTTTACGCCACAAACTCCGCTAAACAACTCACTGAACTCCTTTATATTATTAAAGAAATTAAATATCGACACGCAAAAAATCGCCCAAAACTATTGCGACAAACCCAAAAAGCAGTATATTTGCACCCGAAATAATTGTTCTTTGAACAAAGGGGAGATACCAAAGTGGCCAACTGGGGCTGACTGTAACTCAGCTGACATCGTCTTCGTAGGTTCGAATCCTGCTCTCCCCACATACCGCGGAAATAGCTCAGTCGATAGAGCACTAGCCTTCCAAGCTGGGGGTCGCGGGTTTGAGTCCCGTTTTCCGCTCACTAGAAATCAAGCACTTACGAGGCATCGTGAGTGCTTCTTTTTTTAAAGCGTGCAGGATGCGTGCAGAATTGTTGCATAAAAGTGCCATAATTTTCAAATTTAGATTTAACAAAATAATGGATAGTGTTTCAAAAAGTGTGTAAATTCCAATTTATTTATTTTTGTAATAGAACAGTCAAAAATAACTTATTATGGAATTTACACCTGAGCAAATAACGGAAATAATCTCCGAAATAACAAATGGAGAACAAGGATTCCAAGGTCTTGTCAAACAAGGTCTTGAAAGTTTAATGCATAGCGAACGTGCAGTTCATAACGCGGAACATAACGACGTTAGCAACGGTTATCGTGATCGTCGAGTGTGCTATGACCGTAAAGTGTTTGAGCTTCGTGTCCCGCGTAGTCGTAACAGCAATTTTTACCCGATGTTACTAGGTGTGTTGAAAGACCAAGAAGAAGAAGCCCAAAAACTGGTGAGCAGTCTCTATTGTAGCGGTTTAACCACGGAACAGGTGGGTAAAATCTACGAACAGTTTTACGGGAAGCATTACAGTAAAAGTCAGGTAAGTCGCCTCTTGAACACGGCCCGTGAAGATGTAAACGCGTGGCTGGGGCGTAAACTTGAGAAGCGTTACCCCATTCTTTATATCGATGCCACGTATGTCCTCACCCGGCGGGACGAGTCCGTGAGCAATGAAGCCTATTACACGGTTTTGGGAGTGAAAGAAGACCGCACAAGGGAAGTTTTAACCGTGGTAAACTTTCCCACGGAAAGCGCGACCAATTGGAAGGATGTTTTTGAAGGTCTCAAAGAAAGAGGGGTTGCTGTCGTGGATCTGCTGGTATGTGACGGGTTATCCGGTATTGAAAACACGCTGGCCGATACTTTCCCCCAAGCGGATTTGCAGCTGTGTACCGTTCATCTGAAAAGGAATATCGTGAATAAGGTCAAGCCCGGGGATAAGAAGCAGGTTATGGAGGAACTCAAACAAATCTGCTCTCCTGACCAATGGGACATCACGCCGGAAAAGGCATTCGGTGTATTTAAGGAGTTCATACAAAGGTGGCAAAAGAGTTACCCGCCGCTAAAGAGATACCAGCACGACAGGTACAGGTTTTATTTTACATACTTCAAATATGAAAGGGAAATCAGGGGAATGATTTATACCACGAACTGGATCGAAAGACTGAACAGGGATTATAAGAGGGTTATTAATATGAGAGGGGCCATGCCGAATCCACAGGCCGTCATTCTACTGATGGGGACCGTGGCTCAAAACGCGGATATTTATAAATACCCTATTTATAATTTTTTAGAATCAAGATTATTTTATTAAAAATGAATAGATTTGCAAAGATGAAAAAAGAAAGGATTTACACACTTTTTGAAACACTATCTTTAATGTCAAGCACGCCCCTGAATTGAGCCCTGAAGGCCTTGAGCTTGGCGTTAAAAGACTCGGCGGAAGCGTTGGTACTCCTGTTGTTGAAAAAGTTCAATATCCTGGTCGAGTGCGCGAACACGGAAGCGGCCACGGAATTGAAAGAATGAAAGCCAGCCTCGTTGACTTGATTGTACCACAAGGCGAGTTTGAGCCTGGCTCCCGCCACGGACTTGCACGAGGAATAGATTCTTCTCAACCTCTGTACCAGGGCGAACGCCTTTTGGATGTCGGGATACAACTCGAAAAGCACGGAAGCCCTCTTTCTTTGTTTCACGTTCCAGGCCGCCGGGTCTTTAAACAATAACAACCTGGAACGGAACAGTATCTCTTTCCTGGTTTCCCCGTTACGGAATTTTCTCGCCCTGTACTTCCTTCCCTCCAGCCGGGCGTTTTCCATCTCGTTGGTTTCCTCGTTAATCGCCTCCCAGCGGTGCTCGATCCTTAACTCTTGCAAGGCGTCACAGGCAAGCTTCTGCACGTGAAAGCGATCGATAACCTGTTCCGCGTTGGGAAAGCATTCCCGGGCGATAGCGTGCATGGTGCTGGACATGTCAAGAGTAATCTCCAGCACCCGGTGGCGGGCTTGACGGGGGAGCTTCCTCAAGATACTGGATACCTCCACGGCCTTTACACCCTCGATGATGGCAACGAGGGTTCCCTTGCCGCCGTGACCGTCCTTGTTGGTAACGATCGTGTATAACTCGCCACGAGAAAGGGAGCTCTCGTCGATACTCAAGCGAGGGCCCAGGTTCCCCGGGAAGAGCAACCACTTGTCAGCGTGGGAGCGTGGTTTCCACGACGAGTAATCGCTTAAATGTTTCTTGTATTGCTGTACCAGTAAGTCCCCGTTGACGTGATAGAACTTCTCCAGGCTCTTGCCGCTGATCGGGTAATTATCCAAGTATACCTTTTAAAAAAGACGCGAACTCCCTCGAGTAACGCGTGCCATCTGCTGCCAGGGAAAACTTGTTGCTAACCACATCTCCCGATGGAAGTTGCCATTTACGACGACGAACGTGAAGGTAAACTGCCCGACCACGTAACGGGAAATCCTGGATAGAAGTCGGGACCGTGAAACCCTTGGATAAAACACCTTGACCGCTATACTCGGCAGGGGGAATATTTTTCTCGTCAAGGTATATATCAATTCGAGCACTGGTAGTGCATACCTTCACTACCTCGAAACAAGCGAGGACATCACGGGGTAAAATTAAATCTAGAAGTTCTTTCATCACGTCATAAGTATTAAACACGCGAAGATAACACATTGAGCTCTGATCCACCTAATTTTTCACGTGAGCCAGATTACACCATCTTGCTTTCGAGGTAGATAGCATTGACGAAACCAGAAAGGACCTAGACCAGAAAAGTGGCACTCACGAATCTGTACAGACGGACGAATATACCAAGAAACGGTTTGTTTTCTTAAACGCTCCCGACGGATTGCCTATCATCAATTCTTTTCCCCACATAAACACCATCCCCTCTCGCACGCCTGCATTCCCAATCTTTATTGCAGCCTTGCAATCTTTCATTTTATATTTCCTAATCACCATCATTTCAAAATATAAAATCAATATTTTGCTAATAGACTTTATCTTCTATTCAGAAGTACCAAATTGATCTTACTTAACAAACAAAATGTCCCGAAAAGAAGCAAGCAGAACCCTTGATATAATATCCAAATAAGTTTCCTTTCTCAGTATACTTTAGGTATAAGTTCGGTACATCTCCGCTCATGAGCGAAGATGTACCGAACTTACACCCAAAGTGAAGCGAAAGTGTCTCCCGTCCTCATTAGAACGACAACGGGTATTGACCACATGATATTATAATTCTCCCGAAGCGAAATAAAAGTTATCAATACTAATCTGGTATTTTCACTTTTTGGGGATCCTCACTCTGAAACCGCTCAAATTCTCGCAATACTAATACCATATCATTAACAAACTCATCACTACATCCCTTTTCTATCGCAGTCTGCAAGTAAGTTTTTAATGTCGCTATCGCACACACGTCTTTTCCCGTCAAAACAAACGCCGGAACATCCTCCGTTAAGCATTTATGCAAAACTTGATGTTGATCTTTCATTCTATTTCAATTTATTATTTACTATATGCGAAGATACGACATCTTCAACTTGTTATTACCATCCTACATCATAAAATAACAGTATCTTTATAAAACATCATCCCTCTTATCCCCGTAAAAAAGTAATAAAACATAAAGTATTATCAAACATATCACTACACTCATCGCACTAGCTCTAACGCTAGGGACACTAGTCCCCCTTGCCGCTCAAACTAAAATGACAGCAAAGGAAAAACGTACACAAACAAGACAAGAGCGGAAAATAGCTCAACAAAAAGTAAAAGAACAATTATACCAAGACGCTGTTCGTGCTTTGGAAATATAAAATGAAAGATTGCAAGGCTGCAATAAAGATTGGGAATGCAGGCGTGCGAGAGGGGAGGCAAATCGGTCCGTGTCAGTTCTGTCAAAAACTTCATTCCCATGGCAAACAAAAAAGCCACGGTACAAGTAAGTTTTGACACCCCTCGCCCACTTCAAAACGGGCTGGGAGGTTTTACTGTAGAGGGCAACGTTTCAGACATCCGAATGAAAAAAGATAAAAAAGGAAGCATCATTTATAGCTTTCTCGTTCAAGGTGTCAGCATTTCCGCTCAAGTAAGCCTTACCCTTCATCAAGGCTCAAATAACGTATCAGCAAACATCTCACCTTCATTCCACTCCAACACGCTAACCATGACCGGCGAATTAGTAACGCAAGAAAAAGCTCGTGTCTTTGAAGGATTTAAACGTTAAACCTTTGAGAGGGAGAATTAGAGGGAGAAAAAAAATAATCCCCGTAAATGTCTCTATCTCTTTTACAACAAAAAAGGCAGACTATTATTACCAGTCCGCCTTTTCCTTCAAATAACAACAATTTTAAATATTATAAAACGTGGTGAAAGCTTTTATCACGTAAGCATGATCCAATGTCCCGCCCGTTTCCCGAACGGAATGCATTGCCCACATAGGATTACCGATATCCACTCCACGCATTTCCATTTGCGATAATAATATATTTCCCAAAGTTGAACCTCCAGCCATGTCTGAATGGTTTACAAATTCCTGACAAGGCACCCCGGCCATCTTACAGATCGTCTTAAACACGGCTGCAGAATCCCCGTCCGTGATATATTTTTGGTTCGCATTAATTTTAATCACGGGACCACCGTTTATCACCGGGTGATTCGTGGGATCATGTTTCTCCACGTAATTCGGGTGAAGCGCATGCGCCATGTCCGCAGAAATCATGAAGGAATTATGAATTGCACGATACAAATCTTCCGGCTTTCCTCCCAACCCGAAAACAATACGCTCAATAATCGTTCTCAAAATCGGAGAACCGGCACCCTGTTTCGTTCCACTTCCCACTTCTTCATTATCAAAAATAGCAAGGATTTTTGTCTTACGACATTTCTCGGAAGCCACGAAGGCTTTTAACCCGGCATGAGCCATGGCTAAATCATCCAGCTTACCACTTGAAATAAACTCCTCGTTCACCCCGAACAAACAGCCTTTCTCGTATTCATATAGAGTCAAGTCAAAATCAAGTATATCTTCTTGCCCCACACCCATCTCTTCAGCAATAAGTTTTATCAGGTAATTATCTTTTTCGAAAGTTTCATTTATCATGGCGATCACGGGAAGCATATCTTTCTGTTTGCTCAACGGGTTACCTTGATCGTTCACGGCACGGTTGAAATGGATGGCAATATGAGGAATAACCATCAACGGACGCTTGAAATTCACGAACTGAGTCGCAGGTTTCAACGGGTTCAAGCTACGCAACATAACCCGTCCGGCCATGGACAATGGTCTGTCGAACCACGTGTACATAATCGGCCCCCCATACACTTCCGTGTTCAATTTCAAATACTTCCCGGCAACAGGCATCGCGGCATTCGGTTTAATTTTAAACGTCGGAGAATCGCTATGGGCACAAACGATCTTGAACCCTTCTTCAGCGATCTCCCCGCTACCAATCTCGAAAGCAAAAAGCGAAGAATGATTTTTCGTCACGAAATACTTACCTCCTCTTTCTATTTGCCATGCCTCTCCCGAGAAAAGTTGTTTATAACCATTACCTAGCAATTCTTTTTTGGCATTTGCCACGGCATGAAAGTTTGTCGGACTCTCATGTATAAACTCTACTAATTCTTTAGCGTATTGTTTTTCCATTATATCTTGTTTTTTTATTTCATTTCTTCGAGCCCCAAGATAATCATTTTTTACTACACTTTTTGCTTTGAAATCTAAAAAAGTCTTGTTTCCTTCTTTAATTTCGTCGTAAACACGTTTACCAAACATGACAAAAGGAGGACTTATCATATTCTCTTTATTATAACGAATCTCACCTCCCGTCTCCGCATTTACCACATGACCACCCGCGGCTTCCACTAGCACTTGCCCTGCCGCAACATCCCATTCCGAGCATTTCCCGAATTTTGGACATATATCCACCTCTCCTTTAGCAAGCATACAATGTTTTGATGACGCTCCTAACGGGACGAGTTCGACCTCATGCCCCAAAGATTTTAAATAATCGACATATCGTAACTCCCATTCCGTTATATGAAAGCGACTGACAGCCACCCTCAACTTTGAACTTTTTTCCCCGGCATTCGGGAAGATTTCTTCCCTCCCGTTTTTTATCATCCCCTTTCCCCGGGTCAACGGCTATCACTAATTCGTATCTTTTCTTTCCCATGGATTCCTCCTTTCTTTATCGTTTATTAGTAAGA
>ENA-UERW01002084-UERW01002084.1-human-gut-metagenome-genome-assembly--contig:-NODE-2084-length-11348-cov-2.482743_pt1 | contig 11348 bp, 8 predicted proteins | sample MGYA00242994_ERZ507995 | MGnify/ENA primary metagenome ERZ507995 (study PRJEB26167, sample SAMN06115492) | human gut metagenome | host: Homo sapiens | place: China:Chongqing | collected 2015-04-26...
AATCGGCACCAGCTTTTCCAGAAAGTTCTCCTCGCCGAGGGTGTTGAGCTTGAAGAACACGGCCGAACTGCCGCCCGAAGTGATGGCGGAAAGAAACAGATCACGGCCGTTGCCGACCAGAGTGACATTCATGCTGACGCGATTGCCGCCCATGTAGCTGTAACGCTCGAACACGCGCACCGCACAGCGGACCGTGCCGTTTGTCCAGTCCGAGCCGTCCTCGTAGGACGCGGACATACTGCCGTTCAGCACGCCGTCCGTTACAGCGTTCAGAACTTCGTCGAAATTTCCCGTCAGATGCTGTTCGTACTTTGCCATAAGAAACTCCTTTCTGAGGGCAGCCCGCCCTGCGGTGTACGCGGTAAAGCGCTCGGCGCTCTCTCCACTCTTCACTCTCAGAACAGGCTCATCTGCGTGGTTTTCGGCATGGAGCCGAGTGCGCCGATCTGGTCGAGCAGCTCGACGACCGCCTTGGACGCCTTCGGGCACCGGATGATCATTTCCTCCGCCGAAAGGAACTTGCCGTCCTTGCGCTCCTCGACGATGCTGAGCGCCGCCTGCTCGCCGATGCCCGGCATGGAGGTAAACGGCGGAATAAGTCCGTTTTCCGTCACCAGAAACCGCGTCGCGTCCGAAGTATACACATCCATCGGCTCAAACGTGAAGCCGCGGCGGTAAAACTCGTGACAGACCTCGAGCGTCGTCATCATATCCTTCTCAGCAGCGGAGATGGTCTTGTCGCGGTCCTTCTGCTTGAGCTCCGCCATCTTATCCAGACACACCTTGTCGCCCTTGACCATGCAGGACGCATCAAAACCCTTCGCGCGGACCGAAAAGTACGCCGAATAGAACGCGAGCGGCTTATGTACCTTGAACCAGGCAATGCGGAACGCCATCATGACATAAGCGACCGCGTGCGCCTTCGGGAACATGTACTTGATCTTCTTGCAGGAGCCGATGTACCAGTCGGGTACGCCGGCGGCCCTCATCTCCTCCTCCGCCCCATCCGGCAGGCCCCGGCCCTTACGCACCGACTCCATGATCTTGAAGGCCCGCTTCTCCGGCATGCCACAGGAGATGAGGAAGAGCATGATGTCGTCGCGGCAGCCGATGGCCTGGCCGACCGGGACGCCCTGATCCACAATCAGATCCCGGGCGTTGCCCAGCCACACGTCGGTACCGTGGGAGAAGCCGGGCAGGCGCAGGAGGGTGTCAAACTCGTGGGGCTGGGTGTCCACCAGCATGCCGCGGGTGAACTTGGTGTTGAACTCCGGGATGGCCACGGCGCCGGTTGGGCCCAGGATGGGGTCGTCCACGAAGCCCAGCACCTCAGAGGAGGTGAAGATGCTCATGGTGTCCCGGTCGTCCAGAGGGATCTTTTGCGGATCCACCCCGGTGAGATCCTGGAGCATGCGGATCATGGTGGGATCATCGTGGCCCAGCATGTCCAGCTTGAGCAGGTTGGACTCCATGGAGTGATATTCGAAGTGAGTGGTAATGATGTCGCTGTTGGGATCGTCGGCGGGGTGCTGCACCGGACAGAAGTCGTAGATCTCCCGGTTCTGGGGGATGACCACCATGCCGCCGGGGTGCTGGCCGGTGGTGCGCTTGACGCCGGTGCAGCCCTGGGCCAGCCGGTTCTCCTCCGCCCGGTTTACCGTCCTTCCCCGCTCATCCATGTACTTCTTGACATAGCCGAAGGCGGTCTTTTCCGCCACGGTGCCGATGGTGCCCGCCCGGAACACGTGGGTCTGCCCGAACAGCTCAAAGGTGTACCGGTGGGCGTTGGCCTGATATTCGCCGGAGAAGTTCAGATCGATGTCGGGCACCTTGTCGCCGCCGAAGCCCAGGAAGGTCTCGAAGGGGATGTTGAAGCCGTCCTTGGCGTAGGGCGTTCCGCAGACGGGGCACACCGCGTCGGGCATGTCCGCGCCGCAGCCGATCCCCTTCTCTTTGGCGGTGTCGAAGTCCGAGTGCTTGCACTTGGGACAGCGGTAGTGGGGCGGCAGGGAGTTCACCTCCGTGATGCCCGACATGAAGGCTACCAGGGACGAGCCCACGGAGCCACGGGAGCCCACCAGGTAGCCGTGGGCCAGGGAGTCCTGCACCAGCTTCTGGGCCGACATATAAATGACGTCGTACTTGCACTTGATGATGTCGCCCAGCTCGGCATTGATGCGGTCCACCACGATTTTGGGCGGTTCCTCACCGTAAAGGGCTTTTGCTTTCCCCCAGACCAGACTGGTCAGCTCCTCCGCTGAGTTCTCGATCTTGGGGGCGAACAGCCCCTGGGGCAGAGGCACTACGTCCTCACACCAGTCGGCTACCAGATTGGTGTTGCGCACCACCACCTCATAGGCCTTCTCCTTCCCCAGATAGGCAAACTCCTCCAGCATTTCGGTGGTGGTCTTGAAGTAGATGGGCAGAGACGAGTCAGCATCCTCAAAGCCCTTGGAGGCCAGCAGGACGTGGCGGTAGATCTCGTTGTCCGGGGTCTGGTAATGGACGTCGCCGGTGGCGCACACAGGCTTGTCCAGCGCCTCGCCCAGGGATACGATGGTGCGGTTGAAGTCCTTCAGCTCCTCCTGGCTCTGCACCATACCCTTGCGCAGCATGAAGGCATTGTTGCACAGAGGCTGAATCTCCAGGAAATCGTACCAGGAGGCAATGCGCTTAAGCTCCGCAAAGTCTTTCCGCTTTACAACTGCTTGAAACAGCTCTCCAGCCTCGCAGGCCGAGCCGATAATGAGTCCCTCCCGGTGCTGGTTGATCAGGCTCTTGGGCATGATGGGGTAGCGTTTGAAGTGGTCCAGGTGAGAGGCCGAGATGAGCTTGTAGAGATTGCGTAGGCCCAGTTGGTTCTTGGCCAGCACGATTAGGTGCTTGGGCTGGCGGCGGGCCTTGCCCCCGGTACGCAGCCTGGCCATAGCCGGATTGATCTGCTGGAGGGTATGTACACCCCTGTCCCGCAGCATCTCAAAGAAAGGTACCAGCATATAGCCCACCGTGGCCGCGTCGTCATAGGCCCGGTGGTGGTTGAAGGCAGGCAGATTCAGGTGCTCCGCCACGATGTCCAACTTGTGCTTGCCCAGCTCCGGCAGCAGGTTCTGGGCCAGAATCAGCGTGTCGATGGAGGTGCTGTCGAAGGGGCGGCCCATGCGGCGGCACCCCTCGGCGATGAAGCCCATGTCGAACTCCGCATTGTGGGCGGCCAGCGGGCGGTCTCCCACGAAGTCCAGAAAGGCGTTTATAGCCTCCGCCTGGGGGGGCGCTCCCCTCAGCATCTCGTCGGTGATGCCGGTAAGCTCGGTGATCTCGCGGGTCAGAGGCCGTTCAGGATCAGCAAACGTGGAGAACTGCTCCACCACCTCCCCGTTCCGCAGTACCACCGCTCCGATCTCGGTGATTACATCCCGCCGCTTGTCCAGACCGGTAGTCTCAATGTCGAAACAGACGATATCGCCTGTAAAGTCTTGTTCCTTGTCCCCGTGTACCACCACCCGGTCGTCTACGTCGTTAATGAAGTACGCCTCCACGCCGTAAAGCACCTTGATCTTCTTGGCCGAGTGCCATGCGTCGGGGAATGCCTGGGCCACGCCGTGGTCGGTGATGGCGATGGCCCGATGGCCCCACGCCTCCGCCCGCTTGACCACGTTCTTGTCCGGCCCCGCCTTGGGGCTCACTTGGGTGAGGGCATCCATGGAGGACATGGTGGTGTGCAAGTGGAGCTCCACCCGCTTCTCCGGCGCGTCGTCGGTCTTCATGGGCTTGGCGCTCTCCATGATGGCGTAGGGCTCCAGCACCATGTCGCCAGTGAAGCGGTCGATGTTCAGCTTGCCCTGAATCACCAGATGCTGGCCCTTCTTCACCCCGTCCACGATACCCTTTCCCTCGTCACCGGGGAAAAACTTGGACACCCGCACCGAGCCGGTATAGTCCGTCACATCGAAGCACACCACCCAGGCACCCCGCTTTTTCAGCTCCCGGTGATCCACGGCAAATACGTCTCCCTTGACGATGACGGTTCCCATGTCCAGCTCCAGGGTGCTCATGGGGATGCTCTCCCGCTTGATTTCGTGCTTGCCGTAGAGTAGCTTTCCTCTCGGGCCGCCGGAGGCCGCCTTTTTCTCCCGCGGGCTGGCAGTTTTGAGACCAGCCAGAGCTCTCCGGCGGATCTCCTCCGTGCGGCGGAAGGCCGCCATGGCATCCTCCTCCACCGGGGCGGCCGGGGGCGGCGGAGGAGGGGCGCTGGCCGCAGGAGCCGGTTCAGCCGCCACAGGAGCCGATGCGGGAGCAGTCGCGGCCGCCGCTCCCATCTCCAGCTCCACCCGCTCCACCCGGTAGGCCAAGGCCAGGCTCTTCTCGATCTGGTGCCGCAGGCCCTCCTCGGGCATTCGGGGGCACTCCACCTTGGCGCGGATAGAGCGGGCCGCCTTATCGATCACCGCCCCCGTGACCAGATAGCCGCCTGCCAGGGCCGCCAGCTCTTCACCGGGCCGCCAGGCGGAAAACAAATTCAAAAAGGGAATCTTCTGTGCCTGTGACATGGTTGAAACGCTCCTGCCTCCTCCGTCAAAGTTCCTCAATTAGTGCGAAAAGCTCGTCCACCAGGGCCTCCTGGGGAACCTTTTTCACGATCTCTCCCTTGCGGAAGAGCAGGCCCTCCCCGTTGCCGCCGGCGATGCCCACGTCGGCGGCGGAGGCCTCTCCGGGGCCGTTGACCACACAGCCCATGACCGCCACGGTGATGGGCTTGTCCACGGCCTTAAGCCGCTCCTCCACCTGGGTGGCCAGGCCGATGAGGTCGATACGGGTGCGCCCGCAGGTGGGGCAGGACACCAGCTCCGGTCCCTCCTTCCGCACCCCGGCGGCCTTGAGGATGTCCCGGGCGGCGTATACCTCCTCCACCGGGTCGGCGGAGAGGGACACCCGCAGGGTGTCCCCGATACCCATGGCCAGCAAGCCGCCGATGCCCACCGCGGATTTGAGGGTGCCCATGCGCAGGGTGCCGGTCTCCGTCACCCCAAGATGTAAAGGATAATCACTTTCCCGATTCATCAGGCGGTAGGCCGCCATGGTGGTGCGCACGCTGGAGGACTTGAGGGACACGCATATGTCGGTGAAGTCGAATTTCTCCAGCAGGCGGATATGTCCAAAGGCCGACTCCACCAGGGCCTCCGGCGTCACCCCGCCGTATTTGGCCAGGATGGGCTTCTCCAGGGAACCGCCGTTGACTCCAATACGGATGGGAATCCCCTTTTGTCGGCAGGCGTCGGCCACCGCCTTCACCCGGTCCTCCCCGCCGATGTTGCCCGGATTGATGCGCACTTTGTCGCACCCGGCAGCCACGCACTCCAGGGCCAGCCGGTAATCGAAATGGATGTCTGCCACCAGAGGGATGGGGCTCCGCTCCCGAATGGCCCCCACCGCCCGGGCGGCGGCCAGATCGGGCACCGCCACCCGCACAATCTCGCACCCCGCCGCCGCCAGACGTTTGATCTGCTCCGCTGTGGCGGACACATCGTCGGTGCGGGTGTTGGTCATGGACTGAATGGTGACCGGAGCACCCCCCCCGATGGGGACGCCGCCCACGCGAATCTGTCTGGTCATAGGACAAGCCTCCCTACAGGATCAATTTGTTTACGTCGCTGACGGCCACCACCACCATCAGGGCAATGAGGCAGAAGAAGCCCGCCATATTGATATAGCCCAGGTACTTCTGGTCGATACGCCTGTGGGTGAAGAAGTGGTAAATGCCGCCCACGAGTAGGAAAAGAATCTGCCCGCCGTCCAGAGCGGGGATGGGCAGCAGGTTCATCACCGCCAGATTGATGGCGATCAGCGCCACAAAGCTGAAAATATTGAGCAGAGCCCCGGCCATTCCGGCGGCAGCCGCCCCCTGCTGGCCCACCTCGCCGGCCATGGCGAAGATGCCGATGGGGCCGGCCATGTCGTTGAGGCTCACCGCGCCGCGGATCAGATCCCCCAGACTGAGCCATACCGTTCGCACGTAGTCGATGGACTGGTACCAGGCGTTGCGCAGGGTGCCCAGGGGCCCGGCCTCCCGGAGCTCCCCCACCATGACTCCCCGCTTCAGGCTCTGCTGGCCGCTCTCGTCGGTGAGGGTACGGTAGGGCAGGTGCAGAGTGCCCAGATCGAGCCGCCGGCCGTCCCGGAGCACCTCGACGGCCACATCCTCCCCCGCCCGGCCCAGGAAAAGAATCGCATCGCTCTGGAAATAGATGCGGTGCCCGTCGATGCGGTAGAATTCGTCGCCGGGCAGCAGGCCGGTCTCCCGAATGTCCTCCGCCCCCGGCAGATAACCGCTGACCACCGGCGCGGACGGACTCCCCGCCACGGAAAAGAGCACCAGCAGGATCACCAGCCCCGTCACAAAATTCAAAAATGCTCCGGCCACCAGAATGATGAATTTTTTCCACGCCGGCTTACCGCTGAAGGACCGGGGATCGTCCGAGGCCTCCTCCTCACCCTCCATGGAGCAGAACCCTCCGATGGGCAGGGCCCGGAGAGAGTAGGTCGTCTCCCCCCTTGTCCTGGAGAGCAGCTTAGGGCCCATACCGATGGCGAACTCCTCCACCCGCACCCCCAGGGTCTTGGCCGCGATGAAGTGTCCGAACTCATGGATGGCGATGAGCGCGCCGAAGAGCAGGATGGTAATCAGGATGAACAGGATGGTCATAGCATCGCTCCTTACTCAGTGCGTATCGGGCCGGTGTCCCCGCACGGCCTCCCGCGCCGCCTGATCCGCGTCCAGAATGTCCCCCAGGGAGGGAGACTGCACCGCGGGAACCGCGGCCATGGCGTAGGCCACCTGCTCCGCAATGCCGGAAAAAGAGAGCTGTCCGGCCAGGAACTGCCCCACGGCCTCCTCGTTGGCCCCGTTGAGCACCGCCGTGGCGCTGCCGCCGGTGTGGGCGGCCTCCAGGGCCAGGGCCAGACAGGGGAACGCCACATAGTCCGGCGCATGGAAGGTCAGGGGCGGGCAGGACAGCAGGTCCAGCGGCTCTGCCACCGCCGCAACCCGGCCGGGCCAAGTCAGGGCGTATTGAATGGGCAGGCGCATATCGGGCACGCCAAGCTGCGCCAGCACCGCATGATCACAGTATTCCACCAGGGAATGGACTATACTCTCCCTGTGAATCACAATGGAGATTTTTTCCGGGGGCATGTGGTAAAGGCGCATGGCCTCAATAAATTCCAGTCCCTTGTTCATCATGGTGGCCGAGTCCACGGAGATCTTGGCCCCCATATTCCAGTTGGGATGGGCCAGAGCCTGCTCTACCGTCACTCCGGCAAGGTCCTCCCCTTTCCATCCCCAGAAGGGGCCGCCGGAGGCGGTCAGAATCAGGCGGCGCACCTCTCCCCTGTCCTGGCAGCCCTGGAGACACTGGAAGATGGCGGAGTGTTCCGAGTCCACCGGCACCACTTGGGAGCCGCTCCATGCAGCCGCATCGCTCACCAGCTCCCCGGCGCACACCAGTGTCTCCTTGTTGGCCAAGGCGATGCGCTTACCAGCCCGGATGGCGGCCAAAGTGGGACGGAGTCCCACGATCCCCACCACGGCGGTGAGCACCGTGTCCGCCGCCTCCAGGCTGGCCGCCTCCAGCAGGCCCTCCATCCCCTCCGCCACGCGGATGGGCGTGTCAGCCAGGCGCAGGCGCAGGGACGCGGCGGCCTCCGGGTCCATCATCACCGCCAGCTCCGGCTGGAAGCGGCGGCACTGCTTCTCCATCTGCTCCACGTCCCGGTTGGCCGTTAAGGCGGCCACACGCATGCCACAGGCGGCAATCACGTCCAGTGACTGCCGCCCGATGGAGCCAGTGGAGCCCAGCAGAGAAATACAGCGGTTTTGTTCCATGCTATGCTCCTCCCACGGCGGGCAGGAACCGGAGCAACAATTCGATCAGAGGCGCGCAGAAGATCACGCTGTCAAACCGGTCCAGCACGCCGCCGTGTCCGGGAAAAATGTTGCCGAAATCCTTGATTCCGTACTGCCGCTTGATATAGGAAAATGACAGGTCGCCCATCTGGGAGATGGCGCTGCCCAGGGCTCCGTAGAGGGCCAGGTACAGGTAGTTCACAGTATAGCCGAAGGCGAAGCGGAGCAGCACGCCGTACAGTACCGTGCACACCACCGTCCCCACAAAGCCGCCCACGGCCCCCTCCACCGTCTTTTTAGGAGAGAGCTCCGGCGCCAGCTTGTGCCTGCCGAAAGCCATGCCCGCAAACAGTGCGAAGGCATCGCTGATAAAGGCCGCCACCAGGGGCAGGATGAGCAAAGGCTCCCAGTGCTCCATCTGGCGAATGCGCAGGAAGGAGGACAGGAAGAAGGGGATCACCACAGTCAGGAAAAAGGCGCCTCCCAGCTTCTCCAGAGACAGGCGCTTGTGGCTTGCGATGGCCTCTGCAAAGAGAAGCACCACATACACGAACAGGCCGCACAGCGCGGGCAGAGGCCGCCCGTCATAGTAGACCCAGAAGGGAATCAGCCCGGCCAGTATGATGGAGTAGCCGGAGATGCGGGTATGCTTCAAAAAGCCGGTGGACCAGAGCACCTCATGCACCGCGATCATGGACAGCCCGGCAATGAGGAGGCACAGAGCCCAAGGATACGCGGGAGAAATCAGGTAAAACAGCACCAGCAGGAGCGGGATGAAAATAACCGCCACCATGATTCGCTTACCCACTCAGACACCTCCAAAACGGCGGGAACGGCCCTGGTAGGCCGCCAACGCCCTATGCAGCTCCTCTTTGGAAAAATCGGGCCACAGTACGTCAGTAAAATAGAATTCCGCATAGGCGGACTGCCACAGCAGGAAGTTGGAAATGCGCACTTCCCCGCTGGGGCGGATCACCAGATCCGGGTCGGGTACACCATTGGAGCAGAGGTATTCGGAAAACAGCACCTCGGTCAGCTCCTCCGGTTTCCGTCCTCCCGCCGCGCAGTCTGCGGCGAAATGTCGGGCGGCCCGAACGATCTCGTCCCGTCCCCCATAGTTGAAGCAGACGTTGACCTGCATCCCCTCATACCGCTCGGAAATCTCGCTGGTTTTCCGGCACATATCCTTGAGCTCCTGAGGCAGCGGCTCCAGATCACCAAAAAAGTGGAGCTTAATTTTGTCCTTCTCCATCTTTTCGATGGACTCCAGCAGATACTTTTTCAGCAGACCCACGATGGCGGAAACCTCCTCCAGCGGGCGCTTCCAGTTCTCCGTGGAAAAGGCGTACACTGTAAGGTACTCCAGTCCGATCTTCTGACAATAGGTGGCGATGCTGCGGAAAGTCTCTGCCCCCGCGGCGTGCCCCGCCGTACGAGGCAGGCCACGGCGCTTGGCCCAGCGGCCGTTTCCGTCCATGATGATTGCCACGTGGCGGGGCAGGCGGTCAAAATCCACCTGTGCCTCCCCGCTCTCTTTCGTTTTTAAGAATGACATAGTTTATCCTACCCGGTCCCATAAAATTCCGGTGCGGGACATCCAGGTGTCCCGCACCGTGAGGTCTATCTGCTTTACAGGCTTAGACCGCCATCAGCTCTGCCTCTTTTTTGGCAGTGAGCTCGTCGATTTGCTTGCAGCGCTTTTCGGTCATGTCCTGGAGCTCCTTCTCATAGTCCTTCCGGTCGTCCTCGGTAATCTCCGACTTCTTTTCCATGGACTTAAACTTTTCCATGGCATCCCGGCGGATGTTGCGGATGGCCACCTTACCGTTTTCGCCGTACTTCTTGACCTGCTTCGTCAGCTCCTTGCGGCGTTCCTCCGTGAGCTGCGGAAAGGCAAGGCGAATTACTTTACCGTCATTCTGTGGATTGATGCCGAGATCGGAGGTCTGGATGGCCTTTTCAATGGCCTTGAGCAGGGTGCTATCCCAAGGCTGGATCATCAGGCTCCTGGGGTCTGGGGAGGAGATAGCCGCTACCTGGTTCAGAGGCGTGGGAGCACCGTAGTAGTCCACGGTGATCTTGTCCAGCACAGCGGCGTTGGCGCGGCCGGCCCGGACGCTGGCGAAATCGCTCATGACCACGTCAATGGTCTTCTGCATCTTTGCATCGAATTCCTTGTTGACTTCCTTCATATCACGGTTCCTCCTTGACAATGGTTCCAATTTTCTCTCCCATAACGACCCGCAGGATGTTCTCCGGGTCCTTCAACGCAAACAGAACCACCGGGATCTTGTTGTCCATGGACAGGGACGTGGCGGTGGAGTCCATCACCTGCAGGTGCTGGGCCAGCACATCGTCATAAGTGATGGTGTCATACTTGACCGCAGAGGGGTCCTTCTTCGGGTCGGCGCTGTAGACGCCGTCAATGTTCTTAGCCAGCAGAATGGCATCCGCGTCGATCTCCGCGGCCCGCAGCACCGCGGCCGTGTCAGTGGAGAAAAACGGGTTGCCGGTGCCGCAGCCAAAGATCACGACCCGGCCCTTCTCCATGTGCCGGATGGCTTTGGAGCGGATGTACGGCTCGGCCATGGCGCGCATCTCGATGGCGGTCTGCACCCGCACGTCCACGCCCTTCTGCTCCAGCACGTCGGCCACGGCCAGGGCGTTGATGGTAGTGGCCAGCATACCCATGTGGTCGGCGCGGGTGCGCTCCATCCGGTCGCCTCCGTCCTTGACGCCGCGCCAGAAGTTGCCGCCGCCCACCACGATGCCGATCTGCACGCCACAGGCTACGCACTTCTTGATCACGTCGCACACGCTGCCGATCACGTCGAAGTCCAGACCACGGCTGGCCTCTCCGGCCAGCGCCTCGCCGCTCAATTTCAAAAGGACCCGCTTATACTGCGGTTCACTCATACGTTCAACCCCTTTATACAGTATTCAGTCCCTTTTATTTTAATATAGTTTTCCACGTTTGCCTAGGGGTTAGGCCAAAGTTTTTACAAATTATTCGTAATCGGAGTTTTGCCGCTCACCCGTTGAAGGGGCATCCTCCGGCCAAGCCTCCAGCTTCGCCCGGAAAGAGATCCGCCGGGGCGTCTCCATATCGTCGAACTGGACCAGGTGGGCTCCCCGGTTCAGGTCCACGTCCAGCACCCGGCCCAGCCCGAACACGAAATGCCGCACCCTCTGGCCCACCGGAAGGAGCACCGCGCCGTCGTCCGGGGGCAGGGCGCGGTTGCTGCTCTCGGCGTACCCCCTGGCCGCCTTCAGCAGGCCCTCCTGGGGCTCCGGTACGGGGATGAATGTCCCCCACATGTCCAGCAGGAACCGGGAAGGGTAGCGGGGTGAGCCGTCGAAATTCGTCCCGTCCGCCTCGGACAGGTACAGCCCCTTCTCTGCCCGTGTAACCGCCACAAAGGCCAGCCTCCGCTCCTCCTCCATTCCC
>ENA-UERW01002088-UERW01002088.1-human-gut-metagenome-genome-assembly--contig:-NODE-2088-length-11288-cov-1.834627_pt1 | contig 11288 bp, 11 predicted proteins | sample MGYA00242994_ERZ507995 | MGnify/ENA primary metagenome ERZ507995 (study PRJEB26167, sample SAMN06115492) | human gut metagenome | host: Homo sapiens | place: China:Chongqing | collected 2015-04-26...
GAGGGGACAACCGTTTCTTTCATAGGATTTCACCGTCTTTAAATTGGAATAACGATATTATATACTGACAACTTTAAAATGTAAATAGAGATGGCAGTTAAAATTTCGTGAACAAATATGAAGGATTTTCAAAGATATTATAAAAATTAAGAGGTTATTGGAAGAAACGGGTGTAGGACCCGGACGATTGGAAAGGCGCTTTAGATGAAGGGATCGGAGGAAAGGCTGACAAATGGGACAGGGGGAGTACAGCAACCGGTAACATCGGATGCATCCATACAACCCCAAAAACGCCAGCAGGATATCAAACAAAGGCACTAGAGAGCAGCGTTTTTTACGCTCGGCCGCCGGGATTTCTGCAAAGTTGTTGGAGACAAAGGAGCGGGAGGGCCGACGCTTGCACGCCGGCCCTCCCACTTTATCCATCACTCAGTTAAAATGCTCAATGATATCCACCAGCTCCGCGCCGATCCGCTTCTGGGCCTCCTTCGTGCCAGCCCCGATGTGGGGAGTGCAGGAGACTGCGGGATGCTGTGCCAGGGTCCAGTTGGGGTCCTTCTCACTCAGCCACACGTCCAGACCTGCGGCCTTTACCTTGCCGCTGTTCAGGCCTTCCAGCAGCGCCTCCTCGTCCACGTTGGAGCCGCGGGAGACGTTGATGATCACCACGCCATCCTTCATCTTCGCAAGGGACTCCGCATCCACCAGGGGCTTGTCGCCACTGGGGGCACAGAGGACGACGATGTCGGACTGGGAGAGCAGCTCGTCCATAGTGACAAAGTGCATGGTCTCGCACTCGCAGCCCTCCGGCTTGTTGCGGTGGACCACGGACAGCACATTCATGCCCAGGGCTTGACCCTTGGCGCCCACCAGCTGGCCGATCCGGCCATAGCCGATGACGCCCATAGTCTTGCCGGAGAGCTCAAAGCCCTTGGAGTAGGCTTTCTTCTCCCACTTGTTCTCCCGCATGGTGTGGCCCGCGATGGAGATGTTCCGGGCACAGGAGAACAACAGGGCCAGAGCCAGCTCCGCCACCGCGTTGGAGGAGGCGCGGGGCGTGTTCTTCACCTGGATGCCGTGTTCCTCTGCGTATTTGACTGCGATGTTGTCTACACCGACGCCGGCCCGGATGATGAGCTTCAGGCGGCTGCCTGCGGCGGCGTCGATCTGCGGCTCCTTGATCTTGGTGGCGCTGCGGATGATAACCACGTCGAAGTCCCGCAGGGCTGCGCCCAGCTGATCGGGCTCATAGAACTGCTCGATGACTTCATATCCATCCTTGCGCAGCTGTTCCCTTGCGCCAGCATCCATCCCATCGGTAACCAAAACTCTTAATGCCATATATAATACCCCTTTTCATACATTTCCGGCACACCCCAGGGGTGCCAATGTCGGAAAACCCAAACGCCCATTGGGGGACAGGCGCCTCCGTGAGAGTGGAGTTCAGAGATAGGAGCTGCGCGTACGGCAGTCTGCCTGACGCTCCGGACTCCATCGCAGGAAGGGGGAAGGCGAAGCCTCTCTGGCTTCACCGGAGTGAAGATGTGGAGCGTGAAGAGTGGAGATACGCCTGGCGTGTTCCACTCGCTCTCCCACCCGTACAAAAGGAAGGGGGCTGGTAGAAATCGTGGGGGCTACACCGTTACGGCATTGCGATTCCCGGCCCTTTTGGGCCGCCAATCGCGCCGCGGTCTCGAAATCGGCTCGCTTTCGAGACCGCTGGCGGCGCTTCGCCGGTTTCCCCAGTTCTTTTGCCGGAGGCAAAAGAAGAATTTTTAATCCTTTTCCGCAGGGCGTGTACCTGCCGAAAATTCCCCGACTCAGACGCCTTGGGCGGCGTTCACCAGTCTGCAGACTGACGGGGGGCCTCCATGGGGGAGCAGGTCCCCCATGGAAAGCCGTTACGCGTGCTCTGCCTCGTACTTCTTCAGGAACTCCACCAGGGCCTCCACGCCCTCCTTGGGCATGGCATTATAGATGGACGCCCGCAGGCCGCCCACGCTCTTGTGGCCCTTCAGGTTGTCGAAGCCGGCGGCCTTGGAGGCGGCCACCACATCGGCATCCTGCTCCTTGCTGGGGGTGACGAAGGGCACGTTCATCAGGGAACGGTCCTCCTTGCGGACAGCACCGGTGAAGAACTTGCTCTGGTCCAGGAAATCGTACAGCACCGCGGCCTTTTCCTCGTTGCGCTTGTTCATGGCCTCCAGTCCGCCGTTTGCCAACAGGTACTTGAAGACCTTGCCGCAGCAGTAGATGGCCCAGCAGTTGGGAGTGTTGTACAGGGAGTCATTGTCCGCATGGGTCTTGTAACTCATGTAAGTGGGCACGAACTGGGGCAGGTCCTCCCGCAACAGGTCCTCCCGGATGATGACCACCGCCATGCCGGCGGGACCCACATTCTTCTGTACGCCCGCCCAGATCAGGCCGTACTTGGTGACATCGCAGGGACGGGAGAGGAACATGGAGGACTGATCCGACACCAGGATCTTGCCCTTGGTGTTGGGCAGATGGAAATAGGTGGTACCGTTGATGGTCTCGTTCTCGCAGATATAGACGTAATCTGCGTTGTCGGGGATGTCCAGATCGGAGCAGTCAGGGATGTAGGAGAAGTTCTTGTCCGCGGAGGCGGCGACGATCTTCACCTCACCGTACTTCTGGGCCTCCTTGATGGCCTTCTTTGACCAGTTGCCGGTCTCCACATAGCAGGCCACGCCGTTCTTCATCAGATTCATGGGCACCATGGCGAACTGCACGGTGCCGCCGCCCTGAACGAACAGAACCTTGTAGTTGTCGGGAATGCCCATCAGCTGACGCAGGTCCGCCTCGGCCTCGTCCCGGATCTGCTGAAAGACCTTGGAGCGGTGGCTCATCTCCATGACGCACATGCCGCTGCCCCGGTAATTCATCATCTCGGCGGCGATCTCCTCCAAGACCTCCTCCGGCATCATGGCGGGTCCGGCGGAGAAATTATAGGTACGTCCGTATTTCATACTCATTTCCTCCAAACTTTTTTGTTCTGGGGTTTCGCATCGGCGCGCAGACATCTGTCTGTTTCCTCTTCCAGTATAGCACAGAATTGGAAAGAATCAACCGGAAAAGCGGGATGAGTCCGCCTGTGAGAGAGGACGGCGGACAGCCCGTAAAAAGTTTTAGGGGCACAAAAAAACTTGCAGAAAACTTGCTTTTTTGGCAGACTTCGGGTATTCTGAAAAAAATTGCCATTGGTATGACCTCTTGGCGGGATCAAGAATTTTGGGAAGGGAGCGCCGCCGCACTGCGGCGGCAGGACTTGGATTGAATTGGACAGGGAGGCCCTGGCCCACAACATCCGGCGCTACCAGAGCCTTCTGCCAGCGGGCTGCCGGATCATGGGCGTGGTGAAGGCGGACGCTTACGGACACGGGGCGCGGGCGGTGGCCGCCCAGCTGTGGGAGCTGGGCATCCGCCACTTTGCCACTGCCACGCTGGACGAGGCGGTCCAGCTGCGGGCGGCCGGCATCCAGGGGGAGATCCTGATCCTGGGATACAGCGCCCCTGCGTATTTCCACCTGCTGGCAGAGCACGGGCTGACCCAGACCGCCACCTGCCCGGACCACGCCGCCCAGATGGAGACCTACTGCCGGGAGAACGGCGTGCGCCTCAAGGTACATATCGCAGTGGACACGGGTATGCACCGCATCGGATTCCTGCCGGAGGACCTGGACGCCATCCGGCGGGTGTATGAGAACGGCGTCCTGCAGGTCACCGGCATCTACTCCCACCTCTGCGTGGCGGACACGGACGAGGAGGAACATGTGGACTTTTCCCGCCGGCAGGCGGAGACCTTCAAAAGCGTGGTGGAGTCCCTCCAGGCCCGGGGCGTGGAGCTGGGGACGGTTCACCTTCTGAGCAGCTATGCGGCGGTGAACTACCCGGAGTACGCCTATGACTACGCCCGCCTGGGCATTTTGATGTTTGGCGTCAAGAGCAGCCCGGCGGACTACCTGCGGGAGGACCTGCAGCCCATGCCGGTCATGACCCTGAAGGCCCGGATCACCTCTGTGCGGGAGATCGGACCCGGGGAGACGGTGAGCTACGGCCGGATCTTCCGGGCGGAGCGGCCCACCAAGGTGGCCTCCGTCTCCATCGGCTACGCCGACGGCATCCCCCGCTGCCTCAGCGGCGGAAAGCTGCGGGCCATCGTCCGGGGACAGTACGCCCAGGGCATCGGCCGGATCTGTATGGACCAGCTGATGCTGGACGTCACCGGCATTGAAGATGTCCGGGTGGGGGACGAGGCGGTGTTCATCGGCCGCCAGGGGGACTGTGTCATCTACGCAGAGGAGCTGGCGGAGAACGCCGGCACCATTACCAACGAGCTGTTCAGCCGCCTAGGCGCCCGGGTGGAGGGGCGCTGCTTCCGGCAGGAGGCCTGAGTGAGATGTGAGGCCGCGGAGCGGCTTTGCATAGATCAGAAACCAAGCGGGGGCCGGGCCGGCCAGCGGAACGGTGCCTGCGGAGAAAGGAGGAAGAGAGATGGAACGGTATGTGGAGTGCGAGAGCCGCGGCCTGACCCTACGGGGGATGCTGCATGTGCCGGACCAGCGGCCGGGGAAAGTACCCTTTGTGATCCTGTTCCACGGCTTCTGCGACGACCGGAACGAGATCAACTTCGTCCACACGGAGCTCTCCCGCAGGCTGTGTGAGCGGGGGATCGCCAGTGTCCGGTTCGACTTTGCCGGCAGCGGCGACAGCGACGGGCGGTTCGAGGACATGCCCGTCCCCGGCGAGGTGGAAGACGGCCTTGCCATTCTGGACTACGTCAAGAGTCTGGACTTTGTGGACCAGAGCCGGATCGCGATCCACGGCCTGAGCATGGGGGGATGTGTAGCCTCCATGGTGGCGGGCCTGCGGGATGCGGACGTGTGCGCTCTGAGCCTGTGGTGCCCGGCGCCGGACGTGGTCTACAACATGAAGCACAAGATGCTCTGCGGCGTGGATGTGTCTGACATCGAGGAGAAGGGCTACGCAGACTACGAGGGCCTGCGGGTGGGCCTGGGCTTCTATCAGGATGCCTTGGAGCTGGATCCTTACGCCGTGGCGGCCAAATTCACCAAGCGCGTGAATCTGGTACACGGGGATGAGGACGTGACGGCCTCCATCCACTGTTCGGAGCGGTACAAGGAGATCTATGGAGACCGGGCGGAATTCCTGGTGGTCCATGGCGCGGAGCACCGATTCAAATCCTGTGCGTTTCGGGCCGCCCGGATGGACTCGGCTCTGGCATTCCTGACCCGGGAGCTGCTGGGCTGAACGGAGGACTCCTGCGGCGCCGCGGGCGCGGTCCCGCGCCGCCGTACAATCTAGAAGGGAGAAACGAGAATGGATAAGACAAAGACAGTCAAGACGCGGAAGACCCCAACTCCGGCTTTCGCCGTGATCTCCTTCCTGGTGATCGTGGCCGTGCTGGTGGCGCTCATCAACCTGGGCGTGGACACCACTATGTCCGTGTTCATCGCGGCCCTGATCGCCGTGGTAATCGCGCTCCTGCTGGATATCCCTTGGGCGGATGTGGAAAGGACGCTGTTGCGAGTGGTGTCCGACTGCATCCCGACATTTTTGATCGTCATCATGGTGGGTATGCTGGTGGGCATCTGGATGGCCGGCGGCACGGTCCCGGCCCTGATGTACTACGGCATGAAGCTGATCTCCCCGAAAATCCTGGTGCCCCTGGCCTTCGTCCTCAGCGGGCTGACGGCGGAGTTCACCGGAACCTCCTTCGGCAGCGTGGCGACCATGGGCATTGCCCTGGTGGGCGTGGCCTCCACTACTTCCATCCCGGTACCACTGGTCATTGCTGCGGTGGTCTGCGGTGCCTGGTTCGGCGACAAGATGTCCCCTCTGTCCGACACCACGAACCTGGCCTCCGGTGTCAGCAGGGTTCCCCTGTATGACCACATCGGGTCCATGATGTACACCACTATTCCCGCTGCACTGGTGGCGCTGGTGCTGTTTACCGCCGCCGGCCTGATGCATAGCGGCGGCGAGATGGATACGACTCGCGCCAACCTGATCTGCGACACCCTGGCGGAGCACTTCAACCTCAATCCCATCCTGATCCTGCCCGCCATCCTGGTGCTGCTGGTGTCGGTGTTCAAGCTGCCGGCCCTGCTGGGTATGGGCCTCACTGTGGTGGTCAGCATCGTGTTCGCCATGGTATTTCAGGGAGTGAACTTTGTGGAGCTGATGAACTATGCGGCCAACGGCTTCACACTGTCTACCGGCGTGGACATTGTGGACCCGATGCTCAACCGCGGCGGCATTACCAGCATGACCGGTCTGCTGATCACCTTCATGGTAGCCAGCGTCATGGGCGGCATCATCACCGCCACCGGCATCCTGGACGTGCTGGCCAAGGACGTGCTGCTGAAGTTCATCAAGAGCCGCGGCGTCCTGGTGACCGTGGCCATCATCGTCACCGAGCAGACCTTCGAGGACGCCTTCGACCGCATGGGCATCCACCGCAGGGTCCTCTCCCGGACGCTGGAGGATGCGGGGACCCTGAGTGCACCCATCGTCCCCTGGGGCGTTGCCACGCTGTATGTGATGGAGGTACTGGGCTGCGGCACGGAGTATATCCCGTATTGCTGGTTCATCTTCATTGTACCCATCTTCTCCATCCTCTGTGCCTTCTCCGGCTTTGGTATATGGGACAAGGACGGCAACAAGATGTGGGGCAGGAAAAAGGCTGCTGCAAAGTGATTGAGTCTGCCTGACAATACGGGCCGGCCCGATTTTCGGGCCGGCCCTTTTCGCGCGGCGCACCATGCCTGTTGCAAAGAACGGCCGCCTGCCGTATAATATTTCCATTGCAAGCACGGCCCGCCCTTCGGCGGCGGGGAAGGGAAGTGAACGGATTGGAAAAGGAGCATGGCCACACCCACGTGGGCCTTTACGTCCAGGCCATGGCCAAGTGGCTGGCGGTGGCGCTGGTCACCGGCGTCTGCTGCGGCGTGGTGGGCTCCCTGTTCCACATCGGTGTGGAGCGGGCCACAGAGCTGCGGGAGCAACATCCCTGGCTGTTGTGGTGTCTGCCGGCGGCGGGACTGGTGATCGTGGCCTTCTACAAGCTGACAAAGACGGAGGGCCAGGGCACCAACGACATCATCGACGCGGTACACCACGGAAAGCCCCTGTCCATCTGGCTGCTGCCCGCCATCTTCCTGGGGACAATTCTCACCCACCTGTGCGGCGGCAGCGCCGGACGGGAGGGCGCGGCTCTCCAGATGGGCGGCACCATCGGCCGCCATGCGGGGAACCTTTTCAATCTGGATGACCGGGACCTGCGCACCGCCACCATGGCGGGCATGGCGGCGTTTTTCTCCGCCTTGTTCGGCACACCCCTTACCGCCACGGTGTTCGCCATCGTGGTCATCAGCATCGGCGTGGTGTACCACGTGGCGTTCATTCCATGTCTGACCGCCTCCCTGGTGGCCTACTGGATTTCTGTGGAGTTGGGGGTGGCGCCCACCCGCTTTTCTGTGGCGGCGCCGGAGCTGGAGAAGCTGATGCTGCTGCGGGTGGCGGTGCTGGGCGTAGGCTGCGCCCTGGTGTCCGTTCTGCTGTGCCGGACCCTGCACTTCGCGGAGCATCAGATGAAGAGGCGCCTGCCCAATGCCTGGCTCCGCGTCCTTGTCGGTGGCGGTGCGGTCATTGCCCTGACATACCTCTGCGGGACCCGGGATTACAACGGCGCGGGCATGGATCTCATTACCGCCGCCGTGGAGCAGGGCACTGCCCGGCCGGAGGCGTTTCTGCTGAAGATTCTGTTCACCGCGGTGACGCTCTCAGCAGGGTTCAAGGGCGGTGAGGTGGTGCCCTCCTTCTTCGTGGGGGCCACCTTCGGCTGTGTGGCGGGGCCGCTGCTGGGGATTCCGGCTGGCTTCGCCGCGGCGCTGGGGCTGGCCGCTGTGTTCTGCGGGGCCACCAACTGCCCGCTGGCCTCCATCTTCCTGTCCGTGGAGCTGTTCGGGGATGGTGGGCTGCTGTATTTTGCCCTGTACTCTAGCCAGACCATCGTCTACTCCAAGCTGAAGGCCCAGTATATCAATGTCCGCACCAACGCCTATCACGCCGGTGAGCCGGTGGCCCCCTTCCAGCAGGGAGGCGGGGAAGAGACGGAGAGGGATTGAGCACGTGCATTTTGGAAAAAGGGACGGCCGCTCACAGGGCGGCCGTCCCTTTCTAAAATGTGTTCACACCGGCGGAGCAGGATGAATGGCTCCGCTCAGGCATAGAATGAGAGCGGTGATGCGATGATGGAACTTTCCTGTGATCCGCTGGCCCTGACCACCGCTGTCAACACCCTGGCGGTCTCTCTGGCTGCCCGGCTGAACGACGAGGACCTGGAGCTGACAGCGGCGCTGCTGGTTCAGCTGGGAGAGACGCTGGAGACGATCTCCGTCCAGCGCCGCCGGACCCGCGGCGGGAGGTAGCGGCTTACTGTACCGGGCCTGTCAGCTCAGTGGGACAGGACTCGCCTGCGGCCATCTGACAGATGCCGCCGATGCCGCAGTCCACCATGCTGGACACGGCGGCATCGGTGTAAAAGGCCATGTGCTGGGTCATGATGACATTGCGGAACTGGTGGAGATAGAACCAGTTCCGATTGGGCAGAATGTCGACCCGGTGGTCGGCGTGGATGATGCCCTCGTCCCCCTCCACGGTGTCCATACCCAGGGCGCCGATTTTTCCCGTCTCGATCCCCTCAATCAGGGCCTCGATATCCGCCAGCTCGCCGCGGGAGCAGTTGACGATTACCACGCCGTCCCGCATTTTGGCGACGGACTCCCGGTTGATGATGTGGCGGTTGGAGTCCAGCAGAGGCATGTGGAGGGTGATGACATCCGACTGGGCCAGCAGGGTGTCGAAGTCCACATAGGTGACCTGGGGTTCCACTGCCGGATTGCGCCGCAGGTCATAGGCCAGAATTCGGCAGCCGAAGCCGGAGAGATTTCGGACAACCTGGGCGCCGATCCGGCCGGTACCGATGATGCCGATGGTCAGATCCTTCATCTCGCGGCCCTGGAGGCCGGTGAGAGAAGTCGTTGACCTGCCCCCGCCACAGAGCCTGCTTGTAATGCCGCAGGCACATGAGGATCATCATGACGGTGAAGTCGGCCACGCCGTTGGGGGCATAGCTGGCGCTGCACACCCGCAGGCCGATGGATCGGGCGTGGTCTAGGTCAATGTGGTCATATCCGATGGTGCGGGTGGAGAGATACCGGATGCCGAGGGCGTGATAGGCATCCAGCAGGGCCGCGTCGATGCACCCCTGGCCCAGGATGGACACGCCGATGCAGCCGGCGGCCAGAGAGGCGTTCTCCAGTGTGGGCACCGCGTCTGTGACAGACAGCTCCACTCCGTGGAGCGCCGCCTGCTTCTCCAGGTCCGCCCGTTCGTCCGGGCGGGCCTCATAGACCATAATTTTCATAGATTCCTCCAACAGGTGGCCCCGTCAACCCTTCAGCAGGCGGCGGGCCACCTCCACATTCTTCTGCTCCATGGCCTGCAGGTTCCGCACGGCGGCCGCCTGGGCCTCCGGATGGGCCGCCTGGGCCACGCACTGGTCGATCATGGCGCAGAGATTCTGCCCGGTCAGCTCTGCCAGATCCACGAACTGCTCCTGTCCGATATACCGCAGGAAGGCGGAGACCTTGGGGTCGTAGACAACGCCCGCCAGGGGGATCCCCTGCCCGGCGGCGAAGATCAGCGCGTGGAGCCGCATGGACACCACTGCCTGCATCCGGCTGAGGGCGCCGATGATGGTCCCGGCGCCGCCGGCATCGTCCAGGAAATAGTGGGGGATCGTCAGCCCGCGGGCGGCCAGCTGGCCCGCACCGGGGTCCAGATGCTTTTCCACCGCCACGAACACCGGCGTCAGACCATAGGTGCGGTAGGCGTATTCCGCCGCCGCGCCGAAGAGGGGGGCCTTCTCTTCAAACCCCTTCCACCGCCGCAGGGCAAAGCAGAGGTAATTGCCGTGGGGCGGGATACCGGCGCGCAGCAGCACGCTGTCGGTCTCGTCATCCGGGGCCTTCTGCAGGATCAGCGCCGGGTCCGCAGTCAACAGGACCTCCGGCTCCGTCACCCCCATGGCCCGCAGTTCTTCCAAAGAGTCCGGCTCCCGCAGGGTGATGACATCCACATATTTGTTGATGATCTTCGCGGCCAGACTCCGGTGGCTCTCCCGGGTGACGGGGCCGATGCCGCAGCCGTACATCTGTACCCGGTTGCCTGCCCGCTTTGCCGCCCGGATATTGGCCAGATAGAACCACAGGGAGCGGCGGGAGGTCACGTCCTGGATCAGGCTGCCGCCGCCGTTGATGTACAGGCGGCTGTTCCACATGGCGGTGTGCCAGGCCAGGAAGTTGGAACGGTGCACCGCCCGCACCCGGTAGGTGAGCCGGGTGCTCCTGGGATCCTTGCTGAGCACGGTGATGGGCATGTCCGGGTCGATGGAGCGCATCTCCTGGAGGATGGCCTCCAGAATGGCGTCATCACCTGCGTTGCCCCGGCCGTAGGCGCCGCAGATCACCACGCCGTCCCGGGCGGAGGAGCGCCGCCGGTGGCGGCGGAGGATGGAGGCGTATATCTGCAGCTGGGTGGACACGGTCTTCTGAATAGAGAACTGGGTGGACGCCTTTTCATAGAGCTTTTCCCCCAAGCGGCGGCGCAATTCATCGTCATTGCCCAGGGCGGCCAGATCGTTGCCCAGGGCTTGCCAGTCGCCGGGCTGGAAGAGATAGCCGTTCACGTCCTGGTCGATGAGATAGGGGATGCCTCCCACGGCGGTGGAGACGGTAGCCAGATGGAACCGGGCCCCCTCCGTCAGGGCATAGGGGAAGGTCTCGGACAGGCTGGTGAGGGCGTTGATGTCCAGGGCGCTGTAAAACCGGTCCATGCCGCCGGAGATCCATCCGGCGAAGCACACCTGCCGCTCTACGCCCAGCTCTGCCGCCAAGGCGGTGAGCTTGTCCTTCTCCGGCCCGTCGCCGGCGATCAGCAGCCGCAGCCGGGGGCACTTGGCGTGGCCCGCGGCGAAGCCCCGCACCAGAGTGGCCATGTCCTTCACCGGATTCATCCGGGCGGCGATGCCTACCACCACAGAGTTCTCGTCCACATCTGCGCCCAGGCTCCTCAGGTACTCCAGCCGGTCCCCCTGGGTGGGCGGGGGCGTGAAGTCGATGCCGTTATAGATGGTGTAGAACCGGTCCGCCGGGAAGCCACGGGAGATCAGCAGGTCCACC
>ENA-UERW01002092-UERW01002092.1-human-gut-metagenome-genome-assembly--contig:-NODE-2092-length-11283-cov-2.431911_pt1 | contig 11283 bp, 8 predicted proteins | sample MGYA00242994_ERZ507995 | MGnify/ENA primary metagenome ERZ507995 (study PRJEB26167, sample SAMN06115492) | human gut metagenome | host: Homo sapiens | place: China:Chongqing | collected 2015-04-26...
GACGCCGATTACGTTGACGTTCATCATATCGGCCATTACATCCATGGGGAAGTCGAACAGGCTGAACTTCTTGTTATAGCCCTGGGCGTTGACCAGAATATCCGCCTTCTTGTGATTGCTTACCACGGTGTTGACCAGGGCAATGATGCTGTCCTCATTGGTGGCATCCACCGTGTAGATGGCCACATCCTTCCCCACTTTTTCCTTGATCTCACTTTTCGCCCGCACAAGGGATTCCATCTTGCGGCTGGCAATCACGACTTCAGCGCCGTAGAACGCCATCGCCTCAGCAATTCCCTGGCCGATACCGCCGGCACCGCCAATCACGACTGCTACCTTACCATCCAAACGAAACAGGTCTTTCATAATTAATAACCTCCTAACATTGTTGTGGCGAGCGTTTTAAATATGGAGCCGCCGCAAAGGCGGCTGACGCTTATTGGGATTTTCTGATCACCGACGGAGTTTCTCCACCCGCCCCATGGCGGCAGGACTTACATCAGAATCTGTACCGGGTTTTCCAGAAGCTGCTTCATGTACTCCACAAACTGGGAGGCCAGAAGGCCGTCGATGAGCCGGTGATCCACAGAGAGCTGAATATTCATCATGGGCCGGATGGCGATGGCGTCCTCTCCGTTCTCGCCGGTGACCACAACGGGGGTCTTGCGCACGGAACTGACCGACAGGATCGCCGATTCGGGCGCGTTGATGATCGCGGTGAAGTTGCCGATGCCGAACATCCCCAGATTGGAAATGGAGAAGGTACCCTCGCTGTACTCCTCCGGGGCCAGCCGGCCTTCCCTGGCTCTGGCCACCAGATCCTTGCTCTCCCGTGCCACGTCGGTGAGAGTCTTGTTCTGCACATTCTTAATCACCGGGACGACCAAGCCGTTGTCACCAGCCACGGCAGTGCCCACGTTGATGGACTTGTAGGTGACGACCTGGTCGTCCTTCAGGGTGACATTGATGCCGGGGAATTTCTTCAGGGCCTTGCAGGCCGCCATGGTCAGCAGGTCGGAGACGGCGATCTTTACCTCGCTGGTCCCGTTGAGCCGCTTGCGGAAGGCGGCCAGCTCGGTGGTGTCCACCGCGTCGGTAAAGTACAGGTGGGGCGCCGTGAACTTGGACTGGGCCAGCTTCTCGCCGATGATCCTGCGCACACCCTTGTAGGGAACGGCGGAGGCCACCTGTCGGGTGTCCGACCCGGCGGAGGCAGGCGCGGCCTTGGCGGCCGCGGCCTCCACGTCGGCCTTCATGATCTTGCCGGCGGCGCCGGTACCCTGGACAGCGGCCAGATCCACGCCCATTTGCCGGGCCACCCTGCGGGCCAGCGGGGATGCCTTGAGGTCCTTATAGGTGATCCCGCCCTGGAAGCCGGTGCCCTTGATCTGGGTCAGGGAGGCCGGGTCGATGCCCTCGTCCTGGACCAGCTTTCGGGCCTTGGGTGTCAGTTTCAGAGACTTCATGTCCACCGGCGCGGCAGGGGCCGAAGGAGCGGCGGCGGGCGCGCTTCCACCGGCCTGCCCCTGTCCGGCGGAAGCCAGGGCGGCATCCGGATCCTCCCCCGGTGCGCCGGTCACGGCGATGGGGGTAAACACCTCGGCGAAGGCACCCTCCTCCAGAATGATCTTCAGGAGGGTGCCGTCCTCGGTGGCCTCCACGGGCATGGTGGTCTTGTCGGTGTTAATCTCAAAGAGCACCTCGCCCTTCTTTACCGTCTCGCCCACCTGCTTGTGCCACTTGACCAGCTGGCCCTCGTCCATGTTGAAGCCCAGCTTAGGCATGATGACGACTTCAGCCATTGCGATGCCTCCTTACACCATCTCGCGGATCTTGGCCGCGATCTTCTTCTCGTCGGGAATCAGCGGGAACTCCAGCGCGGGGCTGAAGGGCAGGGGCACGTCGGCGGTGCCCATCCGCTGGATGGGGGCGTCCAGATCATAGAACACGTCGGGCATGATCCGGGAGGCGATCTCGCCGGTGATGCCGAAGCTGAGGTGGCCCTCGTCTACGATCAGCAGCTTGCCCGTCTTTTTCACCGACCTGATGATTGTCTCGGTGTCCAGGGGCACGATGGTGCGCAGGTCGATCAGCTCGGCGCTGATGCCCTCCTTCTGTAGCTGCCGGACCGCCTTCTCCGCCTTGATGGTCATCATGGAGTTGGTGACCACGGTGATATCGGCGCCCTCCGCGACGATGCGGGCCCTGCCGAAGGGGATGCACACATCCTCCTCCACCTCCGGGACATCGTTGAACTTGGTGGTATAGAGCATCTTGTGCTCAAAGAACATAACGGGGTCGTTGTCCCGGATGGCGGTCTTGAGCAGCCCCTTGCACTCGCCGGCGGTGGAGGGGACCACCACCTTGACGCCGGGGATGTGGGCGGCCCAGGCATGGATGGACTGGGAGTGCTGAGCCGCGGAGGAGCGTCCGCCACCCAGGGGCAGGCGCACCACCATGGGCACGTTGCACTGGCCGCCGGACATGTAAGTGATCTTGGCCATCTGGTTGAAGAGCTGGTCTCCGCAGACCATCATGAAGTCGGCGAACATCAGCTCCACCACCGGGCGCAGGCCGGTCAGGGCCGCGCCAACGCCCATGCCCACGAACCCCTGCTCAGAGATGGGGGTATCCTTTACACGCAGATCACCATACTTGTCCCGCAAACCCACGGTGCACTTGAAGTTGCCGCCGATGACGCCGATGTCCTCGCCCATCTGGAATACGGTATTATCCCGCGCCATCTCCTCGTCCAGGGCCTCCCGGATGGCGTCTCTCACCATCAATTCTCTCATGATCTGAACCTCCCTTATTATCAAACAGATGCGGCGATATCTACAAACACATCCTTGTAGGCCTCGGACACGTCGGGATAATCGCTCTCCTCGGCGAACTTACAGGCCTGGGCGATCTCCTTCTCCACAGAGGCGCGGATCTCTTCAATCTCGCCGTCGCTCAGCAGTCCCTTCTCCTGCAGCACCACCAAGGGCTCGCGGGCCTTCCATGCGGCCAGCTCTTCAGGGGCGCGGTACTCGCCGGGGTCGCCCACGTGGTGGCCCTGCCAGCGGTAGGTCTTGCACTCGATGAGGGTGGGCCCCTCGCCCTTGCGGGCCCGCTCAACCGCCCTGGAGACGGCCTCGTACACCGCATAGACGTCGTTGCCGTCCACAGCCTCGCCCGGAATCCCATAGCCCTCGGCCCGCTTATAGAGGTCGTGCTCCTTTGTCACCCGGCGGATATCCACCGAAATGCCGAAGAGATTGTTCTCAATGATATAGACGATGGGCAGGTTCCAGGCGGCAGCCATGTTGATGGACTCATGGAAGGTCCCCTCGTTGGACGCGGAGTCGCCGAAAAAGGCCAGGGTGACCTGCTCGGTGCCCCGGAGCTTGGCGGAGTAGGCCGCGCCAGTGGCGATGGGGATTTCGCCGCCCACAATGCCGTTGGCGCCCAGGATGCCCTTGTCCATGGCCATAATGTGCATGGAGCCGCCCTTGCCCTTGGAGTAGCCGGTCTTTTTTCCCAGGATCTCGGCCATCATCCGGTCCAGATCGGCGCCTCTGGCCACCAGGTGGCCGTGGCCGCGGTGGGTGGAGCCGATATAGTCGTCCTCACGCAGAGCGACACACGCCCCGGCGGCCACCGCCTCCTCCCCCAGATACAGGTGCGCCAGGCCTGGCATCAGGCCCCGCTTATAGAACTCAAAGACCTCCTCCTCGAAGCGGCGCATCCGGTACATTACGGTATAGAACTGCTTTGCCAGCTCCTTCGGTTCCTTTTTCGTGCTCATATATTTTACCTCCCAATGTCAGTTGATGACCCGTTCTCGTTCAGACAAAGTCAGCGCATCACCGTGCCGCCGTTGATATCCACGATCATGCCAGTGACATAGCGGCTGTCCTCGCTCGCCAGGAAGCCCACCACGTCGGCCACGTCTTCAGGGGTACCCAGGCGCTTCATGGGGACCATGTCGTCCCGATAACCGGCGTTGCGGGTCATCTCGGTCATGATGTAGCCGGGGGCCACCGCATTGACGGTCACCTGATAGGGCCCCATCTCCCCGGCCAGTGACTTTGTCATGCACCAGACTGCAGCTTTGCTGGCGGCGTAAATCGGCGAGGCGGCCAGACCGCCCGTCTCGGCGGACTGGGAGGCCATATTGATGATCCGCCCGGCCTTTTTCTCCTTCATGGTGGGGATCACCGCCTTGCAGAAGAACACATCGCCCATGAAGTTGATGCCGAAGATTTTGTCCCAGTCGGCCTTGGTGTACTCCACAAAGGGCTTTTTCAGGGACAGGATGCCGGCGTTGTTGACCAGCACGTCCACCGTACCGAACCGTTCCAGCACCTTTTGCACGGCGGTGTTGACCTGTTCCTCCTGGGAGACGTCGCACTGCACGGCCATGGTCTCCGCGCCATACTGCCCGGCCAGCTCCTCGGCGGCTGCGACGGCGGCCTCCTGGTTGATGTCCACGATGGCCACCCGCATTCCATCCTTCACCAGCCGTGCGGCGATGGCCTTGCCGATGCCCTGGGCTGCCCCGGTCACGATCGCTGCCTTGCTCATAAGCGCCATGAGAATCTCCTTCTTTTATCATTGCGCCCAGTCCCGCTCCCCCGGTCAGAGGGATTCCCCCCGGCGATCCCCGCCCTCTAAGGCGGGGACAGGCAACCGGGACTGGAACGGTCTTAAAACAGCTCCTGATAGATCTTCAGCACCCGCGCCTCGTCCAGAGGGACGAAGTTGTTGGCCATCAGGCGGCCCTGCTCGGTGACCACGCTGTGGGCGAAGACGGGCAGATCCTCCCTGGTCACGCCGTACTCGCGGAGGGGCCGCTTGGGCAGGATCTGGTCCAGCAGCTTCTCCAGCTCGTCATAGACCACATTGGTCATACAGCCCAACAAGTCGGCCAAATACTGGTTGAGGACTGCAATCTCCCCGTCCCGGCGGAGCTCCATGTAGTTCTTGAGCACCCCTGTAAACATGGCGTAGTTGCTCTCGCCGTGGGCCACATGATACTTGCCGCCCAGGGGATAGCTGGTGGCGTGGACGGCGGCGCAGCCGGCGGTGCCAAAGGCCAGGCCCGCATAGTTGGAGGCCAGCAGGAAGTCGTTGAGCAGGGAGAAGCGGCTCTCCGGCCCCTTCTTGGCGATGGTCTGATAGCCCCGGATGATCATCTCAATGGCCTTATAGCCAAAGAGCTTGGTGTAGGGGGTGGCCTTGGGGGACAGGGCGGACTCCACCGCGTGGACCAGGGCGTCGATGGAGCTGGCGGCGAACACCTTGAACGGCAGGCCCTCCAGCAGCTGGGGGATCAGCACCGCGTAGTCGGCGTACATGGCGGGGCTGACCAGGCCAAGCTTGGTTCCTATGCGGGTGCGGGCCATGATGGAGATATTGGTCACCTCGCTGCCCGTGCCACAGGTGGTGGGGATGATGATCAGCTCCCGCTTCTTTTCCAGATCGGGGGCCTTGTCATAAAGGTCGTCCACCCCCTCGCCGTCAGAGACGGCCAGCACCTTGGCGATGTCGATGACCGTGCCGCCGCCGATGGCGATCACCCGCTTACAGCTGGTCTTGGCCGCGTCGGCCAGGATCGCATCCACCATCACGTCGGTGGGCTCCCCGGCGCCATACTTCTCCTGGAAGATCACATGGCAGTTCAGGTTCTCCATACAGCCGAAGTAGGGCTCATAGATATAGGCGTTGCTGAGGATCAGGTCGTCGCTGTTGAGGCGGAACGCCTCGGCAAACTCTTTGCAGGTGTCGAAGCCGTACAAAGTCGGCTTCCAGATCATTTCCAGCATAGCAATGTTCCTTTCTCGATTTCAGAGCGTGATCGGATTTCTCCAGCCTCTCCGCCTGGTCACACCAGGCCGAAGAGCATATACAGGGCCACCGTCAGCACACAGCCCAGCGTCGTCAGGCCGATGTTAGTGACGAAGAAATAGGGATAGGTCTCCTTGGGGGGCTGGTCGGTGTAGATATTGGCCGTCACATAGCCGCCGGAGTGGGGTAGGGAGTCCAGGCCGGCGCCCGCCCAGGTGATGGAGCGGTGGAGGATCTGCGGATCGATTCCCTGCGCCTGACACAGCTGCACATACTGGGGACCAAGGGCCGCCAGGAACACGGACAGGCCGCCGGAGCAGGAGCCGCAGGCCGCAGCCACGATGGCGGTGGCCACGCAGGCAGAGATCAGTGGGTTCATATCCAGGCTCAGTGCGAATTCCTTGACCAGCTCGAAGCCATGGGATCCCTGGACTACGCCGCCGAAGCCGGTGACCACGGCGGTGTTCATCAGGGCGATCAGGCTGTTGGTGGCCGCATCATTGACCGAATCGCGGAAGGCGTGGATCCGCTTGTGGAACAGGGCAAAGGCCAGCAGGCAGCCCAGGGCCAGGGACTGAATGACGATGTAGTTGGTGCTCCAGGTGACAGCGTCCTTCAGCACCTGCTGCATCACAAAGATATACAGCACCACGAATAAGATAGGAATGACAGCCAGACCGAAGGGCAGCATCCCGGTGCGGTCGGAGATATCGATCGCCTCCGGATCGTCTTTTCGTCCGGGGACGAAGCCGATGCCGGCCGCCTTCAACCGCTTGTCGTTCCACTCCAGCCATACCATGCTCAGAGCGAAGATGATGCAGGAAACAACGATACCGTTGAGGGGAGCAGCGTAGGCCGTGGTTCCCAGTACCTCAGTGGGCATGATATTCTGGATCTGTGGGCTGCCCGGCAGGCCCACCATGGTGAAGGAGGCACAGCCGGCGAACAGCGCCGCAGGGAACAGCCGCTTGGAGACGTTGCCCTCCTTGAACAGAACCAGGGCGATCGGGTACAGGGTGAACACCACCACGGCAAAGCTGACGCCGCCATAGGAGAGGACGGCAGAGGTGATAACCACAATCAGCAGGGCCCGCTTGCTGCCCATAAGATCCACGATTTTACAGGCGATGGATTTGGCCGCACCGCTGCTCCCCATCAGTGCGCCGAACAGCGTGCCCAGGAAAAACATCAGGAAGTAGTCGCCCGCATAGTTCTTCATAAAGGTCCCGTAGTGGGTGCTCAGCGCCTCCCAAAGGTCCATGCGGTTGGTGATGACGACAACCAGCGCGCCCACGATGGACGTGGGGATCATGCCCCAGCCTTTAAAGCCCATCATGATCAGGACTGCCAGCCCCAGGACCAGGCCCAGTATGGAGATAATGTCCATGATTCTCCTCCCTCTTTATTTGCAGACTTGTTTTGATCTGTTTCGGGGTCACTGCGTCTCGATGATTACCTTGGTGTCCAGGCCGCGGGCGGCCTTCATGGCCTCAAAACCCGCCTGGACCTCCTCCAGTTTGATGCGGCGAGAGATGTATTTCTTCACGGAGATCCGGCCAGAGGCCATGGCGTTGATGACGGTCTTGAATTCATCGAAGTTGTGGCCCTTGCTGCCACGGAGGAGCACCTGCTTGAGCACCAGCCGCTCATAGTCCAGAGGGAACTGAGCATGGGGCAGGCCCACGGCGGTGGCCCGCATATAGAACTCCGGCTTGAGGGCGCGCCGGCCGGTGTTGAAGGCGCTGGGCACCCCCACGCAGTCAATCAGCAGGTCATAGCCGCCCCCCGAGATATCCAGCAGCTGCTGCTCCAGGTCGGGGGCGTCGGCAGCCACCACATGGTCAGCCACCTGATAGCCCCGGATGATCTCCCGCTTCTGGGGGTTGAGCTCTGAGACGGTGATCTCACTGGCGCCGAAGGTTCTGGCCCACTCCGCGCAGCTCATGCCAATGATCCCGCCGCCCAGGATGAGCACCCTGTCGTTGGGCTTCACCTGACTGACCTGGATGGCATGAAGGCCCACCGCGAAGGGCTCGGCCATGGCTCCCTCCTCGTTGGTCACATTATCCGGAAGCTTGACCAGACTGTGGGGGAACCAGGTGGTGTACTGGCTGTAAGCGCCGGGATGGCCCAGCTCGCCGCCCTTCCAGGTGAAGACCCTGCGGTTGGTGCAGTGGTCCCAGTCGCCAGCCAGGCATGCCTCACAGTGGCCGCAGGGCTCCTGAAATACGTTTTGGGTGTACCCGGCCACCCGGTCGCCCGGCTTGAGGGCCCGGTTGGTGCCTGGGGCCACTACGACGCCTGAGTACTCGTGTCCGATGACCACCCCACGGTATCGCTCGCCCTCGTGCCAGTAAGAGGTATCCGTGCCACAGACGCCAACATGGGTCACCTGGAGCACCGCGCATCCATTGCTTTTCAGCTCTCCTTCCCGGATCTCGAACCGCTCGTTGCCGCTCAAAACGGCATACTTCATCGTGATCGCCTCCCATTCTTTCGATTTGTCCCCGTGGGTCCTGCTCCGCCAGCAAACGGGGACGGTCATCTGCGTACCGCACCCGGTCTTGTTTTGATAAACACGCAAATGCCATGCCAACTCTTCCCCTCCGCAAACCCTTGAAAAACCAAGGCAAACCGGGACTTCTCTGCCCCAGTGCGCCACGGGAGTGTGCCACATATGTGACAAAAACTGTGACACAGCCGCACATGGCGCACAGTTGTGTCACAGTTCCATTTGTGTCATACGGTATATCAGATCCGATGCGAGCTGTAGTCGATGTGATACCGTTGGAGCTTTCGATATAAAGTTCTTCGGCTGATACCCAGCAAGCGGGCCGCCTCCATGACGTTCCCGTGGGTGCGGTGGAGCATGTCCTGGATCCGCGCCGCCTCGTCCTCCCCCTCGCCCCCAGAGGGGGACTCTCCCGCCGCCGCAGGCACAGCCGGCGAGGGCGCCGATCCCTGGAAGGCCCGGATCTCCGGCGGGAGCTCGGCGGCGGTGACCAGTTCCCCCTCGGCCAGGTAGACCGCCCGCTCCACGCTGTTCTCCAGTTGGCGCACGTTCCCCGGCCAGGGGTATGCCTCCATCATGGCCAGGGCCTCGGCCGTGAAGCCCTCCACCCTTCCGCCAGGACGGATGTCACTGTACTTGGCCAGGAAGAAGCCCGCCAACTGCCTCACGTCTCCCGTCCTCTCCCGCAGAGACGGGATATTGATCCGAAAGACATTGATCCGGTAAAACAAATCCTCCCGGAAGACTTTGCTGTCCACCAGCTGCTCCAAATCCCGGTTGGTGGCAGTTATCACCCGCACGTCGATTCTCAGCGCCTTGGAGGCCCCGATCCGGCGGACTTCTCGGTTTTGGAGCACCCGCAGCAGGGTGATCTGGACATCCACCGGCATATCCCCGATCTCATCCAGGAAGATCGTCCCGCCGTTGGCCAGTTCGAACTTGCCCGCACAGCCGTCCCGCCGGGCCCCAGTGAAACTCCCGCCCTCATAGCCGAACAGCTCGGCCTCGATCAGGCTCTTGGGCAGTGCGCCGCAGTTGACTGCGATGAAGGGCCCCCGGCGACGGGAGCTGGCGTTATGTATGGCCTGGGCAAAGAGCTCCTTGCCCGTGCCGCTCTCTCCGGACAGGAAAACCGAGGCGTCGTTCTGGGCGGCGATCTTGGCCATGCGCACTGCCTCCCCCCTGGCCGGAGAGATGCCGATGATGTCCTGGAATCTGAAATGGGCTTCGTTGCCCATAATGTTGTTGACCCGCTTGTGAAGGCTGGACAACTGCTCAATCTGCGCCACATACTCCTGGTGGCCGGTGCTCTCCACCGACAGGGAGATGGTGTGCTTGCCCTCTCCCCGCTCGAAGGAGATGGTGCGGTTGGATAGGGAGGTCTTGATATCCTCCGCCGTGACCGCCCCACATCCCAGCACCTCCAGAAAGTCAGCTCCGCTTAGCTCAGCCGGAGCGAGGGCCAGCTGCCGAGTGGCCTGTGTATTAAAGGCTACCACATGGAGGGACTCGTCCAGCAGACACATGGCCGTGGGCACCGTCTCGATGATAGCGGACAAGTTGCGGTAGCTCTTGGACAGCTGGTCGTAGGCATCTTTCAGCTTCAGCTGCCGAGAAATGGCATCTGCTGCGGCCACCACCATGCCCAGAGTGTGATCGTTCACATGCTCCGCCATGCCGGACAGGCAGACCACGCCGCCGATGTCTCCATCGGGCAGAAAGACCGATGCGCCGGAGCAGGCCCAGTTGGCATGTACCTCGTAGTAGTGCTCCGCCCCAAAGACCTGGAGGGGGATCCGGTCCACCAAGACCGTGCCGATCCCGTTGGTGCCCAGCCGGGATTCGCTGCGGCAGGCCCCCTTGACCAGCCCGTTCTCCCGGGCGGTCCGGGAGATGTCCTCGTCCCCCCGGGCGTAGAGAATATAGCCCTCCTCGTCACTGAATAGCAGCAGAAACTCCGAGCCCCGTATGAAATCGTACAGCCCATCCAGATAGGGGAAAGCCACCTGACACAGACTGTTCCGCCGGGCGATCCGCTCCTCCACGGCATCCAGTGGCAGGATCTCCTTATTCCCGTGCTCCATGGGCACATGGGACCCCCAGCAACGTTTCCACGACCGTAGGATCTCCGGCCGTACCGCCTCCTCTGGGATAGGAGTACCGCTGCGCAGGAAATTCTTTGCCTCTTGGATTAATCGTTGACTCGTCAAGATCGTAAACTCCTTTCTTGATGTCCCCACGGCCCCATATCCCAGGGTCCCGCTAAAATAATATTATTGTAGCAAGGTAACATATAAAAATCAATGACACTATCTTTATGTATAGCAAAATCGCTGGCGGAAAGGCTGGTGCCAAGTCGTAGTCGCCGACTTCTTGAAAAGCTGAGATGCGGAGGACCGTGATACCTGTTTCCCCCCGCCGCCCCGTCCCCGAAAAGGTCATTTGCTCCAAATCATCGTCCCGGAAGAAGATGCCCTTCAGGTTGTTGAGGACAATCTGGATCGCCCGTTTAGATGTGTCCCATACCCGGGCGTTGTCACTCCCTTTTGCTGGGCAAGTGTTGACTGTACCTGCCCTGCCGGGTCCGGGCCGTATGTCTCCAGGCCGTAGATCACGGCCAGCTCCTGGCTCAACAACCGCGGGAACCTTGTATTTGTAGTGGAGCCGGTCGGCGTCCTTTTCGTACCACTCCCAAAACCATTTATTAAATTCCTCAAACGAGGTAATGACGGAACCGAAGCAGAGGCATTGCGGCGGCTGTAACCAACCTTCTTCTCTACATTGCCCTCTTCCTTGCCGGAAGCCGGATTGCAAAAATCAGCCCGGAAAATGCAGTGGAGCATAAATCGGGTAAAGCCGTCTGTCAGAACACGCTCACCGTCTTTCAATACCTGAGCAACAGCCGTGGTCATATTGTCAAAGCGCAGTCTGATGGGAAT
>ENA-UERW01002093-UERW01002093.1-human-gut-metagenome-genome-assembly--contig:-NODE-2093-length-11280-cov-42.649023_pt1 | contig 11280 bp, 10 predicted proteins | sample MGYA00242994_ERZ507995 | MGnify/ENA primary metagenome ERZ507995 (study PRJEB26167, sample SAMN06115492) | human gut metagenome | host: Homo sapiens | place: China:Chongqing | collected 2015-04-26...
CCCAAGACGACTAATTTCAGAGCAAATAAGGGTATCACCCTTTTTAAGTTTTTTCAGCAAAGCGCCAAGCTTCCGTTCTTTTGCAGACTTGGTACCGGATATGGTTTCCGACACCCATTTGTCTATTTGCAGTTCTCTTATCTTACAAAATTTCTCTATCTCAAATTTCTGATTCTCAACCGTTTGTTTATCTGTACTGACTCTAATATACGCGTAAATCATTTTTCACGCAAAGATATAAAACTCAATTACAAGGTAGAAAATAGCACATCCTTATAAGATGCCTATCCAAAGTTATCGGATTACATTGCAGCCTTCTACAAATGGCGGCTTTGGAATATCCGTATTCAAACATCTTTTTTATTAGCCGTTCCTTTCCAGTCAATTTATAATGGGAATTCTGAACACCTGGTTTTCGCCCAAGCTTCATCCCCATGGCTACCCGCCTGGCAAGTCCGGCTTTGGTTCTCCTTGATATATCTTCCCGCTCTCTTTGAGCAAATAAGACCTTTAAAAACGTATCTTGCACAGAATCTGAATCATCTTTAATAAGCTTGTCATCACGGATTTCCACAATATTGGCTTTGGCAATCAGACAATGAGATATGATAGCTATAACCATATACGCACAACGTCCAAGTCTTGAAAGTTCCGTAACATATATGGTATCGCCTTGGTCTATCGTATTCAGTATCTTACCTAATTTCCGCACATTGGGATGCCTGGCACCAGACACACTCTCTTCAATCCACTTATCTATAATGAGCCCCTTGCGCTTGCAATATTGCATAATCTCGTACCGTTGGTTTTCAACGGTCTGTTTTTCACTGCTGACCCGTATGTAACCGTAATTCATAGGATTCTGTTTTTCTCCTTTAAAAGTAAGAATTTATATGCAATTAATAAAGTATCGAACATAAAGTTTTCATAATCCGGAGGATTCGCCCCTTAAATGTATTAAGTATGGCAGATGATATTAGAGAGAATGCAATGAGTGGTGGTACTCCGGCACGGCTGCGTGGACTGGCGGCAAATGGTAATAGTATTAGTCCGACATTGGAAGAGGTAATGAATGCGATGGGAATACACACCTATAGCTTCACGTTGGCGTCAAATGAGGAAAAAGACCTTGGTAGAATGGGAAATGGGATATACGCAGTTATGACGACTACCAGAGGAAACGCTGCTATTTATATATGTGGTTCTTCCAGTCAATGTTTTGTATCAGATGGAGAAACGAATATTTTTTGCGACTATACAGATGGTACTAAGAGTATCGTATTCGGACGAAAGGAAACAAATGGGAACTTCTTCATTAAAAACAATTTATCTTATGGACATAATATGGTTATAAAGAGAATAGTAATTTAATTATTTAAAATAATTACTTAATCAGAGGCCTTTGTTCAACCTCTTGCTTCTTTGCCATATCCTTTGCCCCTTAAATGTGCAATATTATGGCAGATGATGATATTAAAATGAACAGCTTTGCTCAAGCTACGGATGCGGCATACATATACGCAGAATCATCTAACGGTTCGCAGGTGAAGATTAAGAAAAGCGATTTGGTGGAGGTTGTTAGAGCTGCGATGCCAGTAGTAACAACCGATAAAAACGGTTTGTATTCTAAAGATGATTTCCCGTTAAGAGGATATACAAACCAATATGATTTAAATACTATTAATCGTAATGCTCGCATTAGAATATCAAATATTCACCTTAATGGCCCAGTTGCAGGAAGTAACTATGGATGTTTACGATGCTCCGTTTATGAGGACTATATTCTACAAGAATATTGGGGACTTGATGGCATTCTCTGGGTAAGGCAATCTACAAATAAAGGAGAAACTTGGGAAGAATGGAAGTCTGTAAAATTTACTTGATTTGACGATTTTATTGTACCCTCATTTCTGGAGACATCTTCTGCCCCTTAAATATGAGATATTATGGCAGAGCAAGATATAGCAATGAACCAGTTTCCGATATGGTCAAGTATGGATTATGTGTACGTGGAAAGAGGGAATAGCCAAGGGAAAGTGCATAAAAGTAATTTTTTATCAGCTCTTGTATTGGGAAACAAAAATGAACCATACGATTGTAATGAGATTAAATCAGGTTGTATTATAGGCAGTTCCAGATGGACCAATGCTCCAGTGAATACAATAGCAATATTAGAAACAGTACCTTATTCTGAAGATTGGATTATACAAAGATTTTCAGTGCCAGGTTCAACACTGAGATTATTTATCCGTTCATTCTATAATGGTTCTACTTGGGGTGAATGGACGTCAATAACACTTACCTAATCTGATAATTAGTATTACCCGTTCTGACCGAGATGGACGGAACGGGTTACAAAAGAACTCAAACAGACCATTAACTTTCCCATTTCTCAGCATGCCTTGTATGGGATTTGTTCCTTTAAAATAAAAATTATACCTTTGGTGCATTAACAACCCGATAATCATGCCTTATTTGTGAAGATAGAGCATGCACTTAGAGGGCATTGGCAACGCCATAAAGCTGAATTCGGGTTGCCACCCTATCTCTTTCTTTTGCGCATTGGACAGAATGTTTGTTTGCTTGTTAAATTATACTTCATACCATTATATAGATGTTCAATGTGCGCAAATCAAGCCCATTCAAGCCGTGATGGTTTGAGCGGGTTTTGTTTGGCATTCTGATTGATTATTTTTAATTTTACCGCACAATAATAGCAGATTGGTTTTATAAAGTCTGAAGAGTCTGACCGTTATAAAACTACAGTTAACTCTCTTTCTCCGTCTTGTCCGTGAGGATAGGACGGATTTCTATATATCAAGCAAAGGATACGGCAAATAAATATAAAGCTCAATCTGCCATCTAATTTAGGTAAATTGGATTGAGCTTTATGATATAAATGTCAAGATAATATGTTGGTTGGATGCGTATGTGCTTTTGACAACATATTTAGTGTTTTCTCCTGCATTCATTATACAAAACTTATTTTCAACCTCTGAGAAGAAATTAATGGCACCTTGTGGAACTATTATGTTCCCGGTATTGCTCCCATATACAACTGCAATCGCTTTTTGATGTACAGAAGAGGCATTTTGAACCATAATTAATCCGGAATTATAGGGCAGCTCATACGTTTCTCCAGGAGTAATAGTTTTGTCTAATCTAAAAAATCCACAACTCTTCACCAAATCTGTAGGAGTTACCTTCTGCTGGTTGTTCCCTTTCTCAGTATACAGATAGTCCGCTACATTGTTTATCGGAAACTCATTCATTGCTATATCCTGCTTCTCTGCCATAACATTGCATATTTAAGGGGCAAGAGATAAGGCAGAGAAATAAGATAGTAGAATACAACTTAAACAGCGGTAGTATTTATTGATAACCAGCTATACCATGATTCGCCATTATTTACAGACCTTCGATAATATATTCTCCCCGTTGTCATAGCTAAACAAAAATGAATAATGTAAGGAGACGCATTAAAAACAATTATGGCAGAAATATCGTTTGATGGTGCATTTTCTATATTTCCACCTCGGTATATTCCCGTCTGAACCAAATCATTTGCATTTTGAGCTAAACTTCCTTTTTGAAACATTGCATTAAGCAAATCACTCTTCTTAATCTTCACTTGGCTACCGTTCGTAGCTTCTGCATATATGTACTCCGCATCCGTAGCTGAAGTGAACGCGTTCATCGCTATATCTTGTTTCTCTGCCATACTTAACACATTTAAGGGGCAGAAGATAAGGCAGAAAAAGTAGAATGAATAAATAGCTCTATTATAGGTAATTTATATTTGCCTCCAATCAGTATAAAGGATGGCATTCCCATTGCTATAGCCTTCTCTGATATACGTGAGCCTTCCGCTTACCATCTGAAAGATAAATTGGCTACCACTGACATCTCCTTTAGATGAACGCTGCACATGAATACAAACACCATATTCTATCGGTGAATTTTCTGTCTTTCCTATATAAACAATGCTTAAACCTTCATTTAAAACCTTGTATGCTTCATTCAAATCGTTTAAAGATGTGATTCCAATTCCCTTAATAGACAGTAATGCACTTAATGAGGGAAGCTCCATCTTAGCTTGCCCACTATCTGTTTTTTCCCCATACACATACTTCATACTTGTGACTACCGGAAACTGGTTCATTGCTATATCCTGCTTCTCTGCCATATCTTCCTTACATTTAAGGGGCATAATTTCCGGATGGAAATATTACCCGATTTAACATTTTAATAATTAACTCGTTTTGTAAATTATAAATCAAATTTTTCCGTAATATCTGAAGAACTCAAAAGGAGTTCTCACATCCAGATAACCGTCTACCTCTTCGTTAGCTTCCGCTTCCATCTCAAACGCGGAATTGCCGTAAGCCTTATCACCTACATTTATCCAACACCGGTTACGGCATAAGTGATAAACGTATGAAATCGCATACTCCAACCCATACTGAAGGTAGAACCACAACGGGCAAAGTAGATATACCCATAAGTTGAATCCGGTAAACAGCATGATTACCGTCAGCAGCACAGCCGAAGCAATCATACATTCTTCCCATTGGCGCACATGAATCGCCTCATGGTTAAGTGTACTCTGCTTCATCTCCTCCTTGCTTTTCTTGGTGAAGACGAAGCATCCCAATGTGATGGCTGCTGTAACCCTGCCACAGCAGCCATTTCGCTAACTTGCTTTCATAAAAAACTTTCATACATCTTTCCATTTATATTAGTTTGTTAATTAACCGGGTTTTCGTAATCATGGTCACCCAAATCAGCATACGAATACGAAATGCCATTTTTATTGGTTGAAATCCAGACTCCTCCCAATGATATGAATTCATAAACACCAGGCTCTGTGATATGAGCTTTATTGCAATAATGGTATTGACCGTCAACCAACTCCATATCATTAAATCCGTCCGATGTCACAACTGACACATAGCCATATGTGCTCCCTGAAGAATTATTATATATGATCAAGGATATTTTCATACCCACACATTGGGCAGAGCTGGGAAGCATGTATTCACTTTGGCCTATTCTACTGGGACGCCCATTGCCAAAATCCGAACCAAAATTGGGGTTCAGGTAAAAGTAGCCTTCATTGGAACTAAACCCATGTATCTTTATGAATGCCGCTGTCGCTGTAATTTTTCCTTGAACATTGACTTCTCCAGTCTCACCATCAATGCTACAAGTGACATTTCCATTCTTATCCCTTGCCAATACGTTCTGTACCACCAAATCATCCACAAGGATTTCATCAGCACGTATTTTTCTCGCTAAAGCCATATCCATAGCTACAAACATAAACTGCTGTGCCGCCTCCCAATTCGCATCACCGTCTATCGAGGTGGGTGCGACAGTGACCGACGTACCGTAAGCCCGTACCCGAAACGGAATGGTTCGATTGTTGAATGTGGCCAGTACGATGTCATGGTAATCTTCATTCCAGACATATGTGTTGCCTTTGGCGAAAAAACCTCTCGGACGCGGCTCGCTGGCGTCTCGTCCGCTTGCTCCGTCATAGCTGACACCCACTGATATCTCCGCAATGAAACTGTCATTCCATGCCGAAGCGTCAGCCTGGCTCTGGTAACAGCGGACTGAAAACGTTGAATACCCTGCAGAAGCGTTGACCGTAATCTCGGAAGCCCTCGAAGGCCCTGCGATGGCGCTCCATATCCCGTTGCTGTACCCCCGTGCGGTCAGATATCCGTCCGGATAAGTCAATGTGGCGCTACCAAGCGTCCGCTTGGCATAGACGCGGAAAGCTGAAGGAACAAGCGAACCGGCATTGCTCACCCGTATATTGCTGCATGTACTGATGAGATAGACCATGCCGCCGTCTGATGTCAGTTGTTCCCATTCGTCGGTGTTCACTTCTTCGGTAATAATATAACCGTAGGACTTGCCGCCGTTCTGGGTCTGAGTGATTCGCCTCCCGTCATGAGTTGTCTGAGTCCATAGAGGTGGATTCGAAGTGTCAACCTTTGAGAGCCAGGAGCGACTCCCCATCGTACAGATGGTGAGCTTTTTGTATGGAGTATTAGCCGTGCGCCACTCACCGCCAGCCTTGACGGATTCGCCGTCACCGCCAGGTTTTCCTGGATTACCGTCGTTGCCGTCCACAACCATGGGTATAGTTTCCCGGTCCACGACCTGCCCACCCACGTAGAACACGAACTGCAGCTGCGTCGTGAAGTTCTTCGGGGAAATGGCCGTGCCGTTCTGTATCTCGACCTCCGAACCACCGTCCTTACTGTATTTCAGCACACCGTCAGTCGTGATGGAAGTGGTACCGCCTACAGACTTGGTGCGTGTGCATGACACGCTTGCCACACTGTAGGTACCATCCTTCCGCTTGCTTACTGAAGATACGGAAGGCACCAGCCTATAGAGTATCGCATCACTGCCCGGATTACCGGCACGTACACCGGCAATGGTGAACACCAGCTCACGGCTTATATCCGTATCCTGTACCGTAGCCGTAACGGTTATCCTGACCTCTGAGCGTGCAGGCATCGAAATGCCGGAAGCCACGGTAAACGCTATCACACCCGTATTGACATTGTAGCTTTCCGTGACACCGGCAGGCGTCACGCATGAGATGGACTTGAGCTGTAGCTTCTTCGTACCATACCACATGCCGACGGTTGTATTGAGCACGGATTGCGAAACAGTCTTTCCCTCGTATGTCAACGCCACACTCTCCATCTCATTGTCGAAATCGGCTACAATGGCCGACTCACCGTCAAAGCCCCATTTGGCCCAGATGGCGGCCGGACTGAACGCGCTCCATACACCGTCCTTCTTAGTTCGGCAGCAAGCCCACTCGTATGGCAGGCTCTCGCTCACCCCAATCGGGTCATCATGCCAGCCGGACGGCACATAGTCATCCACCTGTGATGTGGCAGGGGTTGCCGGAGCGATATTTTCCGCAGTATGCTTAAAAATCCATTCATAATCCCTACCGTCACGCCCGTCCTGGCCGTTCTCCACCAGCAGCTCATACTCAGCGGTATTCAAGTCCCCGGTAATGGTATAACCGTAGGACTTGCCGCCGTTCTGGGTCTGCAGGATACGGCGCCCCTCATTGGTCGTCTGAGTCCACATCGGAGGATTGTCGGTACCATCAGGAGCGACACATAAAAACACACGTCCGGCCATCTTGGTAATACCCATGTAAGGTATATGCTTTCCGGTTTCCCATTCACCGCAATTGGTAATGCTTGTACCGTCTGCACCCTTGCTGCCAGTCACACAGATGGCGTTCGTTGTGGTACTTGTACCATCAGTAAAGACTATCCTTGTCCGGGTCCAGATATACCAGCCGTTTTTCCACGCCGGAGAGTCTGTCTGCCACTCGCCTCCGGTTGTGGTGGCCGATGAAGAGGAAAGGTAGTATTCTTCGGTAATGGACTTGATGCCCTTGCCGTCAGCTCCCTGCCCACCACTGATACAAGCCGCTTGTGTGTACTTGACTTCGTCATCAGAATAGACAATCTTCGTCCGCGACCAGATATACTTGCCGGCTTCCCATTCTGGGGAGGTAGTCTGCCAACCGTCCACCGGGGCAATGACATTCGACACCGATATCGCGTATTCCACATCGGTAGACTTGATACCCTTGCCGCTTTCTCCCTTGGCCGCATATTTCAGCCAATCGGCATTGCCGTCTGCCGGTTCTGTAGACGTGCCTTTCTCGTTCACACATATCCAGGAGCTGCCGTCATGCGTCACCTCATCGTAATAGGCATGCTTCTCACCCTTCTTCCACGTCCCCTTGAACAATGGCACCCGGAAAGCCTCGCCGGTGATGTCATCCACCTGGAATATCTTGCCGGACATGATGACGTGGCGAAAAACAGCCGAATAATTGTCTGCAGGAATGCCATGCACGGTACGACCTTTCTTCTTGCCAATCCAAGACATCTCTTGTGCCGGCTCGACATCCCAGGTATTGGCGTGGTCGAAGAAAGTAATGCAGTTGTTGCCGCCCACCGTATCGATAAGGATGTACGTCTGCCTATCCTCATCTGTAAAGTTACCCGTCTGTGCCAATACCATCGCATCCCCCGGCTTCCAGTCAGTACCTGGCTTCGGCGTCATGACGAATGTCTTGGCTGTATAGTCTGCGGAAGTCACCTGGAACTTCATCTCCTCGAACCCCTGCAACTTGCCTTCGGCGTTCTTGGTGACGAAGTAGGTGGTCAGAATGTCATCCACAAACTGGCTCAGCCCGTCGGCATCCGTCAGGTCAGGAGTTATGGTGTAGCTGCCGTCACCGTTGTCGCTCCATTCCTTAACCGTACATCCACCTCCGGGAGAGGCGCACATTCTGCCTTTGAAATAGGTCACACGGTTATAGGCAATCTCCGGAACAAACAGACGTTTGCGGAATATGCCTTCCTCCATCTCCAGATTGCCGTTCTTGTCGATACAACCTCCGGAAATGCCGGTGAGGAACTCGCCGAACTTGACCCAATCTCCGAAGGTTATGGGGAAAGGAGTGCCGTCAGCTCGGTCTTTGTGAAGGAACATATCCTCCATTCCCTCAACAGAACCAGCTTTGTCCGCATAACCAGCTTTTATCTTTTGGCCATTTACCAGCAGATAACCTTCAATATATGAAAGCAATTCAAGCAAATCATAGTTACGGTGTTTATGACCGACACCGCCGCCAGAACCAAAGATGCGAGATAAAAAGTCTGCGAGGTAATACCCAATTGCAGCTACATTAGTAGTTGACCATTCCTCTGAATATGGATTTTGTATGGGAAATAAGGCCCCCTCGGAAAGTGGTAAGCGGGAAAATTCAGCAAGCCGAGGGGGCACCGTAAAAGAACCGACTTCGGGAACAGTGATGTTAAGAATATCTGCCGGAAGATCAGTTCTGGGAAGATTTAATAGAGGACGGGCATCCGCATACTTAAATGTGAATGTATAATTACTCGGTATGTCACGATCCGTAAAGCTGACATTACTTTCCATTACGACTATCTGCCGCAAATAATTACCTGCATACAGATATTTGTTCTGGGATGGGAAAAAATCAAGCAACCATTTGCGTTCATTATCATTTAAGTATCCGGTATTCTTTTGAAATTTCCTTTCGGTATCCACACGATACTCTTGGAAACATTCATCAGTTTCCGCTATATTATGAGTGTGCTCCCCATTAAGAGTAGTGACACCGTAAGCCCGAAAGGTATCTATGCCGCCCAACGAATTCTCGAACAGTACCCATTGTTCCTGCTCGGAGCGCATATCCTCAGCATAGTAACGCTGTATATATGTAAGACGCTGGCCGGAGGTATTCTCGACCCATACATCATAATATGCAGGTAATTTATGCCCCAGCCATCCCGCAACGACAGAGTATTGTAAAGGCATTGTATAAGCTATACCTGGCATCAACTCTGTAACAGTATAATCTGTCTGAGATTTAACAGTTCCAGACTCGTCCGTAAAGTAAGCGCGAAGTTTGACTGTACCGGCAACCACAGCATAGTAGGTTAGGAACTCCGGAGAATAATACGTAACCGGTTTAACATTCGGTTGCCAGGTAAGAAAATTCTGTGTCAGAAAATTTGTGGCTGAGTCTGCCAGGCGATCCACTCCACCACGCACTACCCGGAAATTGACGGTGTCCATGTCAATTAGAGCAGAAAAATCGGCAACAAGATCTGCCTGTGTATAAACAATGCCAACATCTGAAACAATAGTTTGCAGTGATTCATGCACCATCTGGCGTAGATCTATCTGCACTTGGCCGTTCTTATCCGTCTGGTAGCTTTGTGAAAGTAGCACTTCACCGTTTTTCTTCAGAGTGAAGGTTACGGTCTCAGCTGTAGACTGTACGATGATCGGTTTTAAGTTCATCGAGAGCGAAAGTACATCTGGTTGTTGCTGGATAGACATGCTTGATTTCTATTTTTGATTTTATACGCAAATTTATGCCACACATGACCGGTATGAAAGGACAACCAGCTTTCCTTACCTGCATGGCTTCAGGGCAAAGAACGCATGCCGGTAAAACCATTGGCCGCCGGTTCCGTCCACACGCCCCGAACGGTAGTAACTGTACCAAACTTCACGCTCGTACCATGTACCTCCTTGCACCACTTGTGAGGCCGTTGGTGCCGGAGGAAAAATGCTGGGACATTTCACGGTTGTCTGTGGAGTGAAACCGGCGGCTTTCCAATGCTCCTCATCCACCGGACTGGAAGTCCCAATCTGTTCCCAATAATATTCCGGACGATCCATATCTATTATTGGCGGCAGGCAAGCCGGACGTTGAAGATTGGTAGTAAGAAGGGTGCATTCAGCAGGACGGTTCCCACCTCCAAGAGTAAAACCGACCTTGTTTGGGAAGCACTTCACTCCTTCAAACAGTACGGGGCTATGTACACGGAGCGTACTCTTCAGGGTAGAGGGCAGAAGGAACTGGGCACTTACGTTATTCAACGAATGACGGAGCAGCAGGTCGAACTGCCGCCAAAAAACTTCGTATATTCCACCGGGTGCATTGTACAATAAAGAATAGGAATCCTTCACGGTGACAGTGCCGACAGACACGTCTTTCATTGGTCCCGTACCGGGCTGCACGAATGCCAGTACCGGCTTCTGGTCGTGCCGGTCAGTCTTGTTCCCTTCGGTAGCGCCTTCTCCGCTTTCCTCCTCTTCAATGGAACCGTTACTGATGACGATGGTACTGTTGAGTGCCCTTGCTTCTCCGGCATACAGAGCACTCCTTTCCAGGGTAAAGGCTGTATAGGCATTGCCATTACGGTCAGTGCCGTATTCGGTATGGAAGGTTGCCGTGGCAGGACAAGGCTGGCAATCAGGTACAGTAACCTCATATTCTTCCAGTCCGTCATCTGCAAAATAAGGGATATTCCCCTCGCTCAACAGTTCGGAATAATCTCCCACGGCATGTCCATCCCGATAGTAACAGCCGTTACTCGCATTACAATAGGCGGTGGGATACTTTTCCTTCAATTCCTTCAGACTGTCGAAAGAGTTACAGTCGGTCAGTGAAGTGGCTGAAGAGAGCTTCAGTTGGCGTCTTGTGGCATACTCGACAGACGGGTGTCCGTCCATAAAGAATGTAAGGTCAACCTGCGGCTTTTCATCCAGCAATTCATTGAAGAAACGGACAGCTACGGTCCGCGCGGCTTCATCGGGTATAAACTCACAACAGAACTTCTTGCGGAAAAGGTCTATAAGGTCCGAACAGAGGCAGTCGGGCACCAGGTGCGCCAG
>ENA-UERW01002099-UERW01002099.1-human-gut-metagenome-genome-assembly--contig:-NODE-2099-length-11256-cov-2.245550_pt1 | contig 11256 bp, 9 predicted proteins | sample MGYA00242994_ERZ507995 | MGnify/ENA primary metagenome ERZ507995 (study PRJEB26167, sample SAMN06115492) | human gut metagenome | host: Homo sapiens | place: China:Chongqing | collected 2015-04-26...
CGAGATTCCGTTGGCGGCGGCCAGGGCCTGGATCTTGGGGAAAATGTAGCTGATGCGGCCGTTTTCCACCTTGATGAGCCGCCCGCCGATGTCCAGGCAGCAGGTCCCCCGCAGCACGCCCTTCTCATAGACGGCGATGTTGCTGGTCCCGCCGCCGATGTCCACATTGGCGATGGCCGTGCGCTTTTCCTTGGACAGGGCGTCGGTGCCCGCCCCCCGGGCGGAGAGTACCGACTCCAGATCCGGTCCGGCGGTGGCCACCACGAAGTCTCCGGCCAGGTCGGACAGAGCCTCCAGCACCTCGTTGGCGTTCTCCTTCCGGGCGGTTTCGCCGGTGATGATCACCGCACCCGTGCGGAGCATCTCCGGCGTCATGCCGGCCGCCTGGTACTCCTCCCGCACAATCCGTTTAACCGCCTCCGCGTCGATCTCCGTGGCCGAACGCAGGGGCGTAAAGTAGATCTTGCTGCGGTAGATCACCTCTTTATCCACAATGTCGATGCGCGGCACGGTGTAGCTGCTGGCCCGGTTTTCGATGGTCAGCCGGCTGAAAATGAGCTGGGTCGTCGAGGTGCCGATATCGATGCCCACGCTGAGGATCACTTCATGCAACTTGCTTCACCCGCTTCCTGAGAGTTCAATGCAAAACGGAGCCCGGGTACAGAGAATCCCTCTGTATCCGAGCTCCGTCGCTCGTCTGTTCCAGCCGTCGTTACGTCACGTCGGCCGTTCCGATGATCTGATTTTTAAAGTCGAATCTGGCGCAGGTTCCCTCGGGGCCCGACTCGATCTCCAGGTTGCCCCGCAGCTTGTCCTTCACCAACGTCTGCACGATGGACAGCCCCAGGCGGTTGCCCTCCGTGTTGGCCACATCGAATCCGCCTCCGTTGTCGCTGACCTGGATGCTGGAGTACAGCTTCCCCTGCTCCACGACGATCCGAATCTCTCCGGAAGAGCGGTCCTGGAAGGCGTACTTCAGGGAGTTCTGAAGCAGTTCGTTGATGATGATGGCCACCGACGTGGCGATGTCGGAGTCCACCTGAAAGTCCCCGCCCTCCATGGCAATGGTGACATAGCATTTGGGGTTGGAAAAATACCGCATGGTATTGTTCTTTATGTTCAGGATGACCTCCCCCAGCATGACCTCGTCCACACCGCTCTGGGCCAGCAGCTCGTGGGTGCTGGCAATGGAGAGGATCCGGTTCATGCTCTCCCCCAGCACCTGCCGCGTCTCCTCGCTGTCGGTGCGGCGCGTCTGCAGGCGCAGGAGGCTGGCAATGGTCTGGAGGTTGTTCTTCACCCGGTGGTGGATCTCCTTGATGGCCACAGACTTGAGAATCAGCGCCTGCTCCTGCTCCCGCCGCCAGGTCACATCCTGAATGATCACGGCGAAGGCCGCCCCCGCCGAGTTGAGCTGGATGTGCTTGATGTCCAGCACCAGGTTGCTCACCGTAGTCTCCACATAGGAGTAGCCGCTGCACTCCTCGCTGTTGCCGTCCTGTTCCACCAGGCGGACGTTCTCATAGGGCTGTCCCAGGATGTCCTCAATGTAGCCCAGCCTCCGGTACAGATCCTGGGCCAGGGAGTTGCGGAAGGTCACGATGCCGCTGCGGTCCACCATGAGGAGTGCCTCGTCGATACACTCGGTGAGCCAGTTGTTCTCCGGCACCATCTGAGCCAGGGCGTGGGCGATGGTCTCAAAGCTCTGCTGCGAGAAATGAATCCGCTCACTGACCTGCCTCTGCTCGTCCACCCGCTTCTCCAGGATCAGCACGCCGATGATATGGGAGCCGTTGCGGATGGGCTCTACCGACTGGATCGTGCTCCCATTCTCCTGGGTCACGGCCTTCATCTGCTTGGTTCCTACCCCCAGGCGGAAGGTGCGGGCCACCGCCGGCTCGTTCTCCGGCTTGGCCAGCAGTCCCACAACCGTGTTCTTGTAGGACGACGGCACACATTCCGGTTTGGCCTCCGCCACCACGATGGCGTTCCCGTCCCGTCCGGGGCAGTCGATGAAGATGTCCGCGCCCTCCAGATTGGCCAGAGGCTGCAGCGTCTCTGACATGTGCTCGATGATGCGGATCTCTTCATCGGACAGATCGGTATACTTTCTGCAGAGGGACCAAATCACATTCACCTGTCAACCCCCGCCTTTCACGAGGATCATCTCTGCCACCCGGCGCATGGAAAGGCCCTTGAGCTGACTGAGCTTGCGTATATAGTGGTACGCCTCCTGCTCCGACAGGTTCTGCTCCTGCATCACCTGTCCCTTGGCTTTTTCAATGATGCTGCGGTTGGCCAGCCGCTCGGAAACCTTGGCCATGTCCTTGCGCAGCCGTTTCATCTCCTTGCTCTGGGCCACAACCAGCTCGATGTTGGGAATCAGCGATTTCTCATCGATGGGCTTGACCAGATAGCCGCTGACGCCGTAATCCTTGGCCTGCTCCACGAACTCCCGCTCACTATACGCCGTGAGCATAATGATCGTGTCCGCCAGCTCCTCCTCATAGATGATTTTGGCCGCGGCCAGTCCGTCCAGAAACGGCATCTTGATGTCGAGCAGAACGAGATCCGGATGGTAGAGCTTGCAGTTCTCCACGGCATCAAACCCGTCGGAGACCTCTGCAACAACCGTATACCCGCCTTCCGTAAGCAGTTCTTTCAAATCCATTCTGCTGATCGGCTCATCGTCTGCAATGACGACACGGATCGCATCCTTTTCCATGCGGCTCCTCCTGACTTCAAAGGAAATCCAGATGCCTTACCAAGGCTTCCACGCCCTCGCCCGTCACGCTGCTGACGACAAAGATCTCACCCGCGCCGGCTGCCTTCAAATACTGCCTCGCATTTGAAATCTCATGCTCAGACGCCAGATCCGACTTTGTCACAACCCCCACGCAGGGCTTTGCAAACATGCTGCTGTAGGCGGGCGGGAACATGCTCCCCTTCTCGGTGGCGTCCTGGACCAGCACAATCGTGTCCGCGTCGGCGGCCGTCACCATGAGGGCCCCGCGAAAATAGCGCCGCTCCAGATACTCGCCCGGTGTGTCAATCATACTCTGGTTGACAATCTGTACGGTCTGGGTCTTGTGGTACTGCAGTTCCTCGTGGTTGATCCGCTGGCAAAGCGTTGTTTTGCCGGCCGTGGAGCGGCCGATCAGGATAATGCGTCTTTTTCTCTCCATTGCATCACGTCTTGGTGATGGGGGCCGATGCAAAGCCCATCATACCGCACAGGGTATTCATAACCTCTGTCAGCGCCGACTGTACCGCCGCCACATCGCCGGTGATGACCAACGAGCCGTTGAAGCGGTCCACAAAGCCGATGGACACGTTGGCCGACTTGGTGGCCACATCGGCGGCGATCATGGCCGCCTCACTGGGGGTGATGGTAAAGATCCCAATGGCGCCGGAGGCGTCGATCAGTCCCAGCTTCAGGTACAGATCCTCGGTGGGGTTGGCGATCACATGGGCCAGGGTGACCTGCTTGCCGGGTACAAATTCCTGTATAATCCGCTTTTTCTCATCAAGCTCAATCAAATCGGCACGCTCCTCCTAAAAACCGCTGGAAACAGCGGGCTGTCCCCCCCTATCATGCCACAGGGCCGGGCAGCCTATCCTGCGTAAACGCGCTGCGGTGTTTTCCGCAACACCGGCAGGGGGTTCACAGGCGTACGGGGCGAAAAAACAAAAAAAGCCCCCAGAATTTCAAGTCAAAATTCTTGGGAGCTACATCGCTCTTGATCGTTTACCAGGCGAGCCGTACTAACGCCGCACGAATCCGCCCTTCCACTATACGCATCTCTATCATTTTTTCTGGCTCATTTTAACAGAAATTTGCGGAGTTGTCAATCCGAAATATCATTTTACGCCAAATTCCTCCGCCGCGCAATTGCGCGGCGGAGGAGCTCTGTCAGGGCAATTTCCCGCTGTAGGCCTTGCGGAAGATCTGTTCAATTTCCTCCGCCGTGCAGCTTCTGGGGTTCGTGGCGGTGCAGCGGTCGGCCAGGGCCGCCTCCGCCATGTCGTGCACCGCCTCCTCGAACTCCGCCGCGTTCACGCCCGCGGCCTGGAGGGTGGAGGGCATGTTCAGCTTTTCGATGTACCGCCGGGCGGTGCGAATGAGGTTGAGGGCGCTCTGGCGGACACTGCTGCTCTCCAGCTCCAGCAGGCGGGAAATACGGGCATAGCGCTTGGCGGTGGAGGTGAGCTGCTCGGCGCAGCCGGCGTTGAAGCTCATCACATAGGGCAGCAGGATGCCGTTGGCCCGGCCATGGGGGATGTGGAACCGGGCGCCCAGGGCGTGGGCCATGCCGTGGTTGAGGCCCAGGCCGGAGTTGGAGAAGGCGATGCCCGCCAGGCAGGAGGCGTTGTGCATCCCCTGCCGGGCCTTGCGGTCCTCGGGGTTCTGATAGGCGGGCAGCAGGTGGCGCTTGACCAGCTTGATGGCCTTTTCCGCCGCCGCGTCGGAGAAGTCGGAGGCCTCGGTGGACACAAAGGCCTCCACCGCATGGGTGAACACGTCGATGCCGGTGTCCGCCGTCACGGTAGGGGGCACGCTGGTGGTCAGCTCCGCGTCCAAAATGGCGATGTCGGGCAGCAGGCTGTCCTCCACCAAGGGATATTTGACCCCCTTCTCCTGGTCGGTGATCACCGCAAAGCGGCTCACCTCCGAGCCGGTGCCGCTGGTGGTGGGGATGGCGATGAACTTGCAGTCCCGCATGTCCCGCTCCCGGGCGGCGAAGAACACAATTGCCTTGGCCGCGTCGATGGCGGAGCCGCCGCCGAAGGCCACCACCGCATCGGGCTGGAACTCCAGGATCTGCTCCACGCCTCTGGTGACGGTGGCGATGTCCGGGTCGGCCTGCACGTCGGAGAAGATCTTGAACTCGCCGCCGTTGCGCAGCAGCCGGTCGGTGACATAATTCGTTTTGCCGCTCTCGGCCATGAACTTGTCTGTCACCAGAAAGACCCGGTGCAGCCGCTGGGCCAGCGCGTCCATGCCACCTCCGATCATAATTTTTGTACGAACACTGAAGGCGTCCATATGCTGCTCCTTTCTGCCGGTAGAAATACAAAAAGCGTCCTGAACCGCTGTTCAGGACGCTGCATCGCTTCCAAAAGCCCTGCCGCTTCCTCGCAGCATGGCCAGTCTCACTTTACCCCATGGCGCAGCCCTCTGTCAAGCCTTTTCTTCCGCCAGGGCTCAATTTTTTTCGATCGGCAAACTGCGGGTTGACTTTCGCGGCAAATGCTGACATAATGGGGCTCGTCAAAGCAGGTGCGCATGGAACCGTCTGGTTCCACCTGGCACGGGCTCCCCCGTGCCCCCGCGGGCGCTGTCCAGCCAGCCCCGCCCCCGGCGCCGGCGCCCCCGGCGCGGCAAGTAAATAGACTCTCTGTTTCACAGAAAGGAATCGGTTTTGATGGATATCAGATTCGTTCTCCCTTCTGAGGTGGAGCAGCTGGCCCGGAATGTGGTGACCTCATTCCCCTCCAAGACGCCGGCCGCCCTGCTCCAGAACATGGAAGGCGAACTGCACCGTCCGGACGAGGGCCGTTACCTCGGCTGTTTTGACGACGATGGAACCCTGCTGGGCTCCATCCTGATGATGGATTTCACCCTCAACGTCAGAGGTGTGATGATGCCTATGGGGGCCGCAGCCTATGTCTCCGCAAACTTTCTCCACAAGAAAGAGCGGGTGGCCTGCACGCTCCTGAAGGTGTTGCTGCGGTATTACGCCAAACAGGGGACGCCGATCGGCTGTCTCCCCCCCTTCAATCCCGCGTTCTATGCCAACATGGGATACGGTTACTGCAACGAGAACTATCTCTACCAGCCCAAGCCCTCCGCGATCCGCTCCTACGGCGACAAGTCCGGGCTGTCCTATGCCCGGCCGGAGGACCGGCAGGAGATTTTGGACTTCTACCGCGCCTATGCGGCGCGTACCCACGGTGCCACGGTCCACCACTATATGGACCCCCACCGGATCTTCGACATGCCCTACGTGGTGGTCTGCCGCCGGGACGGCCGGCTCACCGGCTACTTCACCTTCGATTTCGTGGCGGTGGACCACTACACCGACATGTACCACGATCTGCTCGTGCCCGAGATGGTGTATGAGGATCTGGATACGCTGCGGCAGTTCATGACCTTTTTCGCCTCCCAGGTGGATCAGATCGAGCGGGTGCGTATCCTCTCCCCCGACCCCAGCCTGACTATGCTGTTCCACAACCCGGACACAGGCGAGAACCGCGCGCACGACGGCTGCATCCATGAGGTGGCCCGCCGCACAATGGGCTACATGGCCCGTATCTTCGATGTGCCGGCCTACTTCCGCATGCAGAGCCGCTGTGAGTCCCCGGTCAGCCGTCCCTTTGTGCTGGCCCTCCAGGTGGATGACAACTTTATCGAGGGCAACAACGGCACCTTCCTGCTGAATATATCCGGAAGCACGGTGGAGGTGGTTGAGCATGCTCAGCCCGACGTCACCCTTTCCGCCGATATCTCCACCCTCTCTTCCCTGGTGATGGGCGCTTTCTCTCTGGACGAGGCCCTTCGCCTGGGCCGCCTGACCCTCTCCGACCACGGCTACGCTGCCGACGTGCAGCGCGCCATCGGCTGGAGCAGGAAGCCCGTGAACTTCACCTATTTCTGATCCTGTCCGTGCAAGTACAGCAAGGCCGGGGCGGCAGAAGCCGCCCCGGCCTGTTTTTGTCCCTCACCGCTCCAGAAAGGCGGCCAGCGCCACATCGTACTCCGGCAGCCCATTGGCCGCCCACAACAGCTCGATGCCCAGCTCCTGCCGGGCCAGCGCCGCCAGATCAAAGCCGAACGCGGAAAAGGAGTAGCGCATCCGCTCCGGATTCCGGCAGGGCAGCCCGTCCCGCCGGGCGCAGCGGGCGCATAGCTCGCACCGCCCCGCCGCGATGGTCCACGCCCCGCTCCGGGTCTGCTCCAGCGCCAGAAGGGTTTCCAGCAGTACCCGCTTGGCCGGTCCATAGGACGCCCGGCGCACCGCCTCAGCCCCCTCCGCCGTGGACACCTCCCGGCGCGTCTGTGCATCATAAAATACCTGCATGCCCAGCACATGGGCCGTCCGAAAAGGCCGCAGGGCCTCCGCCGCCGACGGCACCCCCGGCGGGCAGGACCAATCGTTTCCGTAGTCCGGGCAAGCCCGGCAGGCCTCCCGGAATCGCTCCGGGAAGCAGTATTCCCCCAGCAGGCGCTCCACCGGGAGCTCCGCCGCCGTTATCCTGGTCTGATACATTTGACCGCCCCCATCGGCGTTTTCTCTGCGTCCTATTATAGCGCATTTTCCGCCAAATGGGAACTCCTGTTTTCCGCCCGGCCGGATATTCTGTAGGGGCGGGGCTTGTCCCCGCCCACGGGCGGCCATAAAGGCCGCCCCTACATTTCCGGGGTTCCGTTTCCGGCGGGCTATCTCACGGCGCTTGTATGTAGGGGCGGGTGCCCACACCCGCCCGGAGCTGGCCGGTGGCCCGGAAAGACGGGCCGATGTGGGCATCGGCCCCTACAAAGCAGGACTTATCCCCGCCTGTCCCCGTACGTCTCCACCCGTAGGGGCGGCCCTTGTGGCCGCCCGCGGCAGGGACAAGCCCGCCCCTACAAGCCGTCCAGCAGACAAGATCCCCGCGTCCGGCGGTACGCCGGGCGCGGGGGTGCCCCTATCTCCAGAGGGGGTAATGAGAATGACAAATTATACGGCGCATTATCAATTACATCAATGGGAACCGGAGGACAGCTTTCTCCGCACCGACTTCAACGAGGACTTCGCCAAAATTGACGGTGCGCTGGGCGGGAAGGCAGAACAGTCTGCGGTGGATACGCTTGCCGAGCAGGTTGCCGGGAAATCCGAGCTGGTAACGGGGAGCTATACCGGAGACGGGGAGGCCAGCCGCACCATTGAGCTGGGTTTTTCCCCTAAGGCGGTACTGCTGGCCTCCGGTTCCGGGCCGATCAATTACACCAGCTCGCGTTATGGCGGTCTGGCCCTGGAGGGGGCAGAGGTAAACACGGACTGGGAATCCACCTCCGGCGAGCCGGTTCTCCGCGTCGTTACAGGGGGATTCCAGGTATTCTACGATTATGACGAGGAGGTTTTCTCCAATGTCGACCGTTACCGCTACCACTATCTGGCTCTGCGGTAATCCTCTCTGAACAGACGGCAGGGCATCTGAGCAAGCGGCCAACCGCATAAGGTATAAAAACAGGCGCTCCCCGCATTAATGCGGGGAGCGTCTGCAATTCGGAATAATTTGTGCTGATTGGAAGCCTTAGAAGGTCAGGCCGGAGATGTCAAGCGTAAAGCCAGCATTGGGCCACTCCTTCTCGGTAGTACCTTTACCGTTACCGGTAAAGAACAGAGCACCATCCTCGGTCTCCTCAACAACCGTAAAGTGGTTGGTACCATTCTCGGTGACAACCAGGAAAGCGATCTCGTCACCCTCATCAATCAGGTTCTTGGTAACCAGATCGTTGTAGCTGGTGATCGCAGGATCGCTGGGCCAGAACTGGTTCAGGCCCGCCAGCTGCTCCTTAGACAGCTCGGTCTTAGCATTGATGGGGGTCACAGTGCCGGACAGGTAGATGGTGTCACCCTCCACAACCTGGGTCAGACCCAGGGAGACAAGGTGGGGAACGTTGTTCCAGCTCTCAAAGTCGTCGTTACCCTTCATGCTGTCGATCAGAGCCTCGGCGCTCTCAGGCTGCGGCTCGGTGTTAGCGGCCAGAGACTCGTCGGCGGTAGCCTTGGCGTCCACATAGACCTCGGTCACCAGATCATCGTCCACGACCCAGGAGATCACGCCCTTGAAGGCGTCGTCCTCATAGTCGCGGGCCAGACGGCTGGGAGTGGTGGTCTTGCCGGTGCCGTCGTCGTTCAGGAAGATGGTGTAGTCGTCGGCCAGAACCAGATCCAGGCCGCCGAAGGACAGCACACCAGACGCATAAGAGACAGTGGTGTTCACAGAAGCGGCCTTCAGGTTGGTGTCAGCCGTATCCTCGATCTTCTTCAGATCCTTGGTGTTGATGTAGCCGTCGGCGTCGTAGGTCACGCTGCCATACAGGCCCTTCTCGATACCAGTGGTGCTGTTCAGCTCAACAGTGCCGATCTCGCCGTTGACAATAGCGTCAAAGACATAGTACTTGTTATCGTCGGCATCCTGGCTGGACTCGTAATCGGTGTCCAGGATGTAGATGCGGTCACCCGCCACGCTGCCGGACACGCCCAGCTCGCCAGTCTCACCGTTGATGAACAGGTAGTCGGCATAGCCGTTGTCGTCCAAGATCGCAACGACCTCAACCTCGGCATCGGCCTCCAGGTGGGTGACGTTCACGTCGGGCACGTTGCGGATGCCAGTGTAGACATTCACGTTGTCGCCGCGGCGGATCACGAACACGGTGTCATTATTCAGGCGGACGCTCTTGTCCAGAGAAATACGGGCATCGCCGGTTTCAATGATCTTGCCGGTAGTATTAAAGTCCTTGCTAGCGGAATCATAGCTGTTCAGCTTGCCCAGCTCATAGGTGCCGTCGTTCTTCTCGTCATAGGAGAACCAGGTGTTCTTGGTCTTGTCGGTGCTCTCCCACTCAAGGTCATCGGCGTTAGAAACCTCGATGACAGCGGTGGTGCCGTCCACGAAGTAGGCCTTAGCCTCAAAGCTCTTGTTAACGCCGCCGATCTGAGCGACATTGGTGATGAACACGTAGTCGTTGGAAGCCTCCACGCCGTCAGCGTAGATGACATAGCCGTAAGTATCCAGGACCAGATCGTAGTCATCCTTCAGGTTGTAGGTGCTGCTGTAGCCCTGGCTGTACTCGTACTTGGTGCCGTCAAGCGTGACGTTCTTATTGGAGGTGTAGGAGGTCACAGTGCCGGAGACGACTTCGGCAGCCTGAATGGTCTTGACCTCGTCGCCCACAGCGGTGATCAGGACATAATCGCCGTCCTCAAATGCGGACAGGTTTTCAAAGTCGTCGGCGGACAGGGTGGTATTGACAGCGGGGAAGGTATCCAGGCCCAGATCATCCAGCTCCAGCTCCTCGTTCTCCTCGTCGTAGCCGCCGTCCACCTGAGCCACATAGGTGTGAATCTGAGACAGGATGACGTTGTTGTCGTCGTCCACAAACACCTGGGTCAGGACGCCCTTGGCAGTGCCCTTGGCGTCGTCGGTTTCGTTGTTCACAAAGTAGTCGGCCACGTCAGGGCTGCTGACCGGATCGCCATCCACGTAAACAGAAAAATCAGTGGGCTTAGAAGCGGTGATATCGTTGTAGACGGTGCGGCCAATCACGTCATACAGATCGCCCTTGTCCACAGCGGTAGTAAAGGTTCCGTCAGCCTCAGCAGGATAAGTGCCGATGATGTCGTTCTTCAGCTTCCACTGGCTGGCGGGGCGGGCAAAGTCGTCCTCACCGTTGACCTTTTTCAGATCTGCGAAGTAACGCTCACAGAACTGCTGGGTATCGTCGTTGCTGTCGCCGGCATAGTCGCTGTCGGTCTTGGAGACAGGTTCAGCGGCAGTGTTGCCCACGATGATGGTGGAGCCGTCGGGCTGCTGGATAGTGGTGCCGCGGCTGGCGTAGCGCACCATGTCGGCCTCCAGGGTCTGGTAGGCCATCTGGGCAGCCTGCTCACGGATCATGGCATCGGCCATGATTACACCGGACACGGCGATACCGGCATCCACGGCATCGGCGGCCACATTGACGGCCCAATCGTTGCCCACATACTGCTCGATAGCGGGATCATAGCCCAGGGCCACCAGCAGCATCTTGGCAAACGCCAGTCCGGTCAGCTCACCCTCAGGATTGAAGGTGCCGTTGCCTGTGCCCGCCAGAATGTTCTGCTGGGCGCAGTAGCCGATGTAGCCGGCAGACCAGCGGTCGGCAGCCACGTCGCTGAACACAGTGGAGATAGTGGTCAGGTTCTCGGCATCGTCGCCCAGCAACATGCGGCAGATGATGGCCGCAGCCTGCTCACGGGTCAGAATGCCGGTAGGATCAAAGGCGCCCTTGTCGGTGCCCTCGAACACGCCGAGCGCGGTCATGACTTCCGCGGCCTCGGCGTAAGTGATCTCGTTGCCGTCGACGAAATCACTGCTCGCAGCGGAGGCGCCGACGACCATCATACCGACGAGCATGACAGCGGCCAGAACCAGGCTGAGAGTCCGCTTGAGGTTTCTCATTTGGATTTCCTCCTTCTGAATTTTGAAGCCTAGGGGCGTATGACG
>ENA-UERW01002103-UERW01002103.1-human-gut-metagenome-genome-assembly--contig:-NODE-2103-length-11248-cov-2.741652_pt1 | contig 11248 bp, 12 predicted proteins | sample MGYA00242994_ERZ507995 | MGnify/ENA primary metagenome ERZ507995 (study PRJEB26167, sample SAMN06115492) | human gut metagenome | host: Homo sapiens | place: China:Chongqing | collected 2015-04-26...
ACCTATCATGTATGGGCAGAAATGCTCAATTTGTATTTTTAATGTGCCGGTGGAACTGCTCCACCGCCGGGGAGAAGATCTGATCCTTCTTCCAGGCCAGCACCGTCCCGCTCTCCAGTTCTGGGGAGAGGGGGATGAACCGGAGGGTGTCCGAGAGATTTCCCAGGTCGAAGCCCAGCGCCATGCCCACGCCGTTTTGGACCATGTTGGCGGCGTTCAAAATCAGGTTATAGGTCGCGGCAATCTCCACCCGCTCGTAACAGTCGCCGAACCAACTGGCCAGCTCGTTGCGGACGCTCTCCCGCCCGGACAACAGCAGAGGTATTCCCAGCAGGTCCGGGGGTGTGACGTGATCCCTCTCCGCCAGGGGCGAATCCTTTCGGACCAAGACGCCCCATTGCTCCCGGCTGGGCATTCGAATGAATTCATACCGCCCGATGTCCACGGGTTCCGCCAGCAGCCCCAGATCCAGGATACCCTTTTCGAGGCGGTCCTTGATATCGTCGGCATTGGCACTGTATATGCTGAACTGGACCATCGGATGGACCTGACGAAACGTGACCATGCGTCGGGAGAGGAAGGTCATGTTCCGGGTCTCCCCACAGCCGATGGAAATCTCCCCGCTGAGAATCCCCTCCTCCCGCATGAATTCCCGTTCGGTCTTTTCGGCAAGAGCGACGATCTCCTGTGCCCGCTGCCGCAGGAGCATCCCGTCGTCGGTGAGGACGATGCGGTAGCGGCTGCGGTGAAACAGCTTGACGCCCAGCTCGTCCTCCAACTGCATGAGCTGGCGGGAGAGCGTGGGCTGCGTCACGTGGAGCAGGGCTGCGGCCCTGGTGATGTTTTCCTCGCGGGCCACTGTCAGAAAGTATCTCAGGACGCGCAGCTCCATCGTAAGGCACCTCGCTTTTTGAAAGTTCTGTAATATTACAAAATTGGGGCTTGACTTGGAGTGAACTCCAGGGATTATGCTGTAGCTGAACCCGTGAGGGCGGTGCGCCGCAGGGCGGAAACGCATTGCCCGCAAATCAAAAATACAGGAGGAATACACCATAGAGTTTGTAACACTCAACAACGGAGTGGAGATGCCGATCCTGGGATACGGCGTGTATCAGGTCGAGCCCGGGGAGTGTGAGCGCTGCGTACTGGACGCCATCGAGGTGGGATACCGCTCTATCGATACGGCGCAGGCATACTACAATGAGGAAGGAGTCGGCGCGGCGGTCGCAAAATGCGGCGTGGCCCGGGACCAGCTTTTCCTCACCACCAAGGTGTGGATCTCAAACGGCGGCTACGAAAAGGCAAAAGCCTCCATCGAGGAGTCCCTGCGGAAACTGAAGAGCGATTACATCGATCTGGTGCTGATCCACCAGCCCTTCAATGACTATTACGGCACTTACCGCGCCATGGAGGAGGCATATCGGGAGGGAAAGCTCCGGGCCATCGGCGTCTCCAATTTTTATCCGGACAGGCTGGTGGACCTGTGTCAATTCGTTGAGATCACACCCGCGGTCAATCAGGTGGAGACCCATCCGTTCCTGCAGCAGGGCGCGGCCCATGAGATTATGAAAAAATACGGCGTTCAGCACGAATCCTGGGGGCCTTTTGCAGAGGGCAAAAAAGGGATGTTCTCCAACCCCGTCATCCAGGAGATCGGAGGCAAGTACGGCAAGAGCGCCGCGCAGACGATCCTCCGCTTCCTGATCCAGAGCGACGTAGTCGTGATTCCGAAATCCACGCATCAGGCGCGTATGGCCGAAAATTTCGACGTGTTCGACTTCTCGCTCTCCGAAGCGGATATGGAGGCGATCCGGGGGCTTGACGAGGGGACCAGCGCGTTTCTCTCTCATCAGGACCCCGCCACAGTTGAATTCCTCACCTCTCTGCACTGAAGAAAGGAACGGAAGGATGGACTATGTGCAATTGGGCGGCTCGGATATCAGGGCCTCACGTCTCTGCGTCGGCTGCATGAGCTTCGGAGACCCCGCAAGCAAGATGCACGCATGGACGCTGGACCCGCAGAAAAGCGAAGAGATCATCAGGCATGCCCTGGAACTCGGCATCAATTTTTTTGACACTGCAAACACCTATTCTGCGGGGACCAGTGAGGAGTACCTTGGACGGGCCCTCAAGAACAATGTTGCCAGGGATAAGGTGGTTCTGGCCTCCAAGGTGTACTTTAACGAAGGCCACCTCTCCCGGACCGCGATCCTGCGGGAGATCGACGGTACGCTCCGGCGCCTGGGAACGGACTACCTGGACCTGTATATCATTCACCGCTTTGACTCTGATACACCGGTGGAGGAGACGATGGAGGCGCTCCACAGCCTGGTCAAGGCAGGGAAGGTACGGGCATTGGGGGCCTCCGCCATGTACGGATACCAGTTCTGTCAATTGCAGATGTGTGCGAGGGACCACGGCTGGACGCCCTTTGTCTCCATGCAGAACCACTACAACCTGTTGTATCGGGAAGACGAGAGGGAGCTGATTCCCATTTGCGACCAGATGCATGTCGCCCGCACACCGTACAGCCCACTTGCCGCCGGGAGACTGGCCCGGCCGGAGTGGAGTGCGGATACTCTGCGCAGCAGAACGGATAAGGTCGCCGCATCCAAGTACGACAGCACACAGGAAAGCGACCGCAGGATCGTAAAACGCGTTCAGGAACTGGCGGAAAAGTACGCCGCAACAATGACGCAGATCGCGCTGGCCTGGCAGTTTGCAAAGGGCGTGACGTCTCCCATCATAGGCGCGACGAAGGCGGAGTATTTTGACGACGCGGCAGGCGCGCTGAACATAACCCTTGCGGCGGAGGATGTCTCCTACCTGGAGGAACTGTATGTTCCGCACAGAGTCGTGGGTGCTCTGTAGCGCTGCGAAAGCAATTGCGATTTACAGGAGGAATTTTTGATGTTAGGTGATTTCAGCTATTCAAACCCCACAAAGCTCTATTTTGGAGAGCGCTCGCTGGAGGGCCTCCGCAAGGAGCTTCCGGCCTACGGCAAAAACGTGCTGCTGGTCTACGGCGGCGGCTCTATCCGGAAAAACGGGATCTACGACCGTGTCGTCGAGATCCTCAAAGCCTGCGGCAAAGAGATCGTTGAGGATGGCGGCGTGATGCCCAATCCCACGGTGGAAAAGCTCTACGAGGGATGCAGGCGGGCCCGGGAGGGCAAGGTGGAACTGATCCTGGCCGTGGGCGGCGGATCGGTCTGTGATTATGCCAAGGCGGTCTCCGTCTCGGCTTATTGCGAGGAGGATCCCTGGGAGAAATATTATCTCCGTATGGAGGACGCGGACAACAAGATCATCCCGGTGGGCTGCGTGCTGACCATGGTCGGTACCGGCTCTGAGATGAACGGCGGCTCGGTGATCACCCATCACGGGCAAAAGCGGAAGATCGGTCACGTATTCGGCGACAACGTATTCCCCAAGTTCTCCATCCTCAACCCGGTCTTTACCTTCACGCTGCCGAAATACCAGATGACGGCGGGCTTCTTCGACATCATGTCCCACATCTTGGAGCAGTATTTTTCCGGGGAGGACGACAACACCTCTGACTATATCATGGAAGGGCTGCTCAGATCCCTGATCCACAGCACCAGGATCGCTGTGGAACGCCCCACTGACTATGAGGCCAGAAGCAATATCATGTGGATCGCCACCTGGGCGCTCAACACCCTGGTGGCCAAAGGAAAAAGCACGGACTGGATGGTGCATATGATCGGGCAGTCCGTCGGCGCCTATACCGACGCCACGCACGGCATGACCTTGTCCGCCGTTTCCCTACCATATTACAGGCTGATCCTGCCCTGCGGCCTTCCAAAATTCAGGCGGTATGCCGTCAACGTGTGGGATGTGCGGCCCGAAGGCAAAACGGAGGAGGAGATCGCCCGGGAAGGGCTGGAGCGGATGGAGGCCTATATGCGCGAGCTCGAGCTGGTCATGAGCGTCCGGGAGCTTGGGGTCACTGAGGATATGCTGGACGGAATCGCGGACGGCTCCTTCCTTATGGAGGGGGGGTATAAGACCCTGACGCATGAGGAGATCGTGGGCATCCTGAAAGAGAGCATGAGGGCCCGGACCTGACCCGGTGCCTCCCCCCTCAGGAAGCCGAGGCGTCCTCTTCGACACGGATGAACATGCTGCAAAAGGCGGTAAGCAGGAGAAGACAGCATACGAGTGCGGCCCGTCCGGACAGCAGCTCCGTACACCAGACCCCCAGCGCAGCGCCCAGGATGAAGAAGAGAATGATGCCATAGTATTGAACGGCCTGACGGAGCGCCCCACGGTCCCGGGTGTGAAGGCCGTGGAAGAGCAGGGCGGTGCCGCTGCGGAGATTGCCGGTACACATGGTCGTCGCCACGCTGTGCCCGTTGACTTTCCTGAAACTTTCCACTTGTACGGCGCAGACGAAGGAAACCAGGATGTTGACGGCCGTATCCCACATCCCCGAGGCCATGAAGGCCGGAAAAAACAGGAGAAGCGCCTCGAAGAAAACAACGATCTGCCTCCAGTGCAGCAGATCGTATTCCTTGAACTTGGCCCGTATCCATTCCGTGAACAGGATGCCCAGGGCAAACGCGATGATGGGGAAGAGGTAAAAGGCGACTTCCTTGATATTGCCTTCCGCAAGGTTGAGCCCGAGGAGCACGACATTCCCTGTCTGCGCATTGGCAAAGACATGTCCTCGCGTGATGTAGGTGTAGACATCAAGGAATCCTCCCGTCATCGTCAGCAGGGCGCAGAGCAGGAAAGATTCCGATACCTGAATGTGTTTGCCGTGTTTCATCCTTTGATTCAACCCGAACGGCGACTTTCCCTTGGAAAGTCGCCGGATGCGCCGGCCGGTTCCTTTTCTCCTGTGGGAGGGCGGCTGGCCGTATTCCTGTTTGCCTGCGTTCCGCAACCTTTTGCAGAAAGTATTTGGAACGCAACGGGGTGAACAGGTATCCCCGTTGGATTGAGAAGTCAAGTAAAGCAATGTGATACATCATACGGAGAAGCGTTTTTCATTTCTCCCTGTCCATTTTTCTCTTCTCTTTTCGCAACGCGGCAATAGAAATGTGCGTGGCATGTTTTCGGGGGAACACGCCACGCACATTATGGGGAGGAGATACAGCTTACGCGGTATCCCTGTTGGAGCGCTGAAGGAATGCCAGCGGTACATCCGTATAAAACCAGACAGAAAGCTATGGAAATCACGAAGGGAAAAGATGAACGTTTCCCATTGATCCGCTATGTGGCGGCGAGGCTTTCTTCAGGCTTATGGGATTGATCAAAGGAAGGACATCCTGTGTTGCCATGTCCGTATTCAGCACATGAGTACGCTCTTTTTCTATCATACTGAAAGAATATCCAAAAGGCAATGCGCCTCGGCAAGGCTGCAATGTCCAGGAAGAAAAACGAAACATGGCAACGCGGGCTACGCCGCCGCAGCAAACAAAAAGCCCTGCCGGGAATCCCGGCAGGGCATAAAGGCGGGGAAGTAAAGACGGCTTAGTTGGCGGGAACCACAGCGCCTTCGTACTTCTTGGTCATGAATTCCTTGACCTGATCGCTCTTGAGAGCGTCGATCAGCGCCTTGAGTTCAGGACGGTTTTCATCTCCGGCACGCACGGCGAGGATATTGGCGTAGGTCGTCGCGGCGATGGAGTCGGCCTTTTCGGCGGACAGCGCGTCGGCCACTTTGAGGCCGCCGAGGATGGCGTAGTTGCCGTTGATGATCGCGAGGTCGACGTCAGGCAGGGCGCGGACGAGCTGAGCCGCTTCGATTTCTTCGATCTTGAGCTTCTTGGGGTTTTCCGCGATGTCGCGGCGGGTGGCGGTGAGGCCGGCGCCGTCCTTCAGCTTGATGAGCCCGTTGGACTGGAGGAGCAGCAGTGCGCGGGCTTCGTTGGTGGTGTCGTTGGGCACGGCCACCATAGCGCCGTCCTTCAGGGCGCCAAGGGACTTCGTCTTGCCGGCGTAGATGCCGAAGGGTTCGTAGTGCACGGTACCGATGGAGACCAGCTTGGTGCCCTTTTCCTTGTTGAAATCGTCAAGATAGGGCTTGTGCTGGAAGAAGTTGGCATCCAGCTCCTTGCCTTCGAGCGCCATGTTGGGCTGCACGTAGTCGGAGTATTCGATGATCTGGAGTTCATAACCCTGCGGTTTCAGAACATCGTTGGCGACCTTGAGGATTTCCGCGTGAGGCGTCGGGGAAGCGCCGACACGGATTTTCGTGGTGGCCTGAGCCGCGGTTGCGGAACCGGCTGCGACGACAAGGGACAGGGCCGCGGCCAGAAGGGCGGAGCGGAAGTTTTTCATGATACCGTATCCTTATCAAAGGTTAAAGGTTCACGGCCGCGGGCGTGGGCCCAAGAAGCCGTTTGTCGCGGAAAAAGATCAGGAAATGCGCCTGTCGCTTCGCTTGGTGGCCCAGTTGCCGAAGCTCTGGAATACCTGCACGATGACGATGAGCAGGACGACGGTGATGAACATGATGTCGGTCTGGTAGCGGTTGTACCCGTACATGATCGCCAGTTTGCCGAGGCCCCCGCCGCCGACGGCGCCCGACATGGCGGAGTAGCCGAGGATCGTGGTTGCCGCGATGGCGCTGCCGTTGATGAGCGAAGGCAGCGCTTCGGGCAAAAGCACCTTCATGATGATCTGCATGGTGGACGCCCCCATGGACTGCGCCGCCTCAATGACGCCGCCGTCCACTTCGAGCAGGGAGGATTCCACAAGCCGGGCCACGAAGGGCGCGGCGGCGATGACCAGCGGGACGACCGTGGCGTTGTTGCCGATGGTCGTTCCCACGAGCAGGCGGGTCAGGGGAATGACCGCGATCATGAGGATAAGAAATGGGAACGAGCGGGTCAGGTTCACAACGACATCAAGCACGGCGTAGATCATGGGCCGGGGCGTGATGCCGTCCTGACGGCAGATGACGAGGACCGTCCCCATCATCATGCCGAACACATAGGAAAAAAAGGTGGAAACCAGCGTCATGTACAACGTGTCCACGACGCCTTCAAGCAACATTTCGATGGTAGCCTGATCAAACATTCTTCATTTCCTCCAGCATCAGTCCCTTGGAGTCGGCATAGGCGAGGATACGCCGGACGACCTCTTCGTTGTCCGGAAGTTGCAGCACCATCTGGCCGAATGCCGTCCCGCCGATGTCGCGCGTGTCGGCAAACATGATGTTGACGGGAGCCCCGCATTCCAGCACCAGATTGCTGATGACCGGCTCAAACGAGGAGCGGCCGTTGAAAATGATCCGGTACAGCCTGCTGTGCGGCATGTCCTGCAAGGCCTCGGGAATGACGAGCTGGCGCGCCTCTTCGGTCTGAGGGTGGAAGAAAACCTCTTCGACCGAGCCGGTTTCGGCAATCCGCCCGTGGCTGATGATGGCGACCTGATTGCAGATTTTCTCGATCACGCTCATTTCGTGCGTGATGATGATGGCGGTGATCCCCAGGCGCCGGTTGATGTCCTTGATGAGCGAAAGGATGGATTCCGTAGTGGCGGGGTCGAGGGCGGAAGTGGCCTCGTCGCACAGGAGGATCTTGGGGTTGGTAGCCAGAGCGCGGGCGATGGCCACACGCTGCTTTTGCCCGCCCGAAAGCTGCGACGGGTAGGACTGTGCCCGGTCGGATAGGTTGACCAGCTCAAGCAGCTCGCGCGCCCGCTCGCGGGCGGCGTCCTTTTTGACTCCGGCAAGCTCCAGCGGAAAGCAGATGTTTTCCTCAGCCGTGCGCTGCATGAGGAGGTTGAACTGCTGGAAGATCATGCCCATGCTGCGGCGGGCGATCTGCAAATCCCGGGAACCCAAACGGCACATGTCCCTGCCTTCGAACATGACGCTTCCGCCGGTAGGCCGCTCAAGCATGTTGATGCAGCGCACCAGCGTGCTTTTCCCGGCGCCGCTTTTGCCGATGATCCCGAAAATATCCCCTTTCCTGATGGTCAGGTTGATGCCCTGGAGGGCATAGACTTCGGTATTTTTGCTCCTGAACCGCTTTTCAAGGTCCTGGATCTGAATGATGGCTTCCGTCATCCGCGTTTTTCTCCTGTTCCGTTTACATCAGGAGCTACAATAGTAGCGTGCGCGCACGCCGTCAAACGTCCGTGCGCGCGATACTATTACCTACTTTTGGCTCTTTGAGAACGCCGGAAGCATCATTTTTCTGACGAAAAAATTGATCTATTATTCTTGATGGATAGGACGGTGATCCATCTCGTTTCCCGCGAATGGGGAAACGTGACGCTTATGGTGCTTCGCGGCGGGCTGGGGTTGTGCTCACAGATCTATGGATTTGATGTGCGGATTGTCGCTGAGCAGGCTCATCAGTTGCGTCACGTTGTAATTCCTCGGCAATTTTACATAAAGGTCCAGCGAAATAAGCCCATTGCCGTTATTCCGGGACTTCATGCTGATGATTTCGAGGTTGTGGCTCAGGAGCTTGTCCCGGATGGAGGCGACACCGTCCCCCGTATCCTCGATTTCCATCGAGATCTGCTCGGCCACGGGGAAGTTGAGCCATGTAAAGTTTTTGTGGAGCGTCATCTGGGCCGCTACGATGAGCAGGGTGGCCGCCACGCCGAGGAAGTAGAGCCCAGCGCCGATGGTCATGCCGATACCCGCCGTGGCCCAGACGCCCGCCGCCGTGGTCAGGCCGCTGATGGTCTGGTTGCGGACGAAGATCATGCCCGCGCCGAGAAAGCCCACGCCCGTCACGATCTGCGCGGCGATACGGGAAGGATCCAGCGCCACGCCCTTGAGGGTGGTCACGTCGGAAAAGCCGTATTTGGAAACAACCATGATGAGCGCCGCCGCCAGTGCCACGATCAGGTGCGTGCGGATTCCGGCCTCTTTCAGACGGTTGTTGCGTTCGTAACCGATGAGGCCGCCGCATATCCCGGCGATGAGGATGCGAAAAAAGAATTCCAGCTCTGTAAAGACGGTGATGTCCATGAGCCTCCCCGCTTGTTGGAAAGTACAATCATTGTCATATGCCAGTTGTGGTGTGGCAGTTCATGCTGTTCCCGTCAAGTCCCGAAAGGAGACATGGGCAGCGGAGAAAGGCGCTTTGGAAGGGGAAGCAATACGGGAAAAGCATATGGGTTCCTCCCTGATCGGCTACAACGATACAAGGCTTTGACCGCAATTCCGCGTCGGCGCTGCAACATTCCGGTGTGCATCACGGCGTCAAACGGTGTTCGTCCATGACGGAAAAAGCCCTACGGGCCATCTGCAACAAAAAAAGCTCTCCTCGGGGGAGAGCCTTGTGCGTTTCGGGTATTGGAACGCGGATCACGCGTAGAGGATCAAGGCGATGAATTCGAGATCTTCAGTACCGTCGTTCTCCAGCATGTGCTCCTCTCCGTCTTTGCAGATCATCACGTCACCGGCGGTTACTGGCTTCAGTTCGCCATTGTCGAAGTACAGGCCAGTGCCGCTGAGAACATGGTACACCTCGAAATCACCGACATGGCGATGCCGGCCGACGGAACAGCCGGGTTTGAGCACGCAATGGTTGAAAACGCGGCCCTTACCCGCGAAATCTTCGCCGTTGAGCAGTTCCGCGGCGAGGATATGCCCTTTGCCGCCTTTGTGCTGCATGTCCAATTTGGTCAGTTCATCATAATGCCGTATCATGAAAATGCTCCTTTCGGCCCATGATACGGCACTTCATGACCGTTGTGAATGATGGGCGCGCAGCATTACTTGCTCCCCGTGAATGTATACGGATCATCTCCGATATGTTCGCCGCAGTCCAGCGCATCAATCCGATCCATATCGTCCGGTGTGAGTATGAAGGAAAACACGTCGCCGTTTTCATGTATCCTGCTTTCGTTGCTTGATTTGGGGATGGCGATGTGCCCTTTCTGGATATGCCAGCGCAGAATAATCTGGCCCGGCGTTTTCCCGTGGGCGGCGGCGATTTCTACGATGGCCGGATGCTGCATGAGTTTGCCCCGGAACAGCGGTCCCCACGCCACGAGCCGTATGCCGTTTTCCCGGCAGGATGCGCACAAATCACGCTCCTGATAAAGAGGGTGCAGCTCGATCTGGTTGAGTACGGGGAAACTGCCGAACGCGCTCCGGATTTCCTCCAGATGTTTGATCTGGAAATTGGATACGCCAATCCGGCGGACGAAACCTTCTTCACGTCGCCTCAGAAGTTTTTCGTATGCGCTGAGACGTTGTTTCCGATCCGTCCCCGGCCAATGGAGAAGGCAGCAGTCCAAAGCGTCTATTCCCAGATCCCGCAATGATTGCGCAAGGGAAGCATCCGGATCGTCAAAACGGGTCGGCCAGATTTTCGAGGAGATGAAAAGCTCCTCACGCTGTACGCCGCATGTACGGATCGCTTCGCCAACCTCGGCTTCATTTCCATACATGGCCGCCGAATCGATGTATCGGTAGCCGTCCCGGACGGCCCAGCGGATCGCGTTGATGATTTCTTCACTGTGCGCGGCGTAACACCCAAAGCCATATCCCGGCATGACCGTGCCGTCATTCAGAGACACGGGCTCCGCTATGTCGCGAATGCTCATGGCTGTTCCCCCTAAGGAAATGTTTTTTCGGAACTATCGGACAGGGAATGAAAAGAAGCAAGGGAAGGGTGCCGGCATATGAAGACGGATGTGCGGAATGATTGCTTTTTGACGAGGAGTCCTTTAGGCAGGAAAGACATGTACCGGATCTCCCTTTTTTACCCACAGGAGTGAACAAGCATGATTGAGCGTACCCTTTCCCTGATCAAACCCGATGCCGTACAACGGAATCTGACCGGCGAAATCCTTGCCATGATCCAAGGGGCTGGCCTCAAGGTCGTGGCCCTCAAGATGATCCACATGACCAAGGCACAGGCGGAAGGGTTTTACGCCGTACACCGGGAACGTCCTTTTTTTGACAGCCTGACCGACTATATGAGTTCCGGCCCGGTGGTTTGCTCCATTCTGGAAGGTGAGGACGCCATCCATCGGTATCGTGAACTCATGGGTGCCACCAACCCGGAAAAGGCCGCTGAAGGGACGATCCGCAAGAAATACGCGGTCAGCCTCGAGGCGAACTCCGTGCACGGTTCCGACGCGCCGGAAACGGCGGCTTTCGAAACCCGGTATTTCTTCAGCGCGTTTGAAATAGTGTAGGGTTTACCTGTTCAAAAAGAACATGAAGGCCACGAGGACAACGAACAACAAAACCAGCGACGTGGTAATCATACGAGCCTCCCTGTGTGAAAAGCCCCGGTTA
>ENA-UERW01002108-UERW01002108.1-human-gut-metagenome-genome-assembly--contig:-NODE-2108-length-11211-cov-3.568798_pt1 | contig 11211 bp, 9 predicted proteins | sample MGYA00242994_ERZ507995 | MGnify/ENA primary metagenome ERZ507995 (study PRJEB26167, sample SAMN06115492) | human gut metagenome | host: Homo sapiens | place: China:Chongqing | collected 2015-04-26...
TGTCCCACCAGAGGCGGAACACAACAATTCCGAATTCCTAACTTCTCATTCCTCATGGGAGTTTTTCAATTTCCTCCATCAGCTTGTCCACCAGCTGCTCCTGCGGTACTTTGTAAAGGATTTCTCCTTTGCGGAAAATCAGTCCCTCACCCTTGCCGCCAGCGATGCCGATATCTGCCGCCGCTGCCTCGCCGGGGCCGTTGACGGCACAGCCCATCACCGCTACGGTGATGTTCTTCGTGCAGTTCATGAGGCGCCGCTCCACCTCTTCCGCCATGGGGATCAGGTCGATGCGGGTGCGACCACAGGTGGGGCAGGCGATCAGATTCACGCCCTCCTTACGGAGTCCGGCGGCCTTCAGAATCTTCTTGGCAGCGAAAATCTCCTCGATCGGGTCGGCGGTCAGCGTCACCCGGATGGTATCTCCGATCCCCAGGCACAGCAGGCCCCCAATTCCCATGGCGGATTTCACAAGCCCCATGGAAGGGGTGCCCGCCTCTGTCACGCCCAGATGCAAAGGGTAGTCTGTCCGCTCGCTGAGCAGCCGGTAGGCCGCCATGGTCAGGGGCACATCGGAACACTTGACGGAGATGCAGATGTCATCAAAATCGAACTTGTTCAAAAGGGCCACGTGGCCCATGGCGCTCTCCACCAATGCCTCTGCCGTGACGCCGCCGTATTTGGCCCGCAGGTCCTTTTCCAGCGAGCCGCCGTTGACGCCGATGCGGATGGGGATATTCTTTTGGCGGCAAATGTCCGCCACGGCCTTGACCTTCTCCTCCCCGCCGATGTTGCCGGGGTTGATCCGCAGGGCGTCGATCCCCCGCTCGGCGCACATCAGCGCCAGCTTGTAGTTGAAGTGGATGTCTGCGATCAGGGGAATAGCGATCTGCTCCTTGATCTTGTCCACCGCCTTGGCAGCGTCCTCGTCCGGCACCGCCACCCGGATGATCTCGCATCCGGCATCCTCTAATGCGTGAATCTGGGCCACAGTAGCGGCCACATCGTCGGTTTTCGTATTGCACATGGACTGGATGGACACCGGGGCGCCGCCGCCCACAGCCACCTTGCCAACCATCAATTTCTTCGTCATATTGATCGCCTACTTTACCAATTTGAATACATCCTGGAATGTTACCAGCAGCATAAAGCCCATCAGCAGGACAAAGCCCGCCGTGTTGATGGCCGCCTGATATTTCTCCGGTACCTTCCGCTTGAACAGTGCCATGGAAACCGCGTCCACCAGCAGGAAGAAGATCCGTCCGCCATCCAGCGCCGGCAGGGGCAGCAGATTCATCACCGCCAGATTCACAGCGATCAGCGCCGCGAAATAGGCGATGCTCTCCGCCGCAGCCAGCAGGCCGTTCTGGTCATTCTGTTCCGCCGTTTCCTGAGCCTCGGTGCCTACATCCTTGATGGTGGTCACAATGCCCACCGGCCCGCTGAGGTCATTGAGTCCGGCCCCGCCGGTAACAAGCTGGCCCAGACTGAACCACACAAGCTGCACGAAGTCCATGGTCTGATACCAGGTGTAGCGGATGCGGTTGGATACGGTGGCCGGGACAGACAGCCGTCCCACATACAGGCCGAAGCCCTGATAAGGCTCCCCCTGCTGGTCGGTGCAGGTCTGCCGGGCGACGTTTTCCACCAGAATACGCCGCCCGTTCCGGACAACCTCGATGTCCGCCGTGTCGCCGGAATAGCTCAGAAACATCTGGGCGTCGCCGCTGAAATAGGTGCGCCAGCCGTTGATCTTATAGATCTGATCCCCGGCCTGTAAACCGTTTTCCCCGGTCCGGGATACCTCCGGGGCAAGGCCTGTGATCCCGTCCACAAAGAAGGTCCCGGCACTGCTGAACAGGATCGCCACGATCAGCAGTCCCGTCAGGAAATTCATGAAAGCACCGGCGGCTAAGATCACGAATTTTTTCCAGAAGCCCTGACGGGTGAAGGCCCGGGCGTTGCCCGTGTCTCCGTCCTCCCCCTCCATGGCGCAGTAGCCGCCGATGGGCAGGATGCGGAAGGAATAGGCTGTCTCCCCCTTCTTCCGGTGCCAGACGGCAGGGCCCATGCCGATGGAAAACTCGTTGACCTGTACGCCGCAGAGCTTCGCCGCCAGGAAGTGACCCAGCTCATGCACGGCGATGAGCACGCCGAAAATTAAGATCGCCGCCAGGATATAGACAAAGCTCATGAATGTCTCCTTGCAAATGCGGACTTCACGGCCTCTCGGGCGGCGTGGTCCGCTGATAAAATTTCCTCCAACGAGGGTGTTTGCGTCACCGGGACGGCCGCCCGCGCCGCCGCAACCAGGTCGGAAATGTCATAAAAACCAATTTTTTCCGCCAAAAACAGACGGACGGCTTCCTCGTTGGCGCCGTTCAGAATGGCGCAGGCCGTGCCGCCCGCCTCGGCCGCCTCCTCCGCCAGACGGAGGCAGGGAAAAGTCTCCCGGTCCGGCTCCAGAAAAGTCAGGGGCGGGCTGTTCAAAAGGTCCAGCGGCGGCGCCGGGTTCTCCCCCCGCGCCGGGTAGGTCATGGCGTAGCGGATGGGCAGTCGCATATCCGGCGTACCCAACTGGGCGAGAACGGCTCCGTCCTTAAATTCCACCATGGAGTGAACGATGCTCTGCGGATGCACCATGACGGACACCTGCGCCAGCGGCAGACGGTACAGCCGCATGGCCTCGATGACCTCCAGCCCTTTGTTCATCAGCGTGGAGCAGTCCACGGTGATCTTGGGGCCCATCGTCCAGTTGGGGTGACGCAGGGCGTCGGCCTTGGTCATGCGTCCCACCTCGTCCCGGCCCATCCCCCGGAAGGGCCCACCGGAGCAGGTCAGGATCAGCCGCCGGATCTCCCGGCGGTCGGCACAGCCCTGTAAGCACTGGAAGATGGCGGAATGCTCACTGTCCACCGGCACGATCTCCGCACCGCAGCGGTCCGCCTCACTCATCACCAGTTCACCGGCACAGACCAGAGTCTCCTTATTGGCTAAGGCGATTCGCTTTTTCTCCCGAATTGCGGCCAGCGTGGCCTTCAATCCCACCATGCCCACCACGGCGGTGACCACCGTTTCCGCCTCCGGGATCACGGCGGCGTCCACCAGAGCATCTGTACCGGCCAACACCTTTACAGACGTGTCCTGCAAGCGAACTGCCAGTTCTTTTGCGGCTGCTTCCTCCGTCATCACCGCCAGGCGGGGACGGAACTTCCGGCACTGTGCCTCCATTCGCTCCACGTTGGAATTGGCGGTCAGTGCCGCCACCCGCAGGCCCAGTTGCTCCGCCACATCCAGAGTCTGACGGCCGATGGAGCCGGTGGAGCCCAATATTGAGATCGTATTCATCATAGTATGTCCTCTATGTCTCTTAAAGCATACCCGCGCACACGAACAAATAGATCCACGGGGTGATAAACAGGGTGGAATCGAATCGGTCCAGCATTCCGCCGTGGGTCAGGAAAATGTGACTGTAATCCTTCACGCCCGCCTCCCGCTTGATGAGGGACATGGCGAGATCGCCCAGCTGGCCGATGGCGTTGGTCACCAGACCGGCCAGGACCAGATTCAGGTAGTTCGGCTCATAGCCCAGCCACATCCGGGCCACCACGCCCCAGAGCACCAGTCCCAAGGCGCTGCCGATCAATCCGGCGACAGAACCCGCCCACGTCTTGTGGGGGCTGACCGCCGGGGCCATTTTCCGCTTTCCGAACAGCATCCCGCCGTACATGGCAAAGCTGTCTCCCAGAAAAGCCACGCAGAACGGCAGCAGTACATACATTTTACCGTACAGCCCGTCCATCCGCAGCAGGAAAATGGCGCTGTACATCATGGGGAACACTGTGCCGCCCATCATCGCTGTGGCAACATCGGCAAAGGGCATGGCGTTCGGCGTTCCGTAGCCCTTGACGGCAACGAAAAACAGGACCGTCAGCAGCACCAGCGGCACGCACAAAATGCGGATCATACCCACGGACTGATAGCCCTCGTAAAACTGCCAGGTGAGCTCGTCATAGATGACCCATTCCTGCGCCACGGCAGCCAGAATGGTAAACGCATAGACACACTTGGGCACTTTCTTTCCCGCCGTATGCAGCAGCTCGTAGGCCGCGGCAGCGGCAATGCCGCACACCACGATCACCGTCACCCAGTCCGGACACAGCAGCAGCGCCGCCAATAGCAGCGGCAGGCCAATGATGACCACCAACCATCTTTGCAACATAGAATTTCAGTCCTTTCAACACCTGTAAGGGCTTATTTCTTCACACCGCCGAACCGGCGATCCCGGCTCTGGTAGGCGGTGATCGCCTTGTCCAGCTCCTCCTCATCGAAGTCCGGCCAGAGGGTATCCGTGTAATAAAACTCGGAATACGCACACTGCCACAGGAGGAAGTTGCTCAGCCGCTGCTCCCCGCTGGGGCGGATGATCAGCTCCGGGTCCGGGATGCCGGCAGAGTCCAGATAAGTGGAAAACAGCGTTTCGTCCAGGTCCTCCGGCTTCCGCTTCCCTTCCGCACACTCCGCCGCAAACTGGCGGACAGCCCGGAGGATCTCATCCCGGCCGCCGTAGTTCAGACAGACATTGGCCTGAAAATCGTCCTTGGACAAATGCTCCGTGATCTCGTCCGTCTCGTGGGCCAACGCCCGCAGCTCCGGTGCGATGGGCGTCATGTCTCCAAAGAAGTGGAGTCGGATATGGTCCCGCTCCATAGTGTCCACGGCTTCCAGCAGATACTTCTTCAAAAGCGCCATAATGGCGGAGACCTCTGTCTCCGAGCGCTTCCAGTTTTCCGTGGAAAAGGCGTAAACTGTCAGGTACTTGACGCCGATGTTCTTGCAGTAGGTGGCGATCCGGCGGAAGGTCTCCGCCCCCGCCTTATGTCCCGCGGTGCGTGGCAGTCCCCGTTGGGTGGCCCAGCGGCCATTGCCGTCCATAATAATCGCAATATGGCGAGGTGGGCTGGCAGCCCACCCCGCCGTATGCAGCGTGTTTCGTGTCTCGCTCATCAAATCTCCATCAGTTCCTTTTCCTTGCGGGCCAGCAGCTCGTCGATCTTCTTGCTGCTGTCATCCGTCAGCTTCTGAAGATCCTTTTCTGCCTGCTTCAGATCATCCTCGGTGATCTCGGAAGCCTTTTCCTTCTTCTTGAAGGACTCCATGGCATCCCGGCGGATGTTGCGGATGGCCACCTTGCCGTTTTCCGCGTACTTGCGGATCTGCTTGACCAGCTCCTTACGGCGCTCCTCCGTCAGCTGAGGGAAGTTCAGACGGATATTCCGGCCGTCATTCTGGGGATTGATGCCCAGATCGGAGTTCAGAATGGCCTTTTCGATGGATTTCAGCGCAGAACCGTCCCACGGAGAGATCTGCAAAATCCGGGGGTCCGGGGTGGAGATCGCCGCAATCTGCTGAATAGGGGTGGGGGTGCCGTAGTAATCCACCATAATGCGGTCCAGCACGGCGGCATTGGCACGGCCTGCCCGGACGGAAGCAAAGTCCGCGGCGGCAGAGTCGATGCTCTTATTCATTTTTTCCTCGTAGATCTTGTAATCGTCTTTCAACATAGCTTGGTTCCTTCCTTTCGCACCTTTATTCTTTTACGATCGTGCCCACGTTTTCGCCGCAGAGGGCCCGGATGATATTCTCCGGGTCCTTCAGGGCAAAGAGCAGCACGGGAATGTGGTTATCCATAGAAAGAGAGGTTGCGGTGGTGTCCATCACCATCAGATGCTGGGCCAGCACTTCATCATAGGAAATGCTGTCATACTTGACGGCGGTGGGGTCCTTCACTGGGTCGGCGCTGTACACGCCGTCCACGTTCTTGGCCAGCAGGATCACGTCCGCGTCGATCTCAGCCGCCCGCAGAACTGCCGCCGTATCCGTGGAGAAATAGGGGTTGCCGGTACCGGCGCCGAAGATGACCACACGGCCCTTTTCCAGATGCCGGATCGCCCGGGAACGGATGTACGGCTCCGCGATGGCCCGCATCTCAAGGGCGGTCTGCACCCGGACGGGGATGCCCTTCTGCTCGCAGACGTCCGCCACTGCCAGACAGTTCATAACCGTAGCCAGCATACCGATGTGGTCGGCGCGGGTCCGCTCCATTTTGCCGCCGCCGCTGTTCTTGGCGCCCCGCCAGAAGTTGCCGCCGCCGACGACCAGACCCACCTGAACGCCCATGTCCAGACACTTCTTGATGACGTCGCACACCTGACCAATGACCTCAAAATCCAGGCCGGAATGCTTGTCTCCCGCAAGGGCCTCGCCGCTGATCTTCAATAGGACACGATGATATACCGGTTTTTCCATAATGACCTCCTGTGGCATATGTTATCAGTGTCTATTTTACCTTATTTTCCGCCGTTTGGAAAGGGGGTATCCGAAGATTTTCGCAGGAAAATTCCATGACCGGTTTTTGTTGGAATTCCGGTCTTTTTTCCGCCCGCAACCGATAGTTGACAGCCAGGTGGTAGCCAACATCGGCCCCGTATGGTATACTGAAGTCGAAATTCCACCGATACCCCCTATGGAAGGAGAACGCGATATGACACTTGGACAGCGCATCAGCCTGTATCGAAAAAAGCTGAATATTTCTCAGGAGGAGCTGGGTGCCCGATTGGGCGTCAGCCGGCAGGCCGTCAGCAAATGGGAGACCGACCTCTCTGCCCCGGATCTGAACAACCTGATTGGGTTGGCCCGGGAGCTGGGCGTTTCCGTGGCGGAGTTGACGGAAACGCCGGAGGAACCGGTGCCGCCGAAAAACGCCGGCAAAAAGTGGTGGTTCCTCCTGAGCGTATGCGTTCTGCTGCCGATTCTGATTGCCGGGTTCCTTCTCTACCGGGCCAGCCAGCCGTTCCTGGGACAGGTAGGTGATCTGGCGCGGCCCGTATCAGACTTCTACTTAGAATGGCAGGTCCCCCGGCGTGACGGCCGGGAATGGTACGAGTTCCTGACCTTAGGAACTCAGGCGGAACCCTTTCCCTTCCACACCTCCCTCCACCTGACGGCCCCGGAGAAGATCGTCACGGAGGGCACGGACCTCCATTTGGCCGCCGTCCACCACGCGGTCTGCGGCAGGCTGTATGTGGACTACATCCACCTTCAGGCCGACCCGGAGCAGGGGCAGGCCGCCGGGGATACCATCTGCCGCATTTCCACCATGGCCCCCGGCTTCTGGACGCCCCGTGGCATCAGCGTCGGTAACGAAAAGTCCTTTGTGGTGGCCGCCTATCACTCTGGCAAGGAGGATCAGGCGGAAGGAACGCTGCTGTACGGTCTCAAGGAGGCGGATGGGTATTCGCTGGTTCCCCATGACTATCTGTATATCTGGAGCGCCTTTGAGGAGGGCCGCGGCTATCAGACGATCTATTTCTTCATAAAGGATGGCCTGGTGGCGGGCATCTCCATGGAGCTGATGCAGGATATGGGAGACTTCTACGCCGCCGCCAACAATACCTCCACCTTCCCTGTGGATGAAAACGGCGACCCGGACTTCTCCCACCGGCAGGAGCTTCCGCAGGAGCCGATAGATGCCACCCGGCAGGTCTATATTGCATGGAACCAGCTTGTGACCAACGAAAACCTCTCCGCCGAGGAACGGTACGCCTACCGCCGGGATGTTTTCACCAACCTGCCGGATATGGATTGGCAGGAATTCGGGGAACTGGGCGGTATCGACAGCAGTGGCACCATATTTGCCTTGCTGGATTGGCTCTCCCAACAGGAACACTACTCCAGTGGTGATATTTATTTCATTCAGCGCGGTTATGCTGCGCACGGCATCGACGGCGCTTACGCGGAGGATTACTGCTATCTCCTCTCTCGGGCTCTCTTTTCTGATCCGGTGGCTTATGCCAAGGCGCTGGCCCGCAGCACTGCCGATGATGAGGCGGTGCAGACTCTGATTATGGGAGGCACCGCCTACGGTGCAGACTACTACCCCGCCGACTGCGAGACAGCAGTCTCCGCTCTGGACGCCGCCATCAATGCCAACACCCTGACGGCAGAAGAAACCGGTTGGGCCAAGCTGCTGCGGTACTACCTGGCAAATCCCAATGATGGCTATTACGCCGACTATCCCAAAACGCCGGCAGAGCTGGAAAACTGACCATGCTTGCCGCTCCCCGCTCAAAAGACCGATCCAACACGGGCAAAACTACGAAACCGTCCCCATGTTTGGCTCTGCCAAACACGGAGGCGGTTTCTCTGACGGATCTTGATTTCTGCCGTCATCGTGATTGAAACAAAAAGGACAGCCGCAATGCGGCTGTCCTTTTTCAGACGATATTCGGTGTTGGGCTTAGCCCTTGACCATCTTGGCGATCTCCTCAGCGAAGTTCTCCTGCTTCTTCTCGATGCCCTCGCCCTTCTCAAAGCGGATGGCGTCCTTGAAGGTCACCTTTCCGCCTGCGGCCTTGGCGGCGGAGGCGATATACTGCTCCACGCTCATGGAGTTGTCCTTCACGAACTCCTGCTGCAGCAGGCAGTTCTCGGAGTAGAACTTGTTCAGCTTGCCCATGACGATCTTCTCCCGCACGGCCTCGGGCTTGGAGGCCATCTTGGGATCGTTCTCCATCTGGACCATCATGATCTTCTTCTCCTCGTCCAGGACGTCCTGGCCCACCTGAGACTTGTCCCAGAAACGGGGATTCAGAGCGGCGATCTGCATGGCCACGTCCTTGCCGATCTCCTCCACCTTCTCAGCGGGCAGGTCGGACTCCAGGTTCACCAGCACACCGATCTTGCCGCCGGCATTGTGGATGCGGTCGATCAGCGGAGCGATCGCCTTCACGGCGTCCTCCCGGCCTTCCTTGTCCAGACCGTCCGGCAGCAGGCCGCAGGCGTTGACCACACCGCCGGCAAAGATGTTCAGCGAAACGCCGTTTTCCGCCATGGTGCCGTACCAGTCGGTCGCGGGCTTGACGTTGCTGCCGGTGCTGTCCTTCCACGGACCGCTGCCTGCCGACTTGATGATGCGGTTGGGCAGGGTCATCGTGCCCAGCTGCACCGGAGAGAACACCTCGGCGCAGTCGCCCTCAAAGGAATCGAACCCATCCTCCTGCGGGTTGACCAGGGCCGGAGCGGTCGGCAGTCCCAGCGCCTGTGCCGTGCAGGCGTTGACACCGCTGCGGATGGCGTTCGTGCACAGGGTCGCGCCGCTCACGCCGTCCACGCCATCGGCCTTGCCGTTTGCCACGATGCTCTGGCAGTACTGCTCCATCGGCGAAGCCAGAAGGGTAAAGTAATCCGCATCCGCGGCATGCAGCACCTTGTAGCTCACATCGGTCAGTGCGGTCTCGCTGAAGGTACAGCTGACTTCCACGCTGGCAAACGAGCTGCTCTGGATGCTGGTGTAGGTACCGGCGTTGAACAGTGCGGCAGAAGCCGTGTTCTCTGTGGCTGCACCGGCAGCGGAACCGGAGGCAGCGGCCTGGCTGCTGCCGGAGCAGCCGCTCAGCATGCCCAGTGCGGCCAGACCTGCTGCACCGGTCATGCCGCCTTTCAAAAAGCTGCGACGGGAAATGAAATCACTCATGGAAATACTCCTCCTTTTTCTTCTGATGTTAAAATTATAACATACAGCAGAGAAGTCCGGATTAAATGTACCCTAACGCGGATTAAATTTCGATTAACGTCCCCTGCGGGTTGGCTTTTGGGGCAAAATGCGGTATGCTGGAGGCAGAGGTGAGACTATGAAAAAAGACCAGCTCCGGAACCGTGTGTTTGTTGCCCTGCTGATGCTGCTGCTTTTCGGCTCGCTGCTGCGCATCAACGCCGCTTCGCCCCGGGTGGATGTGCACGCGCTTTCCGCGCAGACTGCCCTGCCGGACCAGCTTGTGCTGCTGGAGGGCGGTACCCTGAAAAAGAACCAATTGGGCGGCGAGAGCCTGTATTTCACGCTGGAATGGCAGGACGGCGGCTGCCTTTTTCTGCCAAAAGCGGGCGGCTGCACTCTGCTTGTCAACGGCACGGCCTGGGACGACCTGCAGGACGGCAAGCTGCGGCTGTTCCAGTTTCAGGACGCTCCTGCGCCGGATGGCCGGGACGAGGGCGAGATTTGCAGCAGCGGAAAAACGCTGGACCGCTACGGGCGCTGCCTGTACCTTGGGCCGCTGGCCGCCGTCAGTGCCTGTGTCAGCAGTCAGATCGTCAGCCGCTTTATGGTCACCGGCATCTGCCTGTGCGTCATGCTGTTTTCTGCATTGCTGTACACCTGGAAGCGCAGCGAAAAGTACCTGTTCTGGCTCGCGCTCTACGCCGCCTGCATGCTGCTGCGCACGCAGGATGCGCTTGGCATCGGACTGTTCATCGGCACTGAGAATCCGCTGTTTGAAGCACTGGACAATTTTGTCGTTTCCAGCGATGTGTTCCGGCTGATCTATCTCATTCTGTCGGCGTGGCTCAACTATCAGGTGATGCGGCGGTTCCTTTCCGTAAGACTTTTCGGCCATTCCATCCTGTGCTATATCGTCAGCGCAGCCGTACTTCTCACCGTCGGCAAAGCCTGCTTCGGGCACAACCTTTTCTGGGAGATCCTGTATTTCACCGTTTTCTACACCTGTCAGATCGTCTGCATCCAGAAGGACCCGGAACTGCCCACCATCGAGCGGCACACGCTTTCCGTTGCTTGGGTGCTCACTGCGGTGTTCCAGTATTTCCACATCCTCACCAGCCATGGTGTGATCCCTCCCGGCACGGTCGGGCTGCAGTTTCATATCCCGCCCATCGTCTCCTGCATCTTCCCGGTGGCGTTCTTCCTCATCGCCTGCCGCCGCTTTGCCACCAAATTCCAGGAAGCAGACGACCTGAACACCCACCTAGAGGCCGCTGTGGCAGAAAAGACCCAGGAGCAGAGCCTGTTCATCCGCAGCATGCTCCACAACCTGAAAACCCCGCTGTTTTCCCTGACCGGCTACTCCGACATGGCGGCCGCCAGCCTGGAGGACCCGGAGCAGGCCCAGCACTATCTGGCAAAGGTCAGCGACAAGGCACAGTATGTCAGCCGTCTGCTGGACCGACTGTTCCTGCTGACCCAGATGGATGCCCAGCAGGTGGTGTTCCAGCAGGTGCCCGTAAACCTGACCGGTCTGCTGGAGACCATTGCCGAGACGACCCGGCTGAAGGGCAAAGAAAAAGACATCCGGGTCAGCCTTACGGCCCAGCCGGATGCCTATTGTGTAGGGGACCCGCTGTATCTGCAGCAGGCGTTCC
>ENA-UERW01002117-UERW01002117.1-human-gut-metagenome-genome-assembly--contig:-NODE-2117-length-11132-cov-2.752510_pt1 | contig 11132 bp, 7 predicted proteins | sample MGYA00242994_ERZ507995 | MGnify/ENA primary metagenome ERZ507995 (study PRJEB26167, sample SAMN06115492) | human gut metagenome | host: Homo sapiens | place: China:Chongqing | collected 2015-04-26...
ATCCATTCCCCAGGTTCCGTTATATTCGATGAACACCTGATCCGGCAGATATTTCATATTGATGGCATTGAGAAAATCAGCAGTAAAATCTTCCTCATTCTCCACCATCACGAGGCTTGCATTGATTTTTTTCAACTCTGCCTCATCATATTCCACCTCTCCGTCTTCACAGCAGATGATCAGGCTCTTTCCCTGATCGGCAAACCCGTTCTCCAGCAGCGTCTCCTTGATCAGAGTCGTCTTGCCACTGTCCATGAATCCGGTAAATAAATAAATCGGTATCTCCTGCATGTTCTATTCCTCTCTGTCTTATCTCACTATTAAAAGGCAGTCTTCACAGCTTAAGCGATTCCAGATAACTCCTCTAATCTGTGCTCGTCGATATCTGTTCCGATCACGCACAGACGTCCCGTATAATCCGGCTCGCCGTCACGCAGCTCGTACTCCCCCGGCACCATGTCAAAATAAATCCAAGAGCCGTTCTCATCCTCCACCATGCCCTTCGCACGGAGAATGGTTCCATAGTCGTCCGTCTCGCACAGAGTCTTTAAGACATCCTCAATCTTTGCCTTGGTAAACTTATGCGGCGTCTCTTTTCCCCAGCTTGTAAACACCTCATCCGCATGATGATGGTGATGCTCATGCTCGTCTTCATCATCGTCGTCATCGTGGTGATGTCCACAGCAGCACTCATGGTCGTGGTCATCCTCGTCATGGTCGTGATGGTGATGATGCTCATGGTCACAGCACTCATCCTCATCATGATCGTCATGGATATGCTCCAGCATTTCCTTCATCATATCTTCCAGCTTGTCAGCGCCTTCGATGGTCTTCAGTACTTCCCTGCCATCCAGCTGATCAAGAGGAGTGGTGATAATGGTAGCCTTGTCGTTATGCTCACGGATCATCTCCACGCAGGCATTCAGCTTTGCCTGATCCACTTTGTCGGTTCTGCTTAAGATAATGGTTCCGGCGTACTCGATCTGGTTGCTGAAGAATTCGCCGAAGTTCTTCATATACATCTTGCACTTGGATGCATCTACTACTGCTACCGCACTGTTGATCTCCACATCCAGATCTCCTGCCACGTTCTCCACAGCCTTCAGGACATCGGACAGCTTGCCGACACCGGAGGGCTCGATCAGAATACGCTCGGGAGCATAAGTGCTGATAACTTCCTTCAGGGAAGTACCGAAATCACCTACCAGAGAGCAGCAGATACAGCCGGAGTTCATCTCTTTGATCTCGATACCGGCCTCTTTTAAGAAACCGCCGTCGATACCGATCTCACCAAACTCATTCTCGATCAGAACGGTCTTGCTGCCGTCCAGAGCTTCTTTTAACAGCTTCTTGATCAGGGTGGTCTTACCGGCACCCAGGAATCCGGATACTACATCTATTTTCGTCATTGTTTTTTCCTCCAATCTGAGTCTAAAACCCATCCTTTTTATTTTCTATCATATTTACAGTATTGTCAATAAAACGATTATTAAATTTTTATCAACTAAGCCATAATGTTCGTCAGACACTGTGCGGATGCTCGCATACGCAACTGTGCTACGGTTTCTCCGTCTCGATCATGCTGTAAGGCACCACGGCCACTTTTCCCTCTTCATCACCGCCACACAGGATTCCTACGAACACACCGTCCTCCGTAAAGGCTCCGCCTCCTGACATTCCGGGAGCGATCAGTCCCTGCAGCAGAAGCATATACTGGTCAAAATCCTCCACATAGATCCAGGGATCCACCACGAAAGCATAGACCGGCAGCCCACTCTCCCCTCCGTACATCCATACATCGTCATATTCCTTCAGTGCATCGAATACTTCCCGATCCGTCTGCACCGGCAGACAGACCTTCCATGCTTCCTCTGACAGTTCCGCCTTGTCCACCCACAGGAAAGCCAGATCGCAGCTGTCCACTGTCTCCACGCCGGTGGCAGCCACCTGTGTTCCGTCCGGAAATGTCACCCGGGCCTCTCCGGTATCGTCCGCCAGTACGTGCCCTGCCGTTGCGATCAGAATCCTGTTTTCCTCTTCATCATAGATCACACCACTACCCTGCCGCTCTCCCGTCTGAATTCCCACCAGGGATTTCATTACCTTAAAATCATTCTCCGTCAGTTTCTGCTCTGTCTGCACCGGCAGTTCCACAAATTCCATTCCTGCGTCAGCCTGTCCCATGCCACTGTTTTCTTCCGAAACCTTCTGGCCTGCGGTCTCCGTGGAGACATTTTCCTCACTCCCACCGTTTTCCCCGCAGCCGGCGAAAAGTAACAGGCAGCTCAGTATCACAGTGATCCCTTTTATCCGCATTCTCTCTTTTTTCTCCATGACTTCTCCATAGTTTCTCCGTGAAACATGCTCTGCATTGCAGTCGCTTATAACAGAAAACGGACCGCATCCGCAGTCCGCATTTTTCTCAAAAGGTGTAAGCAAAAAATAAGCCGAGTTCTGTATATGACGATCATCTATCTAGTACGACTGTCACCAGCCGCATCAAGCGACCTACCTGAAAGCAGACCGGGCCGGTCTATAGCTCTCTGTTTGGTCTTGCTTCGGATGGGGTTTACATGGCTCCGTCTGTTACCAGCCGGACGGTAGTCTCTTACACTGCCTTTCCACCCTTACCGGCCAAAAGCCGGCGGTATATCTCTGTTGCACTAGCCTTGGAGTCACCTCCACCAGACGTTATCTGGCATCCTGCCCTGTGAAGCCCGGACTTTCCTCACCTGCATAAAGCAGCCGCGATCATCTATCTTACTTACACCTGTTCGATTATATCTTTTTCTTCCGGAAAAAGCAATATTTTTCTGCCAGACGTATGATTTCCCCATATCCCAGCGCTGCCAGCGGGAACATCATCATGTAATAGGCATACATATACCTGGCCTTTGCTTCCCAGAAAATACTGAACAAAAAGCCCCCGATCACAGCCACTGCCAACAGATGCTGTGTGATCTCACTGTCTTTTCGGACACAGAAGATAAAGTAAAACAGACACCCCAGATAGATAATGAACTGTAAACGATCTGCCATCCTCACCACACTGTCAAACAGATCTCCACTCAGCCGGTCTTCCAGTGCCGCCAGTTTCTCATGGTACACATCCCCGTGGTTAAAGTTGAAATACAGTGACTGATAGGTCGGGACATTCCACTGGGACAGAAGTTTTCCCTGATAAAAACCTCTCAGATACCCCGGCTGTGCTTTCATGGCCTGCATGCGCTCCTGCATCATCTCCCGGTAGATCTGATCGCTCTGCTCTGTATTACAGTCCGTTGCATAATATTGTGCCCAGCAATCGCTGTAATACCAGCCGTACCGGCCACCGATCTCTTCCATTCCCAGATACAGGTAAGCCGATGTGGGCAATCCCCGGGAATGCTCCATTCCGGATCTCATCTCATACATTTTATAGATTCCCTGATAGCACAAGAGTGGCAGTGCCAACGCCAGCACCAGTGAAATCAACAGGCGTCTGTCCCATTTTGACAATATCCGTACCGCGCCGACCATGCAATATGCCACCACCAGGACCAGTGTGTTCTTACGCAGCAGAGTTCCCAGTGTAAGAGCTGTCACAATGCCCACCAGTGATCCCGTTTTTCCATATTTGATATATCGGACCAGCATCCATGCGGAAAACAGGGAACAGAATACCCAGGGAATCTCTCCGTAGACCCAGCTGGTATAAAAGACAGATGCCATACAGCTGCCCGCAAGCAGTGTCCCCATGGCCACCACCGCAAGTCTGCCGGAAACTTCCTTCAGAATGCCGTAAATGCAATAGATACCCGCCACGTTCAGAAGTACGAACACTATCTGGATCACATGATAATCCGCCTCTCCAAGAATCCGGAACAGCATCTCTTCCATGGCCGCCGGTCCCAGCTGATGAGCATACAGACCGCAATAATGATCCGGAGCCAGCGTCCCATAGTCACCCTGTATAAAATCTATGGCCGCACCAATAACCGATGCCTGATCTGCACTCGGCACTCTGTCTACCGCCAGAACCCAGCACACACCTGCGATTCCCTGCCAAAGCATGCCGAGCGTTACGGCAATTCTTTTACACCAGATGGCGATTTTGTCACCGGCCTTTTTTTCCACTGCCGTCAGAACTGCATACAATAGCAATATCAGCGCTGCTGCCGCCAGATTCCGTATTACGGAATCCGGAATCTCCACCAGAACTTCATGACCTGCCACCGGAAGCATATACTGCAGGGTACGCATGGCATACCATACAAGGAACAGAAGGATCAGGCTGCCCATGATCCGGATCACCCAGTTTGCTGTCTGCTTTACTATCGATTTTATCTTTGGTAAACGACTCTCCACAGGTATTCTCCTTTTCTTACTGTAGAGTAAACTATTCAGCACCACATTCGCAAAATCGCCTCTGACGATGCTTACTTTTTGCTCATGTGGTTACTTCGTCGCATCAATTCTGCCGCACAGTCTTACGAATGCAGGCATTCGACGCCTGTCAGCAGAATTGCGCTACTCTGAATAGTTTACACGTTGAAGCAGCTTCCACCCACAAATTCTCTGCACAGAGAATTATTGGGAAGGCTTTCACTGGTCACACCCAGGAAATACTCCAGGAACTTAAGCAGTCTCTTGGCTTCGTAATATTCCGGTTCTCCCTTGTCGATCTGGAACAATAACGGCTCTGCGAACTGCTTTAACACTGCCAGTTCATAGATCAGGACGGAATTAAACATGGCATCCGCATCCTCCTGGAACGGGAAAATATTCTGTTCCTCACCCCGTCGCACGGAAGCCCACATATCGATGGTGCGTCTCGCATCCGCACCTCTGGTCCTCGCATCTCTGACCATACGGCGGAGAAGTCTTCCGTCCGTAGTCGGGATCCGGTTATGCTCATCAATATTGATATTGGTCAATGCACTGATATAGATCTTGTATTTACTCTCCTCGGGAAGTGCATAAGATGTCTTCTCATTCAGACCGTGGATACCTTCGATCACCAGAATATCATCCGGTCCCAGTTGTTTGAAATTGCCCTTATATTCCCGCTTTCCGGTCTTGAAGTTAAAGGAAGGCAGTTCCACACGTTCACCGGCTAACAATCTGCACATGTCGTCATTGAACTGCTTTACATCAATCGCTTCCAGACATTCGAAATTGTAATCACCGTTCTCATCCCTTGGCGTGAATTCTCTGTTCACGAAATAGTCATCCAGTGCAATGGGGTGCGGTGTCTTCCCCAGGGTCTTCAACTGAATGGATAATCTGTGGGAAAAACTGGTCTTGCCGGAAGAAGAGGGTCCGGCGATCATGACAAATTTCACGCCGCCCCTGTCTACGATGCTCTTGGCAATCTCGCCGATCTTACGCTCCTGCTGCGCTTCCTGTACCAGGATCAGTTCACTCAGCGACCCACGGCAGATCTGATCATTCAGATCACCTACGGTCTCAATACCGATCTCCTTTCCCCATTCCTCAGATTCTTTCAACGTCCGGAATAACAGCTTTCTCTCTTGAAACGGCTTAACATGCGTGGGATCTTTTTTATCCGGCAGCAACAGCATAAATCCATCCTCATACGCTATGACGTCGAACCACTTTACATAGCCGGCATTGGGCAGCATGTAGCCGTAATAATAATCGTAATAACCGTCCATTTCATAAATATTTACGAAAGAGCCTCTGCGGTAACGGAACAGCTTTTCCTTATCCTTCATCCCCTCTTTCCGAAACAGTTCCATGGCATTATCCAGGGAATAAGATTTCTTCAGAAAAGGTGTCTTTGCCTCCACCAGCTCCCGCATCCGGTTACGGATCTTTGCAGCATTTTCTTCCGTTGCATTGATCTTCCCTTTTGGAGAGATGTAGGAGCCGTTGCCGATGGCAAATTCCACACGACAGCTCTGGGCCGCCTCTCTGCCGTAGACATCAAATACCGCTTTCAAAAACAGCATTGTGGCAGAACGCACATAAGTCTTGTTGCCCACATCATCCTTCAAGGTAAAAAAGGTAACCTCGCAATCCCTTGTCAGTTTCTTGAACAATTCTCTGATCTTGCCGTCTCTGGCTGCCAGTGCGATCAGATTCTCATACTCCTGCTGATAATCGTTGGCCACATCCTCGTAAGTGGCTCCCTGAGGATATTGTCTCTCTTCCCCGTTTATCTTCACTGTGATCATTTTTCTCACCCTGTCCTTCTGTAATCTGCTTTTACAGGTCTTATTTTTCAAACGCAATCCGGTTCCTTGCCATTATCATACCAATCCAGTGCACGGGTAATCAGGGTGATCTCGTCTGCGATCTCCTGTCTGCGGCATATGGTTCTGGGATTGTCCGCATCTGCCTTTTGCTCCATGCGTCCCACGATCTGCTTTCGCTCGGTCAGCATCCATTCCAGATACTCCCGAAGTATCCGGTCTCTGCGGGATAAAAGCAGCGGGCCGAACTTTTCCGCCAGTCCGGGATCCAGACCTTCCGTCTTCCAGGAGTCCCGCACCTGTGATCTCACCGCATCTTCCGACATCTCGCCCAGCCAGCGCACTTTCATCATAAAATAATATTTTCCTTCTTCGTAGATGATATTCTCATCCAGCAGAAGATATCCCTCATCCATCAGGAATGTCCGAAAATGCGGGATCTCCGACTGTGGCTGCAGGATCAGCTCTGCAAATCCCTGTGCCTGTTCTCTTCCTTCGGTAAGAATCTTCTCCATGAGAGGTCCGCCCATGCCGGCACAGATCATCCCGTTCGCCTCTCCGGTCTTCAGGCCGTGCAGACCGTCGGAAAGTCTGGTCTCTATCCTGTCCTGCAGACCATATTCCCGGATATGCTCTCTGGCACGCTCCAGGGGCCCTGACCGCACATCCATGGCGATCACCCGCGGGGAGAGCCCCTTCTGCACGAGATAGACCGATACAAAACCATGGTCACACCCCACATCTGTTATCACAGTGCCGGGAGTGACCATGTCTGTTAAAGCCTGCATTCGATTGGATAATATAACTTCCGCCATTAATCCAGATAATCCTTCAGCTTGCGGCTGCGGCTGGGATGACGCAGTTTGCGCAATGCCTTTGCTTCGATCTGACGGATACGTTCACGGGTAACGTTGAATTCCTTACCTACTTCCTCCAGAGTACGGGCCCGTCCGTCATCCAGACCGAAACGGAGTCTCAGTACTTTCTGTTCTCTCTCTGTCAGAGTACCCAGCACTTCCACCAGCTGTTCCTTCAGCAGGGTAAATGCTGCAGCATCGGAAGGAACCGGTACATTATCATCCTGAATAAAGTCGCCTAAATGGCTGTCTTCCTCTTCACCGATAGGAGTCTCCAGGGATACGGGCTCCTGGCTGATCTTTAAGATCTCACGCACTCTGTCTACCGGCATGTTCATCTCTTCCGCGATCTCTTCGGGGGTCGGTTCTCTTCCCAGCTCCTGCAGCAGCTGTCTGCTCACGCGGATCAGTTTGTTGATGGTCTCTACCATATGCACCGGGATACGGATGGTTCTCGCCTGATCGGCGATTGCTCTGGTGATGGCCTGACGGATCCACCAGGTGGCATAGGTGGAGAACTTATATCCTTTACGATAATCGAATTTCTCTACAGCTTTGATCAGACCCAGGTTACCTTCCTGGATCAGGTCTAAGAACAGCATTCCACGGCCTACATATCTCTTGGCAATGCTGACTACCAGACGTAAGTTGGCCTCTGCCAGACGCTTTTTCGCTTCCTGGTCGCCCTCTTCCATTCTCTGGGCCAGTTCGATCTCTTCCTCAGCACTTAACAGGGGCACCTTGCCGATCTCCTTTAAGTACATACGGACAGGATCCTCAATGCTGACGCCTTCCGGTACGGACAGGTCGATGTTCTCCACATCCACTTCGTCCTCATCGGTCAGAATGATCTCTTCGTCATCCACATCATCGTCATCGGTAATACGCAGCACATCTACGTTGTTCTGGTCCAGATACTCCAGAACCTTCTCCATCTGTTCCTCTTCCAGAGGCATGTCCGCGAAGAAGTCACTGATTTCCTGATACTCCAGCACGTTCTTTTTCTTTTTCGCCATATTCAGGAGCTCTTTTATCTTCTCCGCAAATTTTGCCTGTGTGTTTTCATCCATTTTCGTGGTTCCATCCTTTCATTGCCATTATTTATAGCCATATTTCGTATTTTTTATAACTGTCCCGAGCCGCAAACCCTATTATTCCAGAGAAATGCGGGCTCTTTGTAATTCTTCCAGTGCTTTTTTGCCTTCCACCGCTTTTTTGACCGCGTTGACATCCGTACCCAGCTGCGCCATGTAGTACTGGTAGCTGTTGCGTTTGACTGACACCAGAATGTCATGGAAAGCTCTTTCTCTCTCCTGCTTCGTGGACAATTCGGGGAGCGTTGTATGGAACAGCTCCGCTGCCTGCCTCTGCTCCTCTTCATCCTCAAACATGCTGATGATCCCCGCCGGCTGAAACTGTCCGTTGTCCAGCTCTGCAAACATCTTCTCCGCCACCTTGCGATACAATTCCTCCGTGAAATCCTCCAGAGAAATGTACTTGCGTACAATCGTATACAGAGAAGGATCATCTCCGATCCAGGTGATCAGCAGTCTCTGGGACTTCCGTCCGCTCTCCGAAGGATCGCTCTTGTTCTGCACTCCGCTGCGGGGACGGGGAATCGGTCTGGCGATTCCCGTCTGGGAAGCATATCCTATGACCATTTTGCGCAGATCATCGGGACGGATCATATATTTTTCGGCAATGGCCTGCAAATAATTCTCCCGCTCCAGATCTTCCGAAAATCCGCACAGTTTCTGTGCGATCTCCCGGTGGAACTTCGTCCGCTGTTCCGGATCACTCTGATCGTATTGTTCACTCAGGATACGGATCTCGAAGTAGAAACTGTTCTCCGCCTGATCGATTCTCTCCTGAAAAGCCTCTTTCCCCAGATTCTTGATAAATTCATCCGGGTCCTTATAAGGACGCATATTGATGACTTTACCGGTAAGCCCGGCCTCCCTGAGAATACCGATGCCCCGTAGTGCCGCCTTGGTTCCGGCACCGTCGCTGTCGTAGGCCAGCAGGATGTTTTCCGCATAACGGTGTAAAAGGTTAGCCTGTTCCACCGTAAATGCCGTTCCCAGGGATGCCACCGCCTGGGTAAATCCCGCCTGATGCATGGCTATGACATCCATGTAGCCCTCGCACAGGATAATATTGCCCGTCCGGGCAGTCCTTGCGAAATTCAGTCCATAAAGATTCCTTCTCTTATCGAAGATCATGGTCTCCGGTGAATTCAGGTATTTCGGTTCCCCGTCTCCCATGACTCTGCCGCCGAAGCCGATGACCCGGTGGTTGATATCCTGTATGGGGAACATGACACGATTCCAGAACTGGCTTCGCAGTCCCCGCTGTTCAGAAAACATTGCCAGTCCGGAGTCTTTGATCTCTTCGTCCGTAAAGCCCTTTTTCCGCAGGTACTGTACCACCTGCTCGCCGTTTTTCCCGGCATAACCCAGTCCGAAATGATGCATGGTCTCATCGGTCAGCTTCCGCCCCGTCAGATACCGCATTCCCACTTCGCCACGGGGATCCCGCAGCATATAATAAAAATATTTTGCCGCTTCCTTATTGACTTCCAGCAGCCGCATACGTTTGCCGGCTTTTTTCTTCTGTTCCGGTGTCTCCTCCACTTCGGGAAGCTTTACCCCGGCGCGGTCCGCCAGGATCTTAATGGCCTCCGGGAAGGTATCGTTTTCATATTTCATAAGAAACGTATATACATTTCCGCTGGCATGGCATCCGAAGCAATAATACATCTGTTTGTTCGAAGACACCGAAAAGGAAGGTGTTTTTTCGTTATGAAAAGGACAGCAGCCCCAATAGTTGCTTCCCTTTTTTTTCAATGAGACATAGCCCGATATCACATCCACGATGTCATTTCTGGCTCTGACTTCTTCTACCAGTTCTTCGGGATAATACACGTTTTTTAACTCCTATTTTATCTTGTACCTATCTCTGCCAGGATTTCGGTATGTAGATGTCTTCATAGACCGCTATGGCAAAGCGGTCCGTCATGGCTCCCACATAGTCACAGACGACCTTCTCTCTCGGTTCTCCCACGGAAAGAAGATTGAGATATTCTTCCGGCAGATCATCCAGATGCTTCAGGAAATGCTGGTACAATGTCTCCATCAGCATCTCTGCTTTCCCCTCTTCGCTCTTCGCTACCGGGTTCTTGTAAACTCTCTCAAACATGAACTGTCGTATCTTCGTCATGGCTTCCGCCACCGGCTCCGACATCAGGATGTCTCCCTTGTCCATGCTGTTGGTCACGATGTCATGAATGAAATGATCCAGTCTCTCGGTGGGACTGCTGCCGATCACCTCACAGATGTCCTTCGGCACATCCGCTTCCGTGAGGATTCCTCCGCGGATGGCGTCATCCATATCGTGATGAATATAGGCAATTTTATCGGAAAGTCTGACGATCTTGCCCTCCAGGGTGTGGGGCTTTCCAATGGTCTGGTGGTTTCTTATACCGTCTCGCACCTCGTAGGTCAGATTCAGCCCCTTGCCATCCTTCTCCAGAATGTCCACGGTGCGGACGCTCTGTTCGGCATGTTCGAAGCCAAAAGGGCATACTCTGTTCAGCGCACGCTCTCCGGCATGTCCGAAAGGCGTGTGTCCCAGATCGTGTCCCAGCGCAATGGCTTCCACCAGATCCTCGTTCAGCTTTAATGCCTTGGCTATGGTTCTGGCCGTCTGGGATACCTCCAGCGTATGTGTCAGTCTGGTACGGTAATGGTCACCCTCAGGTGTCAGAAATACCTGGGTCTTATCCTTTAGCCTTCGAAAGGCCTTGCAATGGATAATACGGTCTCTGTCTCTCTGAAACACCGGCCGGATATCACATTGTTCTTCCGGTCGCAGACGTCCTTTGGAGTTCACACTCAAGGATGCGTACGGACTTAAATAATCCTTTTCCCACTGTTCCAAGTTTTCTCTGATCGTCATAGTTCCTCCTGCCCCTACTTCTAATATTCTGTGCCTGTCTTAAAAATCCTTTTCTTTCTTTTGAAAAAAATAGTCATTTTTTCTGATTTAAATTATCTGCACACAGAATAGATGAATTCCG
>ENA-UERW01002118-UERW01002118.1-human-gut-metagenome-genome-assembly--contig:-NODE-2118-length-11127-cov-4.342986_pt1 | contig 11127 bp, 10 predicted proteins | sample MGYA00242994_ERZ507995 | MGnify/ENA primary metagenome ERZ507995 (study PRJEB26167, sample SAMN06115492) | human gut metagenome | host: Homo sapiens | place: China:Chongqing | collected 2015-04-26...
AAGTTATAACATCTCCTCCACTTATAGAACCACTAACACTACTTCCGTCAGGTAAAGTAATTGACATACTTCCCGAAATAGGACTTGAGGAATAAGTACATTCTGTTTCCGTTTCTTTTAATGTCCAAAACCATCCACTCCCCGATGAACTGGATCCGGATCCGGAAGAAGAACTGGTCTGTGCCAAGGCAAATGTACTTAGACTATTAGTACCCATACCGTAATCATTCAGCGAATGCCGAAGATTCATTCCCACACCCAGCAACAGAGCGACTGCTCCACAAACTGATAAGATTTTTTTACCATTTAACATAACCTTAAAATTTTAATTGTCTATAAATGATTACTTCCATTCAACCTTTTTTCTAATACTTCTTTTGTGTATTTCTTCACCATCGTTGTGTTTTCCCACTTTTTTGTATAATGAAAAGTATATACTGACAAAAAGAAACAATAGAAGAAAAGAAAGACCAAAGCAGCTTTAAAATAAGATAATCGTTTTCTCAACCACCAAATTCCATTTGCTATAAGGAAAGCAATGCCAACATAACTCAAATACATATATCTATCGGCCACAATGGCATGACGAGACATATTAAAAAGATGTATTGAGAACAATAAGTTGACAAGAAACAGCAATACACCGAATACCAAATATCGATTATTCCGATAAGCTATGATCCACCCCATAAGAAACAATAGCACTACCGGATAAAGGTAATAGTGTAAGGGCGGTTCCTCCCCCAATACTATAGGAAATGGATAAAAGAAATTCAAATTAACGGGCAGCAAACTTTTAGTAATATATTCTACTAAGGCAAAACATCCAAAAAGTAAACGCTGATATAATGGGAAAATCATTTCATAAGGCCCTTTCCCTTGAGAAAGAACAGTAATAATTCCAAAAAAGAATGCCATAATGAGAAACGACATTTTCTCACTCCAGACCTCAAGATTTTTCATATTCCGGTTCGTAAACCAATCGACGATCAACAATGCCAGTGGAAAAGTAACAGCCTGTTCCTTTCCCCAAAAAGAACAAAGAAAGCACCCTATCGTTAATACATAATAAAAAATCTTTGATGTTCATATATAACGTAAATAACAAAGTAGCCCCAAGAGATAGAAAAAAGCATATAACAACACTTTCAACGCACTGATCCAGGCAACAGCCTCCACGTTAATCGGATGGACTGCAAAAAGAAGCGTTGTAATAAAGTTTACATATAAAATTTGCTTTTCACTCACTCCTCCATGCACACGTAGAAGGGAAGAGATTAATTTCCAAACCAAACAGACACAACCGATATGCAACAACAAACTAAACATATGAAAATAAAAGGGATCATAGCCGAAACCGGCATATAACACCAAATAGCTCAAAAAGGCAAGCGGAGCATACTGCCCACCATAAAAATCAGTGAAGATATGCCACAAGTTATCGACAGTCCAACCTCTTTCCGTATAATGGCTGAACACCATCCATTGATCATCCCATCCCGTAAGGAAGCCGTTTTTTAATGTGGGATAATAAACCAATAGAGTGATTATCACCAAAAATGAACAGCTATACCTTGAATGAAAGATATCTAACTGCCAATTCTTTTTCATAATATAAAACAGTTTATTTTTCGTTCATCAACAGCAACCAATTTTTCACCAAAATATGAATTGATAAAAAACTTCATCTTAATTGCTTTTATTATTTAAATACGAAGTAGAACAAACTCTAACAGATATTAGATAATAAAAGGCCTTTCACATATTACAAATATAACATATATATTCATAAAAAGAAAAAAAATAATTAGTTTTATTGAGAAAAATATAATTTTGTTGCTATACAGTCCAATAATAGCTTGTCTTCCAGTCTTTTTCTAGAATGTTTCTCTATATCCGGAAAAGTTTGTGTCACGCCGCCCGTTACGATAAGCCGTTTCTCCCAAGAAAAGGGCAGGCAATACCGGCGGACATGGATATGGGCAAAACTACCCGTACATGCAATGCAGAGGGAGCAGGAGAGCCTTCACCACTATCGAAGAGAGAAACGGTCTCATGCCGGGCAACATGATAGGTCAACCGTATCTTGAAACCGCATTGCCTGCCAAGTTCCTTCAATATGACATTGCATCTACTGTTGCCTGGTACCGGAAATACATGACCGTCCTTGGACAGCCACTTGGACTTCTCTATGATGCGCTTGGGCACGTCCAGCAGGCGGATGTTGGACTCGGTGTTCGTCTTGCGCCGGCGGGTGATTTCTTCTTCGTACGCAGGAAATACTCGAAGTTGTTGAAAATGAATTCCCGGAATAAACTTATTTACATAACCATTGGCGATTTATATCATAAAAAAGCCTTTCACAGGCAAACGCTGTAAAAGGCCTTTTAGCTTGTGACCTGGGAGGGGCTCGAACCCTCGACCCAATGATTAAGAGTCATTTGCTCTACCAACTGAGCTACCAAGTCGATATTTGTCGATTTTGTTTCTATTGAGTGACCTGGGAGGGGCTCGAACCCTCGACCCAATGATTAAGAGTCATTTGCTCTACCAACTGAGCTACCAAGTCATTCATGCTATCGTTGTTTCTCGATTGCGGGTGCAAAGATAAGAGTTTAATTTTTCTTCGCAAACTTTTTCCGCGTTTTTTACACAAAATTTTAATCAAATTCAAATATATCAGACGGTGTAGTCCGTTTCAGAGCATGCAGGGAAACATCCTTTCCAACCCGTACCCCTTCTTGAAACAGGCGGAAATCGACTGTCTTATAAGCAAGTTCGGGATGGTTATTGTCACGGCTCAGGTGACACAACCAGATATCTTTTAATTTGGGATCATAATGAGTTGCGAGGAATTCGGCAGCTTCACGGTTGCTCAAATGTCCGGTCGGGCTGGCTACGCGTTCCTTCAGAAAAGCAGGATACGTGCCGAATTGCAACATCTCCTCGTCATAATTGGCTTCTATGATCAGGTGGTTCGCCATGCCCATGTATTTACTTACCGTTTCGGTAATATGGCCGACATCCGTTGCCAACGTAAACTTATGATCTCCATATTCGATATAATAACCCACATTATCGGTACTATCATGCGGGACTTCGAAAGCAGTAATGCGGAAATCGCGGATCATAAAAGGCACTTCCTTTTCTATCACCTTACGCGAACTGACAAGCGTTTCCTCCACGTAGCGACTCTTGCTGATTCCTCGGTGGACGGCCTCTGTCGTATAAACAGGAATACAATGTTTCTCTCCCAGACAACCTACAGTCTTGATATGATCGGCATGATCGTGCGTGATCAGGACTGCAACAATTTTGGAGAAATCGATCGCTTTATCTTTCAACACCTTCTTTATGGTACGAATACCGATACCTGCATCAATCAACACGCCGAATTCGGGCGTTCCCAGATAATAGCAGTTTCCACTGCTTCCACTTGCTAAACTCAGAAATGATAGTTTCATTTTAATTTCCAATTCAGTCCTTAAGAGGAATTACGGGCGAAATGAGTCGGGGATCGTCACCTCCCCGATCAGCGAACAGTTCATGTGGTCCTTCACCTCTTCCGGCGTCAAGCCGTGGCCGAAAAGGAACATGAGCTTGGTAACAGCACTTTCGGTCGTACTGTCGAAACCGCTTATCACTCCCGCTTCCAACAATTTATGACCAGTCTCATACCGATGCATTTCTACACTTCCGGCACTACACTGGGTTACATTTACAATCACAATTCCCCGGCTCACCGCTTCTTTCAACATCGTCAGGAACCAATCGTAGCACGGTGCATTACCGCTTCCGAACGTTTCCATCACGACTCCCTTCAGTCCCGGTATGTTCAGGATGCTTTCCACCACCTGGGGAGAAATCCCCGGAAAAAGTTTCAGCACCGCAATATTCCGGTCCAAGAGATAATGCGGCTTCAACGGCTTTCTCGAAACAGGATGGTAAACCTGCCCGGTGTCATACTTTATATAGATACCGGCATGTGCCAGCGGCGGATAATTGTATGAACGGAAAGCATTGAAGTTGTCCGCATTGATCTTACTCGTACGGTTACCCCTCAACAAGTCATTTTCGAAAAAGATACAGACCTCCGGCACAACCGGGACACCGTTTTCCTTGGCTGCGGCGATCTCGATGGCGGTGATCAAGTTTTCTTTCCCGTCGGTCCGCAACATACCAATCGGCAATTGCGAACCGGTAAAGATGACCGGTTTACTTAAGTTTTCCAGCATAAAACTCAAAGCAGATGCCGTGAAAGACATCGTGTCCGTACCATGAAGCACGACAAAGCCGTCGTACAACTGGTAATTGTCTGCAATAATCTTTACGATCTTCATCCATGACTCCGGCCCCATCTCCGATGAATCCATAGCCGGATCAAACTGAATGGTCGAAACCGCATACCCCAACTTCTTCAGTTCCGGCATATTATCCTTCAAATGTTGGAAATTGAACGATTCCAACACGCCGGTTTCGGGATTTTCGATCATACCGATCGTTCCGCCGGTATAGATGAGCAGGATCGAGGCTTTCTCACTTTGAATGTTTACACTTGCTGTCATATCGCAAAGTTAATAATTTTATTCTTCTCCTTTTAATACAGGGACGCTTATATGATATTTTACTGCCACTATCCGTGAAACGAATATTCCGGTAGCAGCAATAAGCTGCGTCAGTGACGGCCCGATACCCATCTGTAAGCAAGCGTAATAAATAATGCCTCCGAACACGCATGCCAGCGCATAAATATCTTTTCGGAAAATCAGCGGAACCTCGTTAATCAGGATATCGCGGATCATACCGCCGAAAGCCCCCGTAATCGTCCCCATCACAATGGCCACCCACATCGGGAATCCGAATGTCAGCGCCTTCTCGATACCGACCACGCCGAACAGTCCCAGCCCTATCGCATCGAAAATAAAGAAAGTATTGTTCAAGCTAATCACATATTTCCTGAATATGATAACGAAGAGCAACGCCAGAGCCGATATGATGAGATAAGAGGCTTGTTCCATCCAAAAAGGGGTGGCATTGAGCAGGATATCGCGGATCGTACCGCCTCCTACCGCCGTAACCACACCGACAACATAGGCCCCGAACCAGTCAAATTGTTTGGCAGAAGCCAAACGGATGCCGCTAATCGCAAAAGCGAATGTCCCGGTGTAATCGCAAAACGTAATAAAGTCTATCATTTTGATTTTTTCTGCAAAAATAAGTATTTCCTCGCAATGTTGCGGTTTTCTATAAAGATGACCTGATAATTATTTAAACCAAACGAACATCCGGCTGTTAATTATATATAAGTTTGCATTCAAAAAGGTGCTGATGACTATCTAATTAAGGGAAAAATGAAGAAATTTATACTAACCGGACTCATTTGTCTGTTTTCGTTCCCCTGGATACGGGGACAAGAATATATACCTCAAATTACACATCGTCATTATACAAGTGACTCAACCCTACTCCAACCCCGCCGCCCTTGGAAAGCGGCACTCGAAACATTCGGACTCAATATGCTCGTCTGGAGCTTCGACCGATATATCGTAAAAGAGGATTGGGCTTATATCAACGGGCATACGATCAAAAGCAATTTCAAAAAAGGTCCGGTATGGGACACCGACCAGTTCACAACAAACCTTTTCTCCCACCCTTATCACGGTTCACTCTATTTCAACGCAGCTCGCAGCAACGGTATGAACTTCTGGCAATCCGCCCCGTTTGCAGCCGGCGGCAGTCTGATGTGGGAGTTCTTTATGGAGAATGAACCGCCTTCGATCAACGACATGCTGGCGACAACGTTCGGAGGAATCGAATTGGGTGAAATCACCTATCGGCTGTCCGACCTGTTCATAGACAACCGTTCGTCGGGAGCCGAACGTGTGGGGCGCGAGGTGTTGGCGGGCGTCTTGTCACCGGTCCGCGCTCTCAACCGTATCATTTCGGGGGAAGCCTGGCGACACGGTTCTTCAAAAGGACGAACCTACTCTTCCGTTCCCGTCAATTTTATCGTCACGATGGGACCTCGTTTCCTCGCAGAACAAGAAGGTTCGAAACGGGGAACGACCAGTCTGAACATTAATTTCCGCATCGACTACGGGAATCCTTTCAACGATGATTTTTATTCTCCCTATGAATGGTTCCGCTTCAGCTTCGGAATGGATTTGTTCTCTGCCCAGCCGGTGGTCAGCCAGGTCAATGCCATCGGAGCCTTATGGGGAAAAACTGTTTGGACGAAAGGGCCGCGTTCCCTTTCCGCCGGATTATTCCAACATTTCGACTTCTATAACTCGGAGCTCCGCAACGGAAGTGACCTGACCGTTCCTCCTTACCGCATCGCAGCACCGGCAGCAGCAGGAGGAGGCCTTATCTATTACAAGCAGGCCACATCGGGAGACAAGACGGATATTTACGCCGAACTGTATGCAAACGGCGTCGCTTTGGGAGCCAGCCTTTCGGATTATATGCTGCTTGGCGAACGGGATTATAACTTAGGAAGCGGCTACAGCACCAAGGCCGGTGCAGGCATCATCTACAACAGACGATTGGCTTTCCTGCTCAACATGGAAAACTATCATATCTTTACCTGGAAAGGATATGATCCGGAGATCGACTGGTCACAGGCAGATCCCGGAACCCTGAACATTCAAGGCGATGCAGGAAACGCGCGCCTGACCATCTTCTCGATGAAACTGGCTTATTTATTAATGGACAAGTGGAACATCACCCTGACAAACCGCTATTTCTCACGACGGACGAACTACCGGTATTACCCCCGGGTAGATTATTCCACTTACGACCTGATGCTCGGGCTAGGGATACGGATTTAATTCTTACGCTCCAACTCGTTCAGATTTTCCATTTTCTTGCGTTGCAGAAACTCGTAGATACCTTCGAGATGTTCCGTCACTTTCTTGTTTCCGAATTCATAAACTTTGGTCACAAGACCGTCCAGGAAGTCTCGGTCATGCGAAACGACGATCAGCGTCCCGTCAAAGTCCATCAAGGCTTGTTTCAGGATATCTTTCGTCTTCATATCCAGATGGTTCGTCGGCTCGTCAAGAATCAGCAGATTGACGGGTTCCAGCAATAGTTTAATCATTGCCAAGCGGGTACGTTCGCCACCGGAGAGCACCTTTACCTTTTTTGCAGAATTCTCGCCCCCGAACATGAAAGCCCCCAACAAATCCTTTATTTTGTTGCGGATATCCCCTTTTGCGACATCGTCTATCGTTTGGAACACTGTCAGGTTTTCATCCAAAAGGGAAGCCTGGTTCTGCGCAAAATAGCCGATCATCACGTTATGCCCGATCGTCAACGTGCCGTCATGCTCGAGTTCTTTCATGATACATTTTACCAGCGTAGATTTACCTTCGCCATTCTTTCCGACAAAAGCGATCTTGTCACCCCGCTCGATCGTCAGATTGGCATTACGGAAAACAGTATGGTCTCCATACGATTTAGACACATTCTCGATCGTCACCGGATAAGAACCCGAACGGGGCGAAGGCGGGAACTTCAGGCGCAGAGCGGAAGTGTCTTCTTCATCGACTTCCAGTATTTCCAGCTTTTCAAGCATCTTCACGCGGCTCTGCACTTGCAAAGTTTTGGAATAAGTGCCTTTGAAACGCTCGATAAAGTCCTTCGTTTCAGCAATAAACTTCTGTTGCTCGTCGTATGCCTTCTGTTGCTGCTCGCGGCGTTCCTTGCGCAGCTGCAGATATTGGCTGTAATTGACTTTATAGTCATAGATACGCCCCATCGTAACTTCGATCGTGCGAGTCGTGATATGATCCACAAAAGCCCGATCGTGACTGATCACCACAACCGCCTGCCCGTTATCGATCAGAAAATCTTCCAACCACTGGATGGACTCGATATCGAGGTGGTTGGTCGGCTCGTCCAGCAAAAGCACATCCGGTTTCTTCAGCAACAGTTTTGCCAATTCGATACGCATACGCCAACCACCGCTGAACTCGCTTGTCTGACGGTTAAAGTCTTCACGGGTGAAACCAAGCCCTAACAGAGTCTTCTCTATATCGGCGTCATAATTAATTTCCTCTATGGAATAAAATTTCTCGCTCAATGTCGATACGCGTTCGATCAGTTCCATATAGCTATCCGATTCATAATCGGTGCGTGTCTCCAATTCTTTGTTGAGAGCAGCGATCTCCGCTTCCATCTCGTGCAGATGGGCGAAAGCCTGAGCAGTCTCTTCAAACACCGTACGGCCATCTTCCGTCATCAAATGCTGCGGAAGATATGCGATAACGGTATCTTTCGGGGCAGACACTTTCCCGCGAGTCGGTTCACGCACACCCGCCAATATCTTCAGCAAAGTAGATTTACCCGCCCCGTTCTTTCCCATCAGGGCAATCCGGTCTTTCTCGTTAATGACAAAAGATATATCCGAAAATAATGCGCTACCGCCAAACTCTACTGTTAGTCCGTCTACTGAAATCATATAATATATAAATATATTGCTTTTATAAAACGAGCGGCAAAGGTAGTAAATAAATAGGAACGACAATATTTCAGCCGTTGGTTCAAAAGAATGACAGGATATACTCCAAACGAGTACAGGATGACAAACTTACTGACTGAGCTTTGTTATCCCGTCCGGTCGAAAAGAATGATTTATTTCACGACTTCCGGACGTATCAGACCACCACCGATCGAAACCCGCTCCTTCCCTGCCAGAGACATATCAATAATGTAAGAATTTCGCTGGTTCACTTCTGTCCGACTCTTATGGGCATGGAAAATATAGCGGTATCCGCCCGATCTGTCCAGGAACGGTGCACCATGACCGGTTCCGACAAGTTCTTCCACTTTATGCAAAAGCGGATTTTTCTCGCTTTTCCTCCACGGACCGAAAGGAGAATCCGAGGTTGCATAACCTACGGCATAATCCTGACTTCTGAAGTCATTTGCGGAGTAGAACATATAATAAAGCCCGCCCTGCTTGACAATAGAAGGCCCTTCAACCACCTTTCCGAACACCAGCTCCCACGGTTCGGTAGCTTCAACACATTGCGTCAATGTTTCTTCTTTGATCTCTTTCAGATTATCTTTCAGCTCCGCACACCAAATCACATTACCGTTTGTAAAGCGAACAAAATAAAGATAGGCTTTCCCGTCCTCATCGAAAAAGACGGATGTATCGATTCCTTTTTCTTCTCGAATCGGCTTCTTTTCATCTTGCACAAATGGGCCCAAAGGAGAATCGGACGTGGCAACACAGACATGTTCCTCTACCGAATAGAACATATAAAACTTCTTATCCTCCTCCACATAGTAGACCTCCGGCGCCCAAAACCATTTATCCCCGTAAGAATCTTCTTTATTCAGTGCCAGGCGCGGAGAACGCTCCCACGATTTCATGTCTTTAGAACTGTACACCTCGAAACCGTCCGCACGGGATGTTCCATAGGCATAATAGGTATCATTGTAAAACAGGATATAAGGATCGGCAATCGGCAACACATCCGAAACCAGTTCTTTCCCTAAAGCAGTCATATTTACCGAAACAACACACAACAGCATCAATAGCATTTTCTTCAACGTATCCGTCTTCATAAATGTATCCGTTTATTATTTGATAATTGAGAATTTCACACGCCGACAAAGATAATCAATTATTTTCTTCTACAATATATTTGTTTTGTTTATGAAAATTCCTATCTTTGCACCCGCTAATACAAACAGCTTAAATTAATTATTCAAACATGGCAACAAAAATTAGATTGCAAAGACACGGTCGTAAAGGTTACGCCTTCTACCAAATCGTGATCGCAGACAGCAGGGCTCCACGTGATGGAAGATTTATTGAAAGGATAGGTTCTTATAATCCGAACACTAATCCTGCTACAGTAGATTTGAACTTCGAAAGAGCTTTGTATTGGTTACAGGTAGGTGCACAACCTACAGATACCACTCGTAACATTCTTTCCCGCGAAGGTGTTTGCTTGAAAAAACACTTATTGGAAGGTGTTAAGAAGGGTGCATTCGACGAAGCTACTGCTGAAACTAAGTTTCAGGCTTGGTTGAAAAACAAACAGGCTTCTGTTCAAGCAGTAAAGGACAAAGATAGCGAAGCTGCAAAAGCTGCCGCCATTGCTCGTCTGGAAGCTGAAAAAGAAGCAAATAAGGCAAAAGCTGAAATCGTAGCTAAAAAGAAAGCAGAATTGGCAGCCGCTGAAGCTGCTAAGCAAGCTGAAGAAGCAGCTGCTGCCGTTCCGGCAGAAGAAGCTCCTGCAGCAGAAAGCGCTGAATAATTCGAGCTTTGCCAAAATAAAAAAGAGGATATCTTTGCAGATATCCTCTTTTTTTATCGCCTTTATCTCTCCTCGCGAACATTCGCAGAAGTTAAAAACGCCCGATCCTACACGAGAATCGGGCGTTCCAAATCACAACATTTCCAACAGAAATATATCAAAACCTTATTTTTTCAGCAAGAAATTATCTATCTGCTCTACAAACTGTTCTTTTGATAAAGCTCCCTGGGCTATCTGTGGTTTACCCGTCTTGGGGATGAACAGCAACGTCGGGATACTCTGTATACCAAATGCCGAAGCCAGCTCTTTTTCATTATCTACATTTATCTTATAAATAACGATATCGTCCTTATACTGTGCAGCCAGTTCTTTCAGGATCGGAGATACTTTCTTGCAAGGACCGCACCAATCTGCATAAAAATCAATAATAGCAGGTTTGTTTCCTTCGTACACCCATTGAGTCTGATTCTTTTCGTAATTATATACTTTCGACAGGAAGTCCGCTTTATTCAAAACAATCACTTCCCCCTGCGCTGATGACACCTTTTCCGTTTCATTTTTTTCTGGTTTTGCAGACATGGAGCAACTGACCAAAATCAGCGCGACCACAACCATCAATAAACTTTTCAAACTTCTCATATAAAACTTATTACTATTTAATTATTATCACTTACAAAAGTAACAATAAAAAGACACAAACGTTTATTCTCAGTGGTTAAAAGAAAATGAATAGAGTGAAAAGAAAAAATATCCATCACCAAATTTGATTATTCGAAAATAATCACTACTTTTGCACTGCAATTAAAAAATACTTGCATACATATTGGAGAGATGGCAGAGTGGTCGATTG
>ENA-UERW01002137-UERW01002137.1-human-gut-metagenome-genome-assembly--contig:-NODE-2137-length-11014-cov-3.672396_pt1 | contig 11014 bp, 9 predicted proteins | sample MGYA00242994_ERZ507995 | MGnify/ENA primary metagenome ERZ507995 (study PRJEB26167, sample SAMN06115492) | human gut metagenome | host: Homo sapiens | place: China:Chongqing | collected 2015-04-26...
CTTTGCCACCGGCGTATAGTTCAGTGCTCCGGCGGAGGTTCTCGCTACCGTAGCGGTCAGTCCCGCTGCACGGTTCTTCGGAATGATGACACCATGGGCACCTGCCAGATTGGCAGTACGGATGATAGCTCCCAGATTATGAGGATCTTCAATATTATCCAGCAGGAAAATAAAGGGCGGTTCACCCTTTTTCTTCGCTGCTTCCAGAATGTCATCCACCTCCGCGTACTCATAAGCTGCCGCATAGGCAATGACTCCCTGATGCTTTCCGGTCTCGGATAACTGGTCCAGACGCTCCTTGGTCACATATTTTACTAATGTATCATGCTTTTTTGCTTCTCTTTTAATGGTCATCATGGGGCCATCCTGACAGCCATCCAGAATGAATAACTTGTCAATGGGTTTGCCCGCACGATAGGCCTCGATCACGGCATTTCTGCCTTCTATGGTAAATTCCTGATATCCCATGTTTGTCCTTTCTATTGTGAATTTTTATTACAGTTCCATGCCTGCCAGACGGATGCCGTCTTTGATCAACTGCAGCATCCGGTCGATCTGTCCCGTCAGGTACAGATAGCCCATCAGTGCTTCAAAACCGGTAGCTCTGCGGTAATCTGCCACGGAAGCGTTTTTCGCGGTGGTGTATGATTTGGCGTTGCGTCCTCTGCGGTACACCGCTTCCTCTTCCTCCGTCAGTTCCGGAAGCAGTGCCTCGATCATGGCAGACTGCGCCGGTGCCTTTACATAACGTGTCGTCTTTTTATGCAGATCATTGGCGGAACGGTTAGCTCTCTCCACCACCACGCTACGGATCACCAGCTCATAAATCCCGTCTCCGATATAGGCCAGTGTCAGCGGAGAATACGCCCGGACATCCTGTCCTTCGCAGGCAAATGCTTCCTTTATTTTCGTAAGAAGGGTTATGCTCTCTTCCATTTTACACCCTCTCTGGTATCTTCCAGCACAATGCCTTTGGCTAACAGCTCGTCACGGATCTCGTCGGCTCTTGCGAAATTCTTCGCCTTTCTGGCTGCCTGACGCTCTTCAATCAGTGCCTCGATATCGCTGTCCAACATTTCCGCTTTCTTGTCTACGATCAGTCCACAGATATCGGACAGCGTCACGATTTCCTGTTTCAGAGCCTCCAGAAATGCCTTGCTGCTATCTGCTTTCGCATTGGAGTTGACGAATTTTACCAGCTCGAAGATAGCTGCCAGCGCATCCGCAGTGTTGAAATCATCGTCCATAGCTTCATCGAATTTGGTCTCAAAGCCCTGTGCCTCGGTAACTAACTGCTTTTCTTCTTCGGACATTTCGGCATCTGCTGCCTTTTCCAGCAGGAACTTCAGGTTATCCACGCTGGTAACGATTCTCTCGTAGCCGTTCTTTGCTGCTTCCATCAGATCGGCACTGAAATTCAGCGGGCTTCTGTAATGTGCGGACAGCATGAAGAAACGAAGTACCTGCAGATCATATTTTTCGGAGATCTCACGAACAGTAAAGAAGTTGCCCAGAGACTTGGACATCTTGCGGTTGTCAATGTTCAGGAAGGCATTGTGCATCCAGTATCTTGCAAAAGGCTTGTCATTGGCTGCCTCGGACTGTGCGATCTCATTCTCGTGATGAGGGAAGATCAGATCTTCGCCACCGGCATGAATATCTATCTCCTCACCCAGATAACGCTTACTCATAACAGAGCACTCGATGTGCCAGCCGGGACGGCCCTGACACCAGCAGGAATCCCAGTAAGGCTCGCCTTCTTTCTTCGGCTTCCACAATACGAAATCCAGGGGATCTTCCTTCTGATCTTCACCGGAGACTAACAGGGAACGGTTACCGCCCTGCAGATCGTCCAGGTTCTTGTGAGACAACTTGCCGTAGTCCTTGAAGCTTCTGGTCCGGAAATATACCGTACCATCCGCTGCGGGATACGCATGCCCCTTGTCGATCAGAGTCTGGATCATATCCAGCATGCCGCCGATCTCCTCGGTAGCCTTAGGGTTCTTGGTAGCGGGCTTGATATTCATCCCCTCCATGTCTTTTTTGCACTCTGCGATATAGCGCTCGGAGATCACGCTGGGCTCCACACCCTCTTCATTGGCCTTCTTGATGATCTTGTCATCCACGTCTGTGAAGTTGGATACATAGTTTACTTCGTAACCCTTGTATTCCATGTAACGGCGCACCGTATCAAATACGATCATGGGGCGGGCATTGCCGATGTGGATCAGGTTGTATACGGTAGGTCCGCAGACATACATTTTTACCTTGCCCGGCTCTAAGGGCTTAAATTCTTCTTTTCTCTTGCTTAAGGTGTTGTAGATTTGAATGCTCATTGTTTATCCTTTCCTGATTGCGATTTTTGCAATGATATATCTTTATTTTATCACACTGTCTTGTCATTTTCTGCAGATTGGGGCTGTTCCCCGGTCTCCGCACTCATTACCACCAGCCTGCGCAGCTGCTTTAATTCATCTTCCATCTCCAGCACGCGGTTGGTCAGTTCGGAGTTCTCACGCTGCAGTACCGTGATGTCTTCCCGCACCGGATCGGGGAGATCTGTCTGGTTCATGGTCTCCTGGGGGAGGCTTGCGTTGTTACGCTTCACCACACGTCCCGGTACACCTACCACCGTAGATCCGGGAGGCACTTCACTTAAGACCACGCTTCCGGCACCGATCTTCGAATTATCTCCGATGGTAAAGGAACCCAGTACTTTCGCACCCGCACTGATCATGACGTTGTTGCCGATGGTCGGATGACGCTTGCCGTGCTCCTTGCCAGTTCCTCCCAGTGTCACTCCCTGATACAGGGTCACATTATCGCCGATAATGGTAGTCTCACCAATGATGACACCGTTGCCGTGATCAATGAAAAATCCCTTGCCGATCTGCGCGCCGGGATGGATCTCAATGCCCGTCTTACGTACACCACGCTGGGAAATATATCTGGCCCAGAAATAATGCCCGCTCACATATAGCTTGTGAGCCAGCCGGTAATGGATCATGACCTTGAAACTGGGATACAAAAGTACCTCCATGGAAGAATGGATCGCCGGGTCACGCTCCCTGATAATACGGACTTCTTCTTTTAAATTTTTGATGATGCCCATGTTCTCACCTCGAAATATACTTCGACTATTCAGACATCTTTTGCAAATTGATATTTGAATCGTCTCAAAAAAATACCGCAGACAAACTCTTCTCTTAGAGACGAATTTATCCGCGGTTCCACTCTACTTAAGGGACGATGCCCTTCACTCTTACGCCTATGGCGTCACGCACATAACGGGTGCTCACCGGATCCGGATACTGACTTACCGTCCCATTCCCCGGATCAGCTCACAGGCGCACTTCCTTTTCTTCCGGTGAAAGCTGCTCACAGCATCCGCAGCCTCTCTCTGACACCTTGCGGAAAAGTACTTTTCCTGTTCTATGCCTTTGATATAATGTATTTTCCTACTAAATAAGATATGCAAAAATGAGGGGTTTGTCAACCCCGGAGTTTTCTACATCACTGCTTTTTCCAACGTTTCCCTCACATATTCATTCAGTGACATCTGGCATGCAGTTGCATGGATCACAAGCTGCTTATGAGTCTCAGGCGCGATCCGGATATTAAAGCTTCCCTTGTATGCTTTTTCCGGAGCTTTCCCCTGTCCTTCACACAGTTGCAGATAATCATCTACCGCCCCATGAAAATCCTCTACCAGACTCCTGGCATCGGTTCCCTCATAAGATATCAAAGACCGTATTCCCATTACTTTTCCGAAAAAGATACCATCTCCCTCTGAAAATTCTACACTTCCGATATACCCTGCATATTTCTTATTCGATCTTTTTCCTCTATCTCTTTCAGTTTACCTCGTACCAGTGTGAAATTGTCTAAGAATTTTTTTACTTTTTCTTGATTTTTAGATGTAATATCCGCTTCACAAAGGGTCATGAGCTCCTCTATATCGTTACCGGCGTCGAATAATAGACGCCGAACGGCAGAATCGGTGACTTCTTCTTCGGCCAATACAATAGGACGCATGTGCAAGTCGACCATTTTCTGGACAAATTTCATTTTGTCGTTCAATGGCAGTTTCATGCGCCGGAAAATACCCGGAATCATTTTGTAACCGATAAAATTATGGTTATGAAAAGTCCATCCTGATTTTTTGTCGTACCGTTTTGTTACCGGTTTGGCAATATCATGTAATATGGCGGCCCAGCGTAACCATAAATTATTACTTTTCTTTGCAACATTGTCCAGAACGGTCAGTGTGTGATAGAAATTATCTTTATGCCCCCGACCGTCGATGGTTTCTATTCCTTTGAGCGCATTCAGCTCGGGGAAAATTAAAGGTAATAGTTTCGATTTGTCCAGTAATATAAAACCCGTAGAGGGTTTTGAAGATGCTACGATCTTATTTAGCTCGTCGATGATTCGTTCTTTTGAAATGATCTCTATACGTTTACGGTTTCGCTCTATTGCAGCGAAAGTTTCTTTTTCGATAGAGAATTCTAATTGGGTGGCGAATCGTATGGCCCGCATCATGCGTAACGGATCGTCACTGAATGTAATATCCGGATCTAAAGGCGTGCGGATAATGCCTGCTTTTAGATCTTCCATTCCATTGAACGGATCGATCAACTCTCCGAAATGTTCTTTATTCAAGCAAATCGCTAATGCGTTTATTGTGAAATCCCTACGGTTTTGATCATCGCAAAGAGTACCGTCCTCTACGATCGGTTTACGTGAATCGTGGGTATAAGATTCACGGCGAGCTCCGACAAATTCTACTTCGATATCTTTGTACTTGACTTGTGCCGTACCGAAGTTTTTAAATACCGATAGTCGAGCCGACTTTCCCAATTTCTCGGCGAAAGTCGTTGCCAATTCGATACCGCTTCCTACGGTAACGATATCGATATCTTTCGAATCCCTTTCCAGAAAAATATCACGAACATATCCTCCGATAACATAGCAAGGGAGGTTCATCTCGTCTGCGGTCTCGGAAATCTTCGGGAAAATAAAATGGCTCAAATGTTTTTTTTGCAGGGCAATGTCAAGTAGCATCTTTATTAAGAATCTGATTTTCGATTGCAAAAATAGCTATTTTTATCGATCTGCCGAAAAGCCTTCTGATTTATTCTCGTTTGCTCCGATGTCGAGGATATTCGTTGCGACCGAAGAGACAGGATAAAAGGTTTCTTGTTATTATGAAATTAAGGCAGAGTATTTCTTAATAAATCTTTTTGTTGAAAAATTTAGACGCCTCTAAGCTTCTGTAAACTTATCGGTTATGAATTGAACTGTGGAATTGTTGTTTTATTAAAGGAATTATGAAGGTAAAAATTTTCATTAAACTATTGCAGAATAAAAAAAAGTATCTATCTTTGCAAACGCAAAAGGGAACAGGAGAGTTCCTTATGACAAAAATGGTGCGGTAGTTCAGCTGGTTAGAATACATGCCTGTCACGCATGGGGTCGCGGGTTCGAGTCCCGTCCGCACCGCAACTCGAAAAAGCAAAATTAGGAAAAGCTCTGATTCTCAACGGAATTAGGGCTTTTTTCGTTTCCGGGAGGAAGCAGAATCCGGTGGTTTTGCGAAGTAAGTCAGGTGCAAAAATGGTTGCTTTTTTTAGGCCTCCTAAAAATGCAACTAAAATGTATTACATTTCGCTGATTTTCATATTTTTACGTAGGTTTGTTTTGCTCCATAAAAACTAAGTTTGTAACACTAAAAACAAAGGAGTATGAAACAGAACACACTGAGAGTTCTGTTCTTCGTTTTGAAGAGCAGGTTGTTAAAAAACGGTGAGGCACCGATTATTCTTCGGGTAACCATAGATGGTCGGCAGGATGAAGTCCGGATTCAACGTTCTGTTCCGTTGAAGTTATGGGACAATGCGAAGGAACGCAGTAAAGGAAAAGACAGAAGTTCAACTGAATTGAACAGTTATATTGAGGCATTGAAAGTGAGGCTGTATCAGATTCACAAGGAACTTCTATGCCGGGAAGCCCTGATTACCCCAAAGAATCTTCTGATAAAGTTATTCTCGAAAGAGGAACGGCATCTGGTTCTGCAGACCATGCGGAAATGTATCGATGACTGGACTTCCCTGATCGGTACAGAGTACCAGCCCTCCACCATTTCACGTTATAACAACTGTTATGAATCGTTGCAGACGGTCATCAAGGATTTCTACAGGAAAGAGGACATTACATTCCATGAACTGAACGGGGAATTCATTGACCGGTTTGAGATGCATCTGAGAACGGTACGCAAGCTTTCTCAGAATACCTTGACCAAGTATATGAGCTGTTTCCGCAAATTTCTCGGACTGGCCCGGGAAAACGGATGGCTGGAACTGGACCCGTTGGCCGGAAAACGCAAGCGTCTGTTCCGTAAGGAGGAGACGTGTCCTACGTTCCTGACCCTGGAAGAACTGAAACGGATTATGGAGAAGGACTTTTCCACGACACGTCTGAACACCGTGAAGGATTTTTTCCTGTTCTGTTGTCTGACCGGCCTGTCATACATTGATGTGAAGACCTTGTGTCCGGCACATCTTTACAAGGACAATGAGGGGAAACTGTGGATACACAAGGCCCGCGTAAAGATTACTACTCATAAGGAAAGCTGTACCTGCAATGTCCCGCTTCTGGAACCAGCTCTTGTCATTCTGGAGAAATATAAGAACTGGAACCCAGAAAATCCTGAAGGTCCCTGTTTCCCGATTCCGTCGAACCAGAAGATGAACGAGTTCCTGAAAGAGATAGCCACTCTGTGCCGGGTAAACAAGCGGCTGACCGTCCATGTGGCCCGGCACACGTTCGCGACGACTGTTACTCTTGCTAACGATGTCGCCCTGCAGAATGTATCGAAGATGCTCGGTCATTCTTCAACCCCCATGACACAGCATTATGCCCGTGTGATGGACAACAGTATCATGAAGGACATGCAGGATGTCGCCCGGGTCTTCGGATAATCAGAAAAGGCTATACTTCACAACGCACAGTGAGGTATAGCCTTTGACATAATGAAGAGTTGTTTGCTTGTATGGATTGGCCTCGTTTTTACTGGGATTATCTCTTCTTCCCTTTTTCAATCAGTCTGATGACATCCTGTCTCCGATAATAGGTTTTTCTGTCAATCTGGGAGAAGGGCAAGGTACCGTTGCTTCTCAGGGCCTGTAGTGTTCTCTGTGATATATTCAGTGCCATGCACACTTCCTGGCTGTCCATCCAGTCATCCAGACCCTTTGAGGTTTGCCTGCCTTTGAGATTTTCCAGTTTTTCTTTCAGCAGCCGGATGGACGTTACCATTTCCTTGAAAGTGCCGGCTTCAATGTTTACGATTTCCATAAAGTGTAGTTGTTTGGTTTGATGCAAAGATAGATGGTATAGACCGACCGGCCAATATCATGTCATCAGATGGCATCACAAGTCATCAGATGTTTCATGTTGTCTGTTGCTGGAACTGGTCTTTCAGAAATATCCGGTCGTTGAATCCGGAAAGTACAGCCGTATTCAGGAAAGGCATGTATCATACTTCGCAATATTACGCAATTTCGCATAGTGCTGTATTCCAGTGTATTTACTAAGTTTGCACCAAAACAGAACGTATGAAAGGAAACACACTGAATGTAATGTTCTTCATCTTGAAGAACAAGTTGTTGAAGAACGGTGAAGCACCGGTCGTTCTTCGGGTGACAATCAACGGACAGCGGGATGAAATCCGTATCCAGCGCTCTATACCGGTGGAGTTATGGGACAATGCAAAGATGCGTAGCAAAGGAAAAGACCGAAGTTCAAGGGAACTGAACATGTACCTTGAGATACTGAGGGACAGAATATATGTCATCCACAGGAATTCCGTGTATGACGGGGAAAGACTGACTCCGAAGAAGATCCTGGATATCCTGTATGCCAGGGAAGGACGGCATCTGGTTCTGAAGACCATGAAGGAATGTATAGAGGGATGGGCGGCTTCTCCCGGAAATTTGCATCCAGCCACCCTGGCACGTTACAACAGGTGCCGCGGATTGGTAGAGACAGTTGTACGGGATATTTACAATAAGGAGGATGTCGCGTTCTCCGAACTGGACAGGAAGTTTATCACGGCATTTGAAAGGTATCTGAAGGAAACTTGCGGGCTGGCCTGGAATACGGCGGCTAAATATCTGGAGTGTTTCCGTAAGGTTCTCAAGGTGGCTCAGCAGAAGGGCTGGATGGAGGATGGCAGGTGCCTGAAAGAACTGGGACAGTTGTGCGTAAAGGAGGAGACTTCCCCTTCCTTCCTGGACTGGGATGAACTGAGGACTGTGATGGAAACGGATATGCCGGCCGGACGTCTGGAACGGGTGAAGGATGTGTTTGTCTTCTGTGTGTTTACCGGACTTTCTTATCAGGGGATAAGCACTTTTTGTCCGTCGCATCTGTTTAGGGATAATGAAGGAACACTGTGGATTTGCAGGACACGTGTTGAAGGGGCGGAGGTCGGAGACGGCTGTACAAGCCGTGTTCCTCTTCTTAAACCGGCAATGGTCCTGCTGGAGAAATACCGAGGTTGGAATCCGATGAATCCAGAAGGTCCGTGTTTCCCTGTCCCGTCAGTCCAGAAAATGAACGGATACCTGAAAGAGGTGGCGGCACTGTGCCGGATTTCCAAGCGTCTGACCACCCAGATGGCCCGCAATACGTTCGCTGCGACAGTCACCCTGGCCAACCGGATTCCCAAAGAATACGTCAGGGAAATGCTCGGCTATTCTTCCGACTATATGTTGCGCCATTATATGCAGGCTCAGGAGGGGAATTCCTGAAAGGCATGAAGCGGACATATACAAAATATGATAAACAGTGAAAGGCTATACTCCAACGGATGTGGTGGTATAGCCTTCCTCATAAACGGAACCGGATGTCAGAACGCTTCTTTCCGGTTCTTTTCCAGCAGTTGTACGATATCGCTTTCCCGGTATAGGATTTTTCCTCCTATTTGGTAATAAGGCAATATGCCGCTGCTTCTGTAGTCCAGCAGCGTACGCTTGCTCAGCTTGAGCTTTCCGGCCAGTTCCGTATCTGTCAGGTAGTTTTCCCCGTCCAATAAGTGCCGGTTGTCAGCCTGCAAATGGTCTATAAGGTCCGATACCCTTTTCATTTCATCGAAGAAATGAAGCACTTCCTTGTCTGATTTGGTGATGATTGTTCCCATAAGCTGTCCTTTTTGGTTTGAGACAAAGATATCTGCATTCCCATGCCGTTGCAAACCGTCGGAGTCTGTTGTCACCAGATGTCATCAAATGTCATCAGATTTCATCGTACCGGATTCCGGTTTCCAGTTCTTCAGCTTGTTCTTTAATACCTTCATATCCTCCGTGACTTTCCTGTACGTGATTCTGGCATAGGCTTGTGTGACCCTCAGGTTGGTATGTCCGAGCATTTTGGAAAGCGTTTCTATCGGAAGCCCGTTTTCCAGACAGACTGTCACGGCGAACGTGTGCCGGGCTACATGAAATGTCACCCTTTTTCTGATATGGCAGATGTCGGCAAGCTCTTTAAGGTAGGCATTGCTTTTTTGGTTCGAGATGGTCGGAAACAGGTATTCCGACTCGCCTTTCCCGATGTAGAGGCTGACCATTTTCCTGGCCTGGGGAAGAAGTGGAATGAATGCGGGATGATTGGTCTTGGTCCTGTACAGATGGATATACATGCTTTTGTCAGAATCTGAAATGATTTGATCCTTTCTCAGCCGACAGATGTCTGAGTAGGCGATGCCCGTGAAGCAGCTGAAAATGAATATGTCACGGATGGAAGCCAGCCTGGGAATATCCAGCTGCTTGCCCATTATCCTTATTATTTCCTGCCTGTTCAAGTATTGTTTCTGACTTTCCTCCTTCTTTATCCGATAAGTTGAGAACGGATTGGTCAGGATGATTCCACACCGATATGCCCATAGAATTCCTTTTCTTACCATACTCATCATCTTGGCTGTCGTATTGACCGACAGCCTGCAGTCAGTTCTGAAGAAAAGCTCCAGTTCGTGTATCATCTGCCGGTCGAACTGTTCCAATGCCATATCTTGTCTGCCCATTTTCTTGCAGAACTCTTCAAGACGTCTGTAGACCAGTTTATGCCTGTTGGAATGGGACATGCTGATTTGTCCGGCATGTGCCAGCCTGTCCGCATCTTTCATCTGTTTGTCAAATACATCCAGAAGAGAAAGCGGGTTGGATCCTGTTGCCATGAAGCGTTGTTTCAACATGCTTGCCGTAAGGTGCTTTCCTTCCAGTTGGGCCTGTTGGTAATGATGCTGTAATGTGTAACTTACATTGTCCAGATATGCATTGATATCGTGTGCTTCTGGGTTCATGGCAGAAACACGTCTGTTCTGCTTGTCCCAATGCTCCTGCAAGATGGAAGTCTTCAGGCTTACATCTGCGGCCTTGTTGTTGACTATGATGCGGAGCATGATTGTTGACTTGCTGTCTTTTTGAAGCTTTCTACGCTTCAGATAAAAGTAAATGGAAAAACTATGTCTCATAAGAAATAAATATTAATTGTGTCCATATCACGAACGGGTGTATAGGACACGGATAAGACATAGATTATGGTTCTGAATTGAATGTAATATATTGATTATTAATGGTCTTGAATAAAGGACTATAAGAAAAGAAAATAAAGTAGATGTGTGATTTTCAGATATCTGTTAAGGTCATAGGAAAAGGTTCAAATCCGCCTGGGGCCCGAACCCAGAGCCCCAATCTGCCTTGGAGTAATTGAATGGAATGTAATATGTTTATTATCAGATGTTTGAACCTGTATAGTTTGACATTGCTTACAAAAATAGGTTCAGTTCCTACATAATTTGCTGGTGAACCTTGTAGAACATTAGTATTCAACCAGATACATTGGACTACTAAGTGCGGGCTTTTCAAATAACCACCTCTTTCGATTTGCACCAGCTTATACTCGCTCTTTACGAAGATGCTCTGAATCTCTTCCTTGGACTGTTGCAGCAATTCGA
>ENA-UERW01002151-UERW01002151.1-human-gut-metagenome-genome-assembly--contig:-NODE-2151-length-10935-cov-3.885891_pt1 | contig 10935 bp, 7 predicted proteins | sample MGYA00242994_ERZ507995 | MGnify/ENA primary metagenome ERZ507995 (study PRJEB26167, sample SAMN06115492) | human gut metagenome | host: Homo sapiens | place: China:Chongqing | collected 2015-04-26...
GGAACTGATAGTTTTTATGCCTTTTCTATCAGCTGCTATTATTTTTTGAGTAAAGACTCATAGAAGGCTTCAGTGTGGGAACTGAGAGAACGCGGGGAGGTTTTGAGTGTTCAGACAAGAGCAAAGCCCGCGGAGGCGGCTCGCGCGGGCTTTGCGGAAGGGGCGATCGCAGCGGAGTTAGCTGTCTTACATCGCCGGTCCTTCGAATTGAGAGCCCCGGTGGTTAGATGCCCTACTGGCTTTTCCCGGGGCTGATGCGGGAGCAGATCTTTGCGGAACCTCTAACTGTTCCAGATCTCTCCGTGCGCATAACTATTATGCTTCCGAACCCCACTTTTCGCCTCATCGAAAATCCTGTTGTCCCAAGAGATTCAGTGATCTACACTTAAAAAGTTGAGGTGATCCGGGGTCTTTCCGGGTCACCTTTTTTCGTTTCCGATGCCCCAGGGGACGGATGAGCGGACCGCAGCTCCCGTTGTTCCTTCCCGCTATGCGTATCTATCAGCAGCTGATAGTTTCTCAATAAAAACTATTAGAAAATCTTAGGAACTATCAGGAACCTCTTCCCCTGCCATCCTTGAATCGGTTTTCGCTAACCGCCATGAACCGTCCACATTCAATTCCAGGATCCTTCGCCGATCGTTCACCCTACAGCCAAATGTTCACAAAGTATCTGATTTGATCTCTTATGACACTTTTGTCTGCTGTGAACGGAAGCGTTCACTATTTTTCCTGATCCCGGAAAATCGGAGAACCGCAAAGCCCGATCTGGCTTAAATTTCTTCGCGCTCGGAGTTGTCTGATTGATTCATAGATAAAAGTAATATCTAAATATGGTCATAGCTTTTACTTGTAAACTACTTTTGTAGTTGGCATGCCTACAACACGAAACTGACCCCCAGCGTGCCCTGAGCCGCTTTATTGTGCCTATCAGCCGTTCTATAAAATCTATTAGCTGCTATGAGTTTTTATGAATCCGCTATCAGCATCTGTTAACTCGAACCGTGTGAAGCCCTGTCACTATGACATCTGAGATCCGAAAAGCTTTTCTCTCTGAGAATCTTTCTGAACAGAAGGACTGGGTGGTCTTTGCCCGGAATTCGGAAGCCGGTCACTCCCGGCCTGAACACGTGCATGACGTGGCGCAGCTTCTCTATGCGGAATCGGGTGTCATGCTCCTCGTGTCCGAAGGCATCCCGCGGCTCGTGCCGCCCCATCAGGCGCTTTGGATTCCGGCTGGCATCCCGCACTCTCTCACCTTTATTACGGAGACGCGGCTTCGGACGCTCTACTTCCCCGCTGAATCTTCAAAACGGGTTTCCGGTTCGATCCGCGCGATGGAAGTGTCTGATCTCCTCCGGGATCTGATCGCGGAGCTCTTCAGGAACACCTATCCGCCGTCCGTCCAGAAGCAGATGAGCCGCCTGGTACTGAGTCTTCTCCATGGAACGGCACCCACCGCGGATCCCCTCCCGCTCCCCACGGATCCCATGCTCCGATCCGCCGCGGAAGGAATCCTGCGGGAAAGCCGCTGGGCTGTGCCGCTTGAGACACTCTGTGATGAGGTTCACCTGACGCCCAAAACCTTCGAGCGAAAGTTCCTGAAGGACACAGGGATGACCTTTAAGGCCTGGAAATCCGCAGCCCGTCTCTGCTCCGCGCTCGACTGCCTCGCGAAAGGGATGTCGATCAAGCAGACCGCGCTTCACCTCGGGTTCTCTGGCCCCGGCCCCTTCAGCGCCGCTTTCACGAAATTCTTTGGTCTGACTCCCGGTTCACTCGTTCAGTCTCTCGGGAAACAAAAAGACCGCTGACCAAAAACACCGGTCAGCGGCTGAGGGAGGTTAGCTTCTAATTTCTTACGGCTCAGAGCTTCTTCGGAAGCGCGAGCGCGAAGATCCCGGCGAGCGGCATGAAGGATGCCGCGAGGAACACATTCTCAATTCCGATGATGTCAGCGAGCCACCCGAAGAACGCGGCGGCCGCGCCGCCAAGACCAAACGTCAGCCCGAAGAAGACACCGGACACCATACCGGTGTGCCGCGGCGCGACATCAAGCGCGCAGACGAGAATCGCGGAGAAGGCGGACGAGATCACAAAGGACACGAGGATCACGAGCGCGATGACACCCCAGAAACCCACGTAGGGCACCAGGAGCGCGAACGGCGCCGCGCCGAAGATCGACCCGAAAATCACCTTCCTGCGGCCAAAGCGATCGGTAATCGGACCGCCGAGCAGCGTCCCCGCGGCTCCCGCGCCAAGGAACGCGAAGAGCGCGTACTGAGCGGTCACCGGATCCACATGGAATTTCTCCATGACGTAAAACGTGAGGAAGTTCGTGAGGGACGAGATATAGACCTGCTTCGAGAACATCAGAATGAAGAGGATCGCGAAGATGAACTTTACGTTCCAGGCGGTTCCTGAACCCGAGGCAGCCGCCGCGCTTTTCACGGCTTCAGGCGGTGCCCGGTGATAGGTCTTCGCGACACCGACGAGAAGGAGGAACGCGAGCGCGGCGGAGAGGCTGAACCAACCGATGCTTGACTGCCCATACGGAATCACGACAAGGGCAGCTGCGATCGGTCCCATCGCGGAACCGGCATTCCCTCCCACCTGGAACACGGCCTGAGCGAACCCCCGCCTGCCGCCCGAGACATCCTGAGCGGTGCGGGAGGATTCCGGGTGAAACACCGCAGAGCCGCATCCGATCAGAGCGACCGAAATCAGGATGGCGGGGAGCGTCGCCGCGTGAGCGAGAAGAATGAGACCAAGACCTGAGAGCAGCATTCCGCAGGGGAGCGCTGCCGGCATCGGGTGCCGGTCACTCACTGCCCCGACGAAAGGCTGCAGAAGTGACGACGTGATCTGCACGGTGAGCGTGATGAGGCCCACCTCAGCGAACGTGAGGGCGTTCGCTTCCTTCAGGACAGGGAGCGATGCCGGGATCACCGACTGAAGCAGATCGTTCAGGAAATGCGCCGCGCTGATGGTGAGCAGAATCCCCATCGCGGCAGTTTGATTTTTTGAGTCCATCTTTTTGGTCCCTCCAACGCGGACCTGAATCTTTCAGATGGAGTCAGTTTATGTACGGGGGTTGTCGTTTAAACGACATTAATAGAACCTGAAACGACATTCTGCGAGATCAGGAATCTGATTCGGAATCATCGCAGCTATTTATCAGAAATCCAATAGTTTCTATCAGTTTTTATGAGTTTCTGATATTTCCTAATATTTGCTATTAGTTTTTATAGATTGGAACTAGAAAGACCGATGATCTGTTTGCAGCGGCAGGGAAGATCTCCATCGGGAACTCAGACCCCGGGATTGATCATCCAACTCCCTCATCCGAGATGCGCCTTATCTCCTCACTTTCATTAAGTTCTATGAGATTCTCCATAAATCCTGATAGCTGCTATTAGCAGCTGATAGTTTTTATATCAGACTGACATTCAGTGACCTCCAGAGACAAAAAAACCGGCACTCGAAAAGAGTGCCGGTTCTTTGCTCAGGTCAACCAATGAATGGTTTATCAGTGGTGCTCGTGCGGCGAGAAGACACGATCCGCGGAAGCAACCGTAATCCGATAATCCGAGAACACGCCTTCCATCGATTCGCGCTGGGCTTTGCGATGTTCTTCAGAGGTGAGGAAGGCCTTAACGGATTCGTTATCCTTCCAGACCGAGAGGCTCAGGACCTTGTTCGGTTCGGACACGGACTGGAAACGTTCAGCTCGAACGAAGCCCGGAACATGAGCGAGGTGAGACTGAATCTGCTCGGCCTTAGCGAGGAAACCGTCTTTCTGTCCCTCAAGCAGAGTGACTTCGAGCAGGACTACAACATCAGCCATGAGTTTCTCCTTAACTTTGAAAAGGTTCAATTAAGGACAGTACATCACAGCTATCTGAAGCCGATCTGAAGAGAAATCTTTCTTTACGTTTCAGCCGTGCCTCAGATACCGGCGATCACTTCTTCCGGTTTCTGGGTGTCGATATTGATTTCGGTCCACGTCTGATGGGCATATTCCTCATGCTTCTTCAGCGCGCTGAGGTCAGACGGAGGCGGAATCGGGCGTCCGGCTTCGCGTTCACCTTTAACCCAAATCACAGAGGCTTCCTTGAGATTACGCATTGCTTCTTCAAGCGTCTTGCCGACAGCGTAGCAGCCCGGCAGATCCGGAACAGTGAGACTGAAAGCATAGGCGCCGCTGCCCGGTTCGATTGCAACTTCGTATTTCATACGAGAGCTCCGTTTACTGTTGAGATCAGGAGAAAAGAGCGATGGTCACACTCCGTTCTCCAATGCGAAAAATTCAAACGGCTTAGTGTCTCACAATCGTATCGGAAAAGGTAGTCCTTCAGACGAACCTATTTGTTTGTACAGTGTGTTTCTTCTATCTGTCCGTATCCGCAGAGGCGCTATCGGTAATCCCAAAAGTTATTCAATAACTATCAGTTCTTATGATTTTCTATTAGCAGCTAATAGCAAATCATAGATTTCATATACGGTTAACATCGCCAGGTGCCAACGGCCGGCAGAACCCGCACCTATATCCGCATCACTGTTCGATGAGGCAGAGAGACAATAACTGTCAGCCATACACGTTGGTGCGTCACTTTATGTCGCATTGAAAATGACTTTCTCTGCAGGAATCTACAAAAGAGCTGTTGGTGGATTTCTTATCAGTTTCTATTAGTATCTATTAAATACTATTAGTTTTTATGAGTTTCTGATAGAAAAGCAATACTGATAGGAGCGGAACCAAAATCCCCGGCGGAAAGAGTCACTGGCTTGAGACGAAGATCGGTTCCGATTTCTGATAGCAGCTATCAGTGTCTCTATAAAAACTCATAGTTCCTAATAGAAAAGGCTTCGGCCTCCGGGCCAAAGCCTTTTCACACGCGGCTGATCAGCCGTGCGGTTCAACTCAGAGTGTCAGACGCATTTTGATATGCGGAATTCCATCCTCGAGGAACTCATCCGACACCTGAACGAAGCCAGCGTTCTCGTAGAGCTTTCTTGCGTAGACCTGAGCCTCAATCGTGAGACTCTCGGCGTGAAGCTTTTCCTTCGCCACCTGGATACCGGCGTCGAGAATCTTCGTCCCCAGGCCGCAGCGTCGTTTCACCGCGATCACGCGGCCAATTGAGCATTCATCAAACGTCGCGCCTTTCGGGAGCACGCGGAGGTAAGCCTGAATGCCGTCCTCGTCTTTCATCCACACGTGATACGCGACCTTATCGGCGTCATCCACTTCCTGATACGGGCACTTCTGCTCCACAACAAACACCGAGACCCGGAGCTTATAAATCTCAAAGAGCTCCTCTGGCGTCAGCTCTTGGAGCGTCTTCACAAAGAGTTCCATCTTTCTTCCATTGCTTTGAATCACTTTTGAGCCGTCATTTTGTCATAAAGCCGGGACTGACCTCACTTCTCATAGTTTCTTATGATTTTCTGATAGATACTAATATTTTCTATCAGTATCTATTAACACCATGCAGATCACGGTGACTCCAGCCGTAAGTCAGAGTCTGGGAGTAACCAAGGCGCATCAGTCTCTTTTGCAGGGTACGGTAAACGTTATAAGTGGGATTTGAACCTTGTGTTGTGGCTCGCGGGTCTTCAACGGAGCGGGATTCGTGCCGACTTGATTGTTTCCAGAGCAACGTGTGTCATTGATAGATGCTGATAGCTTCTATTAGTTTCTATTAATTGATCTGAAGACAGGAATCGTGCTGATTCCGCCCCCTGCTCGATAGCCTCGTTCCGGGTAAGGCTGCTGAACCGGATCGGCTTCCGGGTACGGTATCCGTTATAACGGATTCATACACCCTAATCGCCGGCTTCCGTGCTCCAATCCTGAAATCCACCGTCCGCGCCGATTTCTGGCTGGACCGGTTTACTCATCTATCTTTTAATATTTTCTATTAGATTCTATTAGTATTTATGATTAGCTGATAGTTCCTCTATGGCCGCGTCCCTTTGAGACTCCACACAGCATATTTCGCATTTGGAACGTGGCTTATTTCCAGTTCGCCCTTATGAGTTTCTATTAGAAGCTAATAGAAGCTCTTAGGCTTGAACCTTCATTGAGATACCGGTTTCCAATCGGTATAGGGTACGGTTTCCGTTATATCGGGTTCATTTCGTCCGATAACGTTTACCGTACCTGAAAGGGTTGCGACTGTTCTTTAGGGCGGTCGTTCCAATGCTCGTGGACAAATACTGACCCACCCCTGCTTTTCCCGATCCCTTCGGGAGTCTTTTTCCTGATTGATAGCTTCTATGCGTTTCTATGATTTGCTAATAGAAACTAATAGAGAGCTAGTTGGTGAACCAGATCCCGGAGGAAACGTAGACCGATCTCGCTTCGGGTACGGTAAACGTTATAACGGGGAATTGAGCGCCCGCTCGCTTTCTGATCCGGTACGGTCTCCGCTGCAACTGGTTTCTCTCCGTTTTCTCTCTGATTTCGATTCAGGGTACGGTTTCCGTTATTTCTGACGAGATCACGCTGAACTGCCGCCTCATTAATAGCTTCTATTAGCTTCTATCAGAAACTGATAACGGGCAGGCACCCGCCCTTTCCCAAACGGAATTGGAGGCTCAAGCCTTTTGGCACGGACACGGATCCTCCGCGCCCTCCTTTTCCAGTACCGTCCTGAAGACCATCACATCCCGAGACAAGGTGTGGTGACCACGGGCGGCGGACTTCTCCCCTCCAGACCGGGATCCTGAGCCTTACGCAGACCGTTTTTTTGATGGGTACGGTTTCCGTTATATCGAAAGAGAAGCCTCTCATTCAGACTGAGACCGTCGGCTCTTCCTTTGTCTTCTTATTAGGTACGGTAAACGTTATCGATCACGGGGCTCGCATATCTGCTAGTCAGCCGTCTCGAAGAGTTTCACGTCGATCCGATTCACATCGTCCTCTCAGGATCGAGGTACCGAAGTAACAGTCGCGTGTCAGAAGATCTTCAGCTATGGGTACGGTTTCCGTTATATCTGAAAGAGTCCTGCCTCCGTGACGTCCTTCTTCATCATGATCCCCTCAATTACTCCGTTGCCTGTCGCTCCTGACAGAGGAATAACGAATTCCGTACCTGTTTAATAGAAACTATTCGTATCTATCAGTATGTATTAGATGCTGATAAATGATGGGGATTCGACCATTAATCGCCTCCACACCTGGCGTCGGCAGTCCTGACACTTCTGACCGCTATCCATTTCGCTTTTCTTTTTGGGACAATCGCGCTTTGGCTGCCGTTCACGGCATCGACACAGGTGGTCGAAGACCTTTTCGTGTCGGAATGGGTACGGTTTCCGTTATATCTGGAGCTTAAAAAAATCCGAATGCCTCACCCGACACTGTTTTTTGAACTTTTTAAATCAATAAACTTTTTTGTAATCAAATAGTTATACATTATCAATGTTTCACGTGAAATACAGACACTTTTCACGGGACTTTTGAAGTATCGTTTAACTATTTGATTTTATGTTATTTAATATTTTCTATTAGTTCCTATTAAATTTCTGTCATTCTGAGCAGATTCCGCCTGACCCGAAAAGAACTGAAAAATGGGTGGAAATGGACTTTTACTATTTGGTATATTACTTTTAAGTATTTTTTAAACATGAAAACATGTCTTATCGCCAGAAAATCGGCAGAAGCCGCGAAACCGAAAGACTGAAGGAATTGCTTTCAGCGCCAGGACCTCACCTCATTACGGTGCGAGGAGAGACCGGTGTCGGTAAAACCGCACTCCTTGAAGAGGCCGCGAAAGAACGGCGTCTCTTCCGTTTTGAGGCCGCGGACATGAATAGCCGGCTGCTCCTCAGAAGCTTTACTTCGGACTTCAATCAGTTCTTCGGGAAGAATGAAGCGGAATTCCCTTCCTGGGAAGACGCCCTGAAATCGGTGTTTGAGGCGTCTCTCCAAACGGGGTCCGCTATCGCTTTTGACCGGTTTGAAGCGCTCTGCGGCGCGGTGCCGGAATTCCCCGCCGTGCTTCGTGAGGTCTTTCAGTCCGTCCGAACTCCCTCCCCCTGCCCTCTCATCCTCTCTGGCGGCGGTGTCGCCTGGATGCGGGAAACGGTTTCCGGCTTCAAGAGCCCGCTTTACGGCCTTCCGAATACGACAATCGAACTCTCGGGGCTCTCGCTTCGCGATATGCCAGCGTTCTTCCCCGGGTGGACGCCAGCCGATCAGTTCACCGTCTGGGCGCTTTTCGGCGGCGTTCCCGGTGTTCTCGCGCTCTTCAATCGGGAGGAAACGCTGGACACCAATCTCTCGCGTCTTCTCACCCGAGGGAGTGTCTTTGACTTCGCGGTTCGGCTCGCGACCGAAACCCCTTTCCGGGAACCCCGGATCTATCACTCCATCATGTCGGCTGTCGCTCGTGATTGCGACACCCCGGGGAAGATTGCCGCCTGGATCGGTGAAACCGAGGCGAAATGCGGCAAATACCTCTCAGGACTCGTCCGGTCAGGTCTCGTCACGAAGATCTTCCCCTGCGGTGTTCCGAAGGACGGCAGAAAGGGCCTTTACTGGCTTTCCAGCCCCGCGCTGAAGCTTTGGTACCGGTGCCTCTTCATGGGTTCGGGAAACGGTGCCAGCGGGCTTAAAACGCGTTTAAATGCGATTCTCGGTGAACCCCTCGCTCTGGCATCCTCTGACGCGCTGACGCGTCTGGGACGCCGTTCCAGGCTCCGTTTTATGCCGGAGGAAAGCGGGCTGCTGGAAGGGGTTCAGAGCGATTCCGGTACCCTTTTCGCCCTGACAGACGCCTCGAAAACGGATTGGCTGATCGGTCTCGCGTCAGCTGATCCGACCCCCGTGGGAGAGGCGGCGCTGCGGGGCTTCGCGCTTCACGCGCTGAAAGGCCGGGATGACCGCCGCACGGACCTTGCGGCATCGAGCCTCGCGGGGTACACGGATGAGGCCCGGAATTTCGCGGAAACCGCTGGAATCCGGCTTCTCGAACTCCCCGATCTCCTCCGATAAAAAAAGACCGTCAGGTGATTTCTGACGGTCTTCGCTTCAGAGCCTTTTACTCTTCAGTCTTCTTTTTCGCGGTCCGCGTGGTTTTCGCCTTGACGGTCTTCACGGTTTTTGCGGTCTTCGTGTTTTTTGTCTCCGCTTTCACCGCGGTTTTGGAAGCAGCCGCTTTCTTCGCTGTTTTCGCGACCGTGGTTTTCACGGGTTTAGCCGTTTTCGAGGTTTTCGCCGCGGCCGTGGTTTTCGCCTTGGTGGTCCGGGTTTTCTTCACCGCGGTCTTCTTCACTTTCGGCGTCTCTTCCACGATTTCTGGTTCGAGAATCGGTTCCATCGCCGCGGCTTCAGCAGCCATCTGTTCCGCGAGTTCAGCCGCCGCTTTCTGGGCCGCCCGCTTCGCCGCCGCGTCTACCTTAGGCTTACGAGGCTTGAACCCGAGCTGTTTCAGCCACGGCACATAGACTTTCTGCACAAAAGCGGGTTCCGCGAGGTGCAGTTTCAGCCATTCGACAAATTCCTCGATCGAATGGCCCTTCGGAGCGAACTTATTCGCGCGAAGCCAGTTAAAAAATTCGTGGGACTTGTAGCCCTTCTTCTCCGCGTACGCCTCATTCGCGCCGCCAAGCAGATCCGCGTAGTACGACACCTGGCGCGCGGTGAGCACGGCCTGGTGATCATCGAGTTCCAGCGAATCCATGACAGAAGTCTTGCGGCGGCGGGATTTCTTCGAATCATCGTCATCCCGCGCGAGCTGCACATGATTCTTCGGCGACAGGTGGAATTTCAGCTGTGTCACCTTGTTGTGGGCCCCCCGGATCAGCTCAAGTTCCACGCTGAAACGCGTGAATTCCGAGCTGTTGATCTGGCGGATAGCGACGTCGAGCACCCGCTGCTTGAAGTTCCCAAACCGCGTATAAGCGTCTTTTAAATCAAGGAGATTGCGGAGTTCCTCAAACGTCGTGAAGAACGTCCGGTCCGGATGGTTCTGGTACTGAAGGCACATCGTGTAGATGCGGATCGCGAACACACTCCGCAGACCCGTGAGTTCCATGAGATTGAACTCAGTGAACTGCTCTTTCAGGCGCTGAACAAAGGGGATAAAGGCCGGCGTGAAACGGAATCCGATCTGACCGTGCCCTTCCGCGTACGTGACTGACGTGAGGAAGTGGAAACGCTCGAAAACCGGCTTTGTCGGATCCTTTCGGAAGAGGTCGTACGAACTCTTGAACGCCGCCTGCAGTTCCGGGAAATTCTGAATCGACCGCATCTGAATCGTGGCGAATCCGTTGAAGAGCGAATCCGACACCTTGCGAAGCGCCGCGTACACCTCCTGCTTTCGGGTACCGAGAGCCATGATGTCGGTGGCGTTCACGAAGTAAGTCTTGTTCGGATCAATGGCGTCGACGTTGGACACATTCGCGATCGCGCTCATCACCACGCGCAGCTGGAAAAGATCCAGGTGATACGACGTGAGATTGAGCGGATTCGAATAGCGAACAACCTTCGATTCAACGTATTTTGTCTTCGGTTTTTCAGCCATAGCCCAGATCCACAAGGAAAATTGACAGGTACGGTAAACGTTATAACTCAAATCCCCATAAACAAAACGAGCCGAAAGGTGATGGCCTTTCCGCTCATTTTTTTGGTGGGAACCTGTGCATAACGGTGACACTTCCGATTACATAGTACTAGCTAAGAGAAGAAAATTCCAGCCGAAATTCATAAATCTGCCCCCTCCCTTCAAACCCGAAAAAAAGGGGCTGGTACGGAAGACGTTGCAGCAGCGGTACGGCTTCCGTTATCGAAAGGTACGGCAGACGCTGCACCAGGGGTACGGTAAACGTTGCTTCTGGCCACCCTCTATATAGAATAAGAATTTAAAAAGAGGTGAATTATCAAATCAAGTGTAAAGTTACTGAATAAAATACTTCAGCCGGACACTT
>ENA-UERW01002153-UERW01002153.1-human-gut-metagenome-genome-assembly--contig:-NODE-2153-length-10929-cov-2.625415_pt1 | contig 10929 bp, 10 predicted proteins | sample MGYA00242994_ERZ507995 | MGnify/ENA primary metagenome ERZ507995 (study PRJEB26167, sample SAMN06115492) | human gut metagenome | host: Homo sapiens | place: China:Chongqing | collected 2015-04-26...
AGAATAATGGGGTGAATCTTCCCCTGCCGGACAGCTGCATCGGACACGGCGCGGATGACCTCAATCTGGCTCTGGAGGCTACAGTCAGCCCAGCGCACCACCTCCTCGGCCTCGTCAATGGCGGGTATGCGGATGAGCAGGTAGTGCAGGCCGGGTATGGCGGTCTTGGCGGCGATGATGTTTTTCAGGCGGCTGTCCGCGAAGCGGGTGACGCCGCCGGCCCGGGCCGCCCGGATCACCCCGGGGCGGGCGGAGAAGCCCTTGGTGACAAAGGCCAGCTCCACCCCCCGCAGGGCGCAGAAGGTGTGGAGCTTTCGGGCATTCTCCTCGATTTTCCTGGTGTCAATCTCCAGTATGGGTGCGTACATGCTTTCCAACCCCCTTTGTAGCTACCAACAGTGTAACCCTCATTTTCCCTCTTGACAAGGGGAATTCCATATGTCATACTGTGTATGCTGAATATATACAGTATGACATCAAGAAGGTGTACCATGGACATCATCATCCGCAATTCCGGCGGCGTACCCATCTATGACCAGATCACCCGGCAGATGAAGGGCCTCATTCTCCGGGGAGAGCTGAAGGAGGGCGAGGCCCTGCCCTCCATGCGGCTGCTGGCCAAGGAGCTGCGCATTTCCGTCATCACCACCAAGCGGGCCTATGAGGAGCTGGAGCGGGAGGGGTTTCTCACCACCGTGCCCGGCAAGGGCTGCTTTGTGGCGCCCAGAGACCTGGAGCTGGTCCGGGAGGACTGCCTCCGGCGGGTGGAGGAGCACCTCTCCCAGGCGGTACAGATCGCCAAAGGGGGCGGCGTCACCCTTCCGGAGCTGGCCGATGCGCTCACGATTTTATATGGAGACGACTGACATGACAAACGCCATTGAAGTAAGGGGCCTGTGCAAGGAATACGGGGACTTCCGGCTGGACCGGGTGGACCTGACGGTGCCCTGTGGGGCCATCGTGGGCCTCATCGGGGAAAACGGGGCGGGAAAGTCCACCACGCTGCGGGCCATTTTAAATCTGATCCGCCCGGACGGCGGCACGGTCAAGGTCTTTGGCCGGGCGGTATCGGAGGCAGAGCCGGACTTTAAGGAGGACATCGGCGTGGTGCTGGACGAGGCCAGCTTCCACGACCCGCTGAAGGCCCCCCAGGTGGGGCGTATCCTCTCCGGCGCCTACCGGAACTGGGACCAGCGCTGTTTTGACGGCTATCTGGACAAGTTTGGGCTGCCCCGGGACAAAAAGATCAAGGACTTTTCCAAGGGGATGCGGATGAAGCTCTCCATCGCCACCGCCCTGTCCCACCACCCCCGTCTCCTCCTCCTGGATGAGCCCACCTCGGGGCTGGACCCGGTGGTGCGCAACGAGCTGCTGGACGAGTTCCTGGACTTCATCCAGGATGAGGGGCGCGCCATTCTCCTCTCCAGCCATATCACCAGCGACCTGGAGAAGGCCGCGGACTATGTGACCTACCTCCACAGGGGACGGGTGGCGGTGCAGGGGGCCAAGGACGAGCTGCTGGAGTCCTATGGGCGGCTGGCCTGCGCCCGCTCGGACCTCCAGGGCGTGGACCCGGCGCTGCTGGTTGGGGCCCGGACAGGCCAGTTCGGCTGCGAGGCCCTGGTGCGGGACCGCCGTGCCTTCCGGAGGCAGTATCCGGCGCTCACGGTGGACCCGGTAACGCTGGAGGACATCATGGTATTCACAGTAAGGGGGGACGAGGCGTGAAAGGACTGCTGCAAAAGGACTTCTATCTCATGAGGACCCTGGCCAGGAGCTACGCCTTTATCCTGGGCGTTTTTTTCCTTCTCTCCCTGACGGGGGTCTACGACGGCACCTTTCTTTGCACCTTCCTGGTGCTCATGTGCGTCATGATCCCGGCAAACACCTTCTCCTATGACGAGCAGGCCAAGTGGGACAAATATGCCGCCTCTCTGCCCGCGGGCCGGCCGGGTGTGGTCCGGGCCAAATACCTCTTCACGCTTCTGGTGAGTCTGGCCGCCCTGGCGCTGGCCGCCCTGCTTCAGGCGCTGCTCTTCTTCCTGGGCCGGGCGGGCACGGCCACCCTGCTGGAGGCCGAGCTCAGCGCCGTGGCCCCCGCCGGCTTCGGTATCCTCATGACCGCCATACTGCTGCCCCTCCTCTTCCGCTTCGGCTCCCAGAGGGGCCGGCTCTACCTGGTCCTAGTGGTGGCCGTCCTGACAGGCGGGACCGTGGGCGGCGCGATGGTCCTCTCCGAGGCGGGGCTGGGCGCCTCCATCCTTCTCACCCTGCTGGCCGCCGCTCCCCTGGTGGGACTGGTGGCGCTGGTCCCCTCCTATTTTCTCTCTCTGCGCATCTACCGGGAAAAGGACCTCTGACGGGAGGAGGGCCCGCCTCATCGGACACCCCAGCCTCAGACCACAGGCGATTCCTAACAACAGGTTTTTCGTCAGACTGAAAAAGCACCGCGGCCAATCGGATTGGCCGCGGTGCTTTTTTCTCACGGGAACGCTTGGACGGAACCTTGGGCTCAGGCCGGGCGGGAGATGGACTCCACCGGGCCGATGTCCTGGAAGGGGAGCAGCACGAACAGGGCGCGGCCCAGCACGCACCGCTCGTCCACCACGCCGAGCTCAGGGCTGCGGCCGTCGGTGGAATTGTTGCGGTTGTCGCCCATAACGAAAATAGAGCCCTCCGGCACCACCACATGGGTGGCGAAATTGGAGGGGAGCTCCCGCATGGGCTCCAGAATATACGGCTCATCCAGGACCACCCCGTCCACATAGACGGTGTTGCTCTCGTAGTCGATGTCCACGGTCTGCCCCCCCACGGCGATGACCCGCTTGACGATGGGCTGGCCCTCCCGGAAGGACTTCTTGCTCAGCACCACCACGTCGCCCGACTCCGGCGTATAGCCGATGGACTGCAGGAGCAGCATATCGTGGTCGTGCAGGGTGGGCATCATGGACGAGCCGTCCACGCCGATGATGCGCCCGATGAAGGTAAAGACGAGAATGAGGCCCACCAGGGCCATCACCAGCGCCTGGAGCCAGAAGTAGAGATCCACCTTCAGCGCGTCCCGGTCGGAGAGCCTGCTCTCCTCTTCGCCGCTCTCCTGGGGCTCGAGATGTTCTTCTTCAAACACGGGGTTTCCCTCCCAATCGAAAACAGGTGAGGGTATTATACCCTTTTTGTGCCTGGATTGCAAGCCGGCTCCCGCTTGCCCGGCGGGGCGGCTTGTGTTATGATATTCTCTGTCAAAGCTGCCCCTGATACCCAAGGGCATGGAACGAGGAAAGGAGTCGAGCGCCATGATACGGCCCGCCGAACCGGGGGATCTGGACGCCCTGCTGGCAGTGTACGCCTCCGCCCGCGCCTATATGTGTCTGCACGGAAACCCCAGCCAGTGGGGAGACGACTATCCCTCTCCCGCTCTGCTGGAGGAAGATATCCGCCGGGGGCGGCTCTACGTGGACACGGATGAGCGCGGCACGGTCCACGGCGCCTTTGCCTTTCTCCCGGGCGACGATCCCACCTACGCCCGCATCGAGGGGGGCTCCTGGCTCAGCGACGCGCCCTACGGCGTGATCCACCGGGTGGCCAGCGACGGACGGATGCCCGGGGTGTTCCGCCGGTGCGCGGCCTTCTGTCGGGCGCGGTGCGCCAATCTGCGCATCGACACCCACCACGACAACCACACCATGCAGCGCCTCATCGAGGGGGCGGGCTTCCGGCGCTGCGGCGTCATCTATGTGGAGGACGGCAGCCCCCGCATCGCCTACCAGACCCCGTGTCCCTGACCCCTTCCCCCAGTCGGGCAAAACGGGGACTCTTCCGTCACCCCGGCCCCCATTCCAAAGGAATGGGGGCCTTTTTCTATCCCCGCCCCGCCTGCCAGGCCCGCTCCCGGCCATGGCAGGTGAAGAGCAGGATCTGGCGCTCCCCGGCATACTGCTCCAGGCACTCCAGAGCCAGGGCCATACGGGCGTCGTCAAAGTCGCTGAGGGCGTCGTCCAGCACCAGTGGGGCGGGCTCCTCCGCCGGGAGGGCCAGCTCGCACACCGCCAGACGCACCGCCAGATAGAGCTGGTCCACCGTGCCCCGGGACAGGCTGACGGTCCGCCGGGGCAGCACACCGCCGGCCTCCCGGGCCGCCGCCTCGAATTCACGGGTGAGGGTGAGCTCCTCATATTTTCCGCCGGTGAGGGCGGAGAAGAGCTGTCCCGCCCGACGGTTGAGCGCCGGTGAGAACCGGGCCTGGAGCTCTCCGTTGGCCTGGGAGAGGGCCTCCAGCGCCAGCTCCAGGGCGCGGTACTCGCCCCGCCGCCGCGTAAGCGCCTCCTCCGCCTCCTCCAGGCCGTGTTCCAGCTCCGCCGGGTCCCCCAGGGCCGTTCTCTGTCCCTCGGCATGGGAGAGCTCGCCCTGCAGCCGGGAGATCTCCCCGCCCACTGCCGCCAAAGCGGCGGCGGTCTGCTGGGGGTTACGCTCCGTGGGCGGGGGCGGCGTGCCCGGCCCCGCCCCGGCCGGGGCGGGCAGGGAGTCCACCAGCCTCTGGGCCGCCTGGGCCTTCACTCTGGCGGCGGAGAGCCGCTCCTCCCGCCCCAGGGCCCGGGACAGGGCGGCGGACGCGCCAAAGGGGTCGTTTGCCTCGGGAGCGAAGGTCCGGACAAAGGAGAGGAGCTTGTCCCACAGCGCCCGCCGCTGCCCCTCCAGGTCCCGGATGGAGCGCTCCACCGCCTCGGCCCCCCGCCGGGCCTCCTCCGCCGCCGTCCACTTGTCCCGGTAGGCATTGGCCCGCGCCAGAATGTCGTCGGGGAACGCCGCGCTGTAGCGGGAGAGTATCTCCTCGCGGGCCTTCACCCGCCTCTTCTCCGCCCGCCCAGCGGACAGCAGCGACTGCACGCCGGCCAGCGCCTCCAGCGCCGCCGAGACAAAAAAGGCAAGATTTCGCCCGGAGAGGGCCCCGATCACCGCCGAAACGGCGGCCGCCGCGAGAAACAGTATCCCGACGGCGCGAAGGCCCGTCCCGGCCCGCTTCTCCAGCGCCCGGGCCCGCTGGGCGTCCTCCCCGGCCCGCCGCCATGCCTGATCCGGGTCCATGTCCGGAAACATGGGGTCCACGGCGGCGGATTCCGCCGCCTCCACCGCCTGTCGGGCGGGCTCCACCTGATTTTTGGCCTCCTTCAGACTGGCGGCGAGCACATTGAGGTAAGCCAGCTCCCCCTGAGCCTCCCGCAGGGCTTCCTTGTCTGGGAGGGTCTCCCCCTCCAGGCTGTCCAGCTCTGCCCGGGCCTTCTCCAGCTCCCGGACAGCGGCGCGGTACTGCTCGGCCTGGGCCCAGTCCCGCCGGGCCTGCTGGGCGGCGGACTCCGCCTCCAGCTCCGCCTTCTGCCGCGTCAGCGCCCCGATCTGCGCCTGGGCCTCCGCCGCCCGGCGGGCGGCCTGCCGGGCCTGGGCCAGCCGCTCCGTCAGGGCCGACGCCTCCTCCTCCAGGCGGGGGATGAGGCCGGTCTTGTTGTGCTTCCGGCGGTTGAGCCAGTCCCGCAGGCGGCGCTCTACCTGGGAGTAGGACACATCCTCCTCCCCGCTGGAGGCCAGGGCGGCGATGCGGGCCTCCAGGGCGGGGGCGCCGTCGATGGCCGCGCCCCCCTGGCCCACGAAGGCGGAGCGCTCGAATACCTCCCGGGGCACGCCGGTGAGGGTCTCCCCCGCGTTGTCCCCGGTGAGGCCGGGCACCAGCTCCGCCGTGCCGGTATACACCGCCTCAAAGCGGCCAAAGGGGGTGCTCCCCTTGGGCCCCCGGCGGAGGGTGACGGACCGCCCCTGCCAGAGCAGCTCCACGCTCCCCTCCATGGCCGCGCCGCTCCAGGGCTGGTAGCGGTTCTTCTCCGCAAGGTAGCCCTGACGGTCCCGCTCCTTGGTGTTGATCCCGTAGAGCATGGCCCGCAGGAAGGCCGACCAGGTGGACTTGCCCCCCTCGTTGGGGGCCTCAATGACATTCAGCCCCTCCCCCAGCGCCAGCTCCGCGCTCTGGAGCTTGCCGAAGGTGGCGCGCATCTTCAAAATCTTCATAGGCAGGGATCCTCCCCATTCTCCAGGGCCGCCAGCCCGAAGCGGGCGGCCAGCTCCAGCCCGTCCCCCTCCAGCGCCCCGCTCCGCAGGGTGCGCAGGAAGAGGCCGGTGAGGCTGTCCTCCCCCGACCGGGCCCACAGCGCCCGCCGCTCCCGGGTCTGATCCCGGAGGGTCACGCTGTAAAAGCGGGGCTCGGCCAGGGCGGCGAGGGCGGCCAGCTCCGGCGGCTCCTCCCCCCGCTCTCCGGTGAGCACGATGCGATAGCAGTCCTCCCCGGCGTCCGCGGGCAGGGCCGCCGCCAGGGCGGCGGCCGGGCTCTCCGCCCCGGTCACGTCCACGGTCAGGATCTCATAGCGCCGCCGGGCCAGGGGGACGAACTCGGCGGACACGGCCCCGCCGTCGTCCACCGTCACCACCAGCACGCCCTTGTCGCCCAGCTCGTCAAAGCCCCGGCCCTCGGGACAGCCGGGGTAGGCCCAGTACGTGTCCCCCGCCTTTTGCAGCCCGGAGCAGGCGTGGATGTGTCCCAGGGCCAGGTAGGTCAGGCCGCTGGCGGCGATGTCCTCCAGGGCGATGGGGCCGTAGCGTCCCTTCCCCTCCACGTCCCCATGGAGGGCCATCAGGTGGATGCGCCCGTCCCGGGGGGCGGCAAAGCCCATCAGGGGAGAGCGGTCGGCCTGGGGGGTGGTGAAGGCCGCGCCGTGCACCACGCAGTTGAGGCCGGGCAGCTCCACCCCCTCCACCGCCACGGTGGAAAAGATATGTACGTTGTCCGGCCACGCCGTGCCGGCGTACACCGAACGGGGGCCGTAGCAGTCATGGTTGCCCGGGGCGATGAACACCGGGGCGGGGATGCCCCCCAGGGTCCGGGCCAGGGCCTGTACGGTCTCCTGGTAGGTCTGGCCGCCGTCCAGCAGGTCTCCGGAGAGCAGCACCACGTCCGCCCGCCGCTCCTCCGCCAGCCCGGCCAGCCGGTCCAGCAGCTCCCGCTGCTCGGCCCGGCGGGCCCTGGCCTTGTCCGGGGGCAGGGCGGCAAACGGGGCGTCCAGGTGGAAATCCGCCCCGTGGATGATTGTCAGCATAGATGTCTCGGTTCCTTTCTCGCAGGGGATATTACGCGCGGATGTCCACCCGCTCGACGCTCACGCACCGCCGCTGGTCGGTGTCGATGGAGAAGAGTACGCTCTCCAGCTTACAGGGGCCCGGGGCGGGCTCAAAGCGGCGGGGCAGCCCGCCCAGAAAGCGGTTGACGGCCTGCTCCGGCCGGATGCCCAGCACGCTCTCGGCCGGGCCGGTCATACCCAGGTCGGTGACAAAGCCCAGCCCCTTGGGGAGAATTTGCCCGTCGGCGGTGGGGACATGGGTGTGGGTGCCCCACACGGCCTGAGCCCGGCCGTCCAGGTAATACCCCATGGCCCCCTTCTCGCTGGTGGCCTCGGCGTGGAAGTCCACCAGCACCACATCGGTCCCCTCCATCCGCCTGAGCACCCGGTCGGCGGTGGTGAAGGGGTTGTCGAAGTTGCTGTCCATCTCGCACCGGCCAATCAGGTTCATGACGCCGATGCGCACGCCGCCGGGGCCGTCGTACACGCCCCAGCCCCGGCCGGGCACCCGGCTGGTGTAGTTGGCGGGGCGGAGGGTATACCGGTCATCCTCCAGAAAGTCGGCGATCTGGATGCGGTTCCAGGTGTGGTTGCCCAGGGTGACCACATCCGCACCGGCGTCAAAGATCTCCCGGGCCTGCCGTGGCAGAATCCCCACGCCGGACGCGTTCTCCCCGTTGACCACCGTGAAATGCACGCCCTTGAGCTTTTTCAGCCCCCGGAGATGGCGGGACAGGTACTCCACGCCGCTGTCCCCCACGACGTCGCCTACGGCCAGCACGTTCAGAATCATAACTTGCCTCCCTCTCATAATCAGCAGCCTCTATTATATGTGATTTTTTGCAAAAGGGCAATCGTAGTTTCTTGTAACCGGATTGAAACCGCCCCTGTAACCCTTTTTGCCGTCCCCTATGGTATGATAGGAGACGCCAAGGAGGATTTTTTTATGAAACTGCGCCTTTTTTCCGGCCTGGCCGCCCTGGCCCTGGCCGCGCTGCTGGCCGCCTGCGCCCCGGCCGCCCCCGCTGAGCCCGCCCCTTCTCCCGGCGCGGCCAGCCCCGCCCCCACCGCCGAGCTGCCCACCCCGGTCACGGAGGAGGAACTGCCCGCCCTCTATGAGGCCGAGGGCTATACGGTGACGGAGGTGCGCGGCTATCTAGACGACTTTGTGGTGGAATACACCTACGGCGGCAGTGAACCCCGCCTTCTGGACTGGGTGTTCGGAGAAACCGGCCGCCGGGTGTACCTGACGGGTCTGGACGCCGATGCTTCCTATCAGATCACCGGCCCAGGCGAGGTGCGCTTTACCACCGGCGGTGTCAGCTCCTCCACCCCCTGGAAAGGGCTGCCCGAGTCGGGTACCGTGCGGGTGCTGGTGGACGCCTACGGCCGGGTGCCGGAGGACGCCGTTCAGACCACCCTGGATACTGTGGAAACCTGGCTGGACCCGGCGGAGCCCTTCTACATGGGCTGGTGGGAGAACGGCCGCCCCGATACTGAAAGCGGCCGGTTTGAGCAGGTGTACGACGCCCGCATCGATGCCGACGGCCTGTCCTTCTCCTTCATCCCCAACGGGGACAGCCAGGAGCTGTTTGAGGGGTTCTTCCCGGCGGCCACCACCATTCCCAGCTTCGAGACCAGCTTTGATCCGGATGGCCGGGTGTTCACCCTCCGCCTCTACAACACCTGCCTGGAGAGCGGCGCCCCCGGCTCCCCGCTGAATGAACACCTGGAGCTGATGAACTACCCCGGAGACCTGTACCCCTATTCCTTCCCGGCGGGCTCCCTGGGCCGGGACGGCCACTTCCTGCGGGATGTCACCATCGCCGAGGACGGGGAGGACGTGGTGGTGACCGCCGTCCTGACGGAGCGCGCCTACCGCTTCACAGTGGAGACCTCCAACCTAGGCTTCGACAACATCCCCTCCTTCCGCATCGTATTCCGGGAGAAGAATCTTGACTTAGATGGGCGGGATTGATATGAAACGATATCTGACGCTCGTTCTGCTGCTGGCCCTCTGTCTGACCGCCTGCACACCGAAGGCCCCGGCGGAGACCGCCCCGCCGCCGGAGGCCGGTTCGGTCCGGCCGGAGACGCCCGCCCCGGTGTGGGGCGAGCAGGTCTTTCAGCGGGACTATGCCGGCGGGGAATCCAACGCGGACGCGCCGGAGGGGGTGGTGGTCTCCCTGCGCTTTGTCATGCCCTGCATCGAAAACGCCGGGGAGAACCCCGTCTGGCAGAGTCTAAACGAAGACTTCTCCATACTGGGAGAGGGGTGGCTGGAAAAGGGCCGGGAGTACTGGAGCACTCCAGGCCTGGAGCCCGGCGGGGACTATTCCGTGGAGAGCGTCTACACCATCCAGCGGTGCGACCGCTTCCTGAGCGTCCGCTACCAGCGCACCGAGGCGCTGGCGGGTGAGCCCGCGGGCACTGTCTCCGGCAGCCTCTTTGACCTGTCCACCGGCAAAGCCCTTACCCTGGACTCCTTACTGCGGGTTCCGGCCGAGAAGGGGATGGACGCTCTTCTGGATGCTCTGGACGGTCTGGAGGACGGCCCGTACGGCCGGGCATATTTTGAGAGCTACTGGGATGTCAACGCCTTCTACCTTACGGAAGACCACCTTGTGCTCCTCTTCCCGGTCTATGAGGACGGCGCTACCTCCCCCACCGCCACCCTGGAGCGCCCCATCCCCCTGGTTCGCCTCCGTGGGCTGCTCAGCAGCGCCTTCCCGGAGCTCTGTCCGGCTGACCCTGCTCCCCAGCCATCCGTCCCGGCGGCGGAGCCGCGCGCGCTCACCCCGGAGGAGATCAGCCGGGTCAATCAGGCCTTTGCCCCAGGGGCGGAGGAGGGCGGCGTGGCTGACGCCACTCCGGCGAGCGGCTTTTTCACCAGCTATTACGACGATGTAAGAGAGCTGGACTTCGCCGCCTTTTTGGAGTACTACCCCGATGACGGCACATTGAGCGCCGGGGATGAGGCGGAATCCGACGCTCTGAAAACCCTGCCCGGCTACCCCTGGGACATGTCGCCGGGCGCCGTGCCCACCCACCGTATCACCCGCGCCTCGGTGGACGCGGCCCTGGAGCGGTACGCCGGCATCACCGCCGCCGAGCTGGCCGACACCTCGGGCGTCCCCTACCTGGAGGAGTACGACGCCTGGTACACCTTCACCAGCGACTTCGGCCCCGGCAAGTTCCTGTGCGCCGGGGGCGAGGTGGACGAGGCCGCCGGCACCGCCCGGCTGTGGACGGAACCCCGGGAGGACGGCGGCCGGGCGGAGTTAGCCTTACAGCGGGACGGCGAGTCCTGGCACATCCGCTCCCACCGAATTGTAAACAATCCTTGAACCCTCTTGCAATTTTTCATGCGAAGGATTATGATAGCGTTAGCACTCAGAAAGTTCGAGTGCTAACGCTCTTTGTTTACAAAACCGTTTGAGATACAGGAGGCATTGTCATGGCAAAGAAACAGTTCAAGGCGGAGTCCAAGCGTCTGCTGGACTTGATGATCAACTCCATTTATACCCATAAGGAGATTTTTCTCCGGGAGATTCTCTCCAACGCCAGCGATGCCTGTGACAAGCTGTGCTACCTGGCCTTGACCGACAGCGCCGTTGGGATGAACCGCAAGGACTTTAAAATTGAGTTGAAGGTGGACAAGGAACCCCGTATCCTGACCGTCAGCGACAACGGCATCGGCATGGACAGGGCGGACCTGGAGAATCACTTAGGCGTCATCGCCTCCTCCGGTTCCTACAAGTTCAAGCAGGAG
>ENA-UERW01002161-UERW01002161.1-human-gut-metagenome-genome-assembly--contig:-NODE-2161-length-10896-cov-2.292264_pt1 | contig 10896 bp, 9 predicted proteins | sample MGYA00242994_ERZ507995 | MGnify/ENA primary metagenome ERZ507995 (study PRJEB26167, sample SAMN06115492) | human gut metagenome | host: Homo sapiens | place: China:Chongqing | collected 2015-04-26...
CCTGTTTTGTCATGAGAGTACCTTCTTTCGATTTGATGATATCAGTATAGTATAAAAAACGTGATGGGACAAGTGCTGCTAAAATACTCATTGCTTTTTTCATTAAGAAAGCATATAATGATTAATAGATAAGGAATTGATTATCGGGAGAGTTCCTGCCATATAAGTGGAGGATTTTAAACTCGGGAGAGCTGCTGCCATATAAGTGGAGAATCTTAAATTCTGAGAGAGCAAATAGTAAAATATTTGCTCTCTTTTTGTTTTATACCGAAGAAAGGAAGTATAATGGAAGAATTCAAATTGTACCGTATTTCGGATGAATATGTGGAATGGCTTCGAGAGGATTTCCCGAATGTATATTCCAACAAAGTGAATACAAGGAGCTAAGCAGAAAGCAATGAATGATATGACTGCGGGATATGTGAAATCGGCATTGGACTACAGGGCATTAGAATACAGATGTGATTTATTTGAGCAAAAGAGTAGCAGGTTATAGAATTTTTAGAAATCCTTCATTTTGTTATAATTGTTTTCTGACAAATAAGGTGCTATCATAACATTATCAAGAAAAGCCAATCACCACAGGCGAAGCAAAGTGGATGATCCGGAGACGATTTTCACCGCCCCCGCGCTGGCAGAAAGAAAGAGGCGCGTGTTTATGGAACAACATGATTTAAGTAAGATCCAAAAATTACAAGAGAAAGGAAAATCCGACAAGATCATCAAATATCTGAGTTCTTCCGATGATACCGTGGTGGTAGCTGCACTGGAAGCTCTGAGCCGGATCAAGGATGAAGACAGTGTCAACAGCATTGCCCACATGATCGACAATCCGGATACGAAGATCCGTGTCGAAGCAGCAAAAGCGTTAGGAAGCATCGGCACCGAATATGCCAAGACCTATCTACTGCACAGACTGAATGCAGAACAGGATGAGACTGTGAAGGCAGCCATCAAGGAAGCCCTTCACACCCTGGCAGAGCATCATTAATTTAATTTGCTTTACTCGTAGTTTTTCTACTTATACATTTTCCCTCTTATTGGCGTCCGGTTCATTCCGGGCGCCTTTTTTGCGAAATTTGGAAAAATCTTGCGACGGGTTCTGCTTGAAGCTACGATGCATATCTATTTATAATAGAACGGTACGTGAAAAAAGTAGTTTTGTAGTCATGGAGGTAGTTTAATGGAAAAATTAAACATTACAACTACAAAGGATAATGAAAAAGTATACAAAATCCTGGGGGATCTGATGAATGCCAACAAGGAATTCCAAATTATGATCACGGTTCCTTCTACGAAAAATGCCAAAGACAGCACAGTAAAAGCGACAGAAAAAAAGGAGCAGACCCAGGAAGTCATCCATGACTTGGAAAAGGATGTCACGGATATGATCCATGAGATCGGAGTGCCGGCACATATCAAAGGGTATCAGTATCTGCGGGAAGCTATCATGATGTCGGTAGAGGATCCGGCAATGATCAGTTCTATCACAAAGATCCTGTATCCGACCATCGCCAAGCGGTTCCAGACCACACCCAGCCGCGTGGAGCGCGCTATTCGCCATGCCATTGAGGTTGCCTGGAGCAGAGGGCGCATGGAGACCCTGGATGCCATGTTCGGTTACACGATCGACACGGGCAAAGGCAAACCTACCAATTCTGAATTCATCGCTCTGATCGCCGACAGAATCCGGCTGTCCTACAGATCATGAGAAATTTGAAACGAAAAGTTAGATGAAAAAGTAAATGATGACTGAATAATAGCAATAATTACTTTGTTTTACTTGTATGGTGAAATAAGTAATTATTGCTATTTTTATATAAACTAACTATATGGAAAAACAACGGGATTCAAAATAAAAGATATTGATAAATGAATTTTAAAATGGTATAATTTGTTAAAAAGATGCCACAAATGACTAAGGAAACAACGCTTAACGAATTTAACGATTCAAACGCTTTAAACGAAATACATGAAGTGGAGGAAAAAATGAAGATATCGACAGCAGAAATTAAGATTTATATTATTGAATGCGTAAAAACATATGGCATGTATACTAATGATGATTTTAAAAAATACATAATTCAAAAAAGTGGGAAAATACCTACGAAAAATCAAATTGCCGGAGCTATTGCACAATTAGTTGACTCAAATGATATTTCAAGAGTTGGGAGAGGCTTATATTCTAAAGATATAGAAAGTACATATGTTAATACTAAAGCATCTTGTAATAATGATAAAGAGGATACAATAAAAGCTGAAATTTACAATACTTTGAGTTAGGTGGAAAAAGAATTAGTAAGTGCAATAGGTTCGGTTAATGTTTTTGATTTAAATAGTGAAAACTTTGAGATTATAAAGAAGATACGTGGATTAAAAGACACTATAGAAGAAATAAAGGGTCAATGTAAATAGTTGATGATAATTGTGGAAAAGAGGGAATATGCTTCAGGAAAATAGTCGAACAGAATTTAAATCGGAATTAAATGACAAACTGGAAAAAGAAGTTGTAGCATTTCTGAACAATAAAGAGGGAGGAATACTCTATATCGGTTTAGATGATATAGGGAGCCCTATCGGTGTGCCGGAATTAGATTCTACGCAATTGAAAATAGCAGATCGAATAAAAAATAATATTCTTCCATCAACTATGGGATTATTTGATATTGTAACAGAGGAAATAGATAATATTCCAATCATTAAAATTTTGATTTCCAGTGGACTTGAAAAGCCGTATTATATTAAAAAACAAGGGATGTCGCCGAATGGATGTTTTATGCGGATAGGAACATCTACGCAACCGATGCCGACACCGCTGATAGACAATTATTACAGTAAAAGGCTTCATAATACATTAAGAAATATCACATCCCCCAGACAGGATCTGACATTTGCACAATTAAAAATATATTATCAGGAAAGAGGAATGGAGTTAAATGATAAATTTGTAAATTCGCTGGAACTCCTGACCCCGGATGGAAAATATAATTATGTTGCATATTTATTAGCAGATGAAAACGGCATATCAGTAAAGGTCGCAAAATATGCAGGAAAAGATAAAGTAGATCTGATTGAAAATGAAGAATATGGTTATTGTTCTTTGATTAAAGCAACCTATCAAGTGTTGGAAAAATTAAAGATTGAGAATGTTACGAGAACAAAAGTGACAACTGCGCAGAGAACAGAAACAAATCTGGTTGCACCTATTCCTATGCGAGAGGCTGTAATAAATACAATTGTTCATTCTGATTTTACGAGAGAGATCCCTCCGGTTTTTGAAATTTTTAGTGACAGAATGATTTTTACTTCCTATGGAGGATTGATACCGGGACAGAGTGAAGAGGATTTTTTTAGCTGTAGCAGCATGCCAAGAAATCGTGAATTGATGAGAGTATTTAAAGATGTAGGACTTGTGGAACAGCTGGGGTCAGGAATGAGCAGAATTCTCAAAGTATATGATAAGAGCATCTTTCATATTTCAGAGCATTTTATTAAAGTAGAGATTCCATTTTCAACAGAACAAAAAGAGGATACCAATATCATTGCCAATGGCAATGATGTTGGCAATGATATTGGCAATGAAAAGTCGGAAGAAATGGAAACTTTGGAGATCCTAAAAGAAAATCCATTTGTCACAGCAAAACAAATGGCAAAACAAATGAGCATAAGTCCGAGAAAGGTAGCTCGTCTTATAAAGGTACTGAAAGAAGAGGGAAAAATAGTTAGAGTAGGATCGGATCGAAAGGGTTACTGGGAGATTAAAGATTTGTAAATTGCCTTTGAACTCTTTTCTATGAATCGTAAACATGGTATAATCAATCTATGTTTTGAAATACAAGCCGTAGCATATGTGGAGGGTTTACATGAAAAAAATTCTTTTTGCCGCATCGGAAGGCGTACCTTTTATCAAGACCGGAGGACTTGCGGATGTCGTAGGATCTTTGCCGAAGTATATTGACAAGGAGTATTTTGATGTAAGAGTGTTTATCCCGAAGTATACCTGTATGAAGCAGGAGATGAAGGATAAGCTCAGGTATGTGACACATTTCTACATGGATTTCAACTGGCAGAATGTGTATGTAGGTGTTCTGGAGGCAGAGGAAGCCGGGGTGCATTATTATTTCATTGATAATGAGAGCTATTTTGGTGGTTTCAAGCCTTATGGGGATGATCCCAGATATGAGATCGAGAAGTATGCATATTTCTGCAAGGCAGTGCTGTCGGCATTACCGCTTTTGAATTTCCAGCCGGATCTGATCCATTGCCATGACTGGCAGACCGGTCTGATCCCGGTATACCTGAAGGAGCGTTTCCATGGCGGAGATTTCTACCGCAACATGAAGTCTGTGATCACCATACATAATCTGAAGTTCCAGGGAAAATGGGATGTGAAGACGGTACAGAGCATTACCGGATTGCCGGAGTATTATTTTACCTCTGACAAGCTGGAGGCTTATAAGGATGCAAATCTGTTAAAGGGCGGTATCGTATTCGCGGATGCAGTGACCACCGTAAGTGATACCTATGCGGAGGAGATCAAGACTCCGTTTTACGGTGAGGGCCTGGACGGATTGCTGCGTGCGAGAAGTCATGATCTGCGCGGTATTGTCAACGGCATCGACTATGGAGAGTTCAATCCGGAGACGGACAAAAATATCGTAAAAGCCTATAATGCAGTGAATTTCCGCAAGGAAAAGGTGAAGAATAAGCGAGCCCTGCAGGAAGAGCTTGGACTTCGCGTAGATGATAAGAAAATGATGATCGGTCTGGTATCCAGACTGACAGACCAGAAGGGTCTGGATCTGATCGCTTATGTAATGGATGAACTGTGCCAGGATGATATCCAGTTCGTGGTACTGGGCACCGGTGAGGAACGTTATGAGAATATGTTCCGTCATTTCGACTGGAAGTATGGAGACAAGGTGTCTGCCAACATTTATTATTCGGATGCACTGTCCCATAAAATCTATGCGGCTTGTGATGCTTATCTGATGCCGTCCCTGTTCGAACCCTGCGGCCTGAGTCAGTTGATCGCGCTGCGTTACGGTACCGTACCCATCGTCAGAGAGACCGGCGGACTGAAGGATACTGTACAGCCCTATAATGAGTATGAGAGCACCGGTACGGGCTTCAGCTTTACGAATTACAATGCACACGAGATGCTGAATACGATCCGCTATGCGGAGCATATTTACTATGACAGGAAGAGAGAGTGGAATAAGATCGTGGATCGTGCCATGGCCACCGACTACTCCTGGAAGGTATCCGCCGGGAAATATCAGGAGATGTATGACTGGCTGATCGGATAAAGAACTGAAATAAGGTAAGATAACATATGGCAGATAAGAACAGTTCCAAGAACAATTTTATCATGCAGGCGGGAATTCTGGCGGCAGCCGGAATCATCAGCAGAATCATAGGGCTCCTTTACAGGGGCCCTTTACAGAGTGTCATCGGGAATCTGGGACTTGGTTATTACCAGTCAGCGTATAACTATTATACGATCATTCTGCTGATCTCCTCTTATAGTATTCCCTCGGCAATTTCCAAAGCTATCGCACAGAAGCTGGGAGAGAAGGAATACCGTAACGCCCACAGACTGTTCCACGGAGCCATGATCTATGTACTGATGGTTGGCGGTATAGCCAGCCTTTTTCTGTTTTTCGGAGCGGGATTATTCGTGTCCGGAGCAGCGGTCACAGTACTGCGCACCTTTGCACCGACGATCTTCGTCTATGGTATCCTGGGAGTTTTACGAGGGTATTTTCAGGCACATAAGAGCATGGCGCAGACCTCCGTATCGCAGATCCTGGAGCAGATCGCCAATGCGGTAGTCAGCGTAGGCGCGGCATACCTTCTGATCCAAATGTTTATGGGAACGATGGAGGTTCCGGCGGATCAGGCAGGGCAGGTGATGAGAGCAACCTACGGTGCAGTGGGAAGTGCACTGGGTACCGGTGTCGGCGTATTAGTGGCGCTGCTTTTTATGGCGGGAGTCTATGCTCTGAATCGTGGAATGATCCTGCGCAGAGTGCAGCGTGACAGGCATGAACATGTGGATTCCTACGGACAGATATTCAAGACGATCACACTGGTGGTGACACCGTTTATTTTGAGTACGGCTGTATATAACTTAAGCAGTACGGTCAACAACAGTATCTACACCAAATGGTATCCGTCTCTTCGCAATCTGGATACGGTATCTATTTATGAAAAATATGGTATTTTCTCCGGACAGTCCCTGACAATGTCCAATATTCCCATAGCCTTTGCATCTGCCATGGCTTCTGCCATGATCCCTTCCGTAGCACAGCTGATGGCAGCCCGGGATGTGAAGGGAGCCAGAGAGAAGATCGGACTGGCAGTGAAGACTACCATGGTGATCTCGATTCCCTGCGCTGTGGGACTTTTTGTACTGGCGAAGCCGGTGATCAGTCTGCTGTTCACGAATAAGACGGCAGAGGAATTGAATCTGGCGGCAGCTCTTTTAATGACATTGTCACTGTCGGTTATCTTTTATGCACTGTCGACTCTGAACAGTTCGATTTTGCAGGGACTTGGCAAAGTCAATACCCCGATCATCAATGCGGGGATCTCGCTGGTGGTGCAGACGGTGGCAGCAGTGCTGCTTCTGATGTTCACAAGACTGGATCTGTACAGCATTGCCATCGCTAATACGCTGTATTCCGGTATGATGTGTGTGCTGAACCAGTGGGCGGTAAGAAGAGCGGTAGGCTACCGGCAGGAGATCGTAAAGACTTTCGTCATTCCGGCGTTCGCCTCCGCGTTTATGGGAGCGGCAGCCTGGGCAATCTACGAGGGTCTGTATATGGTGACGAAGTCCATGCGGATCTCTGTCATTCCTGCGATCGTAATTGCTGCTGTAGTCTATTTTGTCATGCTGATATTGATGCGGGGCATCACGGAGCAGGAGCTTCGCAGCTTCCCGAAGGGATATCTGTTAGTGAAGGTAGCGAAGAAGTGCCGATTATTGAGATAATGAGAAGCGATGACAGCTACGATGCTCTAGGTGAAGAAACAGTGAAGAGAATAAGTACAGAAAGGAGTCTGCCTCATGACAATGTTATTGTCGAAGGCAGATTTTTGCGTACATGGGGCGTAGATATAAGGAGCATGCTGATTAAGCCCCGGGGAGATCGAGAGAGCGGGGCGCAGAGAGGAAAAGAAGCTGATTAAGCCCCCGGGGCATGAAACCACGGGGGCACAAAGTCAAGGTATATCATGGAATAGAAATGAAAAACTTTCAAATGTATCAATTATCTCTTGCAGAACGGATCCCCACCATTCTTGAATAATGTGATCATTTCTTGACCGACACTGATAGTGGAGGGCAGATCCGGGACATCCTCTCTGGAGAACCAGACAGCCTCGCCAAGCTCCGATTCCTGCAAAGTAATAGAAGGATCCCCCTCCAGCTTCGCGAAGAAGCCGATCATGGCGGAATCACTGAAGGACCAGGGCTGGGATTTGTAATAGACCAGATCGCTGACCTTTAAACCGACTTCTTCCATGATTTCCCGGCGGGCAGCACCTTTGAAGGTCTCACCGACTTCCACGAAGCCGGCCACCAGTGCCCAGTGACGATAGGAACCGCCGGCGTAGCGTGTCAGCAGGATCTTGTCCTGTTCGGTATCCACGATGGCGATAATGACGGCGGGAGAGATCTTGGGATATTCAATCTGTCCGCACTCCGGGCAGATGCAGGCCCGCTCTGTGGTGCTGTGAATTGTGGGATGCCCGCAGCGGCCGCAGAACTTCCGGTCCAGACGGAAACGGTTGATCTGGGTGGCAGTGATCCCGGCGAATGCCAGATATTCCGGTTCAAAATTACGGAATACACCGGAAGGATAGAGGTCATTTTCCGGGAGCATGAGAGCACCGGCGTCCTCCGTCGTCTTGCGGAAGAATGCTCGGTCATCAATGGAAAAGAGATATTCACAGTCCAGAAAAAAACGTTCCATAGGCTGACGGATTCCCAAGAGTCCATGGACTTCTTCAAAAGTAGGAAGATATACTTGAGAATGCTCCGAGATGCCGGCACCGGCGGAAGTATCCGTTACATCACTGTTTTCTGTATGGGAGGGCAGATAGACCTTTTCTCCGTCAAATAACAGCAGATAATCGGAAGGCTTTGGCTCCTGATTTCGGAATTCCGGATAGTATTTATGTGGTTCAATTTTATGGATCATCATAGGCATTTCTCCTTTTATGGCTATTTTTCAGAAAGTGTTCATAAGAATATAGTAGTCCACCGTGGGAGAACTGTCAAACGTAACAGTTCAGCCGCGCCGTTCACGGGAGTCGCATTAACACGCTTTTATGTCACTTCGTGACTACCTTTGCTCATAGATTGGCGCTTAGCTCCTGCACATATTTGCCCGCAAAATCATGCAAGCATGATTTCTGCTCCCAGATATGTTCAGAACTGAACTGTTGTGGAAATTATTTGAGATTCCGGGATATTTGTGTTAAAATATTTTGTGACTGTTCTGAGGTGTTCATTTCTCGAATGCCCCTGTGAACAGTCACGGAATTTATCAGAAAATACAGCATGAGAGTACAAAAGTGAGTATCTCATGTGGAAACGAGGGATAGTATGTTACAGATGATCTTGCCGGAGGGAAGCAGTTCTCTCCTTGCTTTTTTTGGAATCCTTTTTGCTTTCGGAGCGACAGTACTGGCGACGGCAAAATTAAGCCCGTATCTGCCGAAGGACGCCGGAAGAGAATTTGCCCATGATGGAAAATTGTCCGCGGGAAAGCCAAGAGGCGCCGGAATCATTTTTGTGCTGGCATTTGTGGCATCTGTTTTACTGTTTGCACCCTTAAGCGCAGAGCTGGTGATCTATCTGCTGCTGATCGTGGTATGCATGATGACCGGTTTTCTGGATGACGCCTCCAAGACTCCCTGGGGTGAATACAAAAAAGGGTTTCTGGATCTGTGCGTGGCGGCACTGGTAGCCATCACCTTCCTGAAATACAACTCCAACGTGGTGGAACTGGCACTGTTCCATGTAAAGTTCACGCTGCCTCCCGTAGTATTCGCAATCCTCACGGTGATCCTGGTATGGACCTCCGTGAACGTGACCAACTGCTCCGATGGTGTGGACGGACTCTCCGGAACCCTGTCGATCATTACGATCATGTCCATCTATATCGGGGCCCGTATGAAGGACGTCAATGAGACCTATTCTTTCCTGATCCTGCTGTTTGCCGTATGTATTCTGGGCTATTTGTGGTACAATGCCACACCCAGTAAGCTGATGATGGGGGATGCGGGTTCCCGGGCTATGGGATTGTTCATCAGCATCGCTATTTTGAAGAGCGGCTGCCCGTTCCTGTTCATCCCGCTGGCACTGGTGCTGATCCTGGATGGAGGACTGGGACTTCTTAAGGTGTCTCTGCTTCGTTTCCTGAAGATTCATATTTTGAAAAATGTGCGTACTCCCTTGCATGATCATGTGCGTAAGGTGTGGGACTGGTCCAATACACAGACCGTATTCCGTTTTGCCATTATTCAGATCATTCTGTCTCTGGCGGTAATCTACGCAATGCAGTTGTAGAATGCTGGGCACACCGGGACAGCATAGAGACTGCGACCGGTCATCCTCTGCAAGAAAAGAAGGTTGGCTGCCGGAAGGAAAAAGGTCGGCCGTCAGAAGAAAAGAAAGGCGTCTGCCGAAGGAAAAGAAGGTCGGTCGCCGAAGAAAAAGAAGGACGGCTGTTGGTAGAAAATCAGCGTGCCGAGCCGGGAGAAAAACTGTCAATAAATGATATAAGTAATTGAACAGATAGAAATGGAGAAATTATGTACGATGAATTAACCCCCACTGACATTAAGAAAATGGAAGATGAGATCGAGTACCGCAAGCTGGTGGTACGTCCCAAGGCATTGGAGGACGTGAAGGAAGCCAGAGCCCACGGCGATCTCAGTGAGAATTTTGAATACTATGCAGCCAAAAAGTATAAGAATCAGAATGAGAGCCGCATCCGTTATCTGGAGAGAATGATCAAGACCGCAAAGGTGATCTCCGAGAACTCCGCCGTGGATGAGGTGGGCATCAACAACACTGTTACCGTGGAATTCATCGACGACGGCACGGAAGAGGATTACAAGATCGTGACCACCGTTCGCGGAAACTCACTGGAAGGTCTGATCAGCAACGAATCTCCGCTGGGCAAGGCACTGCTTGGCAAAAAAGTGGGTGATGTGGTCCATGTGCAGGTCAATGCCAATGTGGGCTATGACGTAGAGATCAAGGCGCTGAAAAACACTGAGGATGACGGGGACAAGATCCGCAGCTTCTAATGCTTTGCGGACCCCACAAGCTATAGAAAGAAAGGGTAACTATTCAGAGCCTCATAACAATTACAGAATATTCTTGCGGATCCCGGTATTCAATGAATATTTTGCGATAGTTACAGGGCTTGGAACAGATACAAAAAAAGGAATTATAAGAATGAAAAAATATCTGCTGTTTGATCTGGACGGTACACTGACAGATCCCAAAATTGGAATTACGACCTGCGTGCAGTATGCGCTGCACTCTTTCGGTATTGAGGAACCTGATCTGGACAAGCTGGAGCCTTTTATCGGACCGCCCTTACGGGACAGCTTTATGGAATTCTACGGTTTTACCGCTGAGCAGGCGGAGGAGGCCGTGGCAAAATACAGAGAGCGTTTTCAGAATACGGGTATTTTTGAAAATGAAGTTTATGCCGGTATTCCGGAGATGCTGAAGAACCTGCAATCCAAGGGCTATTTTCTGGCACTGGCTTCCAGCAAACCCCAGATCTATGTAGAACGCATACTGGAGCATTTTGATCTGAAAAAATATTTTGCCGTGGTGGTAGGCAGTGAGCTGGACGGCACCAG
>ENA-UERW01002163-UERW01002163.1-human-gut-metagenome-genome-assembly--contig:-NODE-2163-length-10893-cov-2.962463_pt1 | contig 10893 bp, 12 predicted proteins | sample MGYA00242994_ERZ507995 | MGnify/ENA primary metagenome ERZ507995 (study PRJEB26167, sample SAMN06115492) | human gut metagenome | host: Homo sapiens | place: China:Chongqing | collected 2015-04-26...
GACCGGATTGACCGGGTAAAAGCCCATGGCCGAGAAGACATACCAGGCGGACATTTGCCCGCAATCTTCATTCCCGCAAAGGCCATCCGGGGTATTGTGATATAATCCGGTCAGAATTTTGTTGACATACAGCTGGGTTTTGTGTGGCTGCCCGACATAATTATATAAATAAGCGATGTGATGGGAAGGTTCGTTCCCATGGGCATATTGTCCGATAAAACCACTGATGTCGGGAGAGGCATTTTCGCCTTCCAGCCGGGCATCCAGGGTAAAGAGACTGTCGAGTTTGGTTATAAAAGCTTCGGCACCTCCGTGCAGGGCGATCAGCCCTTCGACATCGTGTTGCACCAACCAGGAATATTGCCAGGCGTTACCTTCGGTATATTCATCGTCCCGGTGGTTGGAATAGAGCGGGGAGAAGGGTGTTTTCCATTCTCCGGCAGAAGATTTGCCCCGCATAAAACCGGTACCGGGGTCGAAAAGATTGGTGTAATTGCGGGAGGCGTTTAAAAAGAAAAGATAGTCGTCTTCTTTTTGCAGGGCTTTGGCCATTTGAGCGATACACCAGTCATCGTAAGCATATTCGAGCGTTTTGGATACCGATTCGTTTTCGAGCTCATAAGGAATATAATGGTATTTCCGGTAAACACCCATACCGGCCCGGTCGGTGAGCGACGTTTTTTTCATCGCTTCGTAAGCCTTTTCGACATCAAAATTGCGGATGCCTTTCAGATAGGCTTCGGTGATAACAGGGATGGCATGGTTACCGATCATACAGAACGTTTCGTTGCCCGCTAGTTCCCAAACGGGTAGTAAGCCATAGGCATCATAGTGCTTGAGCATAGAATTGATCATATCCGATACCCGTTTCTTTTGGGTGATGGTGAATAAGGGATGTGCTGCCCGGTAAGTATCCCAAAGGGAAAATACCGAATATTGGTTGTGTTTATGAACACTGTGGATTTCTTTATCAGGGCCTTTATAATTACCGTTTACATCCGAGAAGAGATAAGGTGCTGTGTAAGCATGATACAAAGCGGTATAAAAATTTTCTAAGTCGGCTTCGTTCCGGCCTTCTGCTTTGATTTTTTGGAGCTGTCTTTTCCAGGCGTGGTTGGCATCCCTTTTCACTTTGTCAAAGCTCCAGTGGGAGAGTTCTTTTTCCAGATTGGCTATCGCTCCTTCGGTATTGGCAGACGAAATACTGATTTTGGCCAGGATTTTATTGGTCTTCTGGCCGAAATCGACATAGAGATAACATCCTTTGTCGGTTATTTTCTGCCCGTTTTCGAGAGGAGAGAATTTCTTGTATCCTGCTAATACTTCGCAATCCTGTGAAAATTCGATGATAAAGTACACCCGCTGGTCATTGGCCCAGCCTTGCGATTTCCGGTAACCTTCGAGGGTTCGGCTGTTGACTTTACGGATACTTGTTTCTGTCGTTCGGTCCCAGTTGCGGGCGGTGGTTAAATCGATAGTCAGAGCATGGGCCGAGTTGGCAGGGTATTGATAGTAATGGATACCGCATCGGTTGGTGACGGATAATTCTGTTTTTATACCGTTGTCGAATACGACACTGTAATAGCCGGGTTCGGCCTGCTCGTTGCGGTGGGAAAAACGGGCATATCCCGATTGGATATAAGCAGCAGGGCTGATCGATGTATCCGGTGTCGTACTCACCGGAAGAAACCGGATATCTTGCAAGTCACCGATACCTGTGCCGCTCAGATGAGTGTGAGAGAAAGAGGATATGATGCTGTCGGAATAATGATAACCTGAGGTCCAGTCCCAACCGTTACGGGGATTATCGGGGCTGAGCTGAATACCGCCGAAGGGCAGGATCGCTCCCGGAAAACAATGGCCGTGACCGTCGGTACCGATAAAAGGATTTACGTAGGCCGTTATTTTGAGTTCCTTTTCATTTTGACGACAACCGGTTATGCCCAGACATAAAAGAAGATTACAGACAAATAAAAGAGTTTTCATGGACAAAGTCGTAAATTTGAGTGTTGTTAATGATTTCAATGGATAAAGATAGAAAAAAATAAGAGATCGGTTTCCCCGATCTCTTATTAATTACTAACTACTAACCTAAACATACAAACTTATGAAAAAAACGTGTCTTTTATTCTTCGTTTTGACATGACAAAGATAACGCGGTTCCGAATAATTTACAGTTAATGGATCGTTAAATGTCCGGACAGATTTCTTTAAAACCGGGAAATTTCCATAAAAAAGATAAAAATCAGACAGTTATTCCATTTTTAGATAAAATTCACGGGTCAAAGCGATGTATTCTTCGCTGTAATGATGGCGGGAAAGTTCTACGATCAGATCTGTTTCGACCGGAGGAAGAGCTTGTCTTGTCAGTTGGATAAGAAGCCGCTTGGGGGCTTTGCCCGGATTGGGATGTACACGGGTGATTTTCCGGGGGAATAAATGGTATCGCCTGGCATAGGCGATTAACTGGCAAGCTTCTTCCACAGGGAGAATTACCTGGAACTTACCGTGAGGTGTAAGCAGGCGTTCGGCATGAACGATCAATTCGGTATGGGGAAGCGTGCCGGTATGACGCGCTAAACTACGGCCATTATCCGGTGCCGGTGTGGAGTGTACGAAAAAAGGGGGATTACAAAGGATACAGTCATAACCGATAGCAGGAAAGAAGGCTTGCAAGGCCTGGGGATATAACCGGATACGTTCGGCCCACGGACTGATTCGAATGTTATGGGCGGCTTCCTGGCAGGCTGCCGGTTCGATTTCCAGGGCATCGATCCGGGCTTGTGCGTTTCTTTGGGCTGCCATGAGTGCGATCAGGCCGGTCCCCGTACCGATATCTAAAATGGACGCCGCCTCTTCAAGCTCTGCCCACGCTCCTAATAATACACCGTCTGTTCCGACTTTCATCGGAGTATGTTCTTGATGGATGACGAATCGCTTGAATTGAAACATCGGTGTCAGAAATGAAAAGAAGTTGAGATGGTCCGAAAGCCTTTCGGGGCACCCCGACTTCTTTATGTTTTAGGAGGAGGTTATGCTTCTTTTTTCTCTTCTTCTTTGGCTTCTTCATCCAGGTCCAGCATTCCCTTATCGGTGAGCAGGTTGTACCACTGAATGATTTTTTTCATATCCGAGACATATACCCGTTCCTTATCATATTCCGGAACGATCTCTTCGAAATAAGCCAGAATTTTTTCAGTAGGTTCTTTGTGACTCAGTGCAGATTTTCCATTTTCTTTAGCAGAAATGCGTTTGAAAACTTCTTTCAAAGGCATATCTTCAGCCTCAGTATAAATAGAGATATCTTCCAGTGCAATAATTTTTGAATTTGAATAGGCGGGGAAACGCTTGCCATCGATAAGTGATTCGACGATAATGGCATTAGAAGAATTACTGATCAGTTTTTGTAAACCAGGCTTTCCTGAAATGGATAAAATTTCTTTTAACATAGTTCGTTATTTGAAGTTTCACAAAAATGAGTTGCAAAACTAGTGCATTTAATTGGAAATTGAAAATGTTCATCTTACAATCTGATACTAATTCATGCCTCTTTGTTTTTTGATCTTTTCGTAAGCGACGTTGATCCGGCTGAATTTTTCTTCTGCAGCTTTTCGGATATCTTCTCCGAGGTGCCCTACTTTATCGGGATGATTTTCCATTGCTATTTTGCGGTAAGCTTTTTTGATCTCTTCATTGCTGGCACTGCTGTCGATACCCAAAACCTGATAGGCGGATTCGATGTCATCGTAATACATGGATTTTACGGACATGAAAGTGACATGATCGATGCCCAGCCGGTTGGAAATGTTTTCGAGCAGACCGATCTCGGCCGTACTGACGGTGCCGTCTGCTTTGGCAATGCCGAACAGGAAATAGAGCAATTGTACTTTAGAAGCTTCAGGCATCTGGAAACGGATTTGCTGACATACATCGTCGACAGGGATATCTCGTGTACTCAGCTCTTTGATCATTTGCATGGCCTCACGTGTGGCTTCGATGCCGAAATTCCGGATGAGAAATGTTTTGACATAATCGAGTTCGGAACGCATGATCCGGCCGTCGGCTTTCATCACTGCGGTTGCCAATACGGTCAGACTGAAAGTAAAATCACCACGCCCGGTTTGGCCCGGAGGAATAGGCCCCCCGTCCGATGGGATCGCAATGGTTTGGATATTGTCGAACATCGACCCGATAAACAATCCGAATAAAGCACCGAGAGGTCCCCCCAGTGCTAATCCTAAACCTGCACCAATCCATTTTCCATATTTTGCCATGACTATTTATTGTATTTTTAAATTCAACTTATTCAAAACATCCAGGACTTGCTGTACGACCATATGGTCCTCGTCGTTGTAAATGATGAAATCCGAATTTTTACATTTTTCTGTGTCGGCAGCCTGGTTTTGCATTCTTTCTTTTACCTTGTCTTCATTCGTCGCATCCCGAAGGATCACTCTTTTTAAACGGGTGACTTCTGATGCTGTTACACAAATAATAAAATCAAAATGACGGGTGAGACCGGCTTCAAAAAGAATAGCCGATTCGAAGAAGACCAAAGGACTGTTCTGCTGTTCCCGCCAGTGTTGAAAATCACGGATTACCCGGGGGTGAACGATCCCGTTCACCTGGCTCAGGGCTTGTGGATTTTTGAAGATGATATCCGCTAATAATTTTTTGTCGAGCATTCCTCGGGGGGTATACAGATCCGCCCCGAACAGACCGGTGAGGTCGTTACGGATTTCTACAGAACGATTGATTAACCGGGAAGCTTCCGGGTCGGCGAGATAGACCGGATAACCCAGTTGTTTCAAGATACCGGCGATCGTACTCTTCCCTGAACCTATGCCACCTGTTAAACCGATAGAATGTATCATATTCGACCTTTTGGGGGGTATAGGACAAGTTTTTGATGTAATCCGGTGCTTTTACAACCTTGACTTCCAGATAAGTGGCATCTGCATTTTTCGGATAATCTACAGAAAAGATGAAATCACTGGCTGTAATTTTATCGTATTTACTCAGTCCTATTTCATAACTGATATTGACATTATCCGGGAAGAGCCGGAGCGTCAAAGAATCGGGGACATGAAGGGGGGTGATCGGGATGATCTTCCTGGCCTCCGTAAATTGCTCTACTTGTATATCGACTTCCACAGCGGTTTCCTGAGGAGGGCAATAAGGTAAAGCGACTAATTCTGCTGTACGGGTTATATTTTTACTGATATTTTTCAGTTTGATAGGTTCGGTCGGGATACCGTGTAAAGTGTCCAGTATATTGACCGGTCCTTCTATCCAGGTACTGTCGGGAGCGACCGTTATCTGGTTGACGATATATTGTCTTTTCAGGGTGTAATCCACAATAGGCCGGATGGCTACCTTTTTCCGGCCCGATTGTGCGAATTGGAATACGATCTCTTCCGGAGCTACACTCTGTAATTGAATTTCCGTATTTAATTGACTGCTGATTTTGTCTTTGATGTCGTTGGTGTTCAGGATGAATTCCTGTATGCCTGCCTTGTCGGAGAGGGCATGATTACAATAACTGCCTACATTAAAAGTAATAGGCAGAAAAGAAGTGCGGATGCTATGTCCCAATAAAGCAAATCCTTTGGCTTTTACCGTGAGCTGGATTTGGGTGGGGAGTTCTGCAACGGGATATTTTCCCGCGGGGAAATTGGTGTACTTGACCGGATAGGTTATTTCTGTCAGATAATCTTTGCTCAAAGTGTTCAGAAACCATAAGATGGAAGCTATGACAACACAAATCAGGTAGGAGACGATATTCCGGTTGAGGTATTTCTCCTTAAACTGCTGGATTTGCTGAAGGTTGACTTTGGGCAAGTACATGGAATCGGTTTTTATGATAAAATAGTCACATCGATCCGTCGGTTTTCGGGGGATCGGCTTTCTTTTCAGAGACAGACCGGCGAAGAGGATTGGCAGGACTGAAGCCGCTGATCCGTAGTTCGGTCAGTGCATAGGTCTGCCAATCGTTCCGGACGTCGGTCGGGTGATTTATTTTGCCGGAGTAGCGTCGGTCATGTCTTTTATAACTGCCGATTTGTCGATTTTCAGGCGGTTTTGGCCTTCCACTTCCATGATAATATAATAATCCCCGATTTCGAGTACTTTTCCATAAATACCTCCGGTCGTCACAATCTTATCTCCTTTTTTCAGTGAGTCACGGAAGTTTTTCAATTCTTTCTGTCTTTTCATCTGAGGACGAATCATAAAGAACCAGAATACGACGATGATCAGGATCAAGGGTAAGAAATTCATTAAACCGTTGCTTTGTTGTTGTAATACAATAAGTAATGTGTTCATAATTGTTGTTTATTAATTTAAAATGATTTGATTTTATTCTTTTACAGTCGCGGTAAAACTCAGGATAACCTGTTTTTCCGGAATGTTTGCAAATATACGGATTTCTTTGTATTGTTTACCGTATCTGCCTTCAGAGTTGAAGGCAATTTCTATTTTTCCTTCTTTCCCGGGGCGAACGGGAGCTTTGTCATAATCGGCTGTTGTACATCCACATCCCGTTTCCACATTTTTAATCAGCAGGTTTTGGGTCCCTGTGTTTTTGAAATAGAAGGTATGGGTTACCGTTTCACCTTGGGTGATGTTACCGAAGTCCCAGGTCTTCTTTATCCATTCCACCCGGGTGTCGGCTGGCGGAACGGAAGAATTTTGTTTTTCTTTACACGAAAAAAGAAATAGATAAAAAGTAAAAAGTAGAAAATAAGAAATTTGTTTCTTCATCTTCGATTAAAAAATCAGGTGTTTTACGGAGTAATTTTTTTCTTTGATATTATTCAGGACCTCTACGCCTATTTCCAGATGTTGTTTAACGAAATTCTGCGTGACGTGTTTGTCCGATTCGGCTGTTTTTATTCCGTCGGAGATCATGGGACGGTAGGAGACTAACAGTAAGGCACCTGTCGGGATACGATTGGCAAAACCGACAGTAAAGATCGTGGCCGTTTCCATATCGACCGCCATGGCCCGGGTACTTTTCAGGTATTCTTTAAAACGATCGTCGTATTCCCATACCCGTCGGTTCGTCGTGTAGACTACGCCGGTATAATATTCCCGCCCATGATTCGTGATGGCCTTCGAACAGGCTTTTTGAATGCTGAAAGCCGGTAGGGCAGGCACTTCGTGAGGCAGATAATCGTCGGAGGTTCCTTCGCCTTTTATCGCAGCGATGGGAAGAATATAATCACCCACGGAGTTCTTTTCCTTAATCCCGCCACATTTACCGATAAAAAGCACGGCTTCGGGCTCTATGGCCGAAAGTAAATCCAGTATGGTGGCGGCATTCGGACTGCCCATACCGAAATTGACCAGCGTAATCCCGTTACAGGAGACATTAGGCATGGTCTTGTCTGCTCCGACGATAGGTACCTGATATAATTCGGAGAATAGTTCCAGATAATATTCGAAGTTGGTGAGTAAAATATATTTTGAAAAATCTTTTAATTCTCTTCCCGTATACCGGGGTAACCAATTGTCTACAATGTCTTTCTTTGTTTTCATAACCTGATCTTTGATCTTTTTGTTATCTTTGGATAAGATTAGGATGCGGTTTGGTAGGGTCAAATTGAAAATAAATTTTCATTTGTCACTGTTCTCACCTTTCACTATCTTTGACCGATTTTGCAAAATGCAATCCCCGGCCTTTCAGAACATAAAAATAGAATATTATTGTCAAACGACAAAATGATATGGATAGAGAACTGGATAAACTCAGGAATATAAGGATTGAAGACTATACTTACAATTTGCCCGACGAACGGATAGCAAAATTCCCATTGGCCGAACGAGAGGCTTCTAAATTGTTGATATATAGGGGTGGACGGATAGAAGAAAGTCGTTTTTCAGAGGTGCGTCGCCTCCTTAGGGCTGGACAGATGCTTGTGTTCAACAATACGAAAGTCATTCATGCCCGTCTGTTTTTCCGCAAGGCGACAGGAGCTGTGATCGAAGTGTTTTGTCTCGAACCGTATCTGCCGGTCGATTATGCTCAGAATTTTGCAGCTCGTGATAGTTGTGAATGGAGTTGTATGGTGGGGAACCTGAAAAAATGGAAGGAAGGGAGCATTGCCTGTGACTTTACCTATGGCGAAGCGACCTATCGGTTAACCGCCGAAAAGGTGCGGCAACAAGAGGGGGAGTTGATTATCCGTTTTAGCTGGACGGGAGGTCTTTCGTTCAGTGAAGTGCTGGAAGGATGCGGCCGGATTCCGATCCCTCCTTATCTGAACCGGGAATCGGAAGCTTCCGATGAAGTCCGATACCAAACGGTGTATTCCAAAGAAGAAGGGTCTGTGGCAGCTCCGACTGCCGGATTACATTTTACCCGGGCGATTTTAAACGATCTGAAAGAGAAAGGTGTGCATGTCCGGGAATTGACCTTGCATGTCGGGGCAGGTACTTTCCGGCCGGTAAAAGCAGAGACGATCGGAGATCACGATATGCATACGGAACATTTGGTCATTTCCCGCGAATTGGTAGAACAATTGAAGGAGAAGACCGGTGATATCGTTGCAGTGGGAACAACCTCGGTACGTACGTTGGAAAGTTTATACTGGATGGGGGTGAAACGCTTGGCAGGACAGGAGGATTTTTTTACGCTAGGACAATGGGAAGCGTATACTTTACCTCAGGATTATTCTTTGAGGGAAGCCATGGAAGCCTTGTGCGGTTGGTTCGACACAGCTTGTCAGGAGTTGCTGAAAGCCCGTACGACGATTATTATTGTTCCCGGGTACCGCTATCGGGTGATCGATGCCATGTTCACTAATTTCCATCAACCCCAAAGTACCCTGTTGTTATTGGTCGGTGCGGCCGTCGGAGAGGATTGGCACAAAATTTATGATTACGCGCTGACTCATGATTTCCGGTTTTTGAGTTATGGAGATAGTAGTTTGTTGGAGGTGAAAAAGTCATAGGCTATAAGCTAAAGGCGAAAATAAAGCGAGGAGAAAAATAGTGAAGGATATGTTAGAGCTTTCGTTACCGGGATTCGATTATAAGGTGAAAAAGCAAAACGGGACGGTGATGATATTCGATATCGTCCGGAAGAAGTATGTGGTCCTGACGCCTGAAGAATGGGTACGGCAACATGTGGTGCATTATCTGGTAGAAAAGAAAGGATATGCGATCTCCCGGGTTGCCGTCGAAAGAGAAATTGAACTGTATGGCCTGAAAAGGCGTTTCGATATCGTGGTTTTCGACCGGAGCGGTAATCCTTGGCTGCTGGTCGAATGTAAAGCGCCTGCTGTGGCACTTACCCAAAAAGTGTTCGACCAGGTGTTTCGCTATAATCTGACACTGGCAGCTCCCTATGTAGCCATTACCAATGGGGTTCGCCATTTTTGCGGTTATATGAATCAGGAAAACGACTTCTGTTTTCTGGACGATTTCCCGGAATTTTCCCAGGAGAGGGAACTATTGGCCTGATTCCTTATTTATACGTAAATCCCATCCAGGTATGCCTGTTATTGATAGAACAAGCTATCCGGGAAGGGATTTGTGCTGATGACGTGGTGAAGCTTTCCGTGATTCTGAATGTTATCTTTTTTTAATCACGATATTTTTCCCGCCCATGAGGTTCGTTTGGTTCTTTCTTCCACTTTTATAAGCGATTTGTGTCAACAGATTGGCTGGCCCTTCTTTTATGTTTTCCGGTATCCAGACAATAGAGTCCCGGTACGGTTTGAGCACGCCGATCAAATGATCATTATTCCAGTTTTCCCAATAGACTCTGATATCTAAGTCCTGGTTGATCACTCCCTTGATGGTTACAGGTTCATTCAGATAAACGGTATCCGAAACGGTCAACGAAAAACTAATCTCTTCCGCATTCATGTAATCTTTCTCGCAACTGTTCATAAACAGTAAAAGGCTTGCTAAAATCATACCGGTAATTACTGAGCATTTTTTCATCATTCTCCAAAATTTTCTGTTATTAAAGGCCTTATAATTTGTGGGGTTCCTGTGGTAGGAATAATAAAGGGCAAAGAAATAAATGAATCTCTTGTATAAACAACAACAGTCCCGCTATTACCTGTACCACGAGTACTAACTCTAGTTTGTACAAAACTTATATCTTTTTCATTAATGGAAATATATTTTTCTGGAATCCATAAATTTGAGGGAGATAAAAAATAGTTCATTGTCATAGTCTTTTTTCTCCAACAGAACCTCCACCTCCTAAGCCCTCGAATCTTACATTGCGTGTGGAGTAATTTCCGTCTTCTTTCTTATAAACTCCTTTTGAGCAATAAAAACCAAGAACATCTACAGAATGGACTGTTTTGTACCTTTTATATCTTCCTAATACTCTTTTGTATGATGTAGATTCTAATTGTAATATTTGCTTTCCAACCCATTCTCCGTTAGTATTTCGAACAATTTCTCGAATATATAATACTGTAACATGTACACGTCGTTTATTACCTGTATATGTCGAAGAAGCTATGGGGTATCTTGGTTCTTGTTTTGTTCGTGTTTGGGGAGAGTTGTTAACAATATATTTTCTGCTTTCTATGTTCTTAAGTTGATTGTCTTTAGTAATAATTTCATCTGAAATCACTTGATGTTTATATTTATTGATGAAAAAATATCCCTCATTATTACAAATTAGTTGATATAATCGAGAGGGTACTTTGGCTTGAATTGTTTCATTTTCATCTAAATACACTAAATTTTCGTATTGTTTTAATTTCTTTTCAAAAGATACACTATCAGAAAAAATATCTTCCTCTGCATTTGAAATTGCATGATATAACGAATAAAAATTATTTGTTTTTTCCCATGCAAAAAATTCCTCATCAGACATTTTTTCTAACACATTTACTAATGTACTCATTGCTTCGGGAGATTTGA
>ENA-UERW01002164-UERW01002164.1-human-gut-metagenome-genome-assembly--contig:-NODE-2164-length-10892-cov-5.115950_pt1 | contig 10892 bp, 8 predicted proteins | sample MGYA00242994_ERZ507995 | MGnify/ENA primary metagenome ERZ507995 (study PRJEB26167, sample SAMN06115492) | human gut metagenome | host: Homo sapiens | place: China:Chongqing | collected 2015-04-26...
CTGTTTCGGGTAAAACGGCTAAAATGATGGTTAAACAACTGATTTATGATAGTTGCATGATAGTTAAAAAGGAAACTGTCATGCCTATATGTTATGATGTTCAAGTTATATACAAGAAACATGATAGTATGATAGTTGTTTTTTAAAATTCATTATAGTACTGATAAGTTTGAACCGTAAATGCAGATTTACCGGTGAACTAACGGGTAAGGCTGAACCTCGTGCCGCAAGCTCTCTTTTGCCGTCTGCTTTAGCTGATGAATAGATGATTGTTCCCGGCTTTGCCGGTTCCTCTGTGGTTTTTTAACCCCTTTAAATACAATACAAGCTGTGAATGGGGTGTAAGAATAGTTAATGAATATTAAATAATGAGCTTGTCGGGAACTTTTTGCAATGATTCGGCGTCTTATATTTACGAGTGATTATTATAAATGAAAAAGTAAAAAATGAAAAAAGCTATTTTGACACTTTTGATGATTCCTGCTTTTGTCGGGATGTTGTTTTCTTGCTCTGAAGTCAAAACAGATGCAAAGAAGTTGGAAGGTAAATGGAATATTGTGGAAGTAAAAGGAGAAAAAATACTGAAAGAAGGTTTGCCCAATATGGAGTTTGATATGAAAGATAATAAAGTTCACGGTAATGCCGGATGTAATATCTTTAATTCGACTGTCGTGCTGGACGACCAGGATATTTCTTCCATCACGATCAACCCCGCAGCCACTACCATGATGGCTTGTCCGGATATGGAGATCGAAGATGCGATCTTGAAAGCTATGGGAAACGTGAAAGGTGTGAAGGCCGGCCAGTCCGAAAATGAAATGTTGCTGGTCGATGCCGACGGTAACGTGTTGATGGTTTTGTCAAAAAACTAATTGGATAGAAATGAAGAAGTACATGTATCTTTGTCTTGCAGCGTTGAGTATCGGTATCTTTGCTTCTTGTAAGGCGAAAAAAGGTGTGGAAGCGACTTTCTCCGACCTGGATGGTAGTTGGAATATTGTCGAATTGAACGGCAAGGTGTTGAATCCTGCCGAGACGAATCAAGTCATCGAGTTCGACGTGGCTCGCCATTCCCTTTCCGGAAGAGCTGGATGCAATCGGATGATGGGGCAGATCGAATACAGCGATTCCCGCAAGAATATCATTAAATTCCCGCAGGTTGCGACAACGCGTATGGCTTGTCCGGATATGAGTGGTGAGCGTGAATTGTTGCAGGCTTTGGATAAAGTCGTTCGCTTTGATGCAGTAGGTGAGGTGAAACCGGTCAATAAAATCGCTTTATATGGCACGGACAATACCAAATTGATGGTAATTGAAAAGAAGTGACTTTCATTGTGAAATGTTTGGAAGGCGGTTCCGGTTGTGACGGGCCGCCTTTTTTATTTCGGCCTGCAAGGGATGATCAGGGTGAAGCGGCTGCCTTTTCCTTCCTGGGAAGAAAGGGTGATTCGCCCCTCCAGGCGCTCGGCGATGGTTTGACAGATCGATAGGCCCAGTCCGGTACCTTGTGCAAATTCGTCCACCTTGAAGAAACGTTCGAACACTTTCTTCTGGGCCTCTTCCGACATACCTTTTCCTGTATCTTCGACAAAGACATGAACTTCTTTCTCCTCCTTCTTATAGACAGCTCCTAACAGGATGTGCCCTTTAGTGGTGAACTTGACGGCATTGTTGATGAAATTCGTAATCACTTGCGTGAACCGGAAACGGTCTACATGAATGATAAGTTCCGTTTCTTGGAATTCTTTCAGGAAACGGATATTCGAAGGCATAAGCAGGTGATGTGTCTGGTAGATCTCTTCTAACAGCTCGTTTAGAGAGCAATCGTCGAAAGCGAAAGACATCCGTCCCGACTCGATGCGCGAGAGTTCCAGGATATCATTAATCAGTTTCAGCAGCAGATTACTGTTTTTGTTGATCGTATTGCGGAAAAGGTCTTTTTCTTCATCGGTCAATTCCTTTTCGTCTTGTAATAGGTTGGTGAAACCGACTATCGCATTTAACGGTGTGCGTATCTCATGGCTCATGTTGGCGAGGAATGCCGATTTCATCTTATTGGCTTCTTCGGCTCGCTCTTTCTCTTCGATCAACCGGAGTTGCACCTGCCTTTTCCGTTCGCTTTCGCGGTAGTACATGTAAATGAGGTGAAGGATGATATAGACGATTGCTATGACGAGCAGGATTCCGCCTGCAATAATATAGTTTAGGTAACGGACTTCCAGTGGCATGTTATAGATGATGCTTCCCTGTGGTAGATCGCTCAACCGTATGTTGAAACGTTGCATCTCTTTCCAGTCGAAAGCAAATGTTTTGGGGCTTTCTACGATAGGAATGTCATTTGGAGAAGTGCCTTTCAGGATGCGGGCAGCTGTTTGGGCAACACAATCAGCCTGGATTTGCAAGGTAGTGAAATAGCCACCGGTGATCCCTCTGTTGTCGTTGAACCCGTTGTTAATGACTGTGAAGTTCGGCACATTGGCCAGGCGTCCGACGGTCAGGACATTGAAGTCGAGAATGATTTGTATGCAGGCGGTGTAAGGCTTGTCTTCAAATACCCAAAGAAGCTGGCGGGCGGTCAGGTTGGCTGTCGAGGTCGTATATAAGGCAGAAGCGCCTTCTTTGCCGGGCTGGATTTCCGTGGAAGTCGTTTGGGGCCTTGTTTGATACAATCCTTCGTAAACAGCTATTCCATGTCCCTGGATATTGTCCATCAACGTTTCGAACGCTTTTCTGCCGATGAATTCTTTCGTTTTGAAGATCAGTATTTTTGATCTTCCGTATAGTTTTTCGATCAGTTGTATGTTTTTCAGATATTCAGGCTTGTCCCAATAACCCGTGAAGTTGGGATGCTGTTCCAATAGTTCCCAGTTGGGAAAGTTGACACCTGAAAAGACAACCGGAATCGTCTTGCCGAGCGGATGGTTGCAGGCCATTAAAGTATAGGTAGCCTGATCGTCATTGGAAATGATGATGTCCGGTTTGAAACTTAAAGTGTCGAGAAAGGAGTACATCCGGGCTTCTTCGTCTGTGGCATTATAGCGTTCGCAGTCCAGGTAGAATGTGTGGATGGAAGAGTATATTTGCTCTTTCTCCAGTTCCTCGTGCAGCAGCTTGTCGAACTTGGAGTAGGCACTCAGGCTTTGATTGTATGACTGTATGACAAGGACATTAAACAGTTCCTTCCCTTTTTTATCGGAGGAACCCTTTGCTTCACGCGGAAAACAAAGGGCCAATATCAATATCGCTATGTATATATGTATTTTCAAGGAAGAAGCACTTATCAATTGTACCCGTATGTTTTAAAAAACCGTTCAAAGTTAACGATAATCGGGATATAACAAGTACTTCTTTCTGATTTTCTTATATTTATTTAATGCCGGTTGCCAACTTGCGCGTATTTCGTCCTCCTTTAAGCCGCGGACAATCTGGAAACGTAATTCTTTTGTCCCGGCAAGCAGGTCGAACCATTGTGGGCGGGTGAAGAAAAAAGCTTGGTCGTTGCCTGCTTTATTATAGAAATCAAGGAGGAATTTCAGCGTCAATCCCCCGGTAAAGGGATATTCTCTCAAGTCCGTGCCGTAGCATTCCTTGTCCTTATGCAACGGTTTCGTGTCGAAACCTGGCAAGGAGGTGGGCGTAAAGGTGAAATCTCCGTATCTGGCATCGGGTGCTCCCAATATCTGGAATGGATAATAGGTCCCGCGACCGACACTGATATTGGTCCCTTCGAAGAAACAGAGTGAAGGGTAGAGACGGATCGACTGGTCGTTCGGCAGGTTGGGAGAGGGCTTTACCGGCAACCAGTACGGATCTCCGTGACGCCAGTTTTCCATCTTGACGATATGCAGTTTACAGGTGTCGGGTGTACTTTTCAGCCAACCTTCCTTGTTGATCATCCAAGCCAGTTCGCCAACCGTCAGACCGTGCAGTATGGGTAATGGGTCAACGCCGACAAAGGATTCGAATCCTTTCTGGCGGACAGGACCGTCGACGAAGTCGTTCGGGTTAGGGCGGTCCAGGACGATAAATTCGACATCGTTTTCGGCACAGGCTTCCATCACATAATGCATGGTGCTGATGTAAGTATAAAAGCGGACTCCGACATCCTGAATGTCGAACACGACCACGTCCAAGCCGGTCAACTGCTCGGCTGTCGGCTTCTTGTTCTTTCCGTATAGGGATATGATGGGGACTCCTGTTTTTACGTCACGGCTGTCTTTGATCTCGGCTCCCGCATCGGCCGTCCCGCGGAAACCGTGTTCAGGGGCGAACACTTTCTTTATGTTGATACCCTCTTCCAACAAGGCGTCCAGCAAATGCTTCTGCTGCTTTTCGAGGATGGAGGTTTGGTTCACTACTAATCCGACCTGTTTGTCTTTCAACAGACGGGTAACGACGTCCATACGTTCGGCTCCCAATTTTAGAGGGGCTTTCTGTGGAGTGACGGCCTGGATTTCAGACATTAAGAACAGGCTTAACAGCCAGAAGGCATACCTGATAACTGTTCTCATAGACTCATTCCTTACTATTTGTTTCTGCAAAAGTAACGATTCTTTTTGTTTATTGCGTATCTTTGTCTCTCAATAAAGCGATTGATTGTTATGAACCCTTTAGATATTATTGCCAAATATTATCCGGTAGGTTCGGAGGCGTACCGGATTTTGGTTATTCATAGTAGAAGTGTGGCAGATAAAGCTTTGGCTATAGCCCGGATGCATCCGGAGATGAATCTTGACCTTACCTTTGTAGAAGAGGCAGCTATGCTGCACGATATCGGTATTTTCCGTTGTAATGCTCCCGATATCGATTGTCATGGAGATGCGGAATATATTTGCCACGGTTATCTGGGGGCCGAATTGATGCGGGCGGAAGGTTATCCCCGCCATGCCCGCGTGTGCGAACGGCATACGGGAACAGGTATTACGCTGGCAATGATTGAAGAACGAGGTTTGCCTCTTCCGCATCGGGACTTTATGCCGGAAACCTTGGAAGAACAACTGATTTGCTACGCCGACAAGTTTTACAGCAAAACGAAACTGGACAAAGAAAAATCTGTCGAAAAGGTAAAACAGGGCCTTTCGAAGTATGGAAACGAAACTGTCGAACGGTTTGATAACTGGTGTAAACTCTTTTTAGGGGAATAAAAAGGGATTGGCTCGCTAAATTGTTATACATTTGCCCGCTGTAACACACTGCAAATAACGACGGAATGTTTTTGAAATACAAATGCCTGATTATTTTGTTGCTTTTCCTCACTGGAAACATGATGACTGAGGCGCAGGAACTTATAGTCCCGACCGATACCGTGATGGCCGTTGTGGGCGATACGGTCGTATCTGCCGGACAGGATAGTGTGCTTGCGTTAGACAGTGTACCGAAGAAGCAGACAGGGCTGGACGCTCCGGTTTCCTACCAGGCGAAAGACTCCATCATCATGACGGGAGCGAACTGGGCTTATCTGTTTGGGGAAAGCGATGTGAAATATCAACAAATCGAACTTCAGTCCGAGAAAATCGAGATGAATATGGACAGTAGCCTGGTGTATGCCACTTTCGGCCTCGACTCGATCGGGGAGGAATTCGGCTATCCTCTTTTCAAAGATGGCGACCAACAGTATGAATCCAAGACGATGCGCTATAATTTCGGTACGAAAAAAGGATATATCACAGATGTGATCACGCAACAAGGCGAAGGTTATGTGACGGCCGGACGTACCAAAAAGATGGACAACGATGTCCTGAATATGAAGGGTGGACGGTATACGACTTGCGACGAGCATGATCACCCCCATTTCTATATCCAGATGACGAAGGCGAAAGTCCGCCCGAAGAAAAATATCGTGACGGGTCCCGTCTATCTGGTGTTTGAGGACGTCCCGCTTTATCCGATCGGTCTGCCTTTCTGTTTCTTCCCGTTTTCGAGTTCTTATTCTTCGGGCATTATCATGCCCACTTTCGGGGATGAAAGTTCGCGTGGTTTCTATCTGCGCGACGGCGGGTATTATTTTGCGTTGAGCGATTATATGGACCTGGCCTTGACCGGTGAAATCTATACGAAAGGTTCCTGGGGACTGTCGGCTCGTTCTTCTTATCGGAAACGGTATAAGTTTTCGGGCAGTTTCAATGCCTCCTATCTGGTTACCCGTTTGGGCGACAAGGGGCTTCCCGATTATAGCTTGTCTAAGGACTTCAAGCTGAATTGGACACACTCGCAGGACCCGAAGGCAAATCCGTACCGGACTTTCTCGGCGAGTGTGAACTTTGCGACCAGCAGTTATGACCGTAATAACCTGAACAGCTTCTATCCTGGCTCGCAAGGGTTTGCGGATGCGAACCAGAATACCAAAGGGTCCAGTATCAGTATAACACAGCGTTTCCCGAATAATCCGTTCAGTATTTCGGCTACCATGAATGTGAACCAGCGTTCGAAAGACTCGACGATCTCGCTGACATTGCCTGATATTACAATTACGATGAGCCGTATCTTCCCGTTCAAACGGAAGAATGCGGTCGGCAAAGAACGTTGGTATGAGAAGATTTCCATGAGTTACAACGGTTACCTGCGTAATAGTATCGATACGAAAGAAGACAAATTGTTCAAGTCGAGCTTGGTGAAGGATTGGCGGAATGCCATGCAGCACCAGATTCCGGTGAGTGCTACTTTCTCTTTGTTCAAGTATTTGAATATCTCGCCGTCGTTCAATTATACCGAACGTTGGTACACCAATAAGGTGGAAAAAGCATACGACATGCAGAAGAAGCAGGTGGTTGCGCGTGATACGACTTATGGTTTCTACCGCGTATTCGATTACAGCACATCCGTTTCAGCTTCCACCACGCTATATGGTTTCTATAAACCGTTGCCGTTTTTGGGTGACAAGATCAAGATGATTCGTCATCGTTTCGAACCTTCGGTAACGTTGAGTTATACGCCTGATTTTGGAGCTTCCAAATATGGTTTCTGGAAAGATCTTATGTATGAAGATCAATATGGACAGACGCAGCAGATCTCTTATTCGCCGTTTGAAGGCGGTATGTTTGGGACGGCCCCTAACGGGAAGTCGGGGAGCGTGAGTTTTCAGTTAGATAACAATCTCGAAATGAAGATCAAGTCGGATCGCGATTCGACAGGTGAGCGTAAGATCAGTCTGATCGATAAGTTGTCGTTGGGGATGAGTTATAATATGGCGGCCGATTCGTTCAAGTGGAGTGACTTGAGTGTAGGCTTGCGTCTCAAGTTTTCGAAGAGCTATACATTGAACCTGAACGGTACGTTCGATACCTATACCTATGGCTACGATGAAGCGACGAAGACCGTTCGCCGGTTGGATATTCCGCGTTGGCAGGCCGGTAAAGGATTAGGCCGTTTGCGCCAGACCGGTACGAGTTTCTCTTATACCTTTAATAATGATACGTTCGGCAAATTGTTCGGCAAGAAAGATAATAACGACGATTCCAACAACCCTCCGACAGACCCCAATGCATCGAACGATCCGGAATTCGAACAAATCTCTTCGGGAGAGGAAGGGAACCAGCAGGGTAAAATGGAAGGAGGCCGATTGCGTGGTGCCAAGAAAGATACGGGTGAGTTCGATTCGTATGGCTATATGGTCAATAAAGTGCCCTGGAGCCTTTCGTTCAGCTATAGCATGCAATTGCGTTATGGAGACTTTGACCCGAGCAAGCTCGAATATAAGTACAAGCTTACACATGCATTGAGCTTTAACGGTAATATCCAGCCGACGAAGAACTGGCGTTTTAACTTTAATGCCACCTATGACTTCGATACGCATAAGATATCCTATATGACTTGCAATATCACTCGCGACCTGCATTGCTGGCAGATGACTGCCAGTTTTGTGCCGGTGGGACCTTATAAGTCCTATACCTTCAATATTGCAGTAAGTTCGTCTTTGCTGAAAGACCTGAAATGGCGCCAGAGCAGCAACTATCGTGACGGGCAGAAATGGGAGTAATTCCAATTGTCAATTGATAATTACCAATCTATTGGTGTCTGTCCGGTTGCGATCAGATAATCATTTGCTTTGCTGAAATGCTTGTTCCCGAAGAATCCGCGGTAAGCGGAGAGGGGAGACGGATGAGCCGATTTCAATATCAGGTTGCGGGAGGCGTCGATGAAAGCGCCTTTCCGTTGTGCATACGACCCCCACAGGATGTAAACGATATGGCTTCGCTCTTCTGTCAGGCGGTGGATTACGGCATCCGTGAATTCTTCCCAACCTTTATTCTGGTGTGAGCCGGCTTGGTGTGCACGAACCGTCAGGGTTGCATTGAGAAGCAGGACGCCCTGGTCCGCCCAACGGAGCAGATTGCCGGTTTGCGGTATGGGTTTGCCTAAATCGCTTTCGATTTCTTTGAAGATGTTGACGAGCGACGGGGGAAAGGGTGTCCCGTCTTGGACGGAGAAACAAAGTCCGTGTGCCTGTCCGGGTTCATGATAGGGGTCTTGTCCGAGAATGACTACTTTGACTTTGTCGAACGGACAGTGTTCGAACGCACTGAAGATACAGGGACCAGGAGGATAGATGGTTCTTTGGCGGTATTCTTCTTTAACAAAGGTGATCAACTGGCTGAAATAATCCTTTTCAAACTCAGAACTTAATCGTTCTTTCCAGCTCTGTTCTATCTTGACGTCCATAATGGTAATTGAAAATTGAAAATTAGAAATTGGAAATTCTCTTTATTACGCGAATATCAGAAATAATTATCAATAATCCATCCTTAATTTTCAATTTTCAATTTTTAATTATCAATTAGATCAAGTACATACCGGCAGCACGGGCTTCACGACGCATTTCTTCCGGCCATATACTTGCTTGAATTTCACCGATATGGGCTTTGCGGAGGTAAAACATACACAAGCGACTTTGTCCGATACCTCCCCCGATACTTAGAGGCAGTTCGTTGTTTAGCAAGCGTTTGTGGAAATATAGTTCTTTTTTTTCTTCCGCGTTGCAAATCTCCAACTGGCGGAGCAAGGCTTCCTTATCCACACGAATACCCATGGAGGACAGTTCGAGCGAACGGTTCAGTACTTCGTCCCAGACGAGCAGGTCGCCGTTTAATCCGACTTGTCCGTTTTCTGCAATTGTCGACCAGTCGTCATAGTCCGGAGCGCGTCCGTCATGTTTCTCTCCGTTGCTTAACTTACAACCGATACCGATAATGAAAACGGCTCCGTATTCTTTCGTAATCGCATCTTCCCGTTCTTTCGGCGTGAAGGTCGGATATTTTTGCAATAAATCTTCGGAGTGTATGAAATGGATTTGCTGGGGCAATGTAGGACGGATTTCGGGAAACATCTCATAGACCAGATATTCGGTACGTACCATGGCTGCGTAGATGCGACGTACGATTTCTTTCAGAAAATCTACATTCCGTTCTTCGGCTCCCATGACGCGTTCCCAGTCCCATTGGTCGACATATAAAGAATGTAGGTTTCCCAACTCTTCGTCAGAGCGGATAGCGTTCATGTCGGTATAGATACCGTAGCCTTTTTCGATTTGATAATCAGCAAGAGTAAGTCGTTTCCATTTGGCAAGCGAATGGACGATTTCAGCTTTGGCATCGTCCAAATCCTTGATCGGAAACGTGACCGCACGTTCCGTTCCGTTCAGGTCGTCATTGATACCCATCCCTTTTAAAACGAACAACGGAGCAGTGACGCGCCGCAACCGTAATTCGGAAGACAGGTTTTGCTGGAAAAAGTCTTTGATCTTTTTGATACCCATCTCGGTCTGCGATAAGTTCAATAAAGCCTTATATCCTGCTGGTTTAATTAAGTAACTCATATACTTGTTGTGCTTTATGTTTGTGAATAATGTGTGGCAAAGATACTAATTAATGGCAAAATAGCAATTATGTGCCTTTTTTTATTTGCAAAATGGAAGTGATTATCGTTAGGATGCTTGCAAAATATCAAAAGTAATCTTTTTTTGTCCGTTCATTTGTTTTCCTGCAAGATTATATATACTTTTGCGCTGTCTTTGGCTGGGTAGCTTAGCTGAATAGAGCGTCAGATTCCGGTTCTGAAGGTCGTGGGTTTGAATCCCACCCTGGTCACAAAAGGATTTCCAAGTGTTGGAAGTCCTTTTTTTATGGGGTTACGCGTAAACTTTTCTTTTTTATTTATGTTTTATAAATGAATAACTAATTTAAGAAAGAACAAAGATTATGTCAGTGGTTTATAAATTTCTTTTTCCTGCCAAGCCGGTAGGAAATGCTTTTTCTCTTTTTTTGTTGGCGTTGCGTATCCTTTTCGGAGTATTGCTGCTTTCGCATGGTATCCAGAAATGGACGAATTTTAGTGCTATGTCGGAATCTTTCCCGGATCCATTAGGTGTAGGAAGTACGTTGTCGTTGGGGCTGGCTGTTTTTGCTGAGGTATTTTGCTCCGTAGGCTTTATATTCGGTGCGTTTTATCGTCTGGCTATGATCCCGATGGTCTTTACAATGGGAATGGCTTTTTTTGTGATACACGGGAATGATCCGTTTGCCGTGAAGGAACTGGCCTTTATTTATCTGGTGGTATTTGTGCTGATGTACATAACGGGACCGGGTAAATTTTCTATCGATCATGTCATATCTTCTGCATTATATAAAAAGAAACGGTGAGGTTCTATAGGGGAAGCTGTTAGGTGTATACGAAAGGAAACAAAAAGGCGGGAATTATTATTCCTGCCTTTTTTGTTGTGTTAGCCTTCTTTTAAAGAATAGTGGGAGAATAAGGTGTTTCTTTGTGTTGGTTGGGAAATAAAAAAAGCAATCATGTAATCATGATTGCTCTTAAAAAAAAGTGGGCGTTGACGGATTCGAACCGCCGACCCTCTGCTTGTAAGGCAGATGCTCTGAACCAGCTGAGCTAAACGCCCG
>ENA-UERW01002166-UERW01002166.1-human-gut-metagenome-genome-assembly--contig:-NODE-2166-length-10883-cov-5.097723_pt1 | contig 10883 bp, 8 predicted proteins | sample MGYA00242994_ERZ507995 | MGnify/ENA primary metagenome ERZ507995 (study PRJEB26167, sample SAMN06115492) | human gut metagenome | host: Homo sapiens | place: China:Chongqing | collected 2015-04-26...
GTACTTTCTTCACTAGATAACATAACGATAGGTATTGACTTGAATAACTCGTTATTTTTCATATATCTTAGAAATTCGTCACCTGTCATTAACGGCATACGGATGTCTGAAATGATAAGATCAGGTACGTTACCTTCATTCAGCCATTCTATTGCTTTAATGGGATCTTCCAAATAGGTAAAATCATACTCTTTTCCTAGATACACACCGGCCACTTTTCCGATTGTCGATTTATCGTCGACTAGTAATATTTTTTTCTTCATACGAATAGACCTTTCTATCGCTTGCTTTGTTATTTGATTTATAGATTAAGATTGTTGTCACATAATATTTGTGATACACTGCAAATATAGATATTATTTTAGAATAATCCCCAATCAGGAGAGTAAAATTCGTGATATATCTTTTTTTTCTATTAATTGCAACTTACAGCATCTTAATGAAAAAACACGGATTCCATAAAAACTGGAATCCGTGTTAAAGATTAATTGTTAGGCTTATTTATATACTCTTGATGAATCAAAAGTTTTCCACCATTCTTCATTCTTAGTACCGCCACTGGTCACCCAACTTTCGAATAACGAGTAAGCTGATTTGATATTCACATATTCCAAAGGCCATTTGAAGTCTGTCGGAACCATGATTCCCCATGCCAGGTTATCTTTGCTGATGTAATATCTCTTGCGGGAAGTAGAACTATCGTCGTTGTTGCCTCCGAACAAGTCGGTATTTGCCAACTTAGTTGGTTGATAACCGACAATATGAATCTCCTTACGCTGGTTTCTGTTTCCTTCTACGAAGATGAACACATTCAGTTTGTTGATATTAAGCTCATCCACAGAAATAGGGTTGCTGAACTTGATTGTGAAACTGATATTTTTAGGATTCGTATTGGCAGAATGATCTTTAATGGTATTAATCTGTTCGTAACGGTCTCTTCCCAATGCTTTGTGAGCATCGTCAAATAATGGAATAACCGCATAGTCCTGTCCGTTCTCAATCAGATTACTATTCACATTGAAACCTTTAAAAAGAGAGTTGTCACTGAATTCCACCGGCTGCGTAATGGCACTGGCAGGAACACCGTCCAGCATGATAGCAGCTCCAATACTCTTGGTAGCTCCGGCAGCCGATAAATCAAGACTTAACGTGAACTCTTCTGCCTTATTGCTCTTATTGATGGAGATCTTTCTTTCCTTGATAATCAGAACAAGGTCGTTCATATCGTAATCCCCATATAAAGGCCATTGGTCTTCAAACAGATAAGCATAATTGCGATTATCATCCATGATGATCGGGAACTTAGGATCTTCAGGATCTCCTCCTTCATTTCCACCATTTTTAATTCCTGTACAAACATCGATGATGACTTTAGAGTCTCCCATTTTGGTGAAGTATGCGCCATTCAGTACATGGAAGTTTTCCCACCATTGGTTCTTTTCAACGTGGCTGTCACATTCAATAACCAAATTTCCATCATATGTGAAACCTTGTCCGGTGATAACCGGTGATTTTATCATAGAAGTATTTTCGCCTTTTCCATAAAACTTGGCATAACCGGGAGGTATGCTGATACTTGTCGTAGCATCCAGCATAGAACCATCACTTAAATTTACTGTTCCATTAACAAACTCCATTTTAGGAGCTTTCAAATATCCTTGAGTAAAGTTAAACGTCGCTCCGTTGGCATAGAAAGAAGTCGTTGCTTCCATGCTACAAGCGTTGTTGACAGTCGTATTGGTGAGACTGATGGTTGTAAACTTCATGATGTTGTTGTTGGTAGCAACAGCGTCGGAATTTGCAATTAATTTCTCTCCATAAATCTCTCCGTTATTTTCCAAAGAGAAATTAGACGGCAGATTTAATTCTCCTTCCAAACTGATTTTATTGTCATTTACAATTTTCGTATTGGAATTGATTGAGATATTCTTGCTAGTTATGGTTCCTTTGTTGTAGAGTGTTGCACCGGAATGTAGTGTCATTGTGTTCGCTACAGTCAGTGCACCCCAGTTTCTTAATGCAGCAGGCGCTCCATTGGTGAATGATATATCCTCTGCATTCACTTCTCCCTTTTCCATAATGGTCAACATGGAGTTTCTAATGAACGTCATGGTTCCTGATGCTTCAATTTTAGCATTATTCATCACAATGATTTCAATACCGTTTTGGAATTGGAATGTTGCGGGAATCGTCCATTTAGCATCTACATAAACTTTGGTTGCAATTTCACCGTCATAACCGTCAAACTTGAATGTGCCGGCATAGTCAGAGGTGATTTTGTAAGAAGCATCACGCAGCAAAGTGGTTCCTGACATTTCAGTCACTTCTTTTGCATTAGCAGGTATGGAATAGTAATCCGGCTTTTCAAATGAAAGGCCTCTTGTAGCAGCGGCACGACTCATCAACGCTCTATTTTGTGCAGTAGATCCTGCATAATAGAGTTTACAGGTAATATTATCGCTGTTTTCCGGCACATCGAACTGATATACCTGTTCACGTCCTCTAGGGTCGGTTTGCTTCACATAAATACCCTTTTGAGTTGGCAGCAGACTGACAGCGGTTGTAAATTTAAAGTTGTTTTCTTTATTAGCTGTCCTTGCAGCGAGCACGGAAGCGCTTTCATTAGTCAAAGGATCTTCTGCATATATTTCAACTAAATAAGCAAATAGTCCTCCTTCTTCATCTTTCACTTCGACCGAGACATTTTTAGTGGTTATCATGTTCCAATCGATATCATCGGGAGCAGCAAAGCCATCTCCCATCGGGTTAGGTGTTTCGTAAGACGGATCATAGAGATCCTTTCCAGAGTCAACACAACTAGACATAGTACCTGCCATCGCTATTGCAATGATGGGTACAAATTGAATTGTTTTCTTCATCATAATGTATTATTGCTTGATTGTTTGTAACCAAATCCATCACAAAAATAACTGCATATCTTTTATTGGAAATGTTTTTTCTGTTATTTTATGGAGTGAAAACAACTATACTTCCGTTTTGGTTCTTCTTTGGCTCTTTTAGGTTTGATTCGGTCTTGATGATGATGAAGAGAAATCCCCTGATTTTCACTTTTATACAACTGTTTAAAATGAAAATCAGGGGGTTACAATAGATGGATTTAACTTAAGACTTGGTGATTTCTCCTATTAAGCAGGAGTTCATTTTATATCGGATATCCTTGTTGGGTAATCCATGTCCCAATAAAAACATGAGCTTTGTTATGGCACATTCGGGGGTACTGTCATATCCACTGATTACACCTGCTTCCAGAAGATGCATTCCTGTTTCGTAACGTCCCATTTCTACTGCTCCGGAGGCACATTGTGTAATGTTGACAATGATAATTCCACGATCGGTAGCTTCCTTTAGTTGGCGGATGAACCATTCTTTTTGCGGAGCATTTCCCGAACCGAAGGTTTTCATGACAACCGCTTTCAATCCCGGAACATGAAGCAGAGAAGTCACGATACTCTCTTGAATGCCCGGAAAAAGCGTTAGAATAACTACATTGGTGTCAAACAGGTAATGCGGCTTTAACGGTTTTGTCGGGTCTGGTTTTCGAATGAGATTAGGCTCATATTTAATGTGGATACCTACCCGTGCCAATGGCGGATAATTGAAAGAGCGGAAAGCATTGAAATTCTCCGCATTGATTTTGGTGGTACGGTTGCCACGCATCAAATGATTCTCAAAGAAAATACAAACCTCCGGAACAATGGCTGTACCATCCGGATTTTTAGCTGCTGCAATTTCGATGGCTGTGATGAGGTTTTCCTTTCCGTCTGTGCGCAAAGTCCCGATCGGGAGCTGGGAACCTGTGAGGATGACAGGTTTGCTTAGATTTTCGAGCATGAAACTTAGTGCAGAGGCAGTGTAAGCCATTGTGTCTGTTCCGTGAAGGATGACGAAACCATCGAAATAATCATAATTGTAATTGATGATCTTTACCAGTTTTGCCCAGTAAGCAGGTTCCATGTCCGAAGAGTCGAGAGGGGGATCGAATTGGTAGGAGGAAATGCGGTAGTTGAATCTTTTCAGTTCGGGGACGTGCTTAAGCAAATGATCGAAGTTGAAATTTTCTAAGGCACCTGTTTCCGGATTCTCTATCATTCCGATAGTCCCACCCGTGTAAATTAACAAAACGGAAGGAGTTTCTGCTCTCATAATTGTTGAATTACTGTTAAAACATTGGCAAAGATACGGATTAAATGCGAATAATGAGTGCTAAACGACGAATTATATAAAGTTGGAAGGACAAGACTATAAAAAATATCTATGTTGCATTTTTGCGATATGTAGTATGAAAAAATGTCCCCATCTTTGGGGCAGGTTGGACGAAGTGTCCGGCTTTAAATAAAAAACGAAAGAGAAAATGAAAAATGACCGGTATTTTCCGTTAGAAATCTGTTTTTGGGCAGGCGACAATTTGAGCGTCATGATGTATCAGATAGGGGGAGTGCAACTTGTAGGGATTTATGTGTTGTTGCTGTATCTGTGTGCAAAGAATGACTACAGCAAATCAGTGGTTAATAGTATGCAAAAACCAGTGGAAAAAAGTGCAGTGGAAAAAAAACTCTGAAACGCCGATGGATAAAGGGCAAAAACCGAATGAAACCCAAGAGAGTAGAGTAGAAGAGAAGAGAAATATTACTACTGTTGTAAACAACAGCAGCAATATTGGCGAGGAAAGGAAGACTGCTGCTGTTGTTGTTCGGACTTCGGATTCGGTGAATGACAGGGGCAACGAGATTGTCAGCCCACGCCTCGATCCTGTTCAGTCCACGTCTTGTTTTTGTTCAGCTCACGGCTTGTCTCTGCTCGTCCCACGGGTGAAGTACGGCCTCCCCACGGCTTGCAGAAATAGCCCCACGGTTTGCGGAAATTTTCATCCGAGGCTCTTACTTCAGGGCTTCTTTCAGTCTGGTAATCGCCTTTTCCGGGTCTTTTTCTTCTTCGAGCAGAGTGACGAACTTACTGCCGATGATAGCTCCGGAAGCGTGTTCGCAAGCTGCTTGGAATGTTGCTTTATTGGAGATACCAAATCCCACCATCAACGGATTGTTCAGATGCATACCTTCAATCTTTTTGAAGTAAGCCCGTTTTTGTTCGTTGAAATCTTGTTGCGCTCCGGTGGTTGCTGCTGATGAAACCATATAAATAAATCCGTCGGTATGTGTATCTATCTCGCGTACCCGTTCTTCGCTGGTTTCCGGTGTGATGAGCATAATCACTCTGATGTTATAGCGTTCGGCAATGATACGATAATGTTCTTGGTAATCACGGAAAGGGAGATCAGGGATAATGACGCCGTCGATACCACATTCCACACATTTACGGCAGAAATTCTCAAATCCGAATTGCATGATTGGGTTTAAATATCCCATAAGCACAAGTGGGATTTTTACGTCCTTGCGAATATCCCGTAATTGTTCAAAAAGGAGTTTTAGAGACATACCATTGCGCAATGCCTGCGTAGCGGCATTCTGAATAACAATGCCATCTGCCATCGGATCACTGAAAGGAATGCCGACTTCAATCATACTCACTCCGTGCTTTTCGAGCGTGCGGATTACATCAGCGGTACCATCCAAAGTAGGAGTACCGGCACAAAAATAAATAGAAAGTATGTCTTTCTTGTTGCTATTGAAAAGTTGATTAATTCTATTCATGACGTTGGAATTTTTAGATTATGATTTTAATTCGTTTAAAAATGTCCGGATACGCTCCGGATCCTTTTCTCCCGGTTTCAATTCAAAACGGCTGTTGAGATCGTATCCGGCAAGCCGGGGATGCTTGAACTCTTTCAGGGCATTGGCACTGTATGAGTTAATGCCTCCGCTCAAAAGGAAGGGTACATGTCCATTGTACATATCCAGAATACTCCAGTCGAATTGATTTCCCGAACCACCATACTGTTCGCATTTGGTATCGAACAGAAAAAGATCACAGACTTTTTCGTAGTCATATACCTTTCTCAAATCTTTGGGACGGTCTACTGAAAAGGCCTTGATGATTTTCAATCCAGTGGAATGTAAGGACCGGCAGTATTCCGGTGATTCATTTCCGTGGAGCTGTACATAATTCAGTCCGAAACGATCAGCATACATGCTGATTGTCTGCTTGTCTTCGTTGACGAAAACTCCGACACGCCGGGCATGAATGGGCAAGTAAGCCGGAAGCTCGTAGACATATCGGGGAGATTTAGGATAGAAGATGAATCCCAGCATATCTATGCCTTCGATAGACTCTACGTCCTGTATGTTTTCAGCTTCACGCATACCGCATACTTTGATAATTTTTCCGTTAATCATAGGGCTGTCCGTTTTGAATAATTAGTTTATTGGATTGCTTGCAGGAAATTCTGTAAAGTTTCTCCCGGTTGCTGTGTTTTCATAAATGTTTCACCGATCAGGAATCCACGGAATCCGGCTGCCCGAAGTCGGTTTACTATTTCCGGATCGGAGATGCCGCTTTCGGATACCAATACAGCATCTTGGGGAAGCTGTCCGGCCAAGCGGAAAGAGTTTTCTACATCAGTGAAGAAAGTACCCAGATTACGATTGTTGATTCCTACCATATCTATTTTCTTGTCGATGTATATTAATTCCTCGGAGCTATGAATCTCCAGAAGAACTTCCAGACCTAGTTCATGAGCTTTTTCTGCAAGTTCATTACATTTCTCCGGTTCTAATGCGGCTGCGATAAGAAGTACGGCATCGGCACCGACAATTTTGGCTTGATAAAGCTGGTATTCGTCAATGATGAAGTCCTTCCTAAGAATGGGGATCTCTACCAAAGGGCGTGCAGTGCGGATGTCCTTCAGGCTTCCTCCGAAAAATTTCTCGTCGGTGAGGATGGAAAGGGCAGAAGCTCCTGCTGCTGCATAGGAGGGAACAATTTCTTCCGGGCATGCTTCTTCCTTTATCCATCCTTTGGATGGAGACCGACGCTTGAATTCAGCGATAATACCCGATGCAGACGAGGCTAATGCCTGCTTCATAGAACGAGAGGTCGGAACTTCGCTGATACCTTCCTGTAATTGCTCGATGGAGATAGCCTGCTTTTGCAGGTCAACTTCAAATCGTTTGTTTGCTATAATCTCTGATAATATATCTTTCATTGATGTGGGATTATTAATTGTAAATGATGGATTTGCAATAATAAAACATTAACTGTTCAATTCAATGAATTTTTTTAGGGTAGCTAATGCGCGTCCACTTTCCAATGACTCTTTGGAGAGAGCAATACATTCTTCAATAGTCTTCTCCGGACAAATCACATGGATGGCAAAAGCTGAATTGACTACCACTACATTTTTTTGAGCTTCTGTAGCCGTGTTATTCATGATCTGGTCGAAAATCTTAGCTGCATCTTCCGGTGTTTGTCCACCATCCAGGTCAGTTTCCTTATAGCGGGAGAATCCGAGACTCTCGGGAGCGTAAATCTTTTCATGATCGCTGGTCGCCACTTTAAACTCATTTGTCAGAGAGATTTCGTCATATCCGTCGAGACTATGAACAACGGCAAATTTCGTCTTGCTTTCCTGATAAGTATAGGTATAGAGGCGAAGTAACGGGAGGTTGTAAACTCCTAAAAGCTGATAGGCCGGTAATACCGGATTAACCAACGGACCGAGCATATTAAAGAAAGTGCGCACTGCCAATCCTTTACGAACCGGAGCAACTGCCTTTAATGCCGGATTGAATAAAGGAGCATGCAGATAGGCAAGATTACATTTCTCCATGCTACGGCGCAGTTGATCGACGTCACTGGTGAACTTTACACCGTGTTGCTCCATTACATTACTGGCACCGCTGACTGATGTTGCTCCGTAATTACCATGTTTCACAACCGGGAAACCGGCTCCGGCAACAGTAAAACAGGAAGCTGTAGAAATATTAAATGTATTTTTTCCATCACCTCCGGTTCCTACGATATCTATCGGAGCAAATTCACTTAAATCAACCGGAATACGCATTTCAAGCAATGCATCGCGGAAACCGCATAATTCTTCCACAGAGATATTACGCATCAGAAAGACGGTAATTAAAGAGGCTACCTGTACATCATTATATTTTCCTTGTGCGATGTTCTGTAAAATGGTGCGAGCCTCATCGCGTCCCAGATATTGATGTTCGAAAAGTTTGTATAGAATCTGTTTCATAAGTTTAATCGTTTAAGAAGTTTTTAATAATTTCTTTTCCTTGCGGAGTTAATACTGATTCGGGATGGAACTGAATACCATGTACATTGTAGGTCTTATGGCGGATTGCCATGATTTGTCCTTCCTGACTTTCTGCCGTTATTTCCAGGCAATCGGGAAAACCTTCCCGGCTGACTACCCAGGAATGGTATCTTCCAACAGGGATTTCTTTTCCCAACCCTTCAAAAAGCAAATCCTGGTGAAGGATGGTAATCGGAGTCTGTACCCCATGATATACTTCTTTGAGATTTTCCAGACGTGCTCCGAAAGCTTCGCCGATGGCTTGATGACCGAGGCAGACACCCAGAATGCTTTTGGTCGGAGCATATCTTTTAATAATAGGTAATAGCAGTCCGGCCTCTTCGGGTATGCCCGGTCCGGGAGACAGGATGATTTTATCAAATCGGTCTACTTCATCAAGCTCTATCTGGTCGTTGCGGACTACTTCTACATCTGTAGCCCCTAATTCTTTCACTGCGTGCAGTAGGTTATAAGTGAAAGAGTCGTAGTTATCTAAAAGTAATATTTTCATTTTTATTGTCATTGTAAAATGGTTGTTCAAATACTATCTCTGCTTTCAATTTTTTAATTTGATAGCTAAATCAATCGCCTTTTTCAGTGCTCCCAGTTTGTTGTTCACCTCTTGCAGTTCATATTCATCCTGACTGCGTGCTACAATACCTCCTCCGGCTTGGAACCAGAGTTCATTGTTGCGGCTTACAAAAGTACGGATAGTGATAGCCTGATTTAATTCGCCGTTCAATCCGATAAAACCGATACAGCCACCATAGGCTCCACGATTATGTGGCTCGATTTCGCTGATTAACTGCATAGCGCGTACTTTGGGAGCACCGCTTAATGTGCCGGCAGGAAACGTATCAATAAACGTTTTTATTTTATCTGCGCCCTCATTCAACATACCGCTGACACGGCTTACCAGGTGAATGACATGACTATAATATTGTGGTTCCTTATAGAATAGTACGCGTACATCATGACAATTACGGGAAAGGTCGTTTCTGGCAAGATCAACCAGCATGACATGCTCTGCATTTTCTTTAGGGTCAGCCAATAAAGCTTCTGTCAGTTCCCGGTCTTTTACTACATCTCCGGTACGGCGGGTAGTTCCGGCAATCGGATCGATGTAAGCACGACCATCTTCGATTTTGCAATGTGTTTCCGGTGAAGAACCGAAGATGCGGTATCCTCCGAAATCGAAGTAGAAAAGATAAGGAGAAGGATTGATGCTGCGGAGTGCGCGGTACACTTTGAAATCATCTCCGGCATAAGGTTGGATAAATCTTCTGGAAAGTACGATTTGGAAAACATCTCCACGCATACAGTGCGCGATTCCTTTGCGGACATTGGCTTTATGCTCCTCGTCGGTGATAGGGCTGGTAACGGGACCTGTTACAGAGAAGTTGTAAGAAGCATAATTCCGGTTTTCGATGGCTGCTTCCAGTTCCGGTAAGCCGCTTTCTTCTCCTTCGGACAACATTTCAACGAGTGTCAATTCATTTTTGAAATGATTGAAAACAATGACATACTTATATAATATGTATAGCAAATCCGGAGCGTCATTTTGCTCATCGTGACTTTCTTTCACCGGGATGTGCTCGAAGTATTTCACAGCGTTGAACGTCGTGTATCCGTAAAGTCCACATACATTCTTATTATCCCCGGTCACCTGGAATTGATTGATAAACCGGTTCATGGCCTTTTCTACATGGAAGGTTTTTGTCAGGGGTTCTTCCGTGCGGCTGTTATCGGGATAGTTGGAAGTGACAATGCCGCCGTTTATACCGATACTTGCCAGGGGACAGAGGGCTATAAATGACAAGGAATTTTCTCCGGCATGATAGTCGGAACTTTCCATTAATGCAGATTGCGGATACATGTCGCGCACTTTCAGGTAAATGCTGACAGGAGTATGCATATCTCCGAGCACTTGTTTGCTATGAGTTGTATAATTAAATGTTTTCATTTCTATAATTGCTTGATTATTGATTACGAATGATGGTTTACTAATTACTTATTGCTGTTCATTAAACGATAAATAGGTTTCAATATCTTTGTCTCCTCGTCCTGAAACAGTCAATACAACGATATCTTCCGGTTTGAACTTCAATTTTCTCAAAGCTCCTAATGCATGGGCGGATTCCAGTGCAGGGATAATACCTTCGAGTTTAGTCAGTTCGTAAGCGGCTTCTATTGCTTCGTCGTCATTGATTGCCAAAACGTTGGCACGTCTTTGTGCGGCAAGATTGGCGTGTATCGGACCAATGCCCGGATAATCCAGTCCGGCGGAAATCGAGTAAGGCTCTTCAATCTGTCCGTCTTCGTTTTGGATGACGTAAGTACGCGCTCCGTGGATAATTCCCATTTTACCGAGTTGGATGGTGGCGGCGGTCATTCCGGTTTCTATTCCTTTACCTCCGGCTTCCGCCAGAATGATGCCTACCCGTTCATCATTGATATAATGATAAATCGTTCCGGCAGCATTACTTCCTCCTCCAACGCAGGCTATCAGATAATCCGGATAGTCACGTCCTTCTTTTTCTTGCAGTTGTTTTTTTATTTCTTCGCTGATAACAGATTGCAGGCGTGCCACCATATCAGGGTAGGGATGAGGGCCTACGGTAGAGCCGATGACATAGTAAGTATCTGCAGGGTGGCAACA
>ENA-UERW01002167-UERW01002167.1-human-gut-metagenome-genome-assembly--contig:-NODE-2167-length-10866-cov-2.588748_pt1 | contig 10866 bp, 14 predicted proteins | sample MGYA00242994_ERZ507995 | MGnify/ENA primary metagenome ERZ507995 (study PRJEB26167, sample SAMN06115492) | human gut metagenome | host: Homo sapiens | place: China:Chongqing | collected 2015-04-26...
AATAAAGACGTCCGTCAATATCGATTCTCGGAGTATTGTTTTCGCTCTTGACAACCTTATAAGGAACACGAGCTATTTCGGAAGCTACTTGATCATAAGTTTCTCCCATGAAACGTTTAATGGAGAAAATCGTACGTGTAGGGTTGGTGATCGCCTGACGTTTTGCCGGGTCTCCGACTTTACGTTCACCTCCGTCTACGAATGCGACAATAGAAGGAGTCGTTCTACGACCTTCGCTGTTCGCAATAACAACCGGTTCTGAACCTTCCATAACGGAAACACAAGAGTTGGTTGTTCCTAAGTCTATTCCAATAATTTTTCCCATCGTAATTATTTTTTTAATTGTTTATATTCTTGATTTTAATTTGTATCGTTTGTCTGATCGGAGTATTGATTTATCCGTACCTTTTAAACGGTAGCACAAGTAGTGTATCAAATCATGTGCCAGAAAAAATGAGTTTATGTTTCCATTTTTTTGTCAGTTTGTACGGCTATTTTACCAAATATTTGTCATATTTTTCTGTCGAATTGGCAGAATTTAAGTAAAAAATAAATTCTATATTCATTCTTTTATCAGGGTTGACCGGATAGATTTCTAACAAATTCGGAAAGAAATAGTTTACACCGGAACAGCCTGTTTTTTAATTTGGTATTTGTTGTGAAAATCATTTACGATATGTCGGACGGAACTGATATGGAAATGTTTTAAATCACGAGATTGAGATTAACGGATAAACGCTTTTCTGAAGTCGGTGGAATCGGAAAGAAGTCTTGGATGTATTGAAAATAAGAGAAAGTCGGTTTTGTATAGATTTGTAACCATATTTATTTATGGAAATATTTCTTTATATGGGTTTATTCTTTTATATTTGTCGGGAATGGTCCGGGATTTCGTTCTGGAAACCCGTTTTTTTTATTCTTATTTATATTGATTAAATTGACTAATTAAATTTTTATATTATGAATTTGACACATATCGAACATTTGGGGATTGCTGTGAAAAGTATTGAAGAAGCTCTTCCCTATTATGAAGGAGTTTTAGGTTTAAAATGTTATTCGGTAGAAGAGGTTGCCGATCAGAAAGTAAAAACTGCTTTTTTTAAAGTCGGCCAGACTAAAATAGAATTGTTAGAGCCTACCAGTGAAGATAGTACGATTGCGAAGTTTATCGAGAAACGGGGAGAGGGCATTCATCATATCGCATTTGCCGTAGATGGCGTAGCCGATGCTTTAGCCGAAGTGGAAAGCAAGGGTGGGAGACTTATCGATAAAGCTCCTCGTAAAGGAGCGGAAGGGTTGAATATAGCGTTTTTGCATCCGAAATCGACTTGTAGCGTATTGACCGAATTATGTGAAGATCCAAATAAAAAATAAACAATAAATCCATTACCATGAGTAATCAACTTGAAAAAGTGAAAGAGCTGATCGCTTTGCGGGAACAGGCTCGTTTAGGAGGGGGAGAGAGACGTATCGAATCTCAACATAAGAAAGGTAAATATACGGCTCGCGAACGTATTTCTATGCTACTGGACGAGGGCTCTTTTGAAGAAATAGATATGTTTGTGCGGCATAGAAGCGTAAATTTCGGAATTGACAAAGAAAGCTATTTGGGTGATGGCGTAGTGACCGGAACGGGAACGATTGCCGGACGTCTGGTGTATATTTTTGCTCAGGACTTTACCGTGTTCGGAGGTTCTCTTTCCGAAACTTTTGCTATGAAGATATGTAAGATTATGGATCAGGCCATGAAGATGGGTGCACCGGTAATCGGGATTAATGATTCCGGTGGTGCTCGTATTCAAGAAGGGGTTAATGCTTTGGCTGGATATGCCGAAATATTTCAGCGGAATATTTTGGCATCTGGGGTCATCCCTCAAATCTCAGGTATATTCGGACCATGTGCCGGAGGATCGGTATATTCTCCCGCTCTTACCGATTTTAATATTATGACCCGTGGTACTAGTTACATGTTTCTTACCGGACCGAAAGTCGTAAAGACTGTTACGGGTGAAGATGTGACTCAAGAGCAGTTAGGCGGGGCAAGTGTGCATGCTACAAAATCGGGAGTGGCACATTTTGCGGTAGATACGGAAGAAGACGGATTGAAGTTGATCCGGCATCTGATGAGTTTCTTGCCTCAGAATAATATGGAAGAACCGCCGTTGGTAGATTGTGAAGATCCGATAGATCGCCTTGAAGATTCGTTAAATGATATTATACCGGATGAGCCGAATCGTGCTTATGACATGTATGAAGTAATCGGAGCGATTATCGATAATGGCGAGTTCCTTGAAGTGCATAAAGATTATGCACAAAACATTATTGTAGGTTTTGCCCGTTTTAACGGCCAGTCGGTAGGTATTATTGCTAATCAGCCCAATAAGATGGCCGGAGTACTTGATATAAATGCTTCTCGGAAGGCCGCCCGTTTTGTGCGTTTCTGCGATGCTTTCAATATACCTTTAGTAACTTTGGTAGATGTTCCGGGATTCTTGCCGGGAACGGGACAGGAGTATGGCGGAGTAATTTTACATGGTGCTAAGTTATTATATGCGTATGGTGAGGCTACCGTACCTAAAGTGACCGTTACATTACGTAAATCTTACGGAGGAGCTTACTGTGTGATGAGTTCTAAACATTTGCGGGGGGATGTCAATTATGCATGGCCGACTGCTGAAATTGCCGTTATGGGGCCGTCCGGGGCAGTAGAAGTGATATTTGCCAAGGAAGTAGCAGCTTCGGAGAATCCTGCTGCTACGGCTGCTGAAAAAGAGGCTGAATATAAAAAAGTTTTTGCTAATCCTTATAATGCAGCCCGTTACGGTTATATCGACGATGTGATCGAGCCGCGCAATACCCGTTTCCGTATTATTCGTGCCTTGCAGCAATTACAGACGAAAAAGTTGACTAATCCGGCAAAGAAACACGATAATCTGCCATTGTAGTAACTCTTAAAAATTTGAGAAGTATGGTAAAACGTAGTATAGGAGTATTGCTGCTGGTTTTGGCTTCTGTGTGTACTGTAACAGCGCAATCGACTTCAGCTTTGCGGATCAACGAGGTGTTGACGAATAATGTAAGCAATTATGTCGATCCTTTTGGTAATCGGGGAGCTTGGATTGAGATTTATAATTCTTCTGCCGGGACAGTGCAGATGGCGGGTTGTTATATTACTAATGATAAGAGTAACCCGAAAAAATACATGATCTCTAAAGGAGATCTTAAGACAAAGATAGGACCTCGTCAGCGTGTTCTTTTGTGGGCGGATAATCTGACCCATCATGGAGCATTTCATACGAATTTCGTATTAGAGCCGAATAAAGAAAATTATATTGGTCTGTTCGATGCAAGTGGTAAGAATCTGATCGATGAGGTCATTGTTCCTCCTCTAGGACCTGATGAGAGCTATGGTGCTCCGGTAGATGGGAGCAGGGAATTGAAAATACTTCCGCATCCTACACCTGATGCGGCAAACTATGTAGAAAATAGCAATCCGAAAGTAGATAAATTTGCAGAAAAAGATCCGGATGGCGTTGCTATGTCATTGACGGCGATGTCTGTTGTATTTCTCGCTTTGATACTTTTATATTTGGTATTCAAGCAGATTGGTCGTACGGCCGTTTGGATGAGCGCCAAACGGGCAATGAAAGCTAAAGGAGGAGATTTGAAGAGTGCTAAAGAAGAAGCAGATATCCCGGGAGAAGTTTTGGCTGTGATATCGTTGGCTTTATATGAGTATATGGAGGCAGAACATGATTATGAAGAAACTATTCTGACGATGAAGCATGTTACGCGCCGTTATTCTCCGTGGAACTCTAAGATCTACGGCTTGCGTGAATTACCTACAAAAAAATAACTCAGAAATTTTATACACATGAAAGATTTTAAATATAAAATAAACGGTAATCTTTATAAGGTAAGTATTAATAGTGTAGATGAGTCTGTTGCCGAAGTGGAGGTAAATGGAACTCCTTATAAAGTGCAATTGGATAAACCTGCAAAAAAACAAATAAAACCGTTGACTCGTCCGCAAGCTGCACCTGTGACTCCTACTGGAGAGCCGGTGGTGAGCCGCCCGGTAGCTTCTACAACGGCAGGTGCTGTCCGCACTCCGCTGCCCGGTGTTATTCTCGAAATATCGGTTAAGGTTGGAGACACGGTAAAACGCGGTCAGAAAGTGGCGATTCTTGAAGCTATGAAAATGGAGAATGTCATTAATGCCGATCGGGATGGAAAAGTAACTGAAATAAAAGTAAACAAAGGAGATTCTGTACTCGAAGGTGCGGATATTCTGATTATAGGATAAGCGTATGGGTGGGGAATTTTTAACATTCTTAAGTGAGAATATTCAGGAGTTTTTCACTTATACCGGGTTTGCTAATTTTGAGATGGGAAACCTGATAATGATTCTTTGCGGTATCCTTTTTATTTATCTGGCTATTGCAAAAGAGTTTGAACCGATGTTGCTTATTCCTATCGGTTTCGGTATTTTGATCGGAAATATTCCTTTTAAAGATGCCGGATTGCAGGTGGGGATTTATGAAGAAGGCTCGGTGTTGAATATCCTTTATCAAGGAGTGGTGCAGGGATGGTATCCTCCTTTGATCTTTTTGGGAATCGGTGCAATGACCGACTTTTCGGCTTTGATATCGAATCCTAAACTTATGCTTATAGGAGCTGCTGCTCAATTCGGTATTTTCGGAGCTTATGCGATTGCGTTGATGATGGGATTTGAGCCCAATCAGGCTGGGGCGATCGGTATTATCGGCGGGGCTGATGGTCCTACTGCAATTTTCTTGTCTTCAAAACTTGCTCCTAACCTTATGGGTGCTATCGCTATTTCAGCTTATTCCTATATGGCATTAGTCCCGGTGATACAGCCTCCTATTATGCGTTTGCTGACGACTAAAAAGGAAAGGCTTATCCGGATGAAACCTCCTCGTGTCGTATCTCAGACGGAGAAGATAATTTTCCCTATTGCAGGTTTGCTGTTGACTTGTTTCTTAGTGCCTTCGGGCCTTCCTTTGTTGGGAATGCTATTCTTCGGAAATTTATTGAAAGAGAGTGGAGTGACCCGTCGTCTTGCCGAAACAGCCCGTGGACCGCTGATCGATGTCATTACGATTTTGCTGGGTGTTACGGTAGGTGCTTCGACTCAGGCATCGCAGTTCTTGACGATGGACTCTGTGAAAATATTCGCTTTAGGTGCTTTGTCATTTGTAATTGCTACGGCTGCCGGAATTTTATTTGTTAAGTTTTTTAATCTGTTTTTGAAAAAAGGAAATAAGATCAATCCGTTGATCGGAAATTCCGGAGTATCGGCTGTGCCCGATTCGGCACGTATATCTCAGGTAGTAGGGTTGGAATATGATCCGACTAACTATTTGTTGATGCATGCTATGGGACCTAATGTTGCGGGAGTTATAGGTTCTGCTGTTGCAGCCGGTATTTTGTTGGGATTCCTTGCATAAGGCATATATTGTATAGAAAAAATCAGGGATTTTACCAAAAGTAAAATCTCTGTTTTTTTAGAGTTTGTTCAAATTTTTATCTGGAGATAAATAATGATGATTGAGACAGAGGGGGTGAGAATTGATTATAATTAGGGGAGAGAGTCAAAAAAGCATTTTATTACAAGTGGAGTGGATTGGAAAAAGAAAACATTTCCATAAAATTTAAACAAGACACTTAATTGGTAGGGTTATTCGATTATAATTCCGTATCGCTCTAATAATCCTGGAAGTCCGTTGAGGGAAAAACGAACGCCTTTTAATCGGTTTGTTTCTGGATTGATGGAATAGTAATTTGATGTGCGGAAGTCGGCTTTCTCCAAATTTGCGTGATCGAATATTGCCCTGTATAAGTTGCACTCCTGAAAAGATGCGTTGGTTAAATCTGTTTCGGTGAAATCGGTTTCTTGCAGATCACATTTATTGAAACAAGCTTCTTTTAACTTGAGATTATAAAAAACAGATAGTCGCAATGAGCAGTTTTCGAATCTGAACGAAAGGAGAAAACGACGGCACTCATTGAATTGAACTCCCAGAATCTTACATCCGAGAAAGTTTATTTCGCTTAAAGTCGTATTGTTCATTTTGGATAAGCTGAGGTCGCAGCTTTCGAATTTGCATTCTCTGAAAATTTTATGGGATAGGTCACAATTATGAAATATGCAATTCTTAAAAATGCATTGTTCATATTCGTTGCAGAGAGGAGTTTCATTAAAGTTGATTCCGGAAATCAGTTGACCAAAGATATATGACTCCATAGATTGAGAATTTTATATTTTTATCATATATGAGAATAATCAGATCAAAAGTAAGTAAGAATTTTATAAAAAGAGTTCTTTGTTATGGATAAAAAGAATAGGTAATGTTTGTGGAGTTTAGAAAATATTGATGGTTATTTATTATTTGATTATATTTGTTTATCCGAAAAAAAGATGAATTTATGAGAAAACCTGACGTTGCAGTTATAATTCCTGTTTATAATACAGAAAGGTATTTATCACGTTGTGTTGATAGTGTAATTGCTCAGACATTGGAAAATATTGAAATTATACTTGTCGATGATGGTTCTTCTGATAATTCCGGTCAGATTGCAGATGCATATACACATAAAGATTCCCGAATAAGAGTTTTTCATCAAAAAAATATGGGAGCTGCTGAAGCACGACGTACAGGAATAAGGATTTCTATTGCAAACTATTTGTTTTTTGTGGATTCTGATGACGAAATACTTTCGACGGCTGTAGAAACATTGTATCATCATTGTATAGATAACAATCTCGATATTGCTTATGGTGCTTATATGAGGATTTTATCTCAAAAGCGCATCTTCTGCATATTTCAGTCTCCGAAAGCCAACAAAAAAAGCTTAACCCATATACAGGTTAAGCCTTTCAAAATTCTAAAAATTTACTTGCCGGAACATCCAAAACCTTTGCAATCCGAAACAGCGTGGTCAGCGAAATCGGTTTATAGGTTCTGGATTCAATCGAACCGATATAAGATGTGCTTGTCCCCAGTTTCTCTGCCAACTGTTCCTGCGTCAGATTTTTCACTTTTCTATAATACGCAATCTTCAAACCGAGCATTCTGAATTCCTGTTCAAATTCATGTTCCATCATACCACCTCTTTCTTCTATTATTTTAGAAGAATTTTTCAGGGGTTAGTATTTTCAAAATAATATATATTTACAACTGATATAGTTATATTTATACTTAAATAAGATAAAATCAAATTCCATGCGCATCGGAGATGATACCGTGTCAACCTTCGCTCAAAACTTAAAACGGCTCAGAAAGCAAAAGGGCTTTTCACAAGCACAGCTGGCAAGCCTCCTCCATTACGGTTCCACTGCTATTGCAAACTATGAAGCATGCAGAAACGAACCCTCTTTTGATACCTTAATACAACTCGCCCATTTTCTTGACACCACAACAGACGAACTGCTCGGCGTTTCCATAACCTCACAGGAGCAACAGCTGCTATCCGATTATAAGAAGCTTCGCCCCGGAGAGCAAAAACTGATTGCCGCATTGGCAAAAGCCCTCAAAAATGACTGATTCTGTCATTCTACTGATCCGTTTTCATTTTCCATTCTCTGTTCAATCGCTTTTTTAATGTACCCATTTACCGTTTCGCCCGCTTTATCCGCAGCAGCCTTAATTTCATCATATTTTTCCTTCTGCACATCCAAGGGGATTCTCTTAATATGTGCTTTCTTATATTTCATATCCGCCTTTTTGTTTGCCTCTGTATAGACCATTTCTCTTCCCTCCATTATACATACTTCTCCTATTACATCATTAAAATACCATAAAAATCAACAGATGTACACATATAAATTTAACAAATATATGTGTACACATTTGGTTGGTATGTCTAATGACATAGGTGTACACATATGTTATAATGTAACCACAGTAAACAAAAACACATTACATCATTATAAATTTTAAAAGGAAGAATTTCTTATGAAGAAATACATCTTAACACCCGTAACACAGAAAAATCATACTTTCTATTCCATGGTTGCCGACCCTCGAGAAATCGTAACCGCCGTAAAACGTGCAGAAGCCGAGGAGGCGCAGGAAAACCAGCGTCCATGGAGCAAGAAAAAGGTGCTTGAAATCGTTGAGTATGTCATGGGTCGGTTAACTTTGGACAAGCAAAAATTCAGCGTCAACGGATTGATTCCAAACGCACCCATCATCAATCTTATCGGTAAATTTGAAATCTTACATGATGGTGATACGCCCTACATTTTGTTTCCTGAAACCAAGGAAGAGCAGGAAGCCTATCAAGACTGTCTTGAAGTGATTGACGGACAGCACAGACTTCTGGCATTTGCTCCCGATTTAAGAGACCCTCTGTTTTCCGATGACACACCATACGAAATGATTTTCTCCGTTTTCTATAAGCTGACAGAGTCCGAAAAAAAGGAGCTTTTTATGGTTACAAATGAAAAACAAACCAAAATCGAAAGCAATTTACTTCGTTTAATGAGAAAAGCACTGAATCTCCTTGGTGCAAATGAAGTGATTTTCGATTTGGTTTGCCGAATGAATACAGAGGAAATTTCTCCGCTGAAGGGGCGTATCGTGGTCGGCTCCGGCAAAATCAGAAAAGGCTACAAAGAGCTGCAGCTTTCTAAGATTCTTGAGGATTCTTCCGTTTTCCAGCGCTTAGAAGCAGAAAACTTCGACTCCCTTGACAGCAAGTGCAAGCTGCTGTCCACCTACTTATACGCTTGGGAACACGTTTATGGTGTTTCGTTTCAAGCACCTACGGATGCAACATTAACAAAAATCAGCGGTATTCGATACATCATGTATTTGCTGCCAACTATTCTGGAAATTCTGAAAAACAATAATACCGCTCCCACAGAAAAAGCCTTTAAGGAGCTGATTCAAAAGCGTCCCTTAGCCACAGGCGTTTCCGATGTATTTACCGACCCTTCTACCGTTCTGGCATTCCGCGGCGGTGGTGCTACGGTAAAGCTTGCAAAGGAACACAGCACCCTGCTGATGAAGCATGCTACCGCAACAAAACCGAACTTTGATTTATCGGAGGGATTCAAATAATGGCAGACTCCTATACAACCTTGAATACCATGCTAATGGCAAACCATATTCCTCCTGCAACCGCAGAGCAAATTATTTGCGATACATTACGCTTTCTCCAGTTCCAGAGTATCTGTGATACTCTGCGAGCTGATAGGAATAAATACATCCGCTGGCTCAGCCTGAGCCGGCAGATGTTGCATCCGGCCCGGGTCTGCCAGTCGTTGCTTCATAATAAGCCCGCTCTATATGGTAACGGATTTCGGAAGGATCCATGATCTGCACTGCATATTTGGTAATGGGTCTGACCATGTCGATGATCTGCACTTCCTGGGAACCGATCTGTCTGACTCCCGTCTCCCCGATGAGATCAGAACGTTTTGCCTGACCGGAGATCACGAACATAGGAGTCGAATCGATCCACCCCGCTGTAATTCCCGTAATGGCATTAGTAGCTCCGGGGCCGGACGTAGTAAGGCATACGCCGATTCTGTTCGTGTGCTGTGCGTAAGCCTCTGCCGCTACCGCCGCTGCCTGCTCGTGTAAAGTGCAGATATACTGTATTCCAGATCTTCCAATAGAATCGTCCAAATGCATGGCGCCTCCGCCGGGAAGCATAAATGCATACTGCACTACTTTCTCCTGTAAAAACTGAAATACATAATCCGATAATTTTATCATAACTTTTCTCCAAATAATTTATGTTCTACATACTCCGCAATGGTATGTCCTATGAAAATATGTGCTTCCTGAATGCGCGGTGTAATCTTGGACGGAACCTTTACCACATGATCACAGATTTCCTGCAGTTCCGGTACTTCATGATCTCCCATCAGCATGACTGTCCTAATCTCCTGTTTTTTTGCATAGCGTAAAGCTTCCAACACATTCTTGGATGTACCACTGGTAGAAATAGCAATCAACATATCTCCTTTTTGGGCTTTTGCCTCCAGCTGTCTGGCAAATACACGTTCATAACTATAGTCATTACCTATGGCTGTCAACGTCGATGTATTGACCGTCAGTGCCTCTGCGTTCATTGCTGGGCGTTCCTTATAAAAGCGGCTGACAAACTCCGTTGCAATATGCTGGGCGTCCGCAGCACTTCCACCGTTTCCACACAGGAACAGCTGTCCGTTTTGTTCAAATATCTCACAGATATCTTCTGCTACTTCCATAACGGTGTCTGTCACCTTACGATCTGTTGCCATCTTTTTGAAAATATTTTCATGCTCTTCTAATCGCTGATAGAAATAATTCACCGGAAGTTCCTGCGAATTATAATCTTTCAGAATCTGCACCAGTTCCCAAAGGCAGCCCTGTCCACCTTCTTTTTGCAGAATCATATTGGATGCCTGTTTTGCACGGTCAATAGCATCTGCCGGACAGATACCTAAGCCTGCATGTTCCAATGGCTCCACATCATACTTTCCATCGCCAATATAGCAGATTTCCTCCGGTTTGAGCTGTTCTTTCTGCTCTATTTCCTGCAAAATTTCTGTCTTTTTCTTGGCGCCACAGTAGAAATAATCCCAAGGAAATCTCTTTTCGAAATAGTGAACAATTTCTGTATTCTCTCCTGTGATCGCTGCCAGCTTGAACTGCTCTCTGTGCAGTTCAAATATGGCATCGATATCTTTCAGATTGATCTTCTTTTGCTCTGTGCCATTCATATCAACGATTACCGTACCGTCCGTTATGACACCATCGATATCAAATACTATCAGTTTGATCATAATGTGTGTCCTATCCTCTGAGCTTTTTCTTGACTTCTTCCTCTGCGGGAGTCAGTACTTTT
>ENA-UERW01002172-UERW01002172.1-human-gut-metagenome-genome-assembly--contig:-NODE-2172-length-10849-cov-2.846454_pt1 | contig 10849 bp, 8 predicted proteins | sample MGYA00242994_ERZ507995 | MGnify/ENA primary metagenome ERZ507995 (study PRJEB26167, sample SAMN06115492) | human gut metagenome | host: Homo sapiens | place: China:Chongqing | collected 2015-04-26...
TTACATGTCCGGGGTAAGCCAGCAGCCCGATGCGCAGGATGTTGAAGCCTGCCGCCCCCCACACCAGCCCCGCCAACAAAAGCAATGTTTCTTTTTTTACCATGGTAAGTTCCTCCTCATTATGAACATTGTTCATTTTATGTGCAAAACAGGGCGCGGGTTCCCGCGCCCGTCTCAGCGGTAGAGCAGCCTGCGGAGCACCTGCTCCAGCCCCTCACAGTTGTCCGCGCCCCGGCTCATCTGCCCCAGCAGGCTGTCCAGCACGAAAGCGGCAAGCTGCTCCCGGGAAAAGGAAGCATCAAAGGCGGACGGCCGCACCGCGCGGTCCGCCTCCAGCGCCTCCAGCAGCGTCCGGCGGACGCGCCCGAGGGCCTCCTCCATGGTTCGCCGGCCCGCGCTCCGCCCCTCGGGCAGGAAGCCCGCCGCATGTCCCTGGAAAAAGCCCGGGTATTCCCCGGCCCCGCTCTGAATGCGGTGGAACAGCCAGTGGACGTAGGCCGCAAAGCCGTCCCGGGGCGCCTCCCCCTCCGGCGCGGACAGAATCTGCATCCAGACCTCCTCCACTGTTGCGGCCAGCAGCTCCGTCTTGCCGGAAAAATAGTTGTAGACCGAGCCCACGGAGACCCGGGCCTCGGCCGCCACTGCGCGGATGCTCAGCCCGCCTAGGCCCTGCCGCCGGGCGACCGTCCGGCTGGCCGCCAGAAGCGCCTGCCGGGAGGTGACCACGGTATTCATGCGCACACGCCTCCCCCCATTCTGAACCTTGTTCATTTTAACAGATCACGCCCGTTTGTCAACGGTATAAAACTTCATGCGCACAGGGCGTGCCATGAAAAGATGCGGCGGCCCGGCGCCAGGCCGCCCTGCTGTTGCATAAAAAGCGCCCGCCGCAGGCAGAACCTGCGGCGGGCGTACAGATGATGCAAAGGGACGGCCGGCGCTTACAGATAGCTCTTGAGCTTCTCCACCATGTCGGTGTGCTCCCAGGGCAGATCCACGTCGGTGCGGCCGAAGTGGCCATAGGCGGCAGTCTGCTCGTAGATGGGGCGGCGGAGATCCAGGTGCTCGATGATCTTGGCCGGGCGCATGTCGAAGCAATCGTTGACGATGGCGGAGAGCTTCTCCTCGTCCAGCACGCCGGTGCCGTAGGTGTCCACCAGAACGGAGACGGGGTGGGCCACGCCGATGGCGTAGGCCAACTCAATCTGGCACTTGCGGCACAGGCCGGCGGCCACCAGGTTCTTGGCGATGTAGCGGGCCATGTAGGCGGCGGAGCGGTCCACCTTGGTGGGGTCCTTGCCGGAGAAGCAGCCGCCGCCGTGGGCCGCGGAGCCGCCATAGGTGTCCACGATGATCTTGCGTCCGGTCAGGCCGGTGTCGCCCACGGGGCCACCCACCACAAAGCGGCCGGTGGGGTTGACGTAGAACTTGGTGTCCTTGGTGATGTACTGGGCGGGGATAATGGGCTTGATGATCTCCTCCACCACGGCCTCCCGCAGCTCCTTCAGGGCGATGTCGGGGTCGTGCTGGGTGGACACCACGATGGCGGGGCAGGAGAGCACCTTGCCGTCGTCGCCGTACTCCACGGTGACCTGGCTCTTGCCGTCGGGGCGCAGCCAGGAGAGCTTCCCGCTCTTGCGCACGTCGGTGAGCTGGCGGGCCAGCTTGTGGGCCAGGTCGATGGGAGCGGGCATCAGCACATCCGTCTCGTCGCAGGCGTAGCCGAACATCATGCCCTGGTCGCCGGCGCCGATACGGTCGGCCTCGTCGGTGCCGCCCTCCTGGAGCTCAAAGGACTCGTTGACGCCCATGGCGATGTCGGGGGACTGCTCGTCGATGGCGGTCATCACCGCGCAGGAGCGGTAGTCGAAGCCGTAGGCCGGGTCGGTGTAGCCGATGCGCTCCACGGTGCGGCGGACGATGGAGGGGATGTCGGTGTAGTGCTTGGTGGTGATCTCGCCCATCACGGTGACAATACCGGTGGTGGTGAAGGTCTCACAGGCCACGTGGGCATTGGGATCGTGGGCCAGAATGTCGTCCAGGACGGCATCGGAGATCTGGTCGCAGACTTTGTCGGGGTGGCCCTCGGTGACGGACTCCGAGGTAAACAGACGCTTTGCCATAATGTAGTTCCTTCCTTTCTCACTCGGGCACGAAAAACGCGCCCCGCCGGATGGCGGAGCGCGTGGTGCTCATCCATCCTCATCTTTCGATTTCCTCGCCGGATTTGGCACCTTGCATTGCAGGTTGCCGGGTTTCATCGGGCCGTTCCCTCCACCACTCTCGATAAGGCTATTCAATTGACTGTAGCTATTCTATCGACTTTTTTCCCGATATGCAATAGACAAAACAGGGGCTTTGTATAGCGCCGGCGGGGGCGCCGTTGTGCAAGCCGCCGGATTTACGCAGGGGGACGCCGTCACGCCTTCCAGCCGTTGAGGTACTCCTCCTGCTCGGGGGTGAGGGCGTCGATGGACAGGCCCATGGCGGCCAGTTTGACCCGGCCGATGGCGTCGTCGATCTCGGCGGGCACCTGATAGACCTTCTTCTCCAGGCCGTCCCGGTGCTTGACCAACCACTCCAGGGCCAGAGCCTGGACGGAGAAGGACATGTCCATAATCTCGGCGGGGTGGCCGTTGCCGGCGGCCAGGTTGACCAGCCGCCCCTCGCCGATGACGTTGAGCACCCGACCGCCGGGCAGGGTGAAGCCCTCGATGTTGTCCCGGCGCACCTCCCGTTTGACCGCCATGGCCGCCAGGCCCGCCACGTCCACCTCGCAGTCGAAGTGGCCGGCGTTGGTGAGGATGGCGTTGTGCTTCATCACTGCGAAGTGCTTCGGGGTGATGACGTCCTTGCAGCCGGTGACCGTGACGAAGATGTCGCCGTACCTGGCGGCCTCGTCCATGGGCATGACCCGGAAGCCGTTCATGGTGGCGTCCAGGGCCTTGAAGGGGTCCACCTCGGTGACGATGACGCTGGCCCCCATGCCGGCGGCCCGCATGGCCACCCCCTTGCCGCACCAGCCGTACCCGGCCACCACCACGGTCTTGCCCGCCACCACCAGGTTGGCGGTGTGCATGATGGCGTCCCAAACAGACTGGCCGGTGCCGTACCTGTTGTCATAGTAGTGCTTGGCCTTGGCGTCGTTGACGGCCATCATGGGGCAGGGCAGAATGCCCTCCCGCTCCCGGGCCTTAAGGCGCAGGATGCCGGTGGTGGTCTCCTCGCAGCCGCCGATGAGGTGCTCGCCCAGGTCGGCGCACTTGCCGCCCAGCAGGTGGATCAAATCGCCGCCGTCATCCACCACCAGATGGGGCTTGAACTTGAGGGTCTCGATGAGGAGGTTCTCATACTCCTCCCCCATGGCGCCGTGGATGCCGAAAGTCTCCACGCCCATGTCGGCCAGTCCGGCGGCCACGTCGTCCTGGGTGGACAGGGGGTTGGAGCCGGTGAGGCGCACCTCCGCCCCGCCCTTGGCGAGCACATAGCCCAGGTTGGCGGTCTTGGCCTCCAGGTGGACGGACACCGCCACCCGCAGGCCGGCGAAGGGCTGCTCCTGCTCGAAGCGGGCCTCAATGCCGCCCAGGGCGGGCATGAAGTCCCGCACCCAGTTGATCTTCCGGCGGCCGGCCGGGGCCAGGTTCTGATCCTTTACAATACTCATGCTGTTCCTCCTTGCGGGGCGGCCGCCGAGGGGCTGGGTCCGTCCCAGAAATCCAATGTCAGAAGGGGCTTGCTCCTGCGGAACTCCTGCACACGCCGGTGAATGGCCTCCAGCTGCTCCAGGCTGGCCGGCTGCTCCGGTCCGTAGGCCGGGCAGGTAAAAAACCAGCAGAATTTGGCTCCGGTGGCAATGACCCGGTCATAATAGAGTTCGGTGGCCACCCGCTCTGCGTTCTCCGCTGTGCAGCGGCAGGCCACGCCGAAGGGCAGCTTGTACCGCCGCAGCAGGGCCGTGGCCCGTGTGGCGTCGGCGCCGTCCTCGTCCACCTGAATGGCGGGGAACAGGTTGCGCACCCGCAACAGATCCGCGCACAGCTCGCCGGTGATGAACCGGGGCGGCGTGAAAGCGGCGAACACGCAGTCGGTGTGCTTGTTGCACAGGGCAATGGTCTCCTGCTCCCGGGCCAGAGGGTTGCCACCGCTGAAGATAAAGAGATGACAGCCCCGCCCCTTCCGGGCCTCAATCTCCTCGTCCAGGCTGTCGAACTCCATATAGGGCCGCACGCCGTAGATGGACGCGCCGCAGCCGCGGCAGCCCATCTCGCAGGGAAAGGAGGGGTCGATGATCACCGCCCAGGGGGCGCGGCCGTTTCCCAGTTCCCCCGCCGCGTTGCGGCTGGGCCAGTCCATCAGCCCGGCGTGAATCACAAAGTTCTCAAAAATCTTTTTCAGTACCCGGCTGTCGATATCGGTATACATGCTCTTGATGAGGCGGTGCCAGTTGTTGCCGGGGTCACTCATGGCCCTGTGAAACAGCTCCCGGTAGGGTGAGGCCAGCCGCTCCCCCGTGTATTTATCCAACCAGTCCATCAGCTTGGGAAGGTTGGCGTCCGGGTCCCGCTCCAGGTAGTCCAGGGCCTTGGAGATGCCGAAGGCCCTGAGTCTGGCCGGCAAGCTCATGAATCTGCACGCTCCTTTCCCACGGACGATTTTTATAATTGTATCATAATGCATCCATCGCCGCAACGCCATAGACAAAACTGCGGTTCCTGTTGGAATTTCAGACACAATGGCAAGAGTGTCTAACAGCCGGCGTTGACAAGCCCCGCAGTTCCGGGATATACTGAACTGATTTCATCTCAGATTTTCTAGGAGTGAGCGCCATGCGCACCGGACTCATCACCTTTCATTTCGCCCACCACTACGGGGCACAGCTCCAGGCACTTGCCACCATGCGGGCCATCCAGTCCCTGGGGCACGACTGCGAGATCATCGACTACCGCCTGCCCCACACCACCCGCACCAACCAGCTTTTCAAAAAGAGCGGCGGCGTGCGCGGCATGGCCTCCGATGCCCACACCGCCCTCCACTACGGGGCGTTCCAGCGCCGCTTCCGGCGCTTCGAGGCCTTTGTGGCCGAGGAGATGTCCCTCTCCCCCCAGCGGTACACCGCCTTTGAGCAGCTCCGGGCCGACCCGCCCGCTTACGACGTGTATGTGGCGGGCAGCGACCAGATCTGGAACCCCTATATCTTCCAGGACAAGCAGTTTGACCCCTCCTTCCTGCTGGGCTTCGTCCGGGAGGGCCGCCGCATCGCCTACGCCCCCAGCCTGGGCGTGCCCGAGCTGCCTGAGGACAAGGCGGAGGAGCTGCGCCGTTTTCTTACTCCCTTCTCCGCCCTGTCCGTGCGGGAAAAGCGGGGGCAGGTTCTGCTGCGGGAGGCTGCCGGGCGGGACGCCCGGGTGGTGCTGGACCCCACCCTCCTCCTCACCGGCGAGGACTGGGGAGAGCTGGCTGCGGCCCCCAAACGGCAGGGGCCCTATATCCTGTGCTACTTTGTCTCCGACCCCGGCGAGGCGGCCCCCTACGCTTTGGCCCTATCGGCGCGCACCGGTTGGCCCATCGTGCAGCTCGCGGGGGCCCGGCGGAAGATCGACGGGGCGGCCGAGCTGGTCTTTGACGCCGGCCCCCGGGAGTTTTTGGGCCTGTTCCGGCACGCCTCCGCCGTGGTGACCAACTCCTTCCACGGGGCGGCCTTCTCCCTCCAGTTCCAGAAGGACTTCTTCACCTCCATGTCCCCCAGGGAGCGGGCGGAGCCCACCTTCTCCCGCATCTACAGCCTGCTCTCCCGGCTGGGCTGCGCCGACCGCATCCTGGGCCTGGACACCACCGCCCCGGTGGACGCCCCCATAGACTACGGCGCGGTGTACGAGAAGCTGGCGGCCGCCCGGGCCGACTCCCTGTCCTATCTGGGGGCCGCCATCGAGGGCGCCCCCCTGCCCGCGGAGGAGCCGGAGCCCCAGGCCGCCCCCCGTCCGGTGCTGTGCAGGGCGGAGGACTGCACCGGCTGCACCGCCTGTGCGTCGGTTTGCCCGGTGAACGCCATTGCCATGGAGCCCGACCATGAAGGCTTCCTGCGGCCTGTCATTGGGGAGCGGTGTATCCTGTGCCACAGGTGCGAGCAGACCTGCCCCATCCTCCACCCCCCGGTGCCCGGCCCCGCCCCGGCGGCGGCCCACGCGGTCTGGAACCGCGACGAGGCCGAGCGGACAGCCAGCTCCTCGGGCGGCTTCTTCTCCCTGCTGGCCCGCCATGTGCTGGAGCAAGGGGGCGCGGTGTTCGGCGCGGCGCTGGACGAGGGCATGACCGCCCGCCACGTGTGCGCCCGCACGGTGGAGGAGCTGGCCCCCATGCGGGGCTCCAAGTACGTCCAGAGCGACCTGGGCGATACCTTCTCCCAGGTGAAGGCGTTGCTGGACGCCGGTACGGCGGTGCTCTTCTCCGGCGTGCCCTGCCAGGTGGACGGGCTCAAACGCTACTTGGGGAAGGACTACCCCAACCTGCTCACCTGTGATCTGGTGTGCCACGGGGTGCCCTCCCCGGCGGTATTCCGGGCTTACCTGGACGGCCTGGAGGCCGCCCGTGGCTCCAGGGCGGTGTCGGTGCGCTTCAAGGACAAGTCCCATGGCTGGGCCCACCCCTGGTTTACCGTTCAGTTTGCCGATGGGAGCGTCTATACCGAGGACTTCAACCGCACCGGCTATGGCCGGGGCTTCGGGATGCAGCTCTTCCTGCGCCCCGCCTGCGCCCGGTGCCGGTACACCTCCACCAGCCGCCCTGCCGACTTCACCCTGGCCGACTACTGGGGCCTGGACGAGAAGCTGGCCCTGCCGGTGGAGCGGGACAAGGGGGTCTCCATGGTGCTGGTGAACTCCGCCCGGGGGCAGGCTGTGTTCGATGCCCTCTCCCCCCGGTTCGGCCAGGTGGAGCGCCCCCTGGCCGAGGCGGTGGCGGGCAACCCCCGGCTGGCCTCCCCCCTAAAGGCCAACCCCCGCCGGGCCGCCTTCTTTGCCGCCTTCGCGGCCCTGCCCTTCGCCGAGGTGGAAAAGCGCTTTCTGGCCCTCCCCTCCCTGCCCTACCGGGCGGCGGCCAAGGCGCTCACCCCGGCCATGAAGGAAAAAATCCGCAAGCTGCTGAAATAACGGCGGCGAAATGTTTACAATTTATTCGGGAATTTTTCCCGGCCGTCTGGTACACTACTTTGTACGTCACAACGGGGCGGGCATTCCGCCCAACGGGAGGTAACTTCACTTGAGTGCAATTCAACGCTGGCTGGACCGGTTCTGCTACAAGCACCCCCGGTTCGGCATACCCAACCTGATGTTGGTCATTGTGGTCGGCAATGTGCTTGTCTGGCTGATGGATCAGTTCAGCTACGGCGTGTCCCTGTCCGCCCTGCTCGCCTTCTCGCCGTACTACATTCTGCACGGACAGATCTGGCGCATCATCACCTTTGTCTTTGTCCCGCTGGACAGCAACCTCTTCTTCCTGGCCGTCTCTCTTTACTTTTACTATATGATCGGCTCAGTGCTGGAGCGGGAGTGGGGTACCGCTAAGTTCAATGTGTTCTATGGCCTGGGTGTCCTGCTCAACGTGGTGGTCGGTTTCCTGCTCTACGCAGTCACCGCCCCTCTCTATCCCTCCCATCTGCTCCCGCTTCTCACCACCGCCAGCATGACCTACGTGAACCTCTCCCTGTTCTTTGCCTTCGCCACCCTGTATCCAAACATGCAGGTGCTTCTTTTCTTCATCATCCCCATCAAGATCAAGTGGCTGGCGTGGATCGACGCCGCCCTGTTCGGCTGGAGCGTCCTCAGCAGCCTCTTCGGCGTCTTTACCTCCGGCCTGGCCGCCCTCCCCGGCGTCATCATCCCCCTGGTTGCCATTCTGAACTACTTTATCTTCTTCTGGGACAATTTCCTCCAGCTCTTCGGCCGGGTCAAATACCAGACCTCCCGCCAGACCGTCAACTTCAAGAAGGCCACCAAGCAGGCCCAGCAGCAGAAGGGCTATATCCACAAGTGCGCCGTCTGCGGCAAGACCGACACCGACTACCCCAACGAGGAATTTCGTTACTGCTCCAAGTGCAACGGCTATTACTGCTACTGTTCCGAGCACATCCACAACCACGTTCACATCCAATAAAAAGCAACGCGGCGGGCGGCCTTCAGGCCGTCCGCCGCGTTTTTGTAACCGGGCTGTGATGATGTTCCACCCCATATTCTGTTATAATCAGGTCAAACAATCCGATTTGTTATCAGAGAGGGGGATTCCCATGAAGAAACGGCTCGCCTGCCCGCTGGTTCTGCTGGCGCTGCTGGTGGTGCTGCTCACACCGGCCTCCGCCAACTCGGCCCCTACCCGTCTGGGCGGTACGGGCGGTTCCGCCCTGACGGTGGACGAGGGCTGCCCTGTCACTGTCACCGCCGAGCAGCTCACCTTTGATGTCAGCGGAGCGGGAGACTCAAATGGCCTGACCGCCCAGGTGAAAGCCGTCTATCAGATGGAGAATCCCACAGAAAATCCCCTTTCCGTCCAGATGAGCTTTTACCTGGAAGAGCACCGGGGACATATGGACTCTCTGGTGGATGTGGACAGTGCCGTGTCCTCCATCACTGCCGACGGCCAGAGTCTCCCCTTCACCATCCAAGAGGTAGAGACAGAGGACGCGGCTGTTGACCGCTTTGCCCTGACCTATACGGTGGAGTTTCCCGCCTGGGGAACCCGTGAGGTGGCAGTAGCCTATCTCAGCAGCAGCTACGGTCTTCGGGAGGGCACCACCTACTGGACGCAGGAATTCACCTACCTGCTCTCCCCCGCCAGGCACTGGGCGGAGTTTGGCTCTCTGGACATCATAATTCGCACCCCGGAGCCTGTACCTTACATCGTCCGCTCCTCCCTCCCCCTTCGTGAGGCGGAAGAGCGGTGCTACACCGCCCACTTCGGCGGCCTGCCCGACGGGGAGCTCACCTTCACCCTCTATCCACGCCTCTCCATCACCCTGGCCGACCGGCTTCACGCCGTACTGACCTCCTATCAGTTCACCTTCGCGTTTTTCCTTCTCATTCTGCCCCTGACTCTCCTGGCGCTTCCGGCCCTCTTGATCTTCCTGCTTCAGCGCCGGAGCCGTCGTCAGCCCTGACGCTCCTTCACCACCGGGCTGCGAGTCCACTCCAGCCCGCAGGGCCGGGCTGTGGGGAAGCACAGGCCGAACAGATCTGTGCGGCGGGCCTCCGCCTCAAAGAGGGCGCGGGCGTCCCCATCCAGAGCCCTGGCCTGGGCGGGCTTGACCACCACCGGAAGGGCACAGGTCTCTTTCATGCGGCGCAGCAGCGCCCGCCCCCGGCTGCTGAGGCCCAGCACCCGTACATAGGGCGCCACCGGGGGCCGCTCCGCCGCCCGCAGCCCCAGGAAGGCGGCCAGGGCCAGCCGCCGCAGCCGGGCGTGAGGGTAGCGCTTGGTCTTGGCCCGGGCATAAAAGTCCTCCAGGCTGTCCGCCGTCCGGGCGGAACGCGCCAGCCGGGCGGGCAGGCCCTCCGCCACCCCGCCGTCGGGGAGGGCGGCCCAGTCCGCCTCGTCCATCATGCGCAGACGGGCCAGCGCCGCCCGGTCGATGTGTGCCATGGACGCGGCCGCCCCGCTCCAGGGGGCGGTGAGATAGGGGTCCGCCTCCGCCGCCCGTCCGGCCCGGAGGAGGGCCCGCAGCTCCGAGGCGGAGGCGAAGCCCCCGGCCGCCGGGCCGTCGTGGGCCGCCCCCCGCCGAGGGATGGTCAGGGCCTCCATGCCAGGGGGCAGGGCCCGCAGATACTCCACCCCCAGGTTGTCGTTTGGGCTGGCCAGGCAGTCGGCCCCCACCGCCGCCTGCCGGGCCGCCGGGAAGGACAGCCCACGGGCTAGCCCGGCCCGCAGCCGCTCCGGGTAGTCCGGACCATCCAGAGCCGCCGCCGCCGCCCGCAGGGGCGCCAGTTCCCCCGTCTCACTGCCGAAGGAGAGCACGTCCACCACCCCCGTGGCGGCCAGCAGGCCCACCGCCCCCCGGGCGAAAGCCTCCGCCGAGGCCATGGCCCAGGGGGTGGGCAGCTCCAGCACCAGATCCGCCCCGCCGGAGAGGGCCAGGGCCGCCCGGCTCCATTTGTCCGTGAGGGCGCACTCCCCCCGCTGGACCCAGTGGCCGCTCATGACGCATATCACCGCCGTGTCCGCCCCCAGGGTCCGCCGCGTCCGGGCGATGTGCCAGGCGTGTCCCCGGTGGAAGGGGTTGTATTCTGCGACGATTCCGGCTGTGGCCATGGGCTGAACCTCCAAACGCAAGAGTAAAATTTTTCTCTCTTTCAAGCAAAATATGGGTTGTCCTTTGGGAAAAAAGGGGCTAAAATAAAATATGTATGTGCTCTTATTCTACTACGGGAATATCCGGCTCACAAGCCATAGTTTAACGTAAGGAGAGAAGATTTCATGAAAGTTCTGGTCATCAACGCAGGCAGCTCCTCCCTCAAGTATCAGCTCATGGACCCCGCCACCCGTGAGGTGTTCGCCAAGGGGCTGTGCGAGCGCATCGGCATCGACGGCCGCCTGACTCACAAGGTGCCCGCCAAGGACGCCAAGTATGAGTTCGAGATCCCCATGCCCACCCACTCCGAGGCCATTCAGGCTGTGCTGGACGCCCTGCTGGACGCCGGGCACGGCGTGATCAAGAGCGCCTCTGAGATCGACGCGGTGGGCCACCGCGTGGTCCACGGCGGCGAGAAGTTCGCCTCCTCCGTGCGCATTACCGACGAGGTTATGGCCGCTCTGGAAGAGTGCATCCCCCTGGCCCCCCTCCACAATCCCGCCAACATCACCGGCA
>ENA-UERW01002176-UERW01002176.1-human-gut-metagenome-genome-assembly--contig:-NODE-2176-length-10836-cov-2.616042_pt1 | contig 10836 bp, 11 predicted proteins | sample MGYA00242994_ERZ507995 | MGnify/ENA primary metagenome ERZ507995 (study PRJEB26167, sample SAMN06115492) | human gut metagenome | host: Homo sapiens | place: China:Chongqing | collected 2015-04-26...
CGACGTGGTGGTTTCCGTGGGCCGCGGCATCAGCAAGGACGTCGAGGGCGGCATCAAGCTGGCTGAGGAGCTGGCGGGCGTCCTGGGCGGCGTCGTGGGCTCCTCCCGCGCCTGTGTCGACGCGGGCTGGATCTCCGCCGACCACCAGGTGGGCCAGACCGGCAAGACAGTGCACCCCCGCATCTATGTGGCCCTGGGCATCTCCGGCGCCATCCAGCACCTGGCTGGCATGCAGGACTCCGAGTGCATCATCGCGGTGAACAAGAACGAGTCCGCCCCCATCTTCGACGTGGCTTCTTACGGCATCGTGGGCGACCTCTACAAGGTCACCCCCATGCTCATCGAGGCCATCCGCGCCGCCAAGGCCGCGAAGTAAGAGGCACATTGCGCCACCAATACAGCGGAGGCCCTCCCCGGAGGGCCTCCGCTTTCTATCACAGCGGGGGAGGGGTTCCATAGCGGAGCGGAACGCAAAACTGATTCTCATGGTGGGTGTGCTGGGCGTCTCCGCCTCGGCCATTCTGGTGCGGTTTTCCCAGGCGCCGTCCGGGGTGACCGCAGCCTACCGCCTGGGCTGGACGGTGCTCCTGTTGCTTCCGGTAGTGCTCCTGCGGTGCCGTGCGGAACTGAGGCGGGTGACGGCGCGGGATTTGGTCCTGTGCGGGGCCAGCGGCGTTCTGCTTGCACTCCACTTCCTCACATGGTTTGAGTCCCTTAAGCGTACCAGCGTGGCCTCCTCCACGGTGCTGGTGAGCACCGAGGTGATTTTCACCGCCCTGGGCTTCGCCCTGTTCCTGCATGGAAAAATCCCACGGCTGGGGGTGTGGGCCATTCTCCTGGCCTTTGGGGGCAGCGCCCTGCTGGCCCTCTCCGGAGGCGGCGGGGCAGGGGAGCTGTCCGGCAACCTGCTGGCCCTGGCTGCGGCCTCGGCCGCCGCCGTCTATACCCTCATCGGACGGATACAGCGGGGCCATCTGTCTACCACGGTCTACACCTTTCTGACCTATCTGGCCTGCTTTCTCACCCTGCTGTTGGGCACCGCCGCGGCGGGGACGCCCCTGACGGGCTACGGCGGCCGGGAGTGGCTCATCGGTCTGGCGTTGGCGGTGCTGTGCACTCTCCTGGGACACAGCCTGTTTAGCTGGTGCCTCAAGTACCTGTCCCCATCCTACGTGTCCGCCGCAAAGCTGTGTGAGCCGGTCTTCTCCTCCCTGGCGGCCATCCCACTGTTCGGAGAGGTGCCCGGTCCACTCCAGCTTGCCGGAGGCGCGGCGGTGCTGGGAGCTGTCCTCCTCTACACCTGGGCGGAGCGTGAAAAAACTCCTGCCGGATGAGTCCGGCAGGAGTTTTTTTAGTCGTTAGGCGCCGAGGGCGGCCACGATAAAGGGCTTGAACTTGTCCCAGTAGCCCATGATGAAGATGATGAGCACAATGACGGGCAGGACGTACTTGAAGTAGAGGCGGAACTGGGCGGGGAAGCGGACGCCTCTGCCCTGGTTTGCTTCTTCCAGGAAGTGGTCGTAGCCCCAGCCATACTTTTTGGATACACAGCAGAACAGCAGGTAGATCATGGAGCCGATGGGGAGCAGGTTGTTGCTCACCAGGAAATCCTCCCAGTCCATAATGCCCATGCCCAGGGCCTTCACGCCGCTCCACAGGTTGTTGCCCAGCAGACAGGGCAGGCTCAGCAGGAAGATGAGCACCAGATTGGCCAGTACCGCCCTGCCACGGGAGATACCGAAGCGGTCCATCCAGCAGGCGAGGATATTCTCAAACACGGCGGTTACGGTGGACAGGGCGGCAAAGAACAGGAAAACGAAAAACAGCGCGCCCCAGAGCTGGCCGCCCGGCATGGCGTTGAACACATTGGGCAGGGTCACAAAGATCAGGCTGGGGCCCTGGCCGGGGTTGACGCCGAAAGCGAAGGCGGAGGGGAAGATGATCAGGCCGGAGACAAAGGCAACGCAGGTGTCCAGAACGCCCACGTTGATGGCCTCGCCGAACAGGCGGCGCTCCTTGCCGATGTAGCTGCCGAAAATGGCCATGGCGCCAATACCCAGGCTGAGGGTGAAGAAGGCCTGTCCCATGGCGTCATAGATGGCGCGGAACAGCCGAAAGCTGCCGTCGGCATCGTACATCAGGTTGTGGAAGTTGGGCACCAGGTAGAACTTCACGCCCTCCATGGCACCGGGAAGGGTAAGGGCGCGGACGGCCAGCACTACCAGCAGGGCCAGCAGGCAGAGCATCATGGCCTTGTTGACCTTCTCCACGCCGTTTTTCAGGCCGCGGCTGCAGATCAGCATACCCAGCACCACCACGATGCCCATGAACAGAAGCTGAATTCCTACGTTGCCCTGCATGGCGCCGAAAGCGTTTTCCACACCGGCGGCATCCAGGCCCCGGAATTCGCCGGCAGCCACCTTGAAGAAGTAAAGCAGCAGCCAGCCGGCGATGGTGGTGTAGAACATCATCAGCAGGTAATTGCCCGCCATGCCGAACCAGCCGTACCAGTGCCACTTGCTCCCCTTGGGCTCCAGGACCTGAAAGGAGGCCAGGATGCTCTTCCGGCTGGCCCGGCCCACGGAAAACTCCATGGCCATGATGGGCAGGCCCATGATGACCAGGAACAGCAGATAGATCAGCACAAAGGCCGCGCCGCCGTACTGCCCCACGATGTAGGGGAACCGCCAGACGTTGCCCAGGCCGATGGCGCACCCGGCGGAGATGAGCACAAAGCCCAGCCGGGACGCAAAGGTCTCTCTCTCTTTCACAATTGCATACCCTCCTTGGATCAGCCGCCACACGCGCGGCATTACACACATAATAGCGGATTTTGGAAGGTATGTCAATCAAAAGCGGCGCGTAACCCTTGTGTCATGGCGGAACGGGTACTTTTAAAGCCAATCAAGAACCACGTCCCGCAGGGTGACGGGGGAGACGCAGTTGCGCCGGAGGAGCTCCAGAAGCTGGTCAATGCGCTCCACGCTGACCGTGATGTTGGGCACCGATGCCTCCTCTCCGTCCGGTCCTGCCACCTTAACTCCATAGCTCTCGCAGGACAGGCCGCCGCCCAGCTCCATCTCGTCCACCAGAATGTAATACTGGAAGGAGTGTGCAGTGCCGTCCTCCTCTTCCCCCGTACAGGTATCGACTAATAGTTCCCTCATCTTGTATCTGCTCCCTTCTTCTTTGATCCGTAAGACCATTATATTGTATTTTCCAGCATTTGTAAAGGAGCGATCACCGCAGGTTTCGACACGGGAGGGCGGTTATGTCACCCGCAGAGAGGACTTCTGTCAACGAAAGCGCGAAGAAGGGGAGAGAACGGCGAGAATGGTCGAATTTGAGGGAGTGAATGTGGAAAGAAAAGAGGCGTCCGCCGGCAGCGGACGCCTCTTTGTGGAAAAAAGGGGCTAGGAGAGGGGAAAAGCCGCCTCCACGGCCTCGGAAATGGCCTCGGCAAAGGTGGGATGGGGGCGCACCGGGCGGAGCAGCTGCTCCGCCGTCAGCTCCAGCGTGACCGCCAAGGCGAGCTCGGAGATCAGATCGGTGGCCCGGTAACAGCACAACTGAGCCCCCAGCAGGGCGCGGCTCTCCCGGTGAAATACCAGCTTGACAAAGCCCCGCTTTCCCCCCTCGATGAGGGTACGGGCGTTGCCCCCCAGCACACACTTGCCGGCGGCACAGGGGATGCCCCGGGCCCTGGCCTCGTCGGCGGTGAGTCCCACCTGGGCCAGCTCTGGGCTGGTGTAGACGCAGGCGGGGATGGGGGCCACTCCGCGGAGGGGGGCGCGGCCCAGCAGGAGGTCGGCCACAAAGCGCCCCTCCGCCTCCGCCTTGTGGGCCAGCATGGCCCCGCCGATGGCGTCCCCGATGGCGTAAAGGGAGGGGATGGAGGTGCGGAACTGTCCGTCCACCCGGAGGAACCCCCGCTCCAGCTCCGGCAGGAGGTCCCCGGCAAAGAGGCCGCCGGTGGCGGGCCGCCGCCCGGTGGCCACCAGAACGGCGTCGGCCTCCAGCCGGTACGCCTCCCCCCGGTGGGTGAAGGCGACGGCAGGGCCGGGGGCGACGCCGGTGACGCCGGCTCCGGTGAACACCTCCACCCCGTCCTGCCTGAGCTGCGCGGCCAGACTCTGGCCCAGCTCCCGCTCCAGGGTGGGCAGGAGGCGGGGGGCCGCCTCCAGAATGGTGACGCGGGCGCCTGCGGCGGCCCAGACACACGCCAGCTCCACCCCGATCACTCCGCCGCCGATGATGGCCAGACGGTCCAGGGGACGCAGATCGGACAGCAGGCCGTCGCTGGTGACCGCCCCGGGCATGTCCAGGCCCGGACTGGGCGGCAGGGCCGGGCGTGCCCCAACCGCCACCAGGATGTGTTCCGACTCGTAAATCGCCTCGCCCACACGGACCCTGCCGGGCCCCTCGATAACGGCGCTGCCATGGATCACTTCCACCCCATTGCCTTTCAGCAGCCCCTCCACCCCTCTGCGGAGCTGCTCCACCACCTGACGCCTGCGCTCATCCATGACGGCGTAGTCGAAACCGGCGTCGCTTGCCGTCACGCCAAAGGCGGCGCTGTGCAGCACCTGCCGGTAGAGGCTGGCGCTGTGCAGCAGAGTCTTGGTCGGGATACACCCCGATTGAGACAGGTGCCGCCCAGGGCGGCCCGCTCCACCAGCACGGTGCGCAGTCCGAGCTGGGCGGCCCGGATGGCGGCCACGTAGCCGCCGGGGCCCCCTCCGATCACAATCAGGACGCTTTTCATGTCCGCTCCTCCGGATAGAGATACCGCAGGACCGGGTGCCGGGCGGCGTTCACCTCGTCGGGCCGACCAATGGGCGTGGTGTGGGGCGCCGTGTGGAGCCTCTCCGGGTCTGTGTCCGCCTGTGCACGGATGGTCTTGAGCACCTCCACCGCGCGGTCCAGGGTCTCCCGGGACTCGGTCTCGGTGGGCTCGGCCATAAGCGCCTCCTCCCCGATCAGCGGGAAGTACAGCGTGGGGGGATGGATCCCGTGGTCCAGCAGGGCCTTGGCCACATCCATAGCGGAGACGCCCTTTTCCTTCTTCAGCCCGGCCAGCGTGAGCACAAACTCATGCATGCAGGGGCCGTCGCCGTAGGCGATGTCATAGGTCCCACGGAGCATTTCGCGCATATAATTGGCATTGAGGACAGCCCCCTGCGCCGCCTCGGTGATGCCCTCTGCGCCCAGTGTCAGGATATAGGTGAGCGCCTTCACCACCACGGCAAAGTTGCCGTAAAACGCCTTTACGCTGCCAATGCTCTTACAGGGGCGGTCAAACTCCAGCCCGTGCTCTCCCTCCGCCACGTGATAGTTCGGCAGGAAATCCATGAGCAAGCGCTTGCCACCTAAAGGGCCGGAGCCGGGTCCTCCTCCGCCGTGAGGGGAGGAAAAGGGCTTGTGGAGATTGAGATGCACCAGATCAAAGCCCATGTCGCCCGGTCGGGCCACTCCCATGACGGCATTGAGGTTGGCCCCGTCATAATAGGCGAGCCCGCCCGCGTCGTGGACGATCTGCGTAATCTCCAGGATATTGGGATCAAAGAGGCCCAGGGTATTGGGATTGGTAAGCATGAGCCCGGCGGTATCCGGCCCCACAGCCGCCTTCAGCGCCTCCAGGTCCACGCCGCCCTGGGGATTGGAGGGCACGTTGACCACGGTGAAGCCACACATGGCGGCGGAAGCCGGGTTGGTGCCGTGGGCAGAGTCGGGAACGATGATCTTGGTCCGCTGGGTATCGCCCCGGTCCAAATGATACTTCTTCACCATCAGCAGGGCGGTGAACTCCCCGTGAGCGCCGGCGGCGGGCATAAAGGTCATGCCGTCCATTCCCGTGATCTCGCACAGCAGCTCCTCGGCCAGGTACAGCGCCTCCAGGCAGCCCTGGACCGTGTCGGCGCCCTGGGAGGGGTGTACCCCCGCAAAGCCGGGCCGCCGTCTCCTCATGGATTCTGGGATTATACTTCATCGTGCAGGAGCCCAGGGGATAGAATCCGTTGTTCACCCCGTGGGACCGCCGCTCCAGCTCGGAGTAGTGCCGGGAGAGATCCACCTCGGACATCTCGGGGAGACGCAGCGGCGTCCGGCGCTCCGTGCCCTCCATCAGGTGGGCGGGAGGCACATCCAGCGGGGGCAGCAGGTCGCAGCCGCGCCCGGCGTGGCTTTTTTCAAACAGCAATTCCATCTCAGCACACCTCCCGAATGGCCGCTTCCAGCGCGTCGATCTCCTGCCGGGTGTTCATCTCTGTGGCGCACCACAGGATGCCGCTTTCCACCGGAAGTCCGCCCAGGATGCCCCGCAGGGCAAGCCCCTCCAGAAGGCGTTCCGGCTTTACCGGACATGTGGTGACGAATTCATGGAAATAAGGGCCAGGATAGACCATATCGAAGCCGGGCACCGAGCAGATCCGTTCGGCGGCATATCGCGCGTGGGCCATGCAGCCCTCCGCCGCCTGCCTGAGACCCTTTGCCCCCATGGCCGCCAGGTACACCGCTGCGGTCATGGCACAGAGGGCCTGATTGGAGCAGACGTTGGAGCTGGCTTTTTCCCGGCGGATATGCTGTTCCCGGGCCTGGAGCGTGAGGACATAGGCTCTCCGGCCGTCATGGTCGGCGGTCTCACCCACGATGCGCCCAGGCAGCTTTCGGGCCATGGCGCTTTTGGCCGCCATAAAGCCTAGGTAGGGCCCCCCGAAGCTGAGAGGAAGTCCCAAAGGTTGCCCCTCTCCCACCGCGATATCGGCGCCGCACTCGCCGGGCGTCTTGAGCACCGCCATGGCGATGGGATTCACACCCATAATGAATTTGCCGCCGCAGCCGTGGACCGCCTCGCCCATATCGGCGGCGGACTCGATGCGGCCGTAATAATTGGGCTGCTGGAGGTAAAAACAGGCCACCGTGTCGTCCAGCAGCGCCCCGAGGGCCTCCTGGTCGGTAAAGCCGTTTTTCATGGGGACGGTCTTTACCTCCATACCGTTTCCGAAACAATAGGTCTCGATGGTCTGAAGGACCATGGGATGGGCAGCGGCGGAGACCAGCACGGTATTCCGCTTCCGGTCCCTGCACATGGCCACGGCCTCCGCCGCCGCGGAGGCCCCGTCATAGACCGAGGCGTTGGAGGCGTCCATGCCGGTAAGCGCGCAGATCATGGTCTGGTACTCAAAGATGGACTGGAGGACGCCCTGGGATATCTCCGCCTGATAAGGGGTGTAAGCGGTGAGAAAGGTCTCCTTGGACGTGACACTCTTCACAATGGATGGAATATAGTGCCGGTAGGCTCCCGCCCCCCGAAACACAGAGGGAAACACGGTGTTCTTGGAGGCAATGCCCTCCAGGATACGCCGGACCTCCAGCTCGCTTTTGCCCTCCGGGATGTCCAGCCGCTCCACCTTCATCTCCGCCGGGACTTGTGCATAGAGCTCATCGATGCTCTTGCAGCCGATGGCCTCCAGCATCTCCTGCCGCTCGGCGGCAGTGGAGGGAATGTAGCTGCCCACGGCTCAGCCCTCCTCGGCGCACAGGGCCGCATAGGCCGCCGCGTCCAGCAGGTCCTCCTTGTCAGTGATGCCCTCGACCTCCACCAGCCATGCGCCGTAGGGATCGGCATTGATGCCCTCGGGTGCGTCCATCAGCGCTTCATTCACAGCCTTCACCGTTCCGCTTACAGGGCTGTAGACATCGGAGACCGCCTTGACGGACTCCACATCGCCCAGAGCCTCGCCGCAGGTGAGCGTGTCCCCTACCTCGGGCAGGTTGACAAAGACCAGGTCGCCCAGAGCCTCCTGCGCGTGGTCGGTGAGACCCACCCTGGTGGTGTCGCCCTCCATGAGGACCCATTCGTGGGATTTGGTATACAGCAGATTTTCAGGGGTGTTCATCATCGTTTCCTCCTTAAAAATAATAGATGTGCTTTTGCCGGCGAATATCCGCATTTCGCCCCCCGGGGCGTTGGACTGCGTGACGCCCTCTCTGTGCGTATGGGAGGGCAGGTTGACAAATGGACAAGGACTGTTGCTTGCCAATTTCCACCGCTGTCCATTACGCTTATCTCATCAACTGAACTGTTCCGACCGGTTCAGCGTTTGTAAAAGGGCAGCTCCACCACTTTGCAGGGAATGCGGCGCCCCCTCACTTCCACCTCCACCTCCGTGCCGGCGGCGGCGTCCTCCGGGGCCAGATAGGCCATGGCCATGGCCTTACCGAGGAAGGGACAATGTGTGCCCGAGGTCGTCTTTCCCGCCAGCCGGCCGCCGATGTAAATGTCCTGGTGTTCCCGGACAATGCCGCGGCCCGTCACCTCCAGCCCCACTCTGACCCGGGCGATGGGCAGCTTGGCGGCGATGGCGTCCTTGCCGATGAATTCCCCTTTGCTCAGCTTTACGGCAAAGTCCAGTCCCGCCTCCAGCGGCGTGATCTCGTCGTCGAGCTCGTGGCCGTAGAGCGGCATGGCCGCCTCCAGGCGCAGGGTATCCCGCGCCCCCAGCCCGCAGGGGATGAGCCCCAGATCTTTCCCTGTCTCCAGCAGCAGGTCCCAGAGGGCGCCGGCATCGGCATTGGCGCAGTAGAGCTCATAGCCGAATTCACCAGTGTACCCCGTGCGGGAGATCAGGCACCGGATCCCCTTCAGATCCACATCTTTCACAAAGCTGTAGTATTTCTTGGGCAGGACGGGCTCCTCCAGCAGCCGCAGCAGGATTTCCTTTGATCTGGGCCCCTGAAGGGCCACCTGAGCCACGTCGGCGGAAATGTCCTCCATGGCGCAGTCCCCTGAGAGGTGGGCGCGCATCCACGCGGCGTCCTTATCCTTGTTGGCGGCGTTCACCACCACCAGATAGGCCCCCTCCCGGAGCTTGTAAACGATGAGGTCGTCCACACAGCCCCCCTGGTCGTTGCACATGGGGGAATAGCGCACCTGGCCGTCATACATGCCCGTAAAATCGTTGGTCAGCATATGATTGAGGTTTCCCAAGGCGTCCGGACCGGTGAATACCAGCTCTCCCATGTGGCTGACGTCGAAAAGCCCCGCGGCGGTACGCACTGCCATATGCTCGGCGATGACCCCGGTGGGGTACTGTACCGGCAGGAGGTATCCCGCAAAGGGGACGATCTTGCCGCCCAGCGCCTCGTGGCGGCTGTAGAGGGGTGTCTTTGCTTCCATGCTCTCCTTCTCCTTTCAGATTGGTAGTACAAATAATTGAAAACGGAGGCGCGCCTAAAAAAGGCACGCCTCCGTCTGGTCACCTGAAAGATTCTCCGCGTCCTCTCCGGACAACAGGTTGCTTCTTCGGTCCGGCGTTTCCGCCGGTCTTCGGAGTTTCGTCCGGCATCGGTACTTTTGCCTGAGAGTTTCTCTGCCGATCCCCTTCGGCGCCGCATTGCGCGGTCTCTCCCGATGCCATCATCCGCATATTCTGTTTTCTGCTTTCAGTATATCGAAAAGAACCCGGTTTTGCAAGGACAGATTTTGTGTTATACTGGAAAGAAATTTTGTGCAGTTTCCCGGCGTTCGCCGCTGGAAAGGAGTCTGTGCCATGTATCTGCGCCTCTACCGCCCTGAGGACCTGGAATCCCTTACCCGCCTCTTTTTTGAAACCATACACACGGTCAACGCCGGAGACTACACCCCGGAACAGCTCTGGGCCTGGGCGCCCGGGGCCGTGGACGCAGCCCGCTGGGACCACACACTGCGGGAACACCACTCCCTGGTGGCGCTGGACGGAGACCTGATCATCGGCTTCGGGGACATGGACGGCAGCGGATATCTGGATCGGCTTTTTGTCCACCGGCATTTCCAGTCCCGCGGGACCGCCACCGCGCTCTGCGACGCACTGGAACGCCATGCCGCGGCCGCCGGCGTCACTCATTTTACCACCCACGCCTCCATCACCGCCCGGCCCTTCTTCTCTCACCGGGGCTATCGGACCCTCCGGGAACAGCAGGTGGTACGGCGTGCTGTCCTGCTCACCAATTTTGTCATGGAAAAGTCGATCACCTGACCGGCAGTGCGGCACTACAGGAGCTTGATCACCCGACCGTCCTTCCGGGGCAGGGGCCTGAGTTCCGGGCCCGCAGGGTAGCCCAGGGCAACGCTGCCCACACCCCGCATACTCTCGGGAAGGCCCCACTGCCGGAGGTACGCCTTCCCCTCTTCCGAGTCGAACATCTCCCGGACGCGGTGGATCCAGCAGGCGCCCAGCCCCAGTGCATGGGCCGCGTTGAGCATGTTGCAGAGCGCGCAGCTTCCGTCCTCCACCCAGGTATACCGGACCGTATCCGCCAGGACCAGAATGATCGTCGGCGCCCCGTAATAGGGGTCCATATCTTTATCCCAGAAGGACTTGTTCAGGGCGGCCAGCCGGTCTCGGAGTTCCTTCTCCTGCACCGCCACCAACTCCACGCCCTGCACATTCTTTCCGGTGGGGGCATATAGGCCGGCCTGGAGCACCTGGTCCATCTCCTGCTCCGAAACCTGGCGTGTCTGGTACTGACGTACGCTCCTGCGGGTCAAAAGCACATTCATTGCTTCCTGTTTCATCTGGCATCCCTCACTTTGAGACAATGTTTGGAATCTTTTCCCGTCCCCATCATAGTCCAAACACAGGCTTTTGTCAAAGCCCCTTTTGTGCAGGGCCGTCCAGGAGCCGGCCATGGAAGTCGAATCGCGACCCGTGACAGGGACAGTCCCAGGTCTTCTCGTCCGGGTTCCACTCCACCTGGCAGCCAAGATGGGGGCAGCGGATGTCCACGGGGTGGAGCGCCCCCGACTCGTCCCGGTAGACCCCGGCCTTTTTCCCGTTGAGGAACACGATCCCGCCG
>ENA-UERW01002177-UERW01002177.1-human-gut-metagenome-genome-assembly--contig:-NODE-2177-length-10832-cov-3.033752_pt1 | contig 10832 bp, 16 predicted proteins | sample MGYA00242994_ERZ507995 | MGnify/ENA primary metagenome ERZ507995 (study PRJEB26167, sample SAMN06115492) | human gut metagenome | host: Homo sapiens | place: China:Chongqing | collected 2015-04-26...
GACAGAAGCCAGTCCGGATCTTTGGCAAAAGAAGGCTGCCGACTTCGTTTCGACATGCAACAAAGCCCTCTTTGAAAAGGCCGATGCTCTAGCATCGCTCAACCAATGGGGCATCACTTTAGATACGGCGGCCAAGGTCGGCCTCGGTTGGAATGTCAAAAGGCGGTTCTTCTCTTATTCCGCATGGGGGCTTCCCTATGCGGAAAACCAGAATGGCCGGGAAAAACATATCTATGCCCCGGAAGGGCTCGTCATCCCGTGCTATCAGCGCGATGAAGAGGGGAAGCGTATCTTGAAGCGCGTCAAGATACGCTGCTCTGACGCGGATGAGGTCGACAAGACACAACGCCGCTATCGCGCGCTGGACGGCGGAGAACCCTGCTACGGCATCTGGGGACTTCCCCACTGGAAAATATGGGTCATCGTCGAAACGGAGCGGGACGCCGTGCTCCTGTGGCAGGAGCTTCACCGTTTTGAAATCGGAGCCATGGGCACGGGATCGGCGACCAATGCCCCGGATCCTCACGCTCATACCATCCTTTCCGTGGCGGATTGCATTGTAAACGCCCTCGACAACGACACCGCGGGAAAAGGAAAATCGTGGAAGTGGGCTCAAGATTGCCGCTTTTCCTGGTCTGAATACCCACACGCCGTCCGTTGGCTGGTTCCTTCAGTCATCGGAAAGGACGTCGGCGATCTCCCTCCAGCCGGCATCGGCGTGTGGGAATGGCTCCGCGAAGGTCTGCCGGCGCCCATTCTGCGCGAAGCGGAACGAAACGCGCGACGCCCACGGCAGTCATTCATGGATTTTCCTGCCGGAGAAAAACTGGAAGGCCTCACGGAGCTGGAGCGGGATATTTATGCGGACATTCAGATCCATGCCCAGGAATACGGCCTCCAGTTCCGTTTTTCCGGAGATACTTTGAATCTTGAGTATGCGCCGGGATTTCTTCCCCGGCTTGATGCCGTTGAGTTCTACGAGCAGGTTATCCGCTCCAATCCCGGCATCTTTGAAGCCCTGCGAGGTACGGCATGTCTCAAATAACACTCCAATCCAATCCCATTGAAGGGAAGATCTTACAAAATATCAATCAAATCGTGATGTTCTTGAAGGAAAACGGCTATCTCACCTCATACAACACCGTTTCCAAGCACATCAACGATGGGGCGTTGGTAGCCCGCCGGGGGGGAGGATTTTCCGAACGTACGGTCCTTTCGTGGGCAAAACAGTATGTCCAGCGCCGGATCATCGATACCGACCCCGCTGCGGGAACGCCCCCGCAGGAGCCTGACGCCGAGATCGCACGGCGGGATGCCAGAGTCAAACTTGAGCTAAAAGAACAGGAGCTCCGCAACAGGAAGTTCGATGAGGACCTCAAACGTGGGCGCTATGTGCCCATCGAAACATGGGAAGCCGAGCTTGGAGAACGTGCCAGGGTATTCCGTGTCGGCCTGGAGAAGTTCGGAACGGACATGGGCGTACTCATCGCCTCCGATTTTGGCGGAAACGCGGAGACGGCCCACGAACTCGTGTCCCGGCTCGGCATTGAAGATGCCCGGGCCCGGGAGGCTGAAACGCTGATCATGGACTTTATCCTTTCCCGTGTGCCGCAGTTTACCCGCCACTGGATGGACCGCGTCGACCGATTCCTTGATCCCTACTCCACGGATCAGTGGTGGACGGAAGATATGAGGGCGGCATTTGCGTTGTACTGCCAGCACAAGGATGAGCCGGAGGAGATGCCGGAATGATGATGGGAAACCTGCTGCAAATACCTCCCGTACGGCTTCTGGCTTCCGAACGTGCCGTTTTCCGGGGCCGTCCACGTTATTCGACCCTGGAGTGGGCACAGAAGCACATGCGCATCGTGCACGGGCCCTGCAAAGGGCAGAAGTGGGATGCGGAGCTCACGCCGTACGCCAAGGGCGTCTTTGAAATATTCGACCGGGAAAACGTCCGAAAGCTGTTCCTCATCGCCTCATCCCAGGTGGCCAAGACTACCATGGCGCTCATCTGCCTGTTTGCGGAACAGTGCCGAAGGCAGGAAAACATGGGATTCGGCTATCCCGACCAGCTTGCGGCCCGCAAGATCATGACCGGCATCGTCCATCCCTACTACAAGGCGATTGCCCCGCTGCGCGGGATGCTTTCCGGGGATGACGCCCTGCAAAACTACGAGACGGTCCATCGTGACGGCTCGCGGATCTATGCAATGTGGGCCGGGTCAGACTCAAGCACACGCTCCATTTCCATGGCCCGCGTGCTCATCGACGAAGAGGACTCGGCGGCAGACAAATCCGCTGTTCTGGCCATGCAGGAGCGCGTCACGGCGTACGCGGGGATGGGCCTGTCCAAAATCATCCGCTGCTGCCGTCCAAAGGGTACGGAAAAGGAGTCGACGATCTGGTCCGACGCGCGGAAAGAGGCGCAGGCCTGGATGCGTTTTGAGGTCCGGTGCCCGCTGTGTGGCCATGCCCAAGTCATGGAGGACGAAAACATCGTGTCCGTGACCCCGCTGGCCAGCCACAAGGAAGTCCTGTCCCGTGGGCTGGGGCGCTACCGCTGTCCTGAGTGCGGAGGCCTCTGGAACGACATGCAGCGCGACATCGCCTTGCGCGCCGGGAACTGGAAAGTCGTTGAAGGTTCGCTTGAAGGTGCCGCAGCCGTGGCTTTCCACCTCCGGCTCTGGGAAAGCCCGCTGGTCACGCTTTCCAGCGTGCTCGCCGAAAGGATGCAGGCGCAGGGTGACCCGCGCCTCATGCAGCTTTATGAAAACAACGTGCGCGCGCGTCCGTATCGGTTCGTGACCGCCGAATCCAGCGAAGAAAAGCTCGTAAAATACATCGACCACGATATGCCGCAAGGAACTATTCCGGAATGGGCCGTGTGCCTGACGCTGTCCGTGGACATGCAGAGCACGTATTTCCGGTTTTCCGTGGCGGCCCATGCCGTGGAGCCGGAACGCCTGCACATCATCGATTACGGCAGGTTGCAGGAATGGACCGACCTCACGCAGTTCGTCTTCACGGCCCGGTACGTCAAGGCTTCGGGCGAGACATTCGGCATCTGGCGCGCCGCGCTGGATACGGGCGGCGGTGCCGGCAGCAAGAGCGACGACTCGCGGCCCATGCAAGCGCAGAAGTGGCTCTCGGCGCAGCGTCCGGGCGTGATTTGGGGCACAAAAGGCATGAGCCGGGTGCAACCGGGCGTATTTGTACGGGTTTCGGATCCGGACAGGGCTGGCGCAATATCCGGAACGCGTTCGCCGAAGAGCGCTACGGCGGCGCTGCGGACGACCCCGCTCTACCTCATCGACACGTCGAGTTTCAAAAAACTGATTTTCTGGCGTCTTTCCAAGGAGGGCGACGAATCGGAACCCATCACCTTCCACGCACAGACCAGCGTTGATTACTTGAAGGAAATCGCTTCCGAAAAGCTGATCCAGAACAAAAACGGCAGCGAGGAATGGGTCCGCACGCGCGCCAACCATTATCTCGACTGTCTGGTCGGCCATGTGGCCATGGCCCATTGGCAATGGCAGCCGAGCCTTTCGCTTCTGGCGCGCCGTCCCGAGCGGACACAGCCGCAGCCCGTGCGCCAGGCGGAGGAAAACCCTTTCACCGGCGGGGCGACGCTGTTTGGAGACTGACATGGACATCATCACCGTAGCCGTAGCCAAAGCACGGGAAGGCAGCATCTTCCGGACACGGGAAGGGGCCCCCTGCCCGCTGTGCGGCGCAAAGGGAAAAGTGGTCGGTTCGCCCAAATGGAACGGGAAACGGAAAATCCGCTATCACAAGTGCTGTAACCCCGCCTGCGCCATATGCCGGATGGGGATCGGCTTCAAGAGCGTACAGGAGGAAAAGCCGGATGCGTGAGACAGCATTGTACAACCCCACAGAGGTCACGCTCGACAATCCGGACGTGCAGCGGCTTTGCGCCAGGTTGGACTCCGGGGCCCGGCTGGACAGCAGCTCCACAAAGTGCCCGGTCTGCGGGAAACATAACTACATCGGGCGGGTGACGTGCCAGCGGGCCTACTGCCTTGAAGTCTGGAAAGTGGTCAAGGGCATCCGGCGGCAGAAGGCAAAGCTTCAGGTCGGGCCTGCAAGCCCAGCCCTTTTGCAGCCTTGCCGGGCGGCGACGCCGGAAGAATGGCTCAGGCGCAACCCGCTGATCACCTGCGAACGCATGTCGGCGCGGCTTTCCCCGGCTGCATGTGGGACAAACTGGGCGTGTTTCGAGCCCTGCCGCTGTCCGAATGTCCCGAAACATTGCCATCCCATAGAGAGGATTGATCATGAGAGATGAACCGTTGCGCGTATGCGATTGCGGCGCGGAACCGACGCTGTGGGTACAGAAGCAGGCATCACTGGTGCCGGGAAAAGAGGAAAGCCTGTATTTTGTCCAGTGTCCGAAATGCGGGGCACGGACGCGCAAGCCAGACGAATTCGCAGGGGTGGCGATTTTGCATTGGAACAGGCACGAACTCATGAACAAATGCAAAGAGAGAAAGAAAGGAGCGAGAGTATGAAATTCATGGAAAAACTCTGTATTATTCTGAGCCTGCACAATTGCAGGTATTCGCCGTATGTTGACGAGTTCATAAAAAATCTAGTCCGTGAGGGGAAACTGGTTAGCTATAATAGATACCGTGCTGAAATAAAATGGCGTGGGGTTCACTATGGCGTCTGGATAGAGAACTATCCCTATGCTGATTTGACTGATGTGAAACGATATAATGATAACACTATTCTTTATAGAGATTTACGGCCATCACGGGTTACTCAGATAGCTTTTTGGGAGTGGATGAATAAGCAAGGCGTATATCCAGATAAGGACCCAACAAACCCAGAGGATGAAAAGGTAAAATCTCTGCTTACTACTAGCCAAAATACATTGGAGGAGTACAAATGAGCATAGCAAAAGAAGAACGCAACCAGTGGCGCGAAAGACTGTCATCACCATACACATGCTTTGATGCGGCCCATGCGGACTTCACCATCCGGTTACTTGATGCGCTGGAAGAAGTCGAGGCGGAGAAAGAAAGGCTGGAGCTGGAGACGGATGTACTCAGTATCTGGCTTGCAAACGCCTATATCGATATTGATTTATTACCAGATATCGACTCCGGCGCGATGAACCCGCCGTTGCCTGAAGATGTACGGGAAGCCGCTCGCGAGGCTGCTAGAAAAGATGAACTCCAAACATGAAAGAAATGCCGCAAGGGTATGGGCATTGGCAGAATTGCTTGCAATCTCTGGCGGATGTGAAGGATGTAATCTCAGGGGACTGCACAGTTGTCAGGATATCGTATCCAGAAAACTGTGCTGGATCAAAAAGGCCGATGAGATGATTAAAAGGCGCAAGGCCGTGGAGGAAGGGAGATGAACGAGCACGCGCTTAACAGACTTGATGCGGAACTTGAGCAGCGGCAATGGGAAATCGGGGCAATCGTCGAACATCTCAGAAAAATGAAGGAACGATGCGGAGAGCATCGACGGTATCAAGACTTGCTCAAATACGCTATCAACGATCTTCTCTATGTTGATGATTCACTTATGACAATCAGAAATATACTGGAGGAACCATGTCCGAAGAACTGACGTTGCGTGGCGCAAAAGCATGGATACCTCATCAACTCCCCCCGCGAACCGGAGGAATGGTCATGGCCTTGAAACCGTGCCCTGTATGCAACGGTTCGGCATACACAGAGTGCAGATTGGCGACAACCTTTGTCGGCATAGTCGAAATGTGGCGCGTCTCTTGTGATAAAGTTGGATGCCCCGCAAAAACTCCGCTTTTCGATACACTCAAGGAAGCCGTAGACACTTGGAACTCACAATCTGGGCAGAACGCATCAAGGCCCCTTGCCAGTTCCGAAAGGCTTGGTTAGGGTGCGCTTTGTGGGGCATCCTTCCGGAAGGAGGGTAACCCCATGAGGCACTTCCTCCGGGATGTTCTCGCCGGGTTTCTGGCGAGCGTTCTAGCGGCTGTTGCGGTTCACTTGCTGAACCTCTAAAACAGTTGCCCCGGTAGGAGGTGAAGCTCTCTTACCGGGGCGCAAACTTGAGAAGACTATTCTCGGGAGGGTGTCCCACGGGGCGGTGAGTGTTGACGCACTTGCCGCCCTTCCTTTTTTCAATAGCCATGAATGGCGGGAAAGGCAAGCCCCCGGTCTTAGAAGCCCGCGAAGCCTCCAGTCGATGAGTCCATATTGGTTTGCGCGGCGGTATAGAAGATGCTATGGAGGCCAGAAAAGGAGGATGAACGTATGCGGAAACTGATTGCTGTTTTAGCCGTTCTGTTTGTCTGCGTAGGCTGGGGGATTGTATTGCCGGGACAATGCGCCTCGGATGACACATTGAATACCAATAAAAAATTGCAGGCATATCAAAAGGAACAGGATAAACTTTTTGCCGATTGCGAGGCGAAAATGGCGAAAGCCGTGGAGGATGGTGCGCCATTTGAAGAGCTGGTTGAGCCTTTGAATCTGCAAAACGCCCTCACCACGATGGAAGAACTTACTGTCAGATTAGGGGGGCTTTGCTCTGCCAAGCTGACGGGGAAATGTTTAGAGATGACACGGGCACACAGGGAAAAGCTCGACCAGCTTTTTAAACAGTACGTAGAACCGCATAAGGATTTCCCACCCATCTCTCCCAATTATCAGGAGCAGATCACCAGCCTTATCAGGGCCAACATGGTTGATCCCGACTCCCTAAAAATTGAGTTCACGGATATAAAGAGCAAACAATACCGGAATGTTCAGACAGGGAGTCCTTTTGTTGGCTGGTCAGTAATTGGAAATTTCAATGCCAAGAATCGAATGGGCGGCTATAACGGCTTCCAACCGTTCATGTGTTTTGTAAATGAGAAAGATGTGGTTTCCTGCCTCGTCGGCGACAGCATCATTAAGAAGTAGTATCTTGACAAACCCCGCGCCGCTGTGCTTTTCTGTCTCTGGAGCCTAAGAACTCCTACGAGACGGGAAGCCAGCCCCGCAAGCCTTGGCGTTTTTTGTGCCCTCTGCGCATATACAAGCAGAAGTGCATTCTACGGTCATTCATGGCCGGGAGTAGGCTAATAAAATACCCGCGAGGGGAATATGCCTGCCGTTCTCGTACGGTTCTTAGCTCCCGGCCTTTTTTGCGTCCTGCGGAGGCCGACTAAGAACATACGAGAGGTTTCCATGTCTCACTCCATTTCTCTCTCCCGCTCGGCGGCATTGTGCGGCGGCTTCCTTCCCCTGGAACTTTTGGCCCGCAAGCTGGACCGCTTCGGTGAAGCCGAAGCACTCCAAGCCCTCCTCCGGTTGCCCCTCTCCCTTTCTTCCCGCGTGCGCTGGACGATGCGCGGAACCACTCTCTCCGTGGAGGTGGCGGCATGATCTCCACTCAAGAATCCACGGCCCTTGTCCTGTCTCTGCTTCCCGAAGATGAAGCCCTCCACGTGCTGTTATCAGTCAATGGAGGCAATCGCCGCTGGTGCGCAATGCCGGAAGATGAAATCATCAACCGGGACATCCGCGTGTGGGATACGGTCATCGTCCGCACAAAGGCTGACGGCGGCATCGAAATCCTGCGCGTCGTGCTCGAAGAACGTCCGCCGATGTCCCTCCCCTGGCGGAAAGGGGGGAAGGCATGAGCGACCTCAAGTCATTTTTCTTCCGAGGGGATGAAGTTCGAGTCGTTTTGGATGAAAATGGAGAACCGCTGTTCGTGGCCAAGGATGTGGCGCAATCTCTGGGCTACTCCAGTACCAATATGGTTACAATTTTTCAGTCTGTCCCGAATGAATGGAAGGGTAGCAATCGGATTGCTACCCTTGGAGGTGAGCAGGACATGCTCATCCTCACGGAACAGGGCCTCTACTTTTTTCTTTGCCGTTCCGACAAGCCCACGGCCCGGCCTTTCCAGAAGTGGCTGGCCGGCGAGGTGCTGCCCTCCATCCGCCGGACGGGCTCCTACAGCCTGCCGACTCCCCAGGCTCCCGTTCCGAACAAGCCGCGCGCATCCGATCTTCTTTCCAGCCTGGGACTGTCCGAAGACGTGCTCACGCTGAACCGTTCCCTGCGGGTGCGGCTGCTGGGCATCGCCGCGCGCGTCGCGCTCATGGACCCCGAGCAGGAGTCGCGCCTCTTCGCCACGTTCGGCAAGCTGTGCATCGTGGCCACCGCCCACCGGCGGGAAGAGCAAGACGAATCCCCGGCCTCCCGGTTCATGCGCGAGCGGCTTGTCCCGAGCAGGGGACAGATACAGGCCCGCAAGCTCTACGAGGCGTTCACGGACTGGTGCTACGGCATGGACATCACACCGTGCTCCATGCGCCGGTTTTGCGCGAGCCTGCGGGAGGTTTTTCCGGTGCGCGAGTCGAACCGCACCTATTTCCAGTGCGCTTTCGTTACGGGGAACGCCCTCAGCGTTGGGGAGGCCGACCATGCCTGAAGAAGGAACCGTTATCGGTATCGTTCCCGTGCCCGAAACTAACTGCCACTGCGTTATATTTTGGTGCCCTTCCATTCCACAGCAACCTGATTTCCGTTATAGGCAAAAAGAAAGTTACCCGGAAATCCTGTTGATGGACGGAAAGGAAGTGCGGCGCCACGATATACGAGTGGGGGACGCCGTGCGCGTCACGCGCGGAGGAGCACATCCCGCCGCCCACGCTCCAGCCGACAACCGTTTAGCAAGAGAGGGCAGATCCATGGAAACCCATATCCCCAACCGCATCTCAACCGCCTGTGAAGCCTTGAACTTCATCTCAAGCTACGGACGCATCTGCGAGGCCAACAACGTCAAAAAGCCGGAAATGGGAGGGCTTGCGGCGGTTGCCGACCTCGTGCGCGGACACCTCGAAGTCGTGGAACCCATCGCGGAAGGCATCGCCATCAATGGCAAGGAATGTACAAGCTGAGGGAGAAGCAATGAACGGTGAACAAAAGCCTCTGAAAAAAACACTGAGCCTGATGGGACCCGCAAAAAACTGAATGGCATGATGCGGCAAGCGATACAGGCGGACGCCGCGGAAACGGCCCCCGCCAAGTATATGGTCGTGAGCGGCCTGACGTCTTATTGCGTGGGCGCGTGGCTCTTCAGCCTCTCGGGGGACTGGAACGCGCTCTTTGCCGTGGGCGGGGTCATGGCCGTGTTGTCGGCAGGGTTCATCTTGTATGATGAAAGAACCGCGAAAAAACGCGCCAAGGCAAAAGCGCAAGCGGAAATCGCACGGTGGGAACATACGGAAAAAATGATGGATTCCTGTTCGGAACTCCTGCGCGACATCAATACGCTCAACCGCCTTCTTGACGATGAGGTTGCCGTCAATAAGGAACTGAAAGAACGCCTGTACGCCCTCGAAGACAGCCTCCTTGACGATGCCGCCCTCGAAGGTGGGGCGCAAAAAGCCTAGCGGGGACATCCTCCCGTTGCCAAGGCCGCCTCCGGGCGGCCTTTTTTGCGCCCGGTATCAGGAGGGCGGAAAGGATAGGCTCCTCAAGCCCGGAAAGCAATAAAGTCGTTTACTGATAGTAAAATTTATTGATTTTGCATTTTTTCCTTGCCCTTTAGGGCTTCGTCTGGTTCATAACAACGCATGGAGTTTTTTTTTTGATTCGTAAGTTCGTTTTTATGACACGAGGCTTTCCATGACGACGCTTGAAGAGCTCAAGGAAGAACTCAAGATGTACAAGGCGGCGGAACGCGCCATCTTGTGCGGGCACCAGCGCTACACCATCGAAGGCATGACTTTCGAGCGCGGCGATCTCGCCGCCATCCAGAAAAAAATCTCGGTGCTGGAAAACCGCGTCTCTTCCCTCGAAACGGGTTCGAACGGCTTCTCGTGCGTCGGGGTGGTGTTCTGATGAACGCTGCTCCGGCCCGCAAGCCGCCGCGAGATCTCGTCGGCTCCGGCATAGCTTCCCTCCTTGGGCTGTTCTCCCCCCGGGCGGCCCTCTCCTACCTCCACGGCCGGGCCGCGCTGCTTTCGTATGCCGCGGCCCGGCGCGACGGGCCGAACAAACGCTGGCTGCCCCGCGACCTCGACATCGACAACATGAACCGGCGCGACCGCGAGCTTGTGCAGGCCCGCGCCCGCGACATTGCCCGCAATACGGCCATCGCCGGAGCCATCGATAAAATCGTGGCCAACGTCATCCATACCGGGATCAAGCCGCAGGTGAACGTACCGCATCCGGATGGCGGCCGCGACTGCGAAGCCTGCAAAGCCACGGAACGCCTGTATGCCCGCTGGGGGCGGGCCCTTTCGCTTTGGGAAAAGCAGCAGCTTGTGCTGCGCCACCTATGGATCGATGGCGGGTGCATTGCGCACCGCTATGTCAACCGCAACCTCGTGCGCAAGGGGCTGCCGCCGGTCGGCGTCGAGCTGCTCGACCTTGGGCGGCTGAACCTTTCCCTGTTCGGAACCCTCGCCTCCGGCAACACCGTCGCGGACGGCATCGAATATTCCGGCTACACCCCCGTCGCCCTGCACGTCACCCGCAGGCCGCTGCCCGGCACCATGAACCTTTCCGAAGAGGACGTCCGGCTGCCGCTTGAAGACTGCAAGCTGATCATGGCCCGCAAGAGCATCGGCCAATCCGTGCCCATCTCGTGGCTGGCTTCGATCATCATGACCGTACACAACCTTGACGAATACCTTACCGCCGAAGAGATCGCCGCACGCGTTGCCGCGGCCTTCTGCGTTGCGGTGGAATTGCCCGGCGGTGACGGCGGCCAGCCGCTCAACGGCATCCCCAGCGGAATCTCCGGCTCCGGCATGGGCACGGACGGCAAGGCCATCCCCAAATTCATCGAAGCGGGGCGGATCGACG